>Ga0153954_1000814_pt1 | contig 21209 bp, 10 predicted proteins | sample TSFL038MetaG_FD_102277 | JGI IMG/M metagenome (GOLD analysis project Ga0153954, IMG submission 102277) | Attine ant fungus gardens microbial communities from Florida, USA - TSFL038 MetaG | ecosystem: Host-associated > Fungi > Mycelium > Unclassified | place: USA: Florida, Wekiwa Springs State... | reverse complement strand
GGCTGGATCACGCTCGACTTTCCCAGCAAGCCGATCGGCTCGGCTCCTCTCGCACTCGAGGCCGTCTCCGACGCTCTGAACGTTCCCGTCAAATTCGCCGCCCTCAATGAGTTCGACGCCTTGGTCGAGGTCGAATCCGAAGACGTCGTCCGCACTCTCGCGCCTGACATCGCGCGGATCGCGGCGATCCCGGTCCGAGGCATGATCGTTACGGGCCGTTCCAAGACCTCGGAGTTCGACTTCGTGTCCCGCTTCTTCGCCCCTCGCCTGGGCGTGGACGAAGACCCCGTTTGTGGCTCTGCCCACTGCTGCCTCGGCCCCTACTGGGCCGACAAGCTGGGCAAGACCCACCTCACGGCCTACCAAGCCTCCCCCCGCGGCGGCATCCTCCGCATCCAGGTCCAGGGTCCCCGCGTCCGCCTCTCCGGCCGCGCCGTGACGGTCTTGCGCGGCGAGCTCGTGTGAGAGGCTATCCGGATAGGGTTTGGCCGCGTGAGATGAGAAAAGATGGGTGGTCGTGGAGGAGCGCAGCGACGCCCCGGGGGCAGGCCTTGGCTGATCCCCAGGTCCTCGAAGCGTCGTCCTCGGCCATCCAAATCGCGCATTCTCCCATCAAACTTTCTTTTCGGACAGCCTCTGAAAGAAAAGACGTCGTTGGATGACGGAATCAACCCGGGGTTCGACTTCTCATGTGTCGAAGCCTGGGAACGGTCTTTCCACGCGCCGAGGCGAGCGATTCGTGCCTCGATCACGTCCAGAGATGACTCAATTCGAGATTTTTCTCAGAGGAAGAGTCATTGCTAGGGCATAGCTCAACTGGCTGTCCTTCAGGGCTTTATGGTCAGTCTGTGAGCGGCCGGGAAACCGGCATGATGAATTCTAAAAAGGAATTTATTTGCGGCCGCCAAATCATGTCTAGTAAGATCCCGTCACCTTTGAGCCAATGATTCGCATGTCAAAAAAATAAGTCATTCATGAGTGTGGCTTCGAATGCTGTGTAGTAGCCTCCTCGGCTCTACCTGGTTCGTTCTTTCGTGCGATGACTCTGGCATCGGGCCGTCCAAGGTGCAACCCCGCATCTCTCGGGTGGGATGAGGAATATCTCCGCGCCTTGAATCGAAGGCTATTCTACGAAAGTCTAAGTATCAAAACATGTGGCTATTGAATGGAGTCAATCCATTCTTGGCTCGGAGTGCGTCCCGACGTCACGCGAGCGAAGAACTGGCGATATACGTCCACGAGCCGTTCCGGGGCCCAGCGTTGGGCCGCCTCGAGGGTACGCGTTCGCTGGGCTGCCTCCCAAGCCGGGTCGTTCCAGAGCCGTTCGATGGTCGCGACCCAGGGGGCAACCTCCGTCGGGGTGGGAACGACGCCGCTCTCGGGACTACAGTGCGCGGGGATGTGGAAGAGGAAGCCCGAATCTCCCAGCGTTTCGGGCAGGCCGCCACGATCGCTGGCGAGGATGGGGATGCCGTTGGCCATTGCTTCGCGAGCCACCAGGGCGGCGTTTTCCTGCCAGAGGGAGGGGACGAGCAAGGCTCGGCTGACGCGGAAGAAGTCACGGGGATCGGTGGTGCTCGCCATCTGGTGCAGATTTGTCAATCCCGAGAGATCAAGACCGACCCGGGCCAAAGTCTCGGCCGGACCACGTCCACCGACGACCAGGAGTGGGATCTCGCTCCCGCGTCGACCCAGTTCCGCGGCGATCCGCGCAAAGACGGTCACCCCTTTGTCGGCGATCGGATTCACGAAGGTGAGGTAGCGGGGGTCGCGATCGCTCGCCAGGACCCGCGTCGGTTGGTAGGGCAGCGGGATCATGACGGGACTCAACCCGAGCCGTTTGGCGTAAATGCGTCGGCTGTATTCGGTATAGACGAGCAAGACCGAGACGTCGACAAAGGGGCTCGGATCCATGTAGGCAAAATTGTGCAAGTGAAAGACGACAGCGATCCCTCGCTTTCGGGCCTGCGCCATGAGGGCGAGATTCGTGGGATGCCCGCCATACGTCAGCAGCACATCGGGGCGGAACCGCTCGAACACCTGGCCGGCCAGGTCGAGAAGCCTCGCCGATTCTTCGGGATTGGGCGAGCGCCCGTACCGGCTCGATGCCGTCGGCATCAGCGTGACGCGGACCCCTGCAAGCTCCAGGTCATAGACGGTGACCGACCCTCCCCCTGCAAGCAGGGCGTCCGGGTGTCGCACCGGCACGTTCAACTCCGCGAGGATCGGTTCCAAGGAGGTCTCTTGAAAGTAATCGAGCACGCCCGTCGACAAAACGCGGCAGTCCATGCCCGCCGCAGCGAGCAGTTCCAACAGGTCCCGCGTTGCCGTGGCGGCACCGTTGGAAGGATCGATGTAACCGTGAATGGAGGCAAAAAGTAGTCGTATGTGATTCATAATTAATAAATAACAAAGATGGTCGAGTCTTCGGAGAGGCGGAACCCGCCGCTCCCATTATGTAAAACGGTTCGCGGTCCCCTCTTCCTCGAGGGGTTATGCGTCTGACGGCACGGATCGTCCCCAATTCTCCGAAGTGCGTCCGTGCCTGAGACCAGCGAACGAGCCTGAGCGATTCCCGGGTGAACCGAACCTGCGCCCTCGAACTTAACTAAGGATAGCACCAATGAGCCGCCGAGACCTTCCCCCCCGCGCTACTTCCAAGCTTGGTCGGCGTCGATCCTTTCTGCCTGAGTTCGAGGTTCCCGAGCCGCGGATCATGCTCTCGGCGTCGGAGCGTCCTAACCTGCAACCGATGCTGTCCCACTCGCTCGAGATCGGCGAAGCCAAACCACGGATCGGCTTAAGGATTTTGGAAACGCTCCGGGAGCAAACCGCGCATCGTCTCGAGGCCTCGCGCAGCCAACTGGCCCAATTCCTTGCCACACATCACGTCGCGACTGCCCTTCATCCCGGCCACAGCGTGGCGGTGTTCTGGGCCTCTCCGTTCGCATCGACGAGGGCGCTCGACTGGTTGCTCCTCCGCGAGAACCGCGAAGCACGTTGGGCTCAGATGCTCCAGCGCCGTCATGGCCAACGGCCGGCGCCGCAGCCGACGACTTCGGTCCCGTCGGGTGGCGTTCAATCCTCGGATCGAGGCGCGATCAAGCCGCTTATTCTGCCTTCCCCCCCTCCCCCGACTTTACCTCCGAGCAACTCGAGCCCTGCTTCGACACCCCCCGTTAACCGCCCTCGCCTCGTTCACGATGAGCGGAGTCGGTTCGGTGAACATGATCGAAGGGAATACGTTCACCGGATCCTTCGGTACCCTCAGCGGTCTCACGACCTCGGCGTTTGTCACCATCGCGTGGGGTGACAATTCTCAACCGACCTCGCTCTTCGTTGGGGCTGGCAGCGGAGGCGCGAGTGTCCCGATCACTTCTTCCCATGCCTATCCCGAAGCAGGGCAATACAATATCACGCTCTCAGCCGTTACCTCGGGTGGTGGGTCTGCGACGGCCAGTGACATCGCCGTCGTCGCCGACGCGCCCATTAACCCCACGGGCTCGCCTCCTAACCTCAGTCTCACCGAGGGACAACCCTTCTCGGGAATTCTCGCAAATTTCTTGGACACATCCCATGGAATAGGCTCCGTCGATGCTTACGATCCCGGTGAGTACACCACCACCATCGACTGGGGGGACGGAACAACGTCTGGGGGACAAATCGGTATCATTTCCAGCGGCGGCGGTTTCTCAGTGTCTGGCTCTCACGCCTACGGTGAGGAGGGAAGCTATCCGATCACGATCATCGCCGTCGATGATGATGGCAGCACGTCCAGTATGAGAGGGCAAGCCGTTGTAACCGAGCAAGCGCTGAGCCTCAGTGGTTCCGGAGCGTTCACGCTCACCGAAGGGCAGTCTTACAGCGGAGCGCTTGCCACGATCTCCGGAGCCTCGGCATCCGCGTTAGCACTCGACAGAGATCTCTCCGCGACCATCAACTGGGGCGATGGTACCTCAAAATTCCTCGGTCAGATCTCGGGAACCAGCATCGTCCAGGACGGGGAACTTAGAACTCATGCCTATGCCGAGGATGGAACATACTTCGTTACAGTTACACTTAATGACGACGATGCGGCCGTGGCTTCCGTTGTGCTGACGGCCACCGTCGTTGAACCTACACCGATTCTCTCGGGGGTGGGTGCCATTCAGTTGTCTGAAGGCGATGTGTTCAAAGGCACACTTGCTACCGTCCTCGGCCCCAATGGTTGGGACCCGAAAGCAGACCCAGATCTTGTAGTCTCCATTGATTGGGGGGATGGATCGGTAAGTTTTGATAAAGTTGTGTCTCATGTAATACAGGCGAATGCTAATACTGTGCATGTATATAAAGAGGAAGGAACGTACAGTGTCAATGTGACTGTCGGAGGATATGGCAGCTCGACTTCTGTCACAGACACAATCATTGTCCATGAGGTGATGCCAACTCTTGTTGCCCTTCCTGCTACGGTTGATACGCTTGGTATTTCGGGTTATCAAGTGGCCCAGTTCGGCAATATCTTCGGAATGGTTTCAGATCCGGACATGAAAGCAACCATTACTTGGGATGACGGCGAGATTGCCAGGTGTGTGATTGAAGGGAACTCTGTATTTGCTGACAGTAAGAATACTACCCCTGGGTTGCATAATTATACGGTGACAGTAACGGACGATGGTGTCAGTGTTTCCGTCACGGGCACAGTGGACTTCGTATTGCCTCTGACCCCAAAGCAGATCGACGGGTATGTGACAGATCACCTTACGCCGAATTCGGGTGTCCAGGGCGTGGAGCTTTCACTCTATGATGCAACGACGGATGCATTGCTTCAGCAGACAGTTTCGGATAGCCAAGGTTTCTATCGGATCATCGTTGACAAGGGGCCGGCGCGGTCCTACAAGCTAGTCGAGACACATTCGGAAGAATATATTGATGCGGAGTTGCTTGATATTGATGGATCGCGTGGTCCAGTAAGGCTCATCTCAATGCCGGCGAACCCGGTTCTGGGTGGGGATGATGGTGAGACGGTTGTCGCAAACTTCGCTTTGGATAAGGTCCCTGTATTTACGTCGAATCCGCCCACGACAGCAGCGATAGGCAAAGCTTATTCCTATGAAATCAGCGTGTCAGATCCGGAGGATGATCCTCTTAACTATTCGCTTGTAACGGCCCCCAGCGGTATGTCGATTGTATCCAATAGTGCTCGTCAAGCTGTCTTAAACTGGTTTCCGACGGCCGCGAATGTTGGCACTCACAACGTAGTGGTTCAAGTTGATGACGAATGGGGCGGTGTAGTCACACAACAATTCACGCTCTCGGTGGTCGCCTCGCCTCCCAATCAGCCTCCAGTGTTTGTATCGACTCCCATAGTTGATGCTTATGTCGGTGCCCCATACGCGTACCACGCGATCGCCAAGGATCCGGACGGCGATTCCTTGACGTACTCCGTGACTTCCGGCCCAACGGGAATTGTTATTGCCAACTCTTCCTTGGGATTAGTTCAGTGGAATCCCACCGTTGCTCAGCTCGGGACTCAGCAGGTCACTTTGAAAGTGGACGATGGGCATGGGGGGACGGCCACGCAGACGTACTCGGTAGTCGTGCATCCGGCGGCCGGGGATCATGCGCCGGTGATTACGAGTACGCCGATCACTTCGGTCTTGTCTGGGCAGCACTATGCTTATGACGTGAGTGCCGTGGATGCCGATCAGGATACGTTGACGTACTCGCTGACCGCGTCCCCGACCGGGATGACGATCGACCCGCAGACCGGCATCATCACCTGGAATACGGCGGGCGTTGCGCTTCAGTCGTACAACGTGACCGTCCAGGTCGACGATGGCCGGGGTTTGTTCGGCACCCAGGCGTTTACCGTTGCCGTGACCGCGCTCAATGAGATCCGAGGCAAGGTGAGCGCCGTGCCGGCGCCCGATGCCTCGCGAACGAGTCTCCTTTGGCAGCCGCTCGTTCCCGGCAAGGTCACCCTCTCGGTGGCGGCCGACGGACTCCATTCGGCTACGGGTCTGGCTTATGACGAGTTGAATAACTCGCTCATCGCCTCGGTCGACTACGACATGGGCGTGCCCAATAACTTTGACCAGGTGCTGTCCGACGGAACCGTCAGCACGTTCTCGAACGTCTCCGGCTTCACCGACGAAGTCGAGCTCGTCGCGGCCCGCTCGGGCAACCCGGGCGGGTTCACGGCCGGCGACCTCTTCACCAGCAACGGGCACCCCGGGCAGATCGTCAAGATCTCGAACAACGGTCAGACGGTGGTCAACCCTTGGGTCACGCTCCCGGGGGAGACCGGCCTGCTCCGCGGCGACCTCGTCTTCGACACCACCGGCCTCTTCGGCGGCAACCTGATCGCCGTCACCACCACGGGCGGGATCTGGGAGGTGAGTGCGTCGGGGGTTGCCACCCACTTCGCCGACGTGGGCAACTTCCTCGAAGGGGCCACCGTCATCCCCAACGATCCCAATCGCTATGGACCCCTCGCCGGCAAGATCGTGGCCACGGCCGAGCACCAGTCCGGGATCTGGGCCATCGATGCCGCGGGGCACACCACCTATTACGACCTGGGCGTAGGCACTCTTGAAACCCTGAACCTGATCCCGGCGGGCGAGAACTTCTACGGCGTCACCGAGGGCAACATCGTCCTGGGAGCTCCGGCGTCCGACTTCAGCGGCATGATCGGCGACATCCTCCTCGTTCAAGAGTATGCTGATGACGACGGCGGTTCGGTCGCCAGCAACCACAATGGTGTGCCGCTGGCGGCCTCGGGCCTCTACCGCCTGGCGTGGGACGGCACGCAACTGCGGGTCGACCCGGTCATCCTCGGAGCCGGTTCGGCGCAGACGACCCACTGGGAGCACGCCATTTTCGCCCCTCTGGGATTGGGGCCGATCGCCGACGCCCGGCCGCCGCTGCCGGGGTGGACGGTCTTCCTCGACACCAACAACAACGGCCAGCTCAATACGGGCGAACCTTCGACGACCACGGACAGCGACGGCAACTACGTCTTCCGCAACGTGGCGTCGGGCTCATACACCGTCGCCGAGGTCTCCCAGACCGGCTGGACCGAGGTCACGCCGGCGCAGCATGTCTACCACGTCACCCTGACCGGCGGGCAGATCTCCGGCGGCAATGACTTTGTCAACCAGCAGAACGACCCTCTCGGCCCCGACCATTCTCCCAGTTTCTCCAGCACGGCAATCACCAGCGGCAACGTCGGCACCCGCTACCAGTACGCAGCCAGCGCCTCGGACATCGATCACGATCCCCTCACGTTCAGCCTGGGTCTCGCTCCCGCCGGCATGGCCGTCGATCCCAACACGGGGGTCGTCGTCTGGACCCCCACCGCCGACGAAGTCGGCAAGCAGCAGGTGATCCTCCGGGTCGATGATGGCCGCGGGAGCGTCACGCTTCAGTCGTTCCAGGTCACCGTCACCAACGAGAATTACCTACCGGTCTTCACCACGCTGGCCAAGACGACGGTCGCCGCCGGCCTGGCCTACCAGTACGCCACGCACGCCACCGACTCCAACGGCGACACGATCACGTACAGCCTGATCACGAAGCCGACCGGCATGACGATCAACGCCAGCACCGGCCTAGTCTCGTGGACCGCTCCGACGACCTTGCAGACCGTTCAGGTTGTAATCCAGGCCAGCGATGGTAAAGGAGGCCTGGCCACCCAGGCGTACAGCCTGATCGTGGCCTCGGCGACCGAGCATCCGCCGGTGATCAACTCCACGCCGAGGACCACGCTCCAGCTCGGTCGCATGTACCTCTATCAAGTCGTGGCCTCCGACCCCGACGGCGACCCGCTGACATACACGCTGGACACCCACCCGACCGGCATGACGATCAACGCCAGCACGGGCCTGATCACCTGGACCCCGACGACCGCGCAGTTCGGCACCAATCCCGTGAGCCTGCACGTCTCCGACGGCCGAGGGAGCAGCGCCCCGCAGAGCTTCTCGATCAAGATCACCTCGCAAGGCAGCGACCGGCCCCCGACCATCAGTTCGACGCCGCCGAGCACCGCCATCGTGGGGCTCCCCTTCCTCTACGACCTCGCCGGCAGCGACCCCGACGGTGACCCCCTCCTCTGGACCCTGACCGCCGCCCCCCAAGGGATGGCCATCGATCCGGGCAGCGGCGTCTTGAGCTGGATCCCGGTGGCCGACCAGGTCGGCTCCCAGAGCGTGACCGTGCAGGTCGCCGACGGCCAGGGCGCGTCTTTCCTTCAGACCTTCAACGTCCAGGTCTTCGGCGCCGACCTGCCACCGGCTATCACCTCGACGGCCCCTAGCCTGGCCAGCCTGGGAACCCCCTACTCGTACGCCGTGGCCGCAAACGACCCCCAAGGCTTCCACCTGACGTACAGCCTGACCACCTTCCCCACCGGGATGACGATCGACGCGAGCACGGGCATCATCTCGTGGCCGAACCCGACCCCCGCCGGCACGCAGAACGTGGTGGTCAAGGTCACCGACCCGTATGGCACCTTCACGACGCAAGCGTACGCGCTCCTGGTCGTCAACAACCTACCGCCGGTGTTCACCTCCACCCCCAAGCAGGCGGCCGACGCCGGTCAGGCGTACCATTACACGGCCGTGGCCACCGACCCCAACGGCGGCACATTGACTTACTCGCTGGTCAGTCCCCCCTCGGGCATGTCGATCAACTCCAGCACCGGCCTGATCTCGTGGACGCCGACGACGACCCAGACCGGCACGTTCACGATCACGGTGGACGCCACCGACCCCTTGGGCTCCATCGGGGCACAAACGTATAAGCTCACGGTCACCAATGACCACGCGCCGACAATCAGCTCGGCGGTGCCCACCAACACGCTCATCGCCGGCCAGGCCTACGTGTACCAGGTGGTGGCCAGCGACGCCGACGGTGACCCGCTGACCTTCGCGCTACAGAACTATCCGACCTGGATGACGATCAGCAGCACCGGCCTGATCTCGGGGACGGCGCCGGGGAACCTGGCGACGACGAGCTATTCCACGTTTACCGTGACAGTCACCGACCCGGCCGGCATGTCGACCACCCAGAGCCTGAACCTCACGGTCCAGGCCGACACTCAAGCCCCCACCCAAACGACGGTGACGGCCACGCCGGGCTGGACGGTGCCGGTGGGGACGCGCGTGAACTTCGTGGTTTCGGCCAACGACAACGTGGCGGTCTCAACGTTGACCTTGACCGTCAACGGCACCCCCTTGGCGATTGACGACCACAACGCGGCGAGCCAACTGTTCCCAACGGCGGGCACGTACACCGTGGTAGCCACGGCCACGGACCCGGCGGGGAACTTGCAGACGTATACAAACAACCTGGTCGTCTCGGCTCCCACGGGTCCGACCACGCCGATCGAGACGTTCAACTCGTTGGCCGACCAGAGCATCCTCACCGCGCCGACCAAGATCATGCCCAGCGGCTCGGGGATGACCTCGTACACCTTGTCCTACGCTCCCCTGGGCAGCAGCACCTTCGTCACCATCGCCACCGGCACCACGCTGAAGCCCGACGGCTCACTGGGCACGTTCGACCCAACGATGCTGCCCGACGGTCCCTACACCCTGAAGCTGGTCTCCAACAACAGCAGCGGCCAGAGCACGACGGTCAACCGCACGATCAACGTGCAAGGCAAGCTGAAGCTGGGCAATTTCACGCTCTCGTTCAACGACCTGTCACTCCCCTCCCCCGGCCTGCCGATCACGGTGACGCGGAGCTACGACACCCTGGACGCCGCCCGTACCAGCGACTTTGGCTACGGCTGGCGTCTGGACGAACTCGACGCCAACCTCAAGGTGAGCCTGCCCCAAACGGGGGTGGAAAGCCAAGGCGTCTACGCCGGCTTCACCGCCGGCACCCACATCACCTTGACCCGTCCCGGCATGGCCCCCGAAGGCTTCACCTTCCAACCCACGGTGGACACCGACTTCGCCCTCTACTTCGGCGTCACCGAGCAATATTACCCCAACTTCGTCCCCGACCCGGGCGTGACCGACACACTGAGCGTCCCCAAGATCGCCCTGATCGCCTACGGCGACGGCACCTACGTGGCGACCTCGGACACCAGCCTCGACCCCTATAACCCGGCCGACGCCATCTTCGGCGGCAACGGCGCCTTCACGCTGACCACCGTCTCGGGTCTGGCCTACACCATCAACGCCGCCACAGGCCAGTACATTTCCGAGTCTGACCGTAATGGCAACACCCTAAACTTCTCCTCGGCCGGCATCATCAGCACTGGTCCCCAAGGCCAGGTCTACCGCCAGGTCACCTTCACCCGCAACGCCTCCGGCCAAATCTCCGCCGTCACCGACCCCAACGGCAAGTCGGTGACCTACACCTATTCGACCGCCGGCGACCTGAGCACCGTCACCGACCGGATGACCAACCAGACCCAATTCTTCTACGCCACCGGCCACCCCCACGACATCGACCACGTCATCGACCCCCTGAGCCGCACCGTCGCCCAAGTCGCCTACGGCACCGACGGCCGCGTCACCACCATCAAAGATGCCCTCGGCAACACCACGACCAACTCGAACAACATCAGCAGCCTCTCCGCCACCGAAACCCTGCCCGGGGGCGGTGGTTCCTCGACCGTCTCCTACGACAATCAGGGCAATCCCATCGGTGCCACGGACCCCCTGGGCAACTCGGCCCAGGCGACCTATCTGAACGGCAACCTCACGTCGCAAACACAAGTTGTTGATGGTGTCGACATTACGTCGATTTACACCTATGATGCTAATGGCAATACCACGACGGCTACCGACCCGCTTGGCAACGTGACGCAGGTTACCTACAACACCTTCGGCCAGCCGATGACGATCACGGATTCTCAAGGGAATACAACAAGCTATAAATATGATGGGCAAGGAAATCTCGTCTCGGCGACTAGCCCCATCGGCGTCACTGATTCTTACATTTACGAGGCCAGCGGTAACGTGATCTCGCACATCACACCGAATGGGACCACGACGAATGTGTATGACGCCCAAGGAAACATTATAAGTTCAACCACTCCCCAAGGTGTCGTAACGACATACAGCTATGATGCCAATGGCAATTGGACCGGAAGCCAGTGGACTTGGATCGATCCGAACAACGCCAGTCACACCCAGGTGATATCGAGCACAAACACGTACGATGCCAATGGGAACTTGACTCAGGCGATCGGCCCCGATGGAACAACTCAGACCTTCTACGACGGCGATGGACGAGAGTATAAGACAATCGACAACCTCGGTGGTGTGACACTGACAATCTATGATTCGAACGGCCGTGTCATCCGGGTGACGAATCCTGACGGTACCGTCACCGACACTGTGTATGACACACAGGGGCGTGTTCAGTGGACCGATGATCCACACTTCACCGGCAAACCTGCCGATGGCACGTTGACACTCTATGATGCCGACGGCCGTGTGGTCGGTACCGAGCGACACGCCAACGTCGTCATCACCACCAATAATCCGACCACGAATTCCACCAGCTCGCTCACGTCGAACGGCATCCTCCTTTCCAAGACGACCACTGATTACGATGCGGCCGGCCGAGTCACCCGAACCGTGGATGCAGCCAACCATGTCACCAATAATCAGTACGACGCCGCGGGGCATGTGATCGAGGTTGACGACGTCGTCGGGGGTGTCGCTCGCGCTCGCAAAAGCGCTTACGACGCTGCAGGGCACCTAACGGCATCGACCGACGCTCTGGGCAACACCACTCACTACCTCTACGACACTATGGGCCATTTGATCAAAACCACTTACCCCGACGGCACCACGACGACGACGAGCTACGACGCCAACGGTCGTAAAATCGCCTCGATCGATCAGGATGGTCTTGAAACTGACTACAAATATGACAACTTTGGTAACTTAACATCCGTCCTTCGTCCTGCCGTTACGAACCCTGCCAATAGTCAGACTGTCCGTCCCACGTACATCTACGGCTATGATGCTTACGGCAATCTTACCAGTGTCACCGATCCTCTTAGCCACAAAACGATGTATGGATACGATGCTCTTGGCAATAAGGTTAGCGAAACTCTGCCAATGGGTCAGTCCGAGACATGGACCTTTAACAGTCTGAATCAACTCGTATCGACCACTGACTTCAATGGTCAAAAGATCAATTATGCATATAACACTTTAGGTCGAGTCACACAGAAGCAAGAATACCCCCAAGGCTCCACCTTGCCGACGGTGACGGTAACCTATAGCTACAACAACCCAGACACTAACAACGATGGCGGCTTTTACGACACGGTTACCACACCCGACGGAACCACGACGAACTTCTACGATGTCAACGGCAACCTTGTCAAAATCACATCCCCTCAGGGCACCATCAATTTTACTTATGATCCAGCGACTGGAAGCGAGGTCGCCGTCACGACCGGCAACACCGATATCCGCTATGCTTACGATGACTTGGGCCGGATGACGACGGTCACCGTCGACAAGCTCGATGGGATCTCGTTAAGTACCTCTTTGGTGACAAGATATACGTATGATCTGAATAACGATATAATCGGAACAAGTTTTCCGAATAATACCAGCGAAATTCGCCAGTACGATGCACTCGGTCGCCTGATCTTTCTAAAGAACATTGGTCCCTCGAGTGCGCCGATCTCAAGCGACATATACACGCTCGATGCCAATGGCAATATCCGCGTGGAGTTCGAGAACACGGGTCGGCGTGACGATTACACCTACGATGATCTGGGGCGCCTGACCCAGGAAGCGATCAGCAATGACCCGAGTGCGGGCAGCCGAACGTTGGCCTACACCTACGACCTGGTCGGCAATCGTGTTGCCAGCACGGATACTGGTGCTCCTACAGGTCAGCAGGTCCTGACGTACTCCTATGATGCCAATGACCGACTGACGCACGTCAATGGCGCATCAGGGTATTCTCTAGCCTATACCTACGACAATAATGGCAACACTCTGACCGTGTCGGGATCACAGCAGTCGACCTACACATGGAACCTTGAGAATCGTCTTGTGGGCGCCAGTATCACAACCTCGGGCGTTACATTCACTGTGAGCGATCGGTACGACGACGTTGGCAACCGAATCTCGGAGACCACCGACGGCCAGACAACGACCTATCTAAACGATCCGAACCAAGCCTACGATCAAGTTCTTGAGGAATATGCTGCGAATGGAGCACTGTTATCGACTTATGTGAGAGGTCTTGACATGATATTTCAGGACCGTAGTGGTGTGCGATCCTATTACGTCAAGGACGGCTTGGGAAGCACGCGAGCGCTCACGAATTCGAGTAGTGTCGTAACCGATACATACACCTTCGATGCTTTTGGGGACCTGATTGGTCAGACGGGGAGCACTGCCAACGAGTTTCTTTACGCTGGCTATCAGTTCGACAAGATCTTGGGTTTGGATTACCTCGGATCTCGCTATTTGTCGACAACGACGGGCCGGTTTATTTCAATGGACACGTTTGCATCTGATACAAACTCTGATGAAGGATTTTCATTGTACGCATACGTCGATGATAATCCTGTTAATAAGATCGATCCCAGTGGGAATATTCCTGTAGGCTTGGAGATGGGAAAGAAGGTTCACAAGTTTTTGGCTGTAGATTGGGAAAAGAATAATGGTGTAATTGGCAATACGCAATACCTGGCAAACCGCGAAATTCAGACAATTGCGAGGCGAATTGCCCTTAAGGTTGCGAGGAATCGCCTTCGTCCGGATTTTGTGAAAGTCAATGCCAACAATGGAAGTGGAACGGGAGACATCTATGAATTGAAGCATCTTGACATTGCAAAACTCGGCATTCTTGCGAGCCAGAGCGCGGTATTTGCTGGTGCGTATTTTCTTGGGCAGGAAGCCCTCGCTCGAAAACAACTTATCGATTACTATGTCGCACTCCAAACGACGATCCCCACCGTACTTTGGGGATGGGGAGCAACCTGGCCAAGCGAGTTTTTCTCCGGCTCTGCCATACCTGTTATGGCCTGGCCGAATTTTCCATCGAATCCCCCAGGATTTGAATTGGTAACATTCGCCGACCCTGTCGCGGATGGAGTTATGATGTACGATTTCATCCCTGACAAGACCGTCGTAGAAGTGCTTTTTGCGGGACTAATAGCAAAAGTGGGGTTTGACATTGGCCTCAATGTGGCGACCGCTTTGGCAAATAGTGGAAATGCAGCAACGGGCGCAAGAATTAGCACTTCTTTTGCGTTTATCCCAATCGGCGGCGGACTCGCGATCGGAGCTTGAAGCCGAGATCACGGGGTTCTAAATGGCCGGTATTGCAAGAGGATCGCCGTGCTTGTGGTTCAAAGAGAGAGGATCGTAGTGACAACTCACCTTGTACACGCATCGGCGACACCCATGCCCTCTCACGACGGCCGAAAGAGTCCGGAGGAATTGTTGGATCGAGCGTTCACTTGGCAGGAGCAGGCAAACCCTTTCCGAATGGATGGGTCGCCTTATCCTAAAGCCAAGGTTGGCTGACCGGCTTTCCTGATTGAGGATTTTCGTAAGCCTTCAGCCGATTTCAGCGGCCGGCCCAGGTAGAGCTGGCAGTTGGCCGTTCTGGAGGTATTCGCGAATGGCTTGCGTCACGGTAGAGACGGGATTGTGGCCTCTCTGCCTCAAGGTGCGGAAGACGCTCATCAGGATCGCCTGGGTCTCGGCCCCATCTTCGCTGCCGTTGGCGTAGCTGTTCTTCCTCGCGATCACAGCCGGTCGGATCTGACGCTCGCCGTGGTTGTTGTCGAAGGGAACTTCGGGATGGTCCAGGAATGTGAACAACTCCGAGGCATGCCGCCGCAGTCGCTTGACCAAGCGGCGCGCATGGCGTTGCTCCCACGGTTGCTCCAGAAGTTCCCGCAACCTCACGTCCAGCCGTTGCCGTCGCGACGCGAACGCTTCCAGGGACCGTTCCTTTCGAGACTTGCTCAGGCGGATCGAGTCGCGGATCAGCCGCTTCAGCCGCTTGGAAAACTCGGGCCAGTCGCCACCCGGTTTGTGGTAATGCTGGGTCCGCTTCAGATCGCGCAAGAGGTGCGGCAGGCACTTTGGTTTCTTGGCGCAGGCGACCGCGTTGTAGGCGCCCCAAAAGTCGGTCACCAACACTCCCGCGAACTCTTTCTTGAAGAACCGCTTCAACGCCGGACTGCCGCGCCGCCCGTCGATCATGTAATACGTGACGTCTTTCGACGCGAAACACCACAACCAGTAGGTCTTGCCGTTGACCCGCCAACCGGTCTCGTCCGCATGCAACACGGCGCTGTCGAGGGCCTCGGTTTGGATCTCGAGGTACCAGGCCAAAAGAATCTCTCGCAACCGCTTCCACATCTGGATCAGACCGCCGGAAGACAGCCTGAACTGGAGATGGAAGTTGAAGACATCGATGATTTGCGAGAGCGTCGTTCCCAGCAAATAGTGCAGCCAGGCCGAGAGGACCACGACCCGCAGCCCAATCGTGGAGCCAGGCAAGGCGTCGGGCACGGTGGGTTCGACGGTGGTCTTGCAATGGGGACACCAAGAGCGATGGATCGTGTGTTCGGTGACCACCGGTGTGATGTCGGTGGGGATATCCTCGACGATCCGGGTCCGCGAACCCTGGCACGGCCGCACTGGCCCGTGGCACTTGGGGCAGGCCGAAAGGGTGTGATCCTCGCGGCGGTCGATCCTCGGCGGCGCAGGCCGACGCTGACCGGGATGTCCCGGCTTGGCCCCTTTGGGCTTGGCCCGACCCTTGGCAGCGGGCTTGGTGTAGGGTGGCGTCTGCCCCGAAGGGGTCGACGGGTCGGTGCCGGCGGGCGGTGTCGCTTGTTTCTCGGCCAGTTGCTTGGCCAGGGTCAACAGCGCGAAGACGACCGCATCCTGGCCCTGCTGAAAGATCAGCAAGGCTTGCTCGGCAGTCAATTGCGGACCCAAGAGGGTCTGCAATGACGCCATATCCAGGGTGTCCGTACCCTTCGTTGCCATGAAGATAGTGGAATGACGCGGTCGTCATTTTGCAAGATCAACTGAATTCGGCTGAAAGCTTACGGATTTTCATTGAGAATGAGCTTTGCTCCATCGGATCCATCGAGACTTTCTTCCATGGGCGTTCACCTTTTTCTGGGATGGAGCCTCCCCAGCGAATGGACTAGAAGATCGGTGAAAAGTATGTAGGTGATTGGCGACTTTAATGAAAGAGAATAATTTTATGAATTATGACGCAAGAATATTGAATTTTAGACTCGTGGCTTTGCTCGAGTCTCTTCTTCCTGACTTTCAGACTTCGCTTGCGGCGATCCAACAGAGTGTCTCTCCCGTGCTACGATATCCCGACGGAAGTCTTGAATACGATCTCGACCCCAGAACACAAGATTTATGGCGCGCTTGGATCCCAAGAAAGCTCCTACCTATAAGTATTTCGATACTAGGTTGCTGGCGAAGCCTACCGCCGTTCCAACCGCTGCCGGATTCGCGATCACACTGTTTTGAGTCAATCGAAGAGCATGAAAAATGGCTCGATCCGATCGCATGCATACAGTTTGCACCAGGAATATTGCAACCTGACTATCCAGAGTCTGTCGACCTCTCTGGCCTTCAAGTCACGCTGATACTCTATCGTCGTATCACTCGAGACGTTAGAACTCGGATAATCAGGACCATTTGTGAGTGGCATCGATCCGTTTCCATTCAGGGGGTATTTGAGGAAGGACCCGTTCGCCGGATCTCGTCGGAGATTGAGTTCCAAGGCCGTCGCGCGCAGTTCTCATTCGATGCAAGTGAAACGGGGCAACGTACCCTCAATTGGCTCGTTATTTCGATATTGAACGGGTTATATGGGGTCGGTCGGCTTTCGGCCTTCATTTTTGATGACGTTGATAATCTAGCCAGCTATGGCTTTGACCTTGGCGAGGAGGAAATCATCCGCTTGCCGCTAAACGATCGCCAGGACCTTATCGAAGGGGGCGCGGCTGTCGCCTCGCCTGAGTCCCATCTTCCCGAAGGATTGATTCCGCTTCCCGAAATTCAATCCAGTCTCTTTTCGCTGTGGCAGACCTCCACGCATGAGTGGGAAACTCTGCAGTTGACCGTCTATTTTGAGGGCATGCCGAATCGTGAACAGCAAAACGATTTTCGTAAATTACTCGGCAGTTGGTTGATCGTTGCACAATGTGGCGGATTCGGTGGAAAGGGTGCCCCCTTTTTTGAGGCGCCGGTCTTCCTCAAACTGAAATCTCAGAAGGTTGCGTATACTGTCGCAGACATGGGTGATGTGGAGCTCGATCTCGCCCTACCGGCTCTAGTCCGCTTGCTTGAGAATTATGCCTCGGGAACGTTGGGTATCGAGGCCGTTGTTTTTGGTTTGAATCCGCGAACGAACAGGCTACCGGGTAATTCTTAAACGCTGCGGACTCTTGTCTCATGCGGGGGCTCACAAGAAAATCTCACGACGGAGTCTCCCCCGTGCGGACGTGCTCTCCCTCCGACCTCACCGACGAGCAACGGACGCTTATTGAGCCGTTGATCCCTGTCCACAACGTCGGTCGCTCTCACGATGTCGACATGCGGGAAGTGCTCAACATGACCCTCTATCTCGATCGCTCGAGGTGCCAGTAGGATATGCCCCCTCACGACTTGCTGCCCGAGAGCATGGTGCACGACGATTCCACACCGTAGCGGGATGACGATTGTTTCCAACATGGGCTCACCGGTGTTATGTCCCGACTCATGGACGCACTGCCTCGATCAGTGTATTGAGCCAGTAAGATCATCGTAGCAAAACTATGGGCCTAGAGAGGGCGTGGCGATGTTAATGACGGCTGTTGGGCACGCCATTTCAGGCTTGGGAGTCCTGCTCTTTTTGGTTGGCGCCGGATATTGGATTTTGTTCTTTCTTCACGATAACCGTCGTCGAGTTATGTTAAGGAAAAGTCCCTGGGGACTCCTCGGCAACCTGACAATCCTGGGCCCACTGGTGTTTGCGGTTGGGCAGGCGCTTGTGGGAATGGCCCAGCGCCCTGTTCTTGAGACACCTGGGCGATCTACGGAGCCGGCTGCGTCGCTATCGCAAGCTCCACATGATCTGCGACAGCGCTAAATGTCACGCCAGCGACGAGGTGGCGGTCTATCTCTGGGACCACCGAGAACGGATCGAGCTACATTTCCTTCGCAAGTACTGTCCCGATACGAATCCGAACGAACGTGTCTGGTGGAACTTGCACGACCGGATCGCTCGCAATCTTCCGTGCAAATCCATGGAGGAGTTGCTGGAGTTGACGTTCCTGTGGCTACGGAGTCGGAACCCCTTCAAGGTCGAGGATTGAGTCTACCGGCCCAAAAAAGGGGACGTTCAAGGCCCAAAAAAGGGGACGTTCAAGGCCCAAAAAAGGGGACGTTCAACATTATGATAATGTTGAATGTCCCCTTTTCTCTACCCTTCCTCCGCTAAAATCGGTCCTCAATGAGTGACAGCCGACTTGTTCAGTCCGCCTGAAGAACTGATGGTGAATGATGATGAACAAACTGCGAGAGAGGTATGCTCAGGAAAGGTTTGCTTGGCGGATGGCCAGCGATCTCCCCGAATTTCAAACCTCTCATTTCGGAAATGTCAGCAAAAACCTGATATGTTACAAATGCAAATGGTCACTAACCAACTATATCACCCTTAAGGGTGATCCGAAAATCGATCAATTTACAATTCTGGTTACGTGGATGATGACAGATCGGGCTCCTGTGTATGCCACGCCTGGCGTTCCGAGTGACTCGCCAAACGACGATGGATTGACCATCGACCTTAGCTTGCTGTTGGCTCCAAGCGTGCGCTACTGGAAAGTTAAGTATCTCCCTCCCCGAGATGAGTTGGAGAAGTGGATGAGGTGTTATCCCGAACTTGATCTGGTCGATGAAGATTTGGTAAAAGCCTATTTTTACATTGATCAAGCCTTTGATATACTGCTTCAGCATGGAATCCCTTATTTAGAATCTATAAATGAAAAATACGGAAATAAATAAAGTTGATTCTAAAAATTGGAACAAATCACTGGATGGCGGAAACTTCTTTTCTGCTTGTTGCTCATCGAATCAACTAAATGAAAACTTTCAAAGGGGAAAGTGAGTCAGGCCGTCTTGGCTTTGGGATAGGCTGAACCCTCGATCTGGAACGGGTTTGCGTGTTCCAGCCAAGTGGGGCAGAAGAAAGGGGACATTCAACATTATGATAATGTTGAATGTCCCCTTTCCTCTTACAATATTGTGAACCTCCAGCCTGTACTCGTCGCTGCACTCGCCTATTCTACAATGAGAGTGTTCTCAGGATTTGGGGCACCCAATGTGGTACCATTCGGCGGTGTTGGCCTTGCCATTGGAGCCTAGAGATGGGAGAGAACGTTATCAGTCAGATGGTGATCGACACCTTTGAGGTTCGTTATTACAAATGGTCGCTTGCAGAATTCCAACGTGAGATAGACGGAGGTTTTCCTAGTCTTCGTTCATTTCCGTCGGGCCCTGCACATAAGACATTGCTGTATTTACAACGGCTTTCGCAGACGGAACGCCATTCCCTCGCAAGGGCTTTAGTCAAGAGATGAGGAGGGAGAGCACTCGAAGTTACGGGAGATCATTTGACGGATGAAGAAACTAAAATGCTGTCGATTTATTCGCAATATATGCAAAAATACCCGGCGTATGGCATTCGGCCTCTTGATAACAAGCTCAGGGGAGCTCACTCCCGTGTGAAAAGGAAGGCGTTGTCAGCAGCCATTCGCAAAGAGTTAGAGCCGATGTTCGGCGGTACAGAAATTCGAGTTTGGGGATGGTGCGTGGCGTTACTGTATTGTATATGGAGATTGGTCGATTTATACGGACATCGATGTTGCCGGTCGTTTTCATCAGCTTAGTTATGGTCATCGTATAGGTTTTAAAGAAAGCCATTACTACTTGAAGGAATCGATTTCTGTGCTCTCTTACATGGGTATTTCCTCACAGTCGCATTGGACCGGCTTGACTGACTCCGATGTAACCACAGTCAGCCATTGCCTGGGTAACCTGTGTAGGAATTTTGTGGAAGCGGTCACTGCACTTCTTGATGGTCTTTGAGCGTGTGTAGTCGTTAACCTTCGGTATCGAAAGTTGCCAATAGCCACACTCGATCTGCATTGTGACTAGGGCTAGCGCGCACTTTTATGACGATCTGGCAAATTTTGATGCCTTGCGCCCGGACCATCAACCTGGTATACCGTCCATCGACGGCGGAACGACTACCAGTGACCGGAGGTCGGCGATGGCGAGCAGACGCAGCAAACTGGACGAAATTGTCGAATCTTTCGCCAGCTTGGAAGATCCCTGTTCTCATATCAATCGACGACACCCCCTGCCCAGCATTCTGGTCATCGCCGTGTTGGCCGTACTCGCCGGCGCCGCAGGACCCACCGCCATCGCCCGCTGGGCCAAGTATAAGCAGGAACTCCTGGAAGGCCTCCTGGACCTGCCTTGCGGCATTCCCGGCAAGGACGTCTTCCGCCGCCTCCTGATGATCCTCAAGCCCGAGGCTTTCGAGGCCTGCTTCAACGCCTGGATCCAACGCCTCCGCGACGAGGCCGTAGCGACGACGGGTCTGGAACGGCCGATCATCGCTCTTGATGGCAAGACGGCTCGACGGAGTCATGATGCGGCCCATGACCTTGGGCCGCTCCATGTGGTCACCGCCTGGGCCGGCGAATAGGGACTGGCCCTGGGGCAGACGCTCTGCTCGGCGAAATCCAACGAGATCACCGCCATCCCCGAGTTGCTCCAGAAGATCGACGTCCGAGGCGGGATCGTCACGATCGACGCCATGGGGACCCAGAAGGGGATCGCCGAAGAGATCATCCGGGGTAAAGCGGACTACGTGCTGGCGTTGAAGAGGAACCACGAGACGTTGCATCAAGCGGTGATCGACCACATCGCCGAGCGGCTGGAGGGAAGTCTCGAAGGAACTCAGGAGTTGACAACAAGCCAGAAAAAAGGGGACGTTCAACATTATGATAATGTTGAACGTCCCCTTTCCTCTTCCAACATTATGATAATGTTGAATGTCCCCTTTCCTCTTCTCTGAACGACGGCTGGATCACGCTCGACTTTCCCAGCAAGCCGATCGGCTCGGCTCCTCTCGCACTCGAGGCCGTCTCCGACGCTCTGAACGTTCCCGTCAAATTCGCCGCCCTCAATGAGTTC
>Ga0153954_1000813_pt1 | contig 21224 bp, 16 predicted proteins | sample TSFL038MetaG_FD_102277 | JGI IMG/M metagenome (GOLD analysis project Ga0153954, IMG submission 102277) | Attine ant fungus gardens microbial communities from Florida, USA - TSFL038 MetaG | ecosystem: Host-associated > Fungi > Mycelium > Unclassified | place: USA: Florida, Wekiwa Springs State... | reverse complement strand
CCGGGCGTTCGAAGATGCGAGCCGATTGGATCACGCCCCTCGGCGGGCGTTCAACCATTGCGGAAGGGGTAGGCGTAGTTGCTGCGCACCGTCGCTATGCGCGTGGCGCACTTTCGTCCCTCGCGCGACCGACGATTGACTCGCGCTTGCGCCCCGCGCCTTTTGTTCAATCGGCCGTCGGACGATCAGGCCCCTTCAAGCGGCTGATCGGAAAAGTCGACAATGTCTTGCCAGCTTGAGAAGAGCTTGTTATACTGCTTTTCAGAATACCAGAGACGCGACCGGGCGCGCGACGGGTTCGGCATCAGGAACAAGATCGCGGAACGAAAGCCGTAAAATTGAAAAAGTTGCACAAAAGCGCACTCAAGCCGTTGAAATGATTGAGTCGCGTAACTTTGTGCGCGGAGGGGCTAATCGGCTCTATGGCGTCCCTATTTGAGGATCCTCACCTCCAGGGGTGAGCGGCGGCGGACTTGTTTTCGTGGGCCTCGATAGCCGGCGCCTCGATCAGGGTGAGCCCGATGTCATCAAGTCCTTCAACGAGGCAATGCTTGCGGAAGGGGTCGATCTCGAACTTCACCACCCCGCCGTCTGGCCCCCGGATCTCCTGCGCCGGCAGGTCGACGGTGAGCGTCGCATTGGAGCCGCGTTCGGCGTCGTCATGGAGTTTGGCGAGATCCTCCGGCGAGACCTTGATCGGCAGGACGCCGTTCTTGAAGCAGTTGTTGTAGAAGATGTCGGCGAAATCGGTCGCGATCACGCAACGGACCCCGAAGTCGAGGAGCGCCCACGGCGCGTGTTCGCGCGAGGAGCCGCAGCCGAAATTGTCTCCCGCGACGATAATCGCCGCTTTGCGGTAGGCCGGCTTGTTGAGCACGAAGTCGGGTTGCTCGGAGCCGTCCTCGCGATAACGCATCTCCGCGAACAAGCCTGCGCCAAGACCGGTGCGCTTGATGGTCTTCAGATATTGCTTGGGGATGATCATGTCGGTGTCGATATTGTCGATCGGCAGCGGCGCGGCGACTCCCGTCAATGTCGTAAACTTATCCATCTCGTTCGGACTTTCTGCTTTCAGCGGTTCCGCGACGCGGTTTGAGCTATGCGCAATATTGCTCGTTAAACCGAGTGCCACCCATTTAGCGAGGGACGCCTCTGCGGACAACGCCCTCAGACCTTATAGATATTTCTCCAGCTCTTTGGCCGCCTCGTCAGGCGAGCGCTCGACATTGAAGGCTTCAACGAAGGCGCCATTCTTGTCCATCAAATAGACGATCGAACTGTGGTCCATCGAGTAGTCGCCGTCAGGTTTGGGTTCGCCTTTGCGGGCATAGACCCGGAAGGTCTTTTCGGTCGCCGCCACGGCCTGCGCGCTGCCGGAAAGCCCGACGATGGCCGGGTTGAAGCTGCTCACATAGTCCTGCATCACCTTTGGCGTATCGCGCTCCGGGTCGACGGTGATGAACAGCGTTGGAATGGACTTGTCTCCCATTTTGCTGAGGATGTCGGAGATGCGCGCCAGCTCGGTCGGACAGACGTCGGGGCAGTGGGTGTATCCGAAATAGACAAGAAACGGCCGACCGCGCAGGGTCTGATCGCTGACGGTCTTGCCGGCACCGTCTTCGAGAGAGAAGGCTCCGCCAATCAGCGCGGCGCGTGGCCGCTCTGACGGGCTCAGGAGCATGAACGCGGCAAAGCCGACCACGGCTACAACCATGAGAGTCGCCACAATACGGAACACGAGCGCGCGCGATCGCTGCGCCTCGTTCAACTCAGCCGGCGGCATTGGTGCTCCTGTTGGCGTTGATCGGGGATCCTAGCCGCGAAATTGGGCGATCTCCCGACGTCGGACGACCAAAGCGATAGGAACCCACTATTGACCTTGTGTTTGCCCGGCGCCACGACAAAAGCCTGGATAGGGTCATGGTGCTTCGTCAACTCGAATATCTGGCGGCTCTCGCGCGAGAAAAGCATTTCGGCCGCGCTGCTGACGCGTGCCATGTATCGCAGCCGACCTTGTCAGCCGCCATTCGCCTCTTGGAAGAGGATCTCGGGGCCCCGATCGTCGAGCGCGGCCATCGTTACGTCGGCCTGACCCCGCAAGGGCAAGTGACGTTGGAGCATGCCCATCGAATTCTCGCCGAGGTGGAAAATCTTCGCCGCGGCCTTGAGGAGATCGACAAAGGCCTCACCGGAAGGCTTCGAATTGGGGTGGTTCCGACCGCGCTGCCGCTGGTTTCCCAGCTTACGGGTCCTTTTTATGCGCGATTTCCTGGCGTGACCGTCGCCGTCGTTTCCATGAACAGTCAGGAGATTGACCGCGGCATCGAGGGATTCGAACTCGACGTCGGCCTTACCTATCTCGACGCCGAACCGATCGCGCGCGTCAAAGCCAAGCCCCTTTGCGTCGAGGAATATTTGTTCCTCACCCCTTCGAGCGGCTCGCTTGCTGGCCGCTCGCAAGTGACTTGGCGCGAAGCGGCGAAGACGCCGCTATGCCTGCTGACGCCTGACATGCAAAATCGGCGGATCATCGACGGCGTCTTCCGTTCGGTCGGGGTGAAACCGGTTGCGGCGGTCGAGACCAACTCGATTTTCAACCTGGTGTCTCATGTGAGCGCAGGCCAGTGGTCCGCGATCGTGCCGCGTCAGCTCCTGCGGTTTTTCGGTGTGCCCGAGGGCACACGGGCCATTGAACTGGTCGAGCCGATCGCGCAACGCACCATTGGGCTTGTGATGAGCGATCGGGAGCCGCCTTCGCCCCTCGCTCGCAATCTCTTCGCAATGCAATTGCCTGAGGATATCGCGGCCTTGATCCACCCCCCCAGCCGGCTCAGCGAAGGTCATGGGAACGATCGATAGGATTTCTCTATTGGTTATTCCAAACGTTCAATTTGAACCGCGACGCCCCCGAGCGCATTTGTATTGTGAACTCCGGGAGGATGCTGTGTCCGGCCAAACGGCCTTTGATCTGGATCTGGCGCAGACATTGATCGATCGCAAACGGGATATACCCGGCGCGACCCTGCCGATCCTGCATGATCTCCAGGAACAATTCGGGTACATTGACGACGCGGTCATTCCGCTGATCGCGGACGTGCTCAACATTTCGCGCGCCGAGACGCTCGGCGTGATCACCTTCTATCACGATTTCCGACGCTCCCCGGCCGAGGGACGGGTGCTGAAGCTGTGCCGCGCCGAGTCCTGCCAGTCGATGGGGTGCGAAGATCTCGTGTCGCATCTTGAACATCGTCACGGAGTAAAGGTCGACGACGAGAACCGCTCAGGACTGCATGTAGAGACCGTCTACTGCCTAGGCAATTGCGCCCTTTCTCCGGCTGCGCTGCTCGACGGCGCGCCGATCGGCCGGCTCGACCGAGACCGGATCGACGCGATTGTCGCCGCGGCGCAAGGGAAGACGCAATGAGCGTTCGCGTTCTCGTACCTGCGGATTCTTCGGCGCTCTCGGTCGGCGCCGATCTTGTCGCGCGCGCCATTCAAGACGAGGCGCGCAAGCGCGGCCTCGAAATCGAGCTCGTCCGCACGGGATCGCGCGGCCTCTTCTGGCTCGAACCGCTGGTTGAAACCGAGACGCCCGCCGGGCGGGTCGGCTACGGCCCGATCGCGGCCGGTGAGGTCGCTGGGCTGTTCGATGCGGGCTTCCTGAATGGCGCGCCACACCCCGCGGCGCTGGGTCCGGTTGACGACATTCCCTATCTCGCGAAGCAGCAGCGTCTGATCTTCGCCCGCTGTGGCGTGACCGACCCGCTGTCGCTCGACGATTATCGCCGCCATGGCGGACTTCGCGGCTTGGAGCGCGCGCTGGCGATGGGGCCGAAGGCGACCGTCGAGGAAGTCCTGGCCTCGGGCCTGCGCGGACGCGGCGGAGCTGGCTTTCCGACCGGCATCAAATGGCGCACGACAGCCGGCGTCGCGGCCGACCAGAAATATGTCGTTTGCAACGCCGACGAGGGCGACAGCGGCACGTTCGCCGACCGCATGCTGATGGAAGGCGATCCCTTCCTCTTGATCGAGGGCATGACGATCGCTGGCGTCACGGTCGGCGCGACCAAGGGCTATGTCTATATCCGCTCCGAATATCCGCACGCCTTCGCGACCTTCCAGCGCGCGATCGAGCGCGCGCGCGCCGGCGGATTGCTCGGCGCGAGCGTGCTCGGCTCCGGCCATGCATTCGATCTCGAGGCGCGGCTCGGGGCTGGCGCTTACATCTGCGGTGAAGAGACGTCGCTCTTGGAAAGCCTCGAGGGCAAGCGCGGGCAGATCCGCGTCAAGCCCCCGTTGCCGGCGATCGTTGGCCTGTTCGGCAAGCCGACGATCATCAATAATGTGTTGAGCTTCGCTTCGACCCCTTGGATCCTCGATCATGGCGCAAAGGCGTACGCCGCTTATGGCGTTGGGCGCTCGCTCGGATCGCAGCCGTTTCAGCTCGCCGGCAATATCCGCTGCGGCGGTCTTGTCGAACTCGCCTTCGGCGTGACCTTGCGAGAACTTGTCGACGGATTCGGCGGGGGCACGCGCAACGGCCGGCCGATCCGCGCGATCCAGGTGGGCGGACCGCTCGGCGCTTATCTCCCAGAGTCGCTCCTGGATACGCCGCTCGACTACGAGTCGATGGCGGCGGCCGGTGGAATGCTGGGCCACGGCGGCGTGGTCGTGTTCGACGACAGCGTGGACATGGCCCGCCAGGCCCGTTTCGCCATGGAATTCTGCGCCAAGGAAAGCTGCGGCAAGTGCACGCCTTGCCGAATCGGTTCGACGCGTGGTGTGGAGACCGTCGACAAGATCATCGCGGGCCACGATCGTCAAAAGAACGTCCAACTGTTGCGCGATCTTTGCGAAGTCATGACGGACGGCTCGCTCTGTGCGCTTGGCGGCCTCACTCCCCTGCCTGTCTTGAGCGCGCTCAATCATTTCAGGGAGGATTTCGCCAAGCCGCCCACACGCGTCGCAGCGGAATAGGAGACGAACCATGGCGCTCTTGCAAGAACTGGATACGGGAACGCCGATCCGCGCCGGCGAAGCAACGATCACTCTGACCATCGACGGGCGTAAGGTGAGCGTGCCTCCGGGCACTTCGGTCATGGCCGCCGCCGCCCTGATCGACAATCCAGTTCCCAAACTGTGCGCGACCGACAATCTCGAGGCCTTCGGTTCTTGTCGTCTCTGCCTTGTGGAGATTGAAGGCCGAAAGGGCGCGCCCGCGTCCTGCACGACGCCGGCCGAAGAAGGCATGGTCGTTCGCACCAAGACGCCTCGCCTCGAACGCCTGCGACGCGGCGTCATGGAGCTCTACATCTCCGACCATCCGCTGGATTGCCTCACTTGCAGCGCCAACAACGATTGCGAGCTGCAGGCCCAGGCTGGAAATGTCGGCTTGCGCGACGTCCGCTATGGTTACGCCGGCGCGAACCATCTGAAGGCGCCGACCGACGCTTCCAATCCCTATTTCACCTTCGAATCTTCGAAGTGCATCGTCTGCTCGCGCTGCGTGCGCGCCTGCGAAGAGGTGCAAGGCACGTTCGCCTTGACCATTCTCGGCCGCGGTTTTGATTCGAAAGTCGGGACGGGTGGCGTCGATTTTCTGTCGTCGGAATGCGTGTCATGCGGCGCTTGCGTTCAGGCCTGTCCCACGGCGACGCTCAACGAGAAGGCGGTCATCGAAAAGGGCACACCCGAGCGCACAGTGGTGACGACTTGCGCTTACTGCGGCGTCGGCTGTTCTTTCAAAGCCGAGCTCAAGGGCGACGAAGTCTTGCGCATGGTCCCGCACAAAGCGGGCAAGGCCAACGAGGGCCATTCTTGCATCAAGGGCCGTTTCGCTTATGGCTACGCCACGCATCGGGACCGTGTCCTCAAGCCGATGATCCGCGAGCGGATCGATGACCCGTGGCGGGAAGTATCCTGGGATGACGCGATCGCCTATGCGGCCAACGAGTTTCGCCGCATCCAGGGAAAGTATGGGCGCGACTCGGTCGGCGCGATCAGCTCGTCACGCTGCACCAACGAAGAGGTGTTCCTCGTCCAGAAAATGGTTCGCGCCGGATTCGGCAACAACAACATCGATACGTGCGCGCGCGTTTGCCACTCGCCGACTGGCTTTGGTCTTTCGAAGACTTTTGGCACTTCAGCTGGCACGCAAGATTTCAAGTCGGTCGACAAGACCAATGTCGTGGTCGTCATCGGGGCCAATCCGACCGACGCCCATCCGGTGTTTGGGTCGCGCCTGAAGAAGCGCCTTCGTGCGGGTGCGCGGCTGATTGTGATCGATCCGCGTCGCACAGATCTGGTGAAGAGCGCGCACATCAAGGCCGACTACCATCTCGCCCTAAAGCCGGGGACCAACGTCGCGGTTCTCAATGCGTTGGCTCATGTCATTGTCACCGAGGGCCTGGTGAAGGAGGCTTTCGTCCGCGAGCGCTGCGATCTCGCCAATTTCGAGTCCTGGGCGCGTTTCGTTGCCGATCCCAAGCATTCGCCCGAGGCCGTTGCTGAGGTCAGCGGCGTCGACCCGCGCAAGTTGCGCGCCGCAGCGCGGCTCTACGCCACGGGCGGCAACGGCGCGATCTACTACGGCCTTGGCGTCACAGAGCACAGCCAAGGCTCAACCTCGGTCATGGCCATCGCCAACCTCGCCATGGCGACGGGAAACATTGGGCGTGACGGTGTCGGCGTGAACCCGCTGCGCGGGCAGAACAACGTGCAGGGCTCGTGCGACATGGGCTCGTTTCCGCATGAGTTTTCCGGCTATCGCCATGTGTCTACCGACTCCGTCCGTGAGACGTTCGAACGCGTTTGGGGCGTTCCGCTCAGCAAGGAGCCGGGCCTACGCATCCCGAACATGATCGACGAGGCGATCGACGGTTCGTTCAAATGGCTTTACGTGCAGGGCGAAGACATCGCACAGTCGGACCCCGACACCAAGCATATCACCTCTGGCTTGCGTGCTATGGAATGCGTCGTCGTCCAAGATCTCTTCCTCAACGAGACGGCGCGTTACGCTCACGTGTTCCTTCCCGGCTCCTCGTTTCTTGAGAAGGATGGAACGTTCATCAACGCCGAGCGCCGCATCAGCCGCGTGCGGCAAGCAATTCCGCCTCTCGCAGGTCTCGCCGACTGGGAAGCGACAATGGCGCTCGCCAACGCGATCGGTGTCCCGATGGCCTATACCCATCCGAGCGAGATCATGGATGAGGTCGCGGCCACAACGCCGACCTTCAAAGGCGTGTCCTACGCCCGCCTCGACGAACTCGGTTCGATTCAGTGGCCATGCAACGACGCGGCGCCGACCGGCACACCGATCATGCACGTCGACCGCTTCGTCCGCGGCAAAGGCCACTTCATGTTGACCGAGTTTGTGGCCACCGAGGAGCGCGTCGGACCTCGTTTCCCGCTGCTCCTGACGACCGGACGTATCCTGTCGCAGTACAATGTCGGCGCGCAGACACGCCGAACCGACAATGAGCTCTGGCATGACGAGGACGTGCTCGAGATCCATCCTTTCGACGCCGAAGAGCGGGGGGTGCGCGACGGCGATCTCGTGGCGCTCGCGAGCCGCACAGGCGAGATCTCGCTGCACGCGAAGATCACCGAACGCGTGCAGCCCGGCGTCGTCTACACCACCTTCCACCACGCGGTCACCGGCGCCAACGTGGTCACGACCGATTATTCCGATTGGGCGACGAATTGCCCGGAATACAAGGTGACGGCGGTGCAGGTGCGACGAACCAATCACTTCTCCGACTGGCAGATTCGCGACCGTGAGGAAGGGGTGTCCTTGCGCCGGATCGAGAAGGCTTTGGCTGATGCAGCTGAATGATGGTCTTGGCTCGATTGATGTTCCAGTTCGAGAGTTTTCGTATGATTCTGGCGCGGCCGGGCCAGAGCTGATCAGAGCCGTCGCCGTCGAAGCGCCGGTTCAAATCGTCATCGGCGGCTCGCCTTTCGCTGTCATGATGGCCACCCCCGGCGACCTGGAGGATTTTGCGTACGGCTTCGCGCTGACTGAACAGATCGTCGAAACCGTGAGCGACATTCGGGCTGTTGAGGTTGAAAGCGATGGGGACGGCTGGAGGCTGAAGCTCGCCCTTTCTGGCGAGCGACTGCAGGCCCATCTGGCGCGCGGCCGGGCTATGAGCGGCCGCACGGGTTGCGGCCTTTGCGGCATCGAAGATTTCTCGCAGATGCCCTCGCCTCGTCCACCGTCTCGCCCGCAAGCCCCGATCGCGCCTGAGGCGATTGGCGCCGGCCTCGCTGCACTCGAAACTCGCCAGCCGCTCAATCAGGCGACGCGAGCTGTCCACGCCGCGGCATGGTGCGGCCGAGACGGGGCCATGTTCCTGGTCCGAGAGGATGTTGGACGCCACAATGCGCTGGACAAGGCGATTGGCGCGCTTGCGCGGGCGAAGGTTGCCCCGGACAGCGGCTTTTTTGTCATCACGAGCCGCTGTTCGTTCGAAATGGTGGCCAAGGTCGCGATTTTTGGCGCGGGAACGCTGGTGTCAGTTTCGGCGCCCACGTCGCTCGCGCTCGAGCGGGCCCGACGGTTCGGCGTCCGGGTAATTGCTGTTGCGCGCCGCGATCAGGCGTTATGCTTCGAGAATGGAAGGGGCGAGGTAAGCGGAGGAATGGCGGCGTGACGACCGACAAGCTCGACAGACTTGTGCGCATGGCGAACCAAATCGGTGATTTCTATGCTTCCATGCCTGAGAAGGAGGGCGCTGACGGCGCCGCTTCGCATCTGCGCTTATACTGGACGCCGAAGATGATTCGCGAGATCATCGCTTTCGCCGATCAGGGCCATTCCGGTCTCAATGCTGTCGCGGCGCGCGCGGTTCGGGCGTTGAAGGAGACCGTGGCGCCCGCTTAGGAACTCTACCCGGGCTCATGCTTCGCTGGCCGCGTCCCCCCAATCTCCTTCGGCTCTTCGTCGGTCAGCACATCATCAACGGCGTAAGTGTCGGCTTAGGCGTCGTCGCAGTCGCCCTCGTCGGCGCGCAAGTTTTCGGCTTCACGGCGGGCCAGGCGGCGACGCTCGGCGCCATATCAGCCAGTATTTCCGATCTTCCGGCGCCCTGGCGAGAGAAAGCTCGGACTCTCGTCTTCGGCTTCACGCTCGCCCTGCTGTCGACGGTCGCGATCCAACTCGCGCTGCCGTGGCGGCTCGCCACGCTTCTCATGATCGGCGCGATCAGCTTCGCGGGCGGTCTGATAACCGGACTCGGGCGATGGGCGGTGGCCGTGGGGATGCAAGTGGTCATCCCAATGATTTTCATCCTGGGATTTCCCCGCGAGGCTTTCGAAGCCGTGGTTCGCACGGAGCTTGTGTTCGCTGGTGGAGGGGTCGCCTATATCGCTTTCGCGCTCGTGGCGACGATTTTCACCGACGTCAGCGCACGTCGGATGGTCGCGAGCGAAACGATTCGCGAATTCTCCATTTACCTGCGGGCCGTCGCCGGCATTTTTGATCCGGATCAGGAGCTGGCCGCGGCCTATGGGGCGACGATCCGCCAGCAGTCGGCTCTGTCCGACCAGTTGCAAGCGGCTCGCTCGCTTCTGCTCGAACGGTCGGGACGGTCGGGCGAGCGTATGCGGCTCGCTGCCTCAATAGGCATCCTGCTCGACGCTCTCGACGCCCTTGTGGCGGCTCAATGCGATGTCGAACTGATCCGAACGACGCCAGGGGCGGCGGCCGTTCTGGCGCGAATCGGGGACGCCCTCCGAATGGGCTCGCTCGATCTTGAACATCTAAGCATCGAACTCCTGACCACTGGCCACCCGACATTGCCGCCCGACCACCAGCTCGCGATCGACGCGCTGAAGGACGAGGCGGTGCGCGTCGAGGCGGACGCAATGGATACGACGGCGCGGGCGGCGCTCGACGCCGCAGCCTGGCGACTCATTCGGTCTCTTGGCCACATCCGGCGTCTCGAGCAGTCTCTGTCGGACGATGCAACAGCGCGAACCGCCATCGGCGACATCGATCTTGCCGCCTTTATCCCGCGGCGGAACTATCGGCTGAGCGCGCTCGCCCTACATCTTAGTCCTCAGTCGCCCGTCTTGCGGTTTGCTGTTCGCCTGTCCCTGGCGATGGTGGCTGGCGCGCTGGTCGCGCAATCGCTGGGCGATGAGCGCCATGGCAACTGGGTTTTGCTCACCATCGCAGTCGTGATGCGCGCGGGATATGGCCTCACCCGTCAGCGGCGCGACGACCGCGTTATCGGCACGCTCATAGGCTGCGTGCTTGCGGCCGGCTCCGTGGCCTATTTCCCGCCCGGCTTGCTCGTCGCCGTGCAGGGGTTTGCGGTCACTGTGGTGCATAGTTTCGCGCGGCTCAACTACCGCATCTCTTCGACCGGAGCCTCGGTGATGGCTCTCGTGTCGTTGCATCTGGTCCAACCGTCGGTCCCCGCGCCCATCTTGGTGCGTTTGGCCGATACACTGATTGGCGCGGCGATCGCGCATCTCTTCAACTATCTTTGGCCGCGCTGGGAGTCCTTCGAGGCGCCCCTATTGGCGGGCCGGCTTCGGGCGCAACTCGCCGCCTTCGCTCTCGCGGCGCTCAGGGGCGACGTCAGCGAACACGATTATCGCCTGGCGCGAAAGAATGTGATCGAGGCCATGGCCGCTCTCTCTGATTCGGCGGGCCGAATGGCCATCGAACCCATGACGGCTCGCAGAGGCCTCGACGAGATGGCGGATCTCTTGATGAGGGCTTACAGCCTTGTCGCGCAGCTCTCCGCGACGAGGCTCGCAGTGCAAACCGGCGCTCCCTTGCCGGACCAAGCCATTCGCGATCGCGTCATGTCGCTTCTCGCAGGGCAGTTGGACCCGATTGAAGGCGCCACAAACTTTACCGCCGGGCCGCTCGCCGCCGCGGCGATCGCTGTGACATGGGCCGCTCGCAACTACGAACGCGTGGCGAAGGGTGGGTGAGGCCGGAAATTGGAGACGCGGCCTGTGGCCGCGCTCGCCGCGCGAGAACGCTAGCTCCCCCGAGGAGAACCCGCGCGGCTCTGGCGGCGGCGGGGCGCCATATCCTGGTGCCGATGAGGCGATTTCAATGAGTTAGGCGCCAGAATCTGTCACTGGTCGGGTGGTCCTGGCGCGGGCTGTCTTGGGGGTATGCTTTATAAGCATATGTAATATGTTTATTGTTATTGAAAGGCCCCACGCCCTTCAATGCGCCCGGATGGAACAGTCATAGCGTCTAGCGGCGGTCGATGACGGGCGGCGTCTTATCGCTCGCAATGACGACCGTGGTTCGACTTAAGTGCAACTTGCTCTAAAGGCGCTTCTCAAACCAATGGTGCGCGTAGGGGTTGTCATTGAAACGCGCGATCTCTCTGTAGCCTTCGCTGCGGTAAAGAGCGTGCGCTTCGGTGAGAGCTCGGTTGGTGTCCAGTCGCAGTGTCCTGACGTCCATTTCGCGCGCAGCAGTTTCGAGCGTCCGCAACAGCCGCCGCGCCACGCCCATGCCCCGGACGGACGGCGCGATCCAGACCCGCTTGATCTCCCCCCTCGCCTTGCCGGCGCGTTTGAATCCGCCGCATCCAATGGCTTCGCCCTCGAGCCGCGCGACCAAGAAGAGTCCAGAGGGAGGCGTCATATCCGCGGCGCGAGCGGAATGATCCGCGTCCGCGTCAAAGCCGCCCTCGAAACGATCGGCAAGCTCACGGAAATACGCGTCCAGACAGAGGCGCGCGTCCGCGCCGTCGGGAGGTTCTGGGGCGATCTTCACCTCGGCTGCCCGGATCAGCCGCTCGATCTCTCCCATCGCAGTCAGCAAACGGTTCTGCTCGGGGGCCGCGAGGGGCTCCAACATTGACGCCGCGAGAGCGTCCGACAGCCTGTCATAGGCCGCGCGTTCGGAGACGCCCTTGCGCGTCAGCTTCGCTCGGCGGCGCCGCGCGTCTCCATCCCCTTTCGCGACGGTGATCAATTCCTGCTTTTCCAAGGATTGAAGCAGGCGGCTCAGGTAGCCTGAATCGAGCCCGAGCTTGGACCTGAGCGCGCTGACATCCGCGCCCTCCGCGCTGATCTCAAAAAGGAGCCGCGCCTCCGCCAGCGGGCGACCCCGTCGCAGATAATCGACCTCGAGCGCGCCGACACGCTGAGTCACCACGCGGTTGAATCCGCGGACCTGTTGGAGCCGACTCTCGCCCATTATCTGACTTTAGTCAGATATCTTCCGATTTCAAGCTTTCCACGACACGCTGCGCCGACGGAAGTTCGCGACGTTGGCACCATCCGGCGCCCGAATTTGCGACCGGAGGGCCTAGGCGGAGGGATAACGGAGCGGATTGCGGGATGACGGCAAACGGAGGTAGTCTTAGTGGTTGCGTCAACAGCGCGTGCCGTCAGGCCGTGTGAGCGGCTCGTATCCCGGCTCGCGCCCAAGAGAAAATCGTCGATGCCGGTTCGGGGCTCGGAACGCGCCACGGACTGTAACGTTCAGGGCTGTGGGGCTCCTTGGGAATAGGAGACGATCATGCCAAACGTAGAGTACGCAATAGCGCCGGGTTTCGGGCTTCGTCACCTCGACGTGGCGCCGATGATAACAGCGCTCCGGTTCCAGCCTTCGGATTTTGAGTACGCGCACGGCTGGCTCAACCATGTTCCGAGCCGGCATCGCTTCCAGTTCGACCGGAAAGGGCGAGTGACGATTGACGCTCATTGTGGCTGCGCGGCCCTCTCCGTGAGACCTGAGCAGGTGGACGAATTGCATTCGATGTTCAAGGTTTGGAGGCAGGACTACTGGATTCCTCTGGAGACGAATCGGGAGTTTGCGTCACACTTCGCCGAGCCCAACGCCTGGGTGAGGTTGTTCCGCGACATCCGCATGGCTTGGCGACGCTTCCGGCGTGAGGCGGAGGCGGTAACCATTCCAGTCGAAGCGGTGTCGGCGACGCCGGCAGAATAGTTGGTGTCCATTCGCCAAGTCCGCGCGCTCGGGAGGGAGCGCGGACTTGGTCGCCTGCCCTTTCGTTCCAAGGGATTGTGCCGCCGGCGCTCTGGCTCAGCGCGCGAAGCTCACTGCGTTGCCTGCATCCACGTTGAGGATATTGCCGGTGCTCTTGGATGAGAGGTCGGAAGCGAAGTAGTAGACCGCCTCGGCGACATCCTCCGGATAGACGGACAATTTCAGGAGAGAGCGCTGTCGATAGACCTCCTCGAGCTCTTCCTCGCTCACCTTGTTCGACGCCGCCCTTTGCGTCCGCCATTCCCCTTGCCAGATTTTGGAGCCACGCAGCACCGCGTCAGGATTGACCGTATTCGCCCGAATGCCGAACGGCGCCCCTTCCAGCGCTAGACAGCGGGCAAGATGCACTTCCGCCGCCTTGGCCGTGCAATAGGCTGAGGCGCCAGGCGAGGCGGCGAGCGCGTTCTTCGACGCGATGAACACGATGCTGCCGCCGAGGCCCTGATCCTTCATGATGCGGTAACCGCCTCGAGCGGACAGAAAATATCCGGTCGCGAGGATCGCGATATTGCGATTCCATAGTTCGAGCGAGGTGTCTTCAAACGCCGCTGCGGAGGCAATGCCAGCGTTCGCGACGACGATGTCCAACCCGCCAAAGGCAAGCACCGCTTCGTCAAAGGCGGCGTCGACGCTGCTCTCCTGCGTCACGTCGACGTGAACGCCGCTCACGACATCCTTGCCAAACTTCTTGCCGAAGTCGGCCACGGCCGCATCAAGGCTCCGCGCGTCGATATCCGCGAGCACGACACAGGCGCCCTCGCTCATGAGGCGGTCGGCGATCGCTTGCCCGATTCCCCCTGCGCCCCCAGTCACGAGCGCAATACGCCCAGAGAGCGATTTCGGCTTCGGCATCCGTCGGAGCTTGGCCTCTTCAAGCAGCCAATATTCGATATTGAACGCTTCCTGCTCCGAGAGCCCGACGTAGCGGCTGACGGTGGAGGCGCCGCGCATGACGTTGATCGCGTTGACATAGTATTCCGAGGCGATGCGTGCGGTCGACTTGTCCTTGGCGAAAGACAACATGCCGACGCCGGGCACAAGATAGATGACGGCGTTCGGATCGCGCATCGCAGGCGAATTGGGATGCTTGCAGCGATCATAATAGGCGGAGTAGTCCGCGCGGTAGTCGGCGAGGGTCTTACCCAGCGAAGCGATGACCGCGTCGAGATTGCGCGCCTCGGGATCATAAGGCAGCACGAGCGGTCGGATCTTCGTTCTGAGGAAATGATCCGGGCACGACGTCCCGAGCGCCGCGAGCGCCTTGAGGTCGTGCGAATTGACGAACTCAAGCACTGCCGGCGCGTCGGTGAAGTGGCCGATCTTACGTCCGTTCGCCGAAATGCCTTTGCGAATGGCGGGCAGGAGCCTCGCCGCAGCGTTGCGTCGGTCCGCCCGCGGCAACGCCTCGACGCCCGGGCCCCCGAAAACTGCGCCACGCCCGTTCGCGCCGAGCCATTGGGCGGACTTGTTGATCATCTCGAGCGTAACCCGGTAGCATTCCTTCGAGGTCGGGCCCCAAGTGAAGAGGCCATGGCCGCCGAGCACCACGCCCTTCATCTTGGGATTGGCCTCGGTCATCGCGCCGAGCTTGAGCCCGAGGTCGAAGCCCGGCCGCTGCCACGGCAGGAAGCCAAGGTCTCCGCCGTAAATCTCGCGAGTGAGCGCTTCCGCGTTCTCGCTCGCCGCAATCGCGATCACCGCGTCGGCATGAACATGGTCGACATGCGCGTGCGGGACAAAGCCGTGCAGCGTCGTGTCGATGGAGGTTGCGCGCGGATTGAGGTTGAAGGTGCAATGATCGTAGAGGGCGACCATCTCGTCCTCCTGCGCGAGGCCGCGATAGATCGATTTGAGGGCGTTGAGTTTGTCCATGTAGAGCGTCGAGAAGCCGTCGAGCTTCATCGAGCCGATGTCCCCGCCCGAGCCTTTGACCCACAAGACTGTGACTGGCGCGCCGGTCAGCGGATCGGTCGCTGGCAGTTTAGCTGATGTGTTGCCGCCGCCGAAATTGGTGATGCGCAGGTCGCTGCCGAGCAGGTTCGACCGGTAAAGCAGAAGACCCGCTTCGTCGAGGGAGGCCGCATACTCGTCATCCCAGAGATTGGGCAACTGAGCGTCAAAACGAACCTGATCGGCGCTCATGGGCTTATCCTCTTACAGCCTGTCTGATTTTCGCCTCCCATTAGGCAAACGCCCCGGCAGCGTCAACGTTTCTGCGTGATTGCGCGAGTTCGCCAGCGAGTTTGACAGTCCCATAGGCGCGTGGCACTGAAAGCGACAAGTATTCATCCGGGGAACGACAAGGTTATGCACGAGCGACAGCGGGTCGAAATCCTCCGCGATCTGCTCGCGTCGCGAGGCTTCCGCTCAATCGTTGATACGGCGGCGATCGTCGTCGACCCCGGTGCAGGTCTCGCGGAGGCGGCGTGAGGGCAGAAGAAGAGGCGCAAGTTTCGCCTGGCCGAACCGCGGCGCCGCTGCTTGAAGTGCGCGGGATCGAGAAGACGTTTCCCGGTGTGCGCGCGCTTTCCGGCATATCGTTCGATGTTCGCCCTGGCGAAGTTCATGCGCTGCTTGGAGAGAACGGCGCCGGCAAATCGACGCTGATCAAGATTATCTCGGGAGTCTATCAGCCCGATGCCGGCTCGATTCTCGTGGGCGGGACGGAAGTTCACCTTGTCACGCCCGACGATGCGCGGCGCGCGGGCGTCGCGACGATCTATCAGGAACTGCTGCTCTTCCCTGAACTCAGGGTCGCCGAGAACATTTTTCTTGGCCACGCTCCGCAGGCGGGAGTTGGTCGCATCGACTGGCGAGCGATGCGCGCAGAGGCCCAGCGGCTTTTGGATTCGCTCGAAATCGATGATCTCTCTCCCGATCAAATTGTCGGCGTCTTGACGGTCGGCCACCGCCAGCGCGTCGAAATTCTGCGGGCGTTGTCGCACAACGCCCGCATCCTGATCATGGACGAGCCGACCGCCGCACTCACGGAAGCCGACGTGACGCGTCTCTTCGACGTTGTCCGCCGCTTGAAGCAGCGCGGCGTGGGCATCGTCTATATCAGTCACCGGCTCGACGAGATCTTTGCAATCGCTGATCGCGTCACTGTCTTGCGCGATGGAGCCTATGTCGGCTCTCGCGATGTCGCCGACACGAACGTCGTCGAACTCGTGCAAATGATGGTTGGGCGCCGCCTCGAGAGCCTGTTTCCGAAGACGGTTGCGCCGATCGGCGCGCCCGTCCTCGAAGCGCGTGACCTTGTGCGTCGTCCCCTCACCAAGGGCGTCAGCCTCACCGTGCGCTCGGGTGAGATCGTTGGACTCGCGGGGCTTGTCGGATCCGGCCGCAGCGAACTCGCGCAGACTTTGTTCGGCATGACGCCAAGCGAGTCGGGCGAGATCCGGCTCCACGGCAAAAGCGTGCGGATCGACTCTCCCGAAACCGCGCGCACGAAAGGCATCGCCTACGTGCCCGAAGATCGCGGCACGCAAGGCCTGGTCAGGGGGATGAGCGTCCTGCACAATTTTTCGCTGGCGGCGCTCGGATCTCTGTCCCGTTCAGGGTTCATCGACCGCGCCGCAGAGCGGCGGATGGCGCGTGACGGCGTCGCGCGGTTCAGCGTCAAGACAAGCTCGGTCGACGAGGTCGCCGGCCGGCTTTCCGGGGGCAATCAGCAAAAGATCGTGCTCGGCAAATGGCTCGCCAACAATCCCAGGCTCCTGATCCTCGATGAACCGACGCGCGGCATCGACGTCGGCGCCAAGGCCGAAATCCATCGCCTGATGTGTCAGCTTGCGGCTGAAGGCGTCGCGATTCTCATGATCTCGAGCGAATTGCCCGAGGTTCTGGGCATGAGCGACCGCGTGCTGGTGATGCGCGAGGGCCGGCTCGTGGCCGAGTTCGATCGCGCCGACGCGACATCCGAGGCCGTGGGCGCGGCAATGATGGGTGGGACGTCGAGCGAAGAGAGGGCCGCGTGAGCGCGGCTGCGATCGCGAGTTCGGCGAGCGGGCGCACCGGCGTCTTTCGCCGCTTGGCCGGCCAGGAGCTTCTGCTCGCAGTCGCGATCGTCGTTCTTGCCGTGGTCGTCGGCTTCATCAATCCGCGCTTCCTCGCTACGCGCAATCTTTCCGACATCCTGCTCGGCAACGCCTATATCGCGATCGCGGCTGTGGGCATGTCGATGGTCATCATCTCCGGCAACATCGACATTTCGGTCGGCGCGCTTATCGGCGTGCTTGCGACGATTAGCGGCTCGCTCGCTGTCGCCGGCGCGCCGACCATCGTGACCTGGATCGCGCCCCTCGTCATCGGCGTCGCAGTGATGGCCGCGCAGGGCGCGATCATCGCCTATCTCAGGATCCCGGCCATCGTCGTCACGCTCGGCATGCTGTCGATCTTGAAGGGCGGCCTCATCAGCGTCACCGGCGGGAAATGGATCACCGATCTGCCGCAAAACTTCCATCTCGCCGATCTCTCTTTATTCGGCGTCCCGATGCCGGTCATCATCATGGTGCTCGCGACCGTGGCTGCGGCTCTCTGGATGCGCAATTCGCCGATGGGCCGCGCCATCTACGCGACCGGCGGCAATCCGGAGGCTGCGCGCCTCTGCGGTGTCAATCCGCAGCGCACGGTTTTGATGGTGTTCGCGCTGCACGGCTTCTTCACGGGCCTCGCTTCGCTCGTCTATGCGACGCAGCTCCGAGTGATCCAGTCGACGACGCCGCAGGGCCTCGAGCTCACCGTCATCACCGCCGCGGTCGTCGGCGGCGTCAGCATCCTCGGCGGCGTCGGCACGGTTGTCGGCTCGACATTGGCCGCGATCCTTATCGCCGAGATCACGAGCGCGCTCGTCTTCATCAACGTCTCGCCCTACTGGACGGACGCCCTGCGTGGCGCTCTCATCCTCGCCACTGTGATCGCTGACATCTTGCGCCGCCAGCGCCGCGCCGCGCAAGGCTGGAAGCGATGAGCGCTACGATCGAGACTCGCGCTTTCCGCGCCCCGCGCTGGCTCAAACGCCACGAGACGCTGCTTGCGATCATCCTCCTGATCGCGCTCGTCGGCCTCGGGCTTTTGAACGACCGCTTTCTCACGCTCGACAATCTTTTGAACCAGGGCCGGCTCATGACTGAGATCGGCCTGATCGCGCTGCCGATGACCTTCGTCATCATCACCGGCGGCATCGATCTCTCGGTCGGCGCGATCGTCGGCCTATGTGCGATCATGCTCGGCTATTCTTGGAAGACATTCGGCTTCCCGCTGCCACTAGCGATCGCCTTCGCGCTCTTCGTCGGGGGGCTCGCGGGGTTCGTTAACGGCCTCGTCATCACGCGGGTAAAAGTTCCGCCGCTCATCATGACGATCGCGACGCTGGCGCTCTATCGCGGTCTGGCCGAGGGCGTGAGCCAGGCCCATTCGGTGCGCGGCTATCCCGAATGGTTCTATTTTCTCGGCCAAGGCAGCGTCTTCGGCGTCCCGACGCAGCTTCTCCTCCTCGTCCTTCTCACTGTTGTTGCAGGCGTCGTGCTCGATCGTACGACCTTCGGCCGCGCGCTCTACGCGATCGGCGCCAACGAAACTGTGGCGCGGTTCTCCGCGCTTCCGGTCGATCGGGTCAAGCTGATTGTCTACACGCTATCCGGCCTCGCCTCGGCGCTCGCCGCTTGCGTCCTCGTCTCCAGGGTGACGACCACGCGCATGGATATGGGCGCCGGCTACGAGCTCGACGTCATCGCCGCGGTGGTGTTGGGAGGAACCAGCATTTTCGGCGGCTCGGGCACAATCTGGGGCACGGTGATTGGGCTCGCGATGATCCAGCTCTTGAAGAACGGTCTGGCGTTGACTGGCGTGAAGGGCGACGCGACAATCGTTGTCATTGGGGTCGCGCTCATTCTCTCGGTCTTGATCGCGAGTTCCCTTGAGCGCCGCCGAGATTGAGCGCGCGCCTTCACAGGGTCAACGCCGCCGCTGGCGGCATCTAGGGAGGAGCCAGATATGAAAGCGAGCTTACTGACCACCTCGGCATTGGCGATGCTCACGCTCTCATTCGCCGCTGGCGGTGCGAACGCGGCGAGCAAATGGGATGGCGCGGACGATCTGCCGACAAGCCCGCTTGCCTGCGACGCGAACGGCGCTGCGGCCCCTGCGGCGGCGAAGCCATATGACGGCGGCCAGCCGACGGGCGCGCCCGACAAGGCGGGCAAGGAAATCACTGTCGTCGATGTGCCAAAGCTGATCGGCATCGGCTACTTCAACGCCACATCCAAGGGCATGCAGGACGCCGCGAAGGAACTCGGCAATGTGAAGGTGACGACCGACGGGCCGACGGAAGCGAAGATCGACGAGCAGATCAAGTTCATCGACAATTACATCACCCGCGGCGTCGACGGCGTCCTGTTCGCCGCCAACGACCCGGTCGCCATCGCGCCCGTGTTGAAGAAGGCTCTGTCCAAGGGCATCCACGTTGTCGGCTACGACGCGAACTCGACTCCCGACGCACGTGAATGGTTCGTCAACCAGGCTGAGTTCAATGGCATCGGCAAGTCCATGGTGGATTCGATGGCCAAGGAGATCGGCGAGGACGGCAGCTTCGCGATCGTCACGTCCACCTTCACGACGCCGAACCAGGCCCGCTGGATCGCCGAGATGCAAGCCTATGCGGAGAAGTGCCATCCGAAGATGACATGGCTTGAGACAGTCGAGGCGCAGGAGGACAACAATCTCTCCTTCAATCAGGCGACGACTCTGATCAATAAGTACGGCGATAAGCTGAAGGGCCTGTTCGGCATGACATCAGTCGCGACGCCGGCTTCGGCAGAAGCGGTCACGAAAGCTGGACAGTGCGGCAAGATCGCGGTCGTCGGTCTCGCCACGCCGAACGCGATGAAGCCCTATGTCAACGCTGATTGCGTCAAGTCGGTGGTCCTATGGAACCCGGTCGATCTCGGCTACGCCGCGACTTACGTCATGCGCGCGGTCGTCGACGGCAAACTAAAGCCCGGCGGAACATCCGTCGACGCGGGCAAGCTCGGCAAGCTCAATGTCATTAATGGCAGCGAAATCCTGCTCGGACCGCCCTTCATCTTCACGAAGGAGAACGTCGGCAAGTTCGACTTCTAGAGGAGGGCACATCGTATCAAGCCCGCCTCGTCATGGCGACCCCCGGGCTTTTGGACCGGGGGGAAGCAATCCAGGTGAAGGCACGGTGCGCGGCGGCTCCTGGATCGCCGCGTCGGCCTAAGGCCTCCTCGCGATGACGATTCCGCTGTTCCGCAACTTCGCATCGACGACGCCATGAGTCCCTCCGTTGCGGTCTTCGACGTCGGTAAGACGAACATCAAGGTTGTCGTCTTCGATCGTAGCGGCGAGGTTCTCGCTGAGCGCAGCCGTCTCAATGCTCCGCTGGCCGCAGACCCGACATGGCCCTATCTCAGGCTCGACACCGAGGACGCGTGGTCTTTTCTGGTCGGGGCGATGAAGGAGCTTGGCGCCCGTCACTCCGTCGAAGCGATTGTCGCCACGACGCACGGTTGCGCGGGCGTCCTCATCGGCGCCGATGACGCTGTGCTTCCCCCGCTTGACTACGAGTTCGACGGATTCGGCACCCTCGATGCGGCCTATGATGCGGCGCGCCCGCACTTCGAGGAAAGCCTCTCTCCCAACCTCCCGCGGGGCCTCAACCTCGGTCGCCAAATTTTCTATCTCGAGCGCCGCTACCCGGCGCAGTTCGAACGAGCGACCGCATTCCTGACCTACCCCCAATATTTCGCTTGGCGGCTGAGCGGCGTCATGGCCTCGGAGGCGACGGCCCTCGGCGCGCACACCGACCTCTGGAGCCCTGCGCAAGGCGACCTGTCGCGCATGGTCGACGTACTTGGTTGGCGCCGACTCTTCCCGCCAATCCGCAAAGCATGGGACGTGCTCGGGACGCTTAAGCCCGAGCTCGCCGCCGCGACTGGCTTGTCTCCCGATGTGCGCATCATCTGCGGCGCGCACGATTCGAACGCCTCTCTCGTGCCGCATCTTCTGTCGCGGCGCGAACCGTTCACTGTGATCTCGACTGGAACATGGGTCATCATAATGGCGGTCGGCGGGAAGGGTCGGCTCGATCCCGAAGCCGACATGCTAGCCAACGTGAGCGTGCTCCGGGAGCCTGTGCCGACCGCGCGCTTCATGGGTGGGCGTGAATTCTCGGTCCTGGCCGGCAATGCGCCGGTCGATGCGG
>Ga0153954_1000812_pt1 | contig 21240 bp, 21 predicted proteins | sample TSFL038MetaG_FD_102277 | JGI IMG/M metagenome (GOLD analysis project Ga0153954, IMG submission 102277) | Attine ant fungus gardens microbial communities from Florida, USA - TSFL038 MetaG | ecosystem: Host-associated > Fungi > Mycelium > Unclassified | place: USA: Florida, Wekiwa Springs State... | reverse complement strand
GGTCGGGGGCAGTGAATCACAGCGGCGAGGTGCGTCGGAATCGGAAAATCCTTCCGCCGGGACTCTTGACAACGAGGGCTGTCAGTGCAGATCACCGAATCAAACTCGCGCATCCCGTAGCCCACAAGGGGGGAGGGAGCAGACCACCCGATTGGCGCTTTTGGAAACCTGATCTGTTCTGCATTGGTTCGCATTTGACCGCGAGCGGTAATAGAAGCGCCGCGTCGAGGCCATATTTGGGAGCGACGATGGCTCCTCGAGGGGTTAGGATTGGGTATTACTCGTCGGGGACCGCCTGATTCTCCAGCAGGCGGCGAGTTCGGGGATGACCTCTTTGGCGGCAGCATCCGACGTCGATTCGCGCGGACGGGACGTCTTTTCCGGCTTCCGCCGGGACGACGACCGTATGTTCCGCGCGGCCGTGCGGCATAGCCGTCGGGTACGCTTCCTGCGCCTGGCGGTGCCGGGCGCGGTCGTGCTCGGCATCCTCGGCGGTGTCGCGTTCTGGGCGCTCGCCAAGCCGCTCAGCATATTGGCCAAGCTGCCGGTCGACATGAGCTCGCTGGTCGTGTCCGGCACCAAGATCATGATGCAGCAGCCGCGCATGGCGGGCTTCACCCGCGACAACCGGCGCTACGAGATGACCGCCGACGCTGCGGGGCAGGACATCACCAAGCCCGATCGGGTCGAGCTCCACGGCATCCGCGCCAAGATGGAAATGAAGGACAACGACCACTTCGAGACCACCGCGCGCGACGGCCTTTACGACGCCAAGACCGACCTGCTGACGCTCAGCAAGGACATCGTGGTGACGTCGACCAGCGGCTACCACGCCTGGCTGAACGAGGCGGTGATCGACATCAAGGCCGGCAAGATCTCGTCACAGAAGCCGCTGCGGGTGACGAACGATGCCTGGGCCATCGATGCCAACAGCATGGAGGTCGCCCAATCCGGTGACTTCATGCACTTCGACGGCGGCGTGACCGTGGTGCTGAACCCGCAGAAGAACCCGAAACCCGAAGCGGACGCGCGCAAATGAGGACAGGCGAGCTCACTGTGCGCGGCGCCGCCGCGGCGGCCGCCAAGGTTGCGGCGCTGATCGTCGCGCTCGCGCTGTGCGGGCCCGAGGCGACGGCGCAGAAGAATCAGGGCCCTTCGAACGCGTTGCAGGGCTTCTCGCAGAACCGCGACCAGCCGGTAAAGATCCAGGCTGCCTCGCTCGAGGTGCGCGAGAAGGACAAGATGGCGACCTTCTCCGGCGATGTGCACGTCCTGAACGGCGACACCGAGCTGCATTGCAAGACGCTGCTCGTCTTCTACGATTCGGATACCGGTTCCGGCAAGGACGCCAACACACGCAACATGAAGGCCGCCGATCCCGGCCCGAGCGGCGAGCGCTCGATCAAGCGAATCGAGGCCAAGGGCGGCGTCGTGGTCAACCAGAAGGACCAGATCGCGACCGGCGAAGCGGCCATTTTCAACATGCGCGAGAACACGGTGGTGCTGACCGGCAACGTCGTGGTGACCAAGGGTGGGGACGTGCTCAAGGGCCAGCGACTGACGGACGACCTGACCAGCGGCGTCTCGCGCATGGAGGGTGGGCGGGTCGATGTCATGATCGACACCCGCAAGGCGACGGAAAAGGAAAAGAAGTGAGCGGCCACGGCGCCGGGGTGCGACCATCGGTGGCCCTGCAAATCCTTGATACGGAAGGCCGAATCCCCGATCCTGCAACTTGACTTGACGGTCAGGACGGTCCGTTCCATGCCACTGGTTGCGGCGCCGTGTTGGGACGCGCCGGATTGAGCTTCGAGCGGACCCCGGAAAATGACCTTCCCCCGATTTGATCGGGAGCAGACGTCGGCTTTCGGAACACGGTCACGCTCGAATGTTAAGCTGGCCGCGCTCGGTCGAAAATTGAATTCGGGGGCCTCGAGGCAACTGCGTGCTCAACATCCTCGCGCTGTTCCGGCACGGCCGACCGCCTCAGCGCAAACGGAAAGCGGCCCCTGGCGGTTGGCAGGAGATGGACCTCGACGCCATGGAGGGCGGGTCGATGCCATCGGGCCGCACGCAAACCCGCAGAGCGGCGGCCCCGGCCGCCAAATCTCCCGCGAAGCCTGCTGCCGGCAAGTCGTCCAGCTCTTGGTCGCCCAAATCTTTCCTGAGCAAGCTCTTGGGGGGCAAGCTCTTGGGGGGCAAGCTGTTCGGCGGCCCATCCGGCTCGGGCGCGCCGCGCCCCCGTCGCCAGCAGCCGATCGTCCGTCGCGATGCGGCCGATGGCTATCTCGCCGCGCACGGACTGGAGAAGAGCTATGGCGCGCGCCGGGTCGTCAACGGCGTCAGCATCTATGTGCGGCGGGGTGAGGCGGTTGGACTGCTCGGACCCAACGGCGCCGGCAAGACCACCGCGTTCTACACCATCACCGGCCTGATCAAGCCCGAGCGCGGCCAGATCGAGCTCGACGGCTATGACGTGACTCACCTGCCGATGTACCAGCGCGCGCGGCTCGGCATCGGCTATCTGCCGCAGGAAGCATCGATCTTTCGCGGCCTCAACGTCGAGGACAACATCCGCGCCGTGCTGGAGGTGGTGGAGCCCGATCGACGCCGGCGGGATGCCGACCTGGAAGCCCTGCTTGCCGAATTCGAGATCACCGCGCGCCGCAAGACCCCCTCGATTGCACTGTCCGGCGGCGAGCGCCGCCGCGTCGAAATCGCTCGCGCGCTGGCGACCCGGCCGAATTACATGCTGCTCGACGAGCCGTTTGCGGGCATCGACCCGAAGGCGGTGGTGGAAATCCAGCGCCTGGTGCGGCGCCTGACCAACCGCGGTATCGGGGTGCTGATCACCGATCACAACGTCCGCGAGACCCTCGACCTCACCGACCGCTCCTACATCATCTATTCGGGCGAGGTGCTGATGGAGGGCCGCAAGGACGACATCGTGAACGATCCCCAGGTTCGCCAGCTCTATCTGGGCGAGGATTTCCGGATTTAGGGCCCCGGCTGTCGCACTACGGAAGGTCTGTTCCCCTCACCGCAAAGGGGGAGGGAACGCACCGGTTGCATGGCGGCCGAAGCGCCCACATGCGGTACAGTCGTCCCAACCTGCGGCAGTCGTTTCTCGCGCTATTCGCGGCGTAAGAGGCGGTCTGCGCGGTCAAATTAACGACCGCTCGGCAGAACCAGTGTACAGGGGGGCAATTACCGGATAAGCAAGAATCGGACCAGTTAGCGTTGATGATCCGATATGGCGCTCAGCCAACGACTCGAAATCCGGCAGAGCCACGCGCTCGTCATGACGCCGCAGCTGATGCAGGCCATCAAGCTGCTGCAGCTTTCGAATCTCGATCTCGCCACCTACGTCGAGGGGGAACTCGAGCGCAATCCGTTGCTGGAGCGCGCCGAGGGATCGGGCGATGCGGGCGAGGGCGAGCCGGAGCGGCGCGCCAATGATGCGACCTCGCCCATACGCGAGGATGGTGGCAATGAGGGTGCGGCTGCGCGCGAGCGCGCGGGCGCCGATCTCGACGACGTTCCGCCCGCCGATGCCGATGCGGCGAGCTCGCGCTCGAACGGCGATGCGACGCCCGGTTATTCGGAATGGGCCGGCACCGGCACGGGCGGCCGCGATAGCGGCGAGTACAATCTGGAAGCGTTCGTCTCCGTCGAGACCACGCTCGGCGATCATCTCGCCGAGCAGCTCGCGCTCGCGATCCCCAATCCTGCGCGCCGCATGATCGGTCAGTATCTCATCGATCTCGTCGACGATGCCGGCTATCTCAATGGCGATCTCGAGCAGGTCTGCGAGAAGCTTGGCGCGCCGCGGTCCGAGGTCGCGGCGGTGCTCGCGATCCTGCAGACCTTCGATCCTCCCGGCGTCTGCGCGCGCAGCCTCGACGAGTGCCTCGCGCTTCAGCTCAAGGAGCGCGACCGCTTCGATCCGGCGATGCAGGCGCTGGTCTCGCACCTGGACCTGCTCGCCAAGCGCGACCTCCCGGCTTTGCGCCGGCTGTGCGGCGTCGGCGAGGAAGACCTCACCGACATGATCGCCGAGATCCGCCAGCTCAATCCCAAGCCCGGCCTCGCCTTCGGATCGACGTTGGTGCAGCCGATCGTGCCCGACGTGTTCGTGCGTCCCGGTCCCGACGGCGGCTTCATTGTCGAGCTCAATTCCGACACCTTGCCCAAGGTGCTGGTCAATCAGACCTACCACGCGGAGGTCGCCAGGACCGCCAAGAACGAGAAAGACAAGACCTATCTCGCCGACTGCCTGCAGACCGCGACCTGGCTCATCCGCGCGCTCGACCAGCGCGCCAAGACCATCCTGAAGGTCGCAACCGAGATCGTGCGCCAGCAGGATGCGTTCTTCGCCAATGGCGTCCAGCACCTGCGTCCGCTCAATCTCAAGACCATCGCCGACGCCATCGACATGCACGAATCGACGGTGTCGCGCGTGACTGCCAACAAGTACATGGCGACCAGCCGCGGAATTTTCGAGTTGAAGTATTTCTTCACCTCGGCGATCGCCGCTGCCGACGGCGGCGAGGCACATTCGGCCGAAGCGGTGCGTCACCGCATCCGTCAGCTGATCGATGCCGAGGATCCGCAGCACGTGCTGTCGGATGACACTATCGTGGAGCGCCTGCACGCCGCCGGCATCGACATTGCCCGGCGAACGGTCGCGAAATATCGCGAGGCCATGCGGATCCCGTCGTCGGTACAACGCCGGCGGGAGAAGCAATCGTCGTCGAATGCCGCCACTTGATGCGCTGCAAAAACCGTCTGCACCGGGCCATGCGCAGGCGCGACCAAGCGCCAGTTGCCGTCGCGCATAATAGGCGTAAGCTGACGATCGGGCAGATGGGGCTGCGGGTCGTGGTCGGAGGTCGATCATGCCGTTACGTATCTCGGGCAAGAATATCGACGTAGGCGAAGCGCTGCGTACGCGCATCAGCGGTCGCGTGACCGAGGCGACCGAGAAATATTTCGACGGCGGGTTCTCGGGGCACGTCACCATCGGCAAAGACGGCTACGGTTTCCGTACCGAGTGCGTGATCCATCTCGACTCCGGCGTCGTGCTCGAGGCCGACGCGCATGCTGCCGATGCCTATGCCAGCGCGGATCAGGCGGCGGTGCGCATCGAGAAGCGCCTGCGTCGCTACAAGCGCAGGCTCAAGGAGCACCCGTCGACGCATGGCAACGGCCAGGCGCCGCCGGATCTTGCGGGTGACGAAGGAGCGCGCAACGGCGCAAGGCCTGATCGTGCGGCGGCGGCTGTCGCGGCCGACGTTAAGCATACCGACGTCGTGCATGAGACGATGGCGCACGCCGACGGGGAGGCGCCGGAATGCAATCCCGTCGTGATCGCGGAAATGACGGCCAGCATACGTCGCCTCTCCGTCAGTGAAGCCGTGATGGAACTCGACGTGACGGGAGCACCGGTGTGTGTCTTTCGGCACGCTGGACACGGACGCGTCAATCTGGTTTACCGCCGCGCGGATGGGCATATCGGCTGGATCGATCCCCACGCAATAGACAAGGACACCCATTGACGGGCCAGCAGCGTGTACCTATGGTCCGCCGCCCTTGCGACGCTTACGCTGAGTTCTTGGCCCCGCTAACTCCCAGAGTTCTGGAAAAGGTCCATGCTGCTCACCGAGCTCGTCGCGCCCAACGGTGTCATTCCGGCGCTCAAGGTCAACAACAAGAAGCAGGTGCTGCAGGAGCTGGCTGCCAAGGCCGCTGACCTGTCCGGCCAGAGCGAGCGCACCATCCTGGAGATTCTGCAGCAGCGCGAGAAGCTCGGCTCGACCGGGGTAGGCGGCGGTGTGGCGATCCCACACGGGAAGCTTCCCAAGCTCGCCAAGTTGTTCGGGTTGTTCGCGCGGCTCGACCGCCCGGTCGACTTCGAGGCGCTTGATGGTCAGCCTGTCGATCTGGTGTTTCTGCTGCTTGCGCCTGAAACGGCCGGGGCCGATCACCTCAAGGCGCTGGCACGGGTTGCGCGATTGCTGCGCGACGCCGACGTCGTGCGCAAGCTGCGCGACTCGCGCGACGCGGAAGCGCTCTATGCCGTGCTGGCGATGCCCTCGGCGAGCGCCGCGTGACGGAATACCAAAATTTGTAGGTGGTTATTCCAGCGCCGCCCGTGACCGCGCGGTCCTCCGCCGATCATGGTGCCGCGCCAGCTCAACCTACACAAATGACGGCTGGCTGATCAGTGCCGGCTGACGGTCTGGATCTTGCGTTGCGCCGCATCCGCCATTACCGCGGCGCGGGTCGCGGCCAGCACGATCGGGGTGCCATCGGCGGCGTGCAGGACGAACACGCGATGCCCGGCCGGGAGCAGCGGCGCGTCGTGAGACAGAAAGCCGACCTGCTCGGAGCGCATGGCCGTCACATAGCCAATGCGGTCCTCGTCGAACGTCGCCAGCGTCTCCGACGACGCATGCTTGGCTGCAGACCGATCAAACATGACACCCGTGCTCCTCTCACCACACCGGTGGGTCGATGAAGGAGGCAATATGGTTCAAAGGGGCTGGTCTGGCTGTAACTGCGATCACACAATCGTGCAAAAGGCGCCATCCGGCAGGCGGTATCGCCCGGGACGGTGCGCTCGAAGGCCTTTCCGGGGGCCGTCAGATCGGTGCTTTTTGTTGGTGTGTCGTCGGCGACACAGATGATCAAATACGCACGGGGCGAGGGCGGACAGGTGCTCCGGCCGCCCTCGATACCACCGGAATCAATGGACGCTGACGGCCTCGAGCTCCTGGCTCCAGGCATTGGCTACCGCCGCCTCGCGGCTGTCGGTCAGCATGATCGGCGTGCCGTCGGCCGCGTGCAGGGCATAGAGCAGGGTGCCCGGCGCCAGCTGCGGCGCTTGCGGGAATTGCCGCTGCACGTCCTCGGAGCGGATCGTCTTCACATAGGCGATCTTGCCGCCGCCAAGCAGCGCCAGCGCCTCGGGAGAGATCGCCTCTCCGATGATGTCATTGCTGATGATGTCGTTGGTCATATCGTTGCCGTTCATGGCACTCGACTCCTTTCAGTACAACGCGTCGAGCCCTGTGCGTGTTCAATCACAATCGGTGATGCTGATCGTCCGGACGATCCGTTCCGGCTCCGGCCGGGCAAGATCGATGGACAACAGCCCGTTCTTCAAGTCCGCACCAAGCACCTCCATGCCCTCGGCCAGCACGAACGTACGCTGGAATTGGCGCGCGGCAATGCCGCGATGGAGGTATTGGCGAGTCTTGTCGTCCTGTTGCCGACCGCGGATGACGAGCTGGTTCTCCTCGACTGTCACGTCGAGTTGATCGCGGGTGAAGCCCGCGACCGCCAGCGTAATCCGCAGCCGCTCGGGGTGGCCGTTCTCACGGGCGATCCGCTCGATGTTGTAGGGCGGATAGCCGTCAGCAGCCTTGGCAACGCGATCGAGCGCGCGCTCGATCTCGTCAAACCCGAGCAGGAAAGGGCTGGACAGCGACGGAACACGAGACATGGTCTCAAAGCCCTCGTAAGCGACTTTGACGGGGCCCTTCCGGCACCCCCTCGACCGTCCGGCGATCGTATTTCGTCCGCCGGTCGGTCCGGTACAATATGGGCGCTGGCGGCTAAGTGTTCAAGAACGCTTACCATTGCGTCACCGGCCCCGGTCAGATCCTGCGTTTTTTGCGGTGATTGAGGCCTGGAGCGAGGCAAAGTAAGGATGCCGACATTTTCGGCTCGGACCACTGGAGGACAAGGCTGTGAAGATCGCGATCATGGGCTCGGGCGGCGTCGGCGGCTATTTCGGCGCCCGGCTGGTCAAGGGCGGCGCCGAGGTGCATTTCGTCGCCCGCGGAGCGCACCTCGCCGCCATGCGTGAGCACGGCTTGGCGGTCGAGGGCGGACCCGAGCCGATCCACGTCCCCAAGGTCCAGGTCACCGACGACCCCAGCACCATCGGTCCGGTCGATCTGGTGATGTTCTGCGTCAAGCTCAGGGACACGGAAAGCGCGGCGCGCGCGCTCGTCCCGATCATCAAGCCCGGCACCGGGGTGGTCTCATTCCAGAACGGGGTGACCAAGGACGACATCCTGCGCCCGATCCTCGGCGAGGCGGCCTTGATGGGCGGCGTTGCTTATGTGGGTACCTCGATCGGGCGGCCCGGGGTGATTGCCCAGACCGGGCCGCTGCAGCGGCTGGTATTCGGCGAATACGACGGGACGCGCTCGCGGCGCGCCGAGGACTTTCTCGCCGCATGCAAGGCAGGCGGCATCAATGCCGAGCTCAGCGACGACGTGCGCCGCTCGCTTTGGGAGAAGTACGTCGTGCTTGCCGCGATGTCGGGCGCGACCACCACGATGCGCGCGACCATCGGGCCGATCCGGTCGAATCCGCTCAGCCGTGCCTTCCTCATCGATCTCGCGCGCGAGGTGCTGGCGGTCGGCCGCGCCCTCGGTGTCAACCTGCCGGCGGATTTCGTCGACCAGCGCATCCCGTTCTTCGACGGCTGGCCGCCGGAGATGACCACGTCCATGCATCATGACCTGCAGCACGGAAGACCGCTCGAGGTGCGCTGGCTCTCCGGCGGCGTCGTCGACCTCGGCGTCAAGGCGGGCGTGCCGACGCCGCTGAACCGCGCCGTGCGGGATATTTTGATTCTGCACGCGGAGGGTGGCGGCCCGGAGTAGTGCGTGTCGATATCGGTGCAACGCGTTCGGTGCGCTCCCTCCCCCGCCTGCGGGGGAGGGTTGGGGTGGGGGTGACGCGGCACGAGTCTTTAGTGTGGGCCCCCACCCTAGCCCTCCCCCAGCATCAGCGCGTTCACGCGCGTCTGCGACGCGCTTTGCGGGGGAGGGGACGCTAGAGCCGCCTGAGCAGTGACGTGGCGCGGGCGCTTCTCAGCCCTTCAGCTTGAACAGCTTCAGCGCGTTGGTGCGGCCGACCTTCTGCCGGTCGGCTTCCGGGATCTCGGCCTTGTCGAACCACGCGGCAGCCTGGCTGCAATCCTCGAACGGGTAGTCGACCGAGAACATCACGCGCTCGGCGCCGAGCTCGGCCATCGAGTCGACCAGCGCGGGCGTGCTGAAATGGCCCGATGTGGTGACATGGAAATTGGCGCGGAAGTAATCGGTCACGCTCTTGCGGGCGGCGTATGTGTGCGGCGCCTTCATCCAGGCGTTCCGGTTGTCGATGCGCCAGATATAGAACGGCAGCCCTTCGCCGAGATGGCCAAGAATGATCTGCAGCTTCGGATGCTCGTCGAACAGCCCGGAGCCGATCAGCCGCAAGGCATGCACCGCGGTCTCGGCATGGAAGGCCCAGTTCGGTCCAAGCAGCCAGGGGTGGCCCTCGTAGCTCGGGATCGCGCCCGGCAAGGGGTTGCGCGGATGCAGATAGAACGGCACGTCGAGGCTCTCTGCCATGCGCCAGAACGGGCGGTATTGCGGCAGGTCGTAATAAACCGCCGTGTCGGGCGATCCCACCTGCGAGAAGCCGTTGACGAGCGCGCCGCGGAAGCCGAGCTCTTTTACGCAGCGCTCGAGCTCCGCGGTCGCGCCGTCGGGATCCTGCATGGCGAGCGCGGCGATGCCCACGAAGCGATCGGGGCGCCGCGCCACCTCCTGCGCCAGCACGTCGTTGGCCTCGCGCGCGACCGCGGTGGCCTGCTTCACGTCGGGGATGGCTTGCACCGCCGGGGCATTGAGCGACACCACCATGATCTCGATCCCGGCGGCGTCCATCGCGCGCAGCCGCTGATCCTGGAAGTCGATCAGGTTCGGCCCGAGCGTGTCCCACACGTGGGTGCCGAAAACCTGCGAATCCGCGAGCGTCGTCCTGGTCGCGAAATGGTCCTCCAACGTGACTTTGCCCTGCATGACCCCTCCGGAACGGCGACATACGCGCGTAACGTGTGCCAACATCCCAGGCGCTTTTCAAGCCGCACAGCGACGCGGTAGGCTCGACCATGGGCTCGTCTCCGCCGTTTCTGACAATCCGTGGCGTCCGCACGGTCGCGGTCGAGGTGCCGATGACCTATGCGCTCGGCACCAGCCGCGGCACCATCACCAAGGCGCCGCTGCTGCTTATCGACCTCGAGACCGAGGAAGGCATCACCGGACATTCCTATCTCTGGTGCTATTTCCCCGCCGCCATGCCGGCGATCGCGAAGATCCTCGAGGAGGTCGCACGTGTGACCAAAGGCGAGCGCGTCGCGCCGCTCGATCTGTGGCCCAGGCTCGCCGAGCGCTTCGCGTTGATCGGTGTGCAGGGCATCGTGCGCATGGCGATGTCGGGCTTCGACGTGGCGGCGTGGGACGTGCTCGCGCAGGCCGCGGGACGACGGCTCGTGCAGATGCTGGGAAGTGAGCCCAAGCGCGTCCCCGCCTACAATTCCTGCGGGCTCGGGCTGATGGCGGCGGACCGGCTCGCGGACGAAGCGGACAAGCTTCTCTATCCGGGTTTCCGCGCGCTCAAGCTGCGCCTCGGCTACCCGACGCTCGCGGAGGATCTCGCGGCGCTGCACGCGGTGAAGAAGCGCGTGGGCGAGGGGATCGCGATCATGGTCGACTACAATCAGGCGCTCGGTTTGGTCGACGCGCTCGCGCGGGGCCGGGCGCTGGACCACGAAGGCATCACCTGGCTGGAGGAGCCGATCCGCCACGATGACTATGCGGGCCTCGCCACGCTCGTGCGCGAGCTCAAGACGCCCATTCAGATCGGTGAGAATTTCTCCGAGAGCCAGGCGATGGTGACCGCGCTCGCGGCCGGCGCTTGCGGCTATGTGATGCCGGACCTCGAGCGCATCGGCGGCGTCACCGGCTGGCAGCGCGCCGCGGGATTGGCAGCGACCCACCGCATCGCGATGTCGTCGCATCTCTTTCCAGAGGTCAGCGCGCATCTTCTCTGCGCGACCCCCACCTGCCACTTCCTCGAATATGTCGACTGGGCCGACAAGATCGTCGAGGAGCCGCTCGTGATCGACGACGGCTTTGCGGTGGTGCCGGAGCGTCCCGGCAACGGGCTCAGCTGGAACGCATCGGCGGTCGCGAAATATCGCGTCGATTGAATGTGTTCACAGGAGCGTGCGTAGAGCGCGTCTTTTTTTTTGTTGATTCGCCTGCTTCAAACAGCGCGGGCCTTGGCCCTTCGTCTGCTGTCGATCGATGCGTGTCGTCGACTGGCGTCGGCAGAAACTGCAGCCCGGCTCAGGTCCGGCGACTCAAGAGATTTAAGTGGCGACCGGGACGCTGAGTTAAGTTGATCAACCATCCGGCCCAGAATCTCCATAAGCAGTCTGCGCTCTTGCGGTTTCAACGGCGATAATAATCGCTGTGAAATTCGTGCCATGGCTGCGCGCGCTTGCAGCAGGACGCGCTCTCCCTGCGGCGTGAGCTCGACTGCCTTATTGCGCTTGTCTTTGTCAGAGCCTGTGCGGCGCATAAGATTGCGTGCTACAAGGCCTCTGGTAACTTGTCCAACCGTCGCACGATCGAATCCGATCAACCGTGCAATGTCCGCTTGGCTGATCCCGGGGTATTGACCCACCACCATTAGCACGCTGCTCTGCGGCGGCGTGAGTCCCAGATCGGCGCACTCCTCGACAAAAATCCCATCGGCAATTTGATGGGCACGCCGAAACAAGAAGCCCGGTCGAGAATAAAGCCGCCCCAAGGGGCCGCTAAATATATTTAATTGAGCGGACATAGTGTTCACTAAATACATTCATTTTGACCAGTGTCCAGCCCCGCGCGTTGAGCTGCGTACTTAAAATCAACAGGTCACCAGAATTTACGCTACGGCCAGCTGGTAAGGGTAGGACGAAGCGCTTCGACGCTTGCTGTCTGGCTCATTTAAGAAAGCATTGAACGATTAGAATTCGAAACTGAAGCGCGCGCATGCCAATTCAAAACTGTCTTGCGTATCGTAACGGGTGGTCCACGCTAGAACTCGCGCCGGCGCCGTGCGCAAGCCGCGCCGCAGAGGTAAACACGATCAGCCATCGGTGTCACGCCTATCAGGCCGCACTGAATTCCAAATTGACAAGCGGTTCTCGCAGATGCCGTCTTTACGGGCAGATAGTAAGCAGACATACGAAGATGGTTCTGCTGTTGCGTGATAGTGCGCATCGGCAGCCGGACTAATAGGACTGTTCTAGCACAAGGGCGCTGCGGCCACACCTCCTTCCGCCGGCGCCGACCCGGCAAGCCGGATAGCAACTGCAACACCTGGCTTTGATCGACACCTGGCTTGATCGGGCGTGGATGGTCGAGATCTAGCCTGCCGCCCATGACATCAAAACTTTATGGGGTCGGCCGCGTCGAGGCGCCGACATTGATTTGCAACTGCCGAATGGGCTTGTCAGGCGGTTTTCTCTCGTTGCTCCGGATCGCGATCGAAGCCCTGCGTCGGCGGCATAAGCGGGATTTAGCGGGCCGCGGTTGCTCGCGGCACATTTTGTGGCGCGTGCGAACAGCGCGTGGTTGCCGGCATCCCGGATCACCATGACACGGTCCTCAGCGAGAAGGAGCGGGCGGCTACGACCGCCTAATGATCGGCTGCGCCGGATGCAGGTGCGACCGTTTGGTGCTCGATCTGCAGTCGCTGTTCAAGCCGCGCGGTTTCGAAAGATGCGGGTGGCGGCCGACCGCGCTTGATGACGCGGCTTTCGCTAAATCGTCGCCGCTGGTCGCGCGTCAGGCGACCGATGCCGTCCGCCGATCAGGCCAGCCGAATGGTGACCTGAATTGTGGTTGGTGGATGGAGGTTTGCCGCGTCGCAAACAAATCCCGACGGACAATCCAATAATCGTAAGTATGCAGCCGATATCGTTGACAGCAAGTCGTGCCGCATGCATCATAAGATTGTAAGCATACATCCAAGTCGCTGGGAGCCTTGATGTGTCGTACGCCAAGTTCGAGGATCTGATCCGCACAGGACCGGACGCCCCGATGGGGCGCCTGATGCGCCGCTATTGGGTGCCGGCGGTGCTATCGAGCGAAGTGGCTGAGCCCGACGGGCCGCCGGTTCGCGTCAAGTTGTTGGGCGAGCGGCTGTTGGCGTTCCGGGACACGAATGGCGACCTCGGTCTTGTCGATGAATTTTGCGCTCATCGCGGCGCATCCCTGTTTTTGGGCCGCAATGAGGAGTGTGGAATCCGCTGCTCGTATCATGGCTGGAAATACGACATCCACGGCCGTTGCGTCGATCTCCCGTCCATCCCGGAAGTGGGCCCGAAGGTCCGCATCAAGGCGTACCCGTGCGTCGAGCGCGGCGACATTGTTTGGGCCTATATGGGGCCGCCTGAAAATCAGCCAGAGCCGCCGTCTCTGGAATGGTGCGGTGTTCCGCCCGAGAACAGATACGTCAGCAAGCGTTTGCAGCAGTGCGGCTATCTTCAGGCGATGGAAGGCGGCATCGACACGACCCACGCGTCCTGGGTGCATCGCTACGAGCTCGACATCGACCCGATGCATCGGAACGCCGCGGCGAACAAGTACGTGAAGGCCGACTCCAACGCCATCTTCGAAATTGAAGAGGCCAAGCATGGGTTGACCATCTTCGGCCGGCGCAATGGGGAGCCTGATAGTTATTACTGGCGCGTCACGCAATGGATTGCCCCCTGGTTTACGCTCATTCCGCCATTCGGGCATCACGCGATGGGTGGACATATCTGGGTGCCCATCGATGACGAGTCGTGTTGGGCTTGGAGCATCAACTTTTTCCCGGATCGGCCGCTGCCCGCGAACGAATTGCAAGCGATGAAGGAGGGCAAGGGTATCCACGTCAAATACATACCCGGCACCTTCGTTCCCGAAGCGAATCCGAGCAACGACTGGCTTATCGATCGGCGCGCTCAAAAAGCGCGCCATTCTTTCAGCGGCGTTGAAGGCTTTTCGATCCAGGACGCGTCGCTGCAGGAGAGCATGGGGCCGATCCAGGATTATTCACGTGAGTTTTTGGTGCCGACGGACGTGGCCATCGTACGTACGCGGCAGGTACTGCGTCGCGCCATCCGTGAGATTCAGGAGGGCCGCGACCCGCCAGGATTGGATGCTGCCTCGCAGCGCGTGCGCGCAGCATCAGTCTTGCTCGACCGAAAAATCTCGGCCAAGCAATGGGCCTCATCTTCTCTCGTCGATGCTCTCGATGCGCCGGTGTTCACGGTCTAAGAGGAGAGTTGCAATGAAATTGTGGTTGGCGCGGGCTTTTTTGTCCGTAGGTTTCATTCTCTTCGGTGCGTCGGTATTCGCAGCGGAATGGAAGCCAACCCAAACCGTTCGCCTGATCGTGCCAGCCCAGGGCGGGACGGTGGATCTGATCGGCAGGCTGGCGGCAGAGCATTTGCAACAGGTGTTCGGCGTGCCTGTCATCGTCGACCCTCGTCCTGGTGCGGGCGGCAATCTGGCCACCGATCTCGTTGCCAAGGCGCCGCCGGACGGCTGCACGATACTGGTGGCATTTACGGCTCCGATCACCGTGAACATCACACTTATGGGCAACCTATCCTACGATCCCCTCAAAGATCTCACGCCGATCACGTTGGCCGTCAGTACGCCGCAGTTTCTGACCGTCAGTCCGACGGTCCCGGCAAAAACCGTCAAGGAATTCGTGGCCTATGCCAAGGCCAATCCGGGCAAATTGAACTACGGCTCGGTTTCAGTCGGGAGCGCGTCGCATTTGACGATGGAGATGTTCAACGCCGCGGCCGGAATAAACATGCTCCATATTCCTTACAAGGGAGCAACTCCGGTGGTGAACGAGCTGTTGGCCGGTCGCCTGCAGGCCGCAATGCTCGTTCCAGCGAACGTGATGCCGTATCTGCCCGACGGCAAGCTGCGGGTGCTGGCCACGACGGGCCGCGAACGGTTCTCAATCGCACCTCGGATTCCGACACTGATTGAATCAGGATATCCCGATTTCGAAGCGACCGCCTGGATCGGATTTATGGCGCCGGGGAAGACGCCGAAGGCGATCATCGACCGCTATCACGACGAGATTGTCAAGGCTATCATCTCACCAGCGGTCCGGGAGAAGCTGAACAATATTTACTTCAACGTCGTTGCCAGCACGCCCGAGGAATTTGGCAAGTACATTCGCTGGGAGACGCCGCGGTGGGCAAAGATAATTCGTGAAACCGGTGCCAAGGCGAACTGAGCATAGGAACAGGAGGAATGCATGGGCAAAGCGCCAATTCCCCACCCGTCGATTTATCTGTCGAAAAAGCAGCTCGAGCTCATCAAGGGCTATCGCGTTCATGAGCATCGGACGCCGAGCCGGCCGGTGAATGTGGTGACGCCACCGCAAACGATAGGCCCGTTCTTCCCGAGAGCCATGCTCCGCGAGGGTGACGATGACCTGGCGTGTGTGACGCCGCGCGGTCCGCGCGCGCAGGGCGAGCCGATCAACGTCACCGGGCAAGTTGTCGACGAGGACGGCTTGCCGGTTCCGGGCGCCTTGATTGAGGTCTGGCAGGCCAACAAATGGGGAAAATACGAGCATCCGGCAGATATCACGCCCGAGCCTCTGGACCCCCATTTCAAGGGTTACGGGCGAATGCTGACCGACACGGAAGGTCGGTACTTTTTTCGCTCCATCAAGCCGGGCGCATACCCGAATCCGGGCTATGACAACTGGTATCGTCCGCCGCATATCCACTTTTCGATCTTTGCGGCGGGCGTCATGTGCCGCCTTATCACGCAGATGTATTTTCCTGGTGAACAGCTCAACGACATTGACCCGATCCTGAACGGGGTCGACGATCTGGGTGCGCGGGCGTCGCTGATTTCGCGTCAATTGCCGGGCAACTCCGGCAATGAGCTCGGGTACGAATTCGACATCGTCTTGCGCGGCGGTCACGAGACGCCGTTCGAGGTCGACGCTTAGCTCCGATGAGCCGGTGTGGACGGTCTCCGGTTGCTGATCTCTTCTCCGAGCGGCACACAGTTGAGCTTTACCTGCGGATCGAGATTGCGCTCGCCCGTGCAGAGGCCGAGCTCGGATTGATCCCAGCTCAGTCAGCGGTAAAGATCGCCGCTTGCGCGCGTCTCGAAGACGTCGATCTGACGTTGCTCCGATCGCAGACACGGCGGACCGGATACCCGATCGCTCCATTGGTACGTCAACTGACGTCCATGTGTGGAGAGGACGGGAGATATCTGCATTGGGGTGCGACGACCCAGGACATTTTGAATACCGCGCTTGCCATTCAGATCAATTCAGCACTGGGATTGCTTCAAGCCTCGCTGGTTGCGATCATCCGGCGGCTTGCGACGCTCGCGCGCGAGCATCGTTTGACGCCAATGGTGGCGCGTACCTTTGGTAGTCATGCGCTGCCGATCACTTTCGGCTTCAAGGTTGCGGTCTGGCTGTCCGGATTGCTGCGTCTGCATGAGGCCCTCGCGCTGGTGCGGTCGCGACCTGTTCCCGGCGAATTCTCGGGTGTTGCGGGCACGCTGGCTTCGCTTGAAGGCCACGGGCTTGCAGTCCGTCGCCGTCTGATGAAGCTGCTCGATTTGCCGGAGCCTGTGATCACGTGGGCGTCGCAGCGGGATCGGGTGGTCGAGGTGACCTGTCTTCTCGCCAATCTATGCGGTGCCCTGGCCAAGATAGCGCAAGACATTTCGGATCTGACGGCAACGGAGCTCGGCGAACTGGCCGAGCCTGCGTCGGGGGGGAAAGACACCAGCAGTACGCTGCCTTTCAAGACCAATCCGGTCTATTGCGCGCAGGTGATGTCGAGCGCATCGCTCGTCAACCAGTATGTCGTTGCCGTTCTGACGGCGATGCGCCAACACAACGAGCGCAGTGGCGAAGGCTTTCTTGAATTCGAAGCGGTGCCGCTGGCGTTCGTTCAAGCCGAAAAATGCGTCGAAAAGCTGCTGACGGTCGTGCTCGGCCTTCAGGTGTTTCCGGAGCGCATGAAGGAGAACCTGGCCCGCACGCGCGGGATCATCCTCGCCGAGCGCTATATGATGGGGCTCGCGCCGCATATCGGCCGGTTGCGTGCCCACGATCTTGTACATGATGCGTGTCTGCGGGCGGTCGAGCGGCGCGAGGACCTCGGTGCCGTCTTGTGCGATTTGCCCGAGGTGACGAGCCACATTGATCGCGCCACGATCGCGCTCATGGGGGAGCCGATGACGTATCTGGGCGATGGGCTCGAGATGATCGATGCCGTGCTTGCTATGGTTCCAGCCGAAATTTCATCCATGGAGACCGTCTAAATGCCCGAACCGGTGCCTTTCTGCCTGGGGCCTCGTCAGACGGCTTCTCGTCCGAAATGGAAAATTCCGGCGGGCGCTTGGGACACCCATTTTCACATTCTCGGCCCGCAAGCCCGTTTCCCCTATGCACCGATGCGGAAGTACACGCCGCCCGATGCAACGCTCGATCAATGCCACGCTCTGCACGAGACGCTCGGCATTGCGCATGGATTTGTGGTGCATGCGAATACCCACGGATTTGACAACGATGTTGATCTCGATGCAGCCCGGCGGTCAAACGGCCGATATCTCGCGGTGGTCCGTCTCAATGAAGCAGCAACACGGCAGCACTGCGAGCAACTCCATGCGGCCGGAGTGCGCGGGGTCCGTTTTGCGTTCAACCCGCAGCACGGCGGCACGCTCGACCTGAAGGCTTTCAATCATGTGATGTCCTGCATCGAAAGGCTCGGCTGGTTCGTGGAGCTTCATTTCGACGGCGCGGCCTTGCCGGACCTGGAGGAATGGCTGAAATCGATCGCGGCGATTGTCGTTATCGACCACTTTGGCCGCATCGACCCGCGACTCGGACTGGAGCAACGGCCTTTTCTAATCCTCGAGGAGCTCGCACGTCGTGAGAACGTGTGGGTGAAGTTCAGCGGGGCCGACCGTATTTCGAAAACAGGTGCGCCCTATGCGGACGTCGTGCCGTTTGCGCATCGTCTGCTGAAGGTTGCGGCGGATCGGATCGTGTGGGGCTCGGATTGGCCCCATACCGGTCTCTTTGACGCTGCGCGCGTCCCAGACGACGGCAAGCTCCTCGACGCCCTGGCCGATTTCGTGCCAGACGATGCTCTGCGTCATCACGTTCTCGTCGACAACCCGCTGCGATTGGTTGGCCGGTGAATGACGGCAATTTGTCTATAACAAGCATCAGTCCCGTATCGTCTTCGGCGTCGGCAGGCTCCGGCATCTTGGCGAGGAAGTATAGCGAATCGGTATCAAGCGCGCTCGTGTTCTCTGCACGCCGGTCAAAAAGGAACTGGCGGCGAAACGGGTCGCGGAGCTCGGAGCGCTCGCTGCAGGCGTCTATCCGTGTGCAATGATGCATGTGCCGAGGGAGATCGCGCTCGACGCGTCGGCTGAGGCCCGCTGCTGCCGGCCTACTGCACTGTAGCGATCGGTAGCGGGTCTACGATCGGGCTTGCGAAGGCGGTTCGCGCGCCACGACAGGAAGGTATTTGACGAGCGAACGAATCGCCTCCTCCTCGTCCCGGCAACGGGCTCACCTGGACCGCGCCGGCGGTGGGGAAATATCGTGTCGACTGGAAGCGTTCGCGGGAATGCGAGCGCAGATCGCGCGGCCCGACTCTTTTTGTTGATTCATTTTTTGTTGCACGTGTCGGACGGAATATCTTTTTTCTGTCGCAATGATCTGCCATATCGGCGCCTCGCTAGCCGACCTCGGCTGGCATGCGACCGCCGAATGACTATATCGGTGGAAAGAGGAACCCGATGCGCCGCAACGGCACACATAGTTTCGCGCTCAGCGCCTTCTTCGCCCGACCGGCCTTCCGGTCGAGCGATCTCGGCTTTGCGCGCGTGATCGGCTTCCAATCGCAGCAGAATCAACCCGAACTGGGTTTGAGAAAGTCGGTTTAACCGGCGGCGGGCCACACACCCTCCGCCTCAAGGCAGGAGGGACCAGATGGGCCGAAATCGTTCTCTCGAAACAGGTTTTTGCCGCAGTCACCCGCGCGCTGTCCGCCAACGGATACGCGTACGTGCATGCGGGCAACGATGGTGACGCAGATCGCGTAAAGCGCGACCGCGCATGAAGGTTATGTGGCTTCGAACTGCTGCATCGAAACCGATGGTTTCGATGAACGATGAAGCTTGGCTGTTTGACATCGTGAACGTCCAGAATTGGCCAGCGGCGCCGCGCTCTCGCCGGAGCGGTAGTCCCTGTTGCAAGGTCGCTTTCGCATGCGGGAGCGCCGCCGCTGGCCATTTGCTTTTTTTTCTTTTCTTTGTTTCGCCGGTTTTAGCTCAGACGGCAGAGCGCCGCCCTCGTAACGCGGAAGTCGCGTGTTCGATTCACGCAGCCGGCTCCATCCACGAATCGCGAATTCCGCGCCAGTAGCCCAACGCGGCAGGAGGCGGCTCTCTCAGAAAGAGCACAGTGCAGGTTCGAATCCTGCCTGGCGCACCAATTCGTCTTTCGGCCGGGTTTGTTATCCGACCATGGTGCTGGCCGATCTGCCCGTCTCCGGCAGACCGGCCTCGCCTCAATGGTGATGAGCCGACACGCTTTTCACGCATTGGGACAGGAGATCAGCGCCGGCAAAGTGGCCCACATCCCCCAGGCTGATCATGCCGACCATCCGTTTGCGCTTGTTGATCACAGGCAGCCTGCGGATCTTCAGCGTCTCCATATGATGCACCGCTTTCGCCAGATCATCGTCTTCCTGGCAGCAGTGGATGCCTTTGGTCATCACATCCCGCGCCGTGGTGAGCGCAGAATTGAAGCCCTCGCTCGCAAGACCTTTGCAGACGAGGTCGCGATCCGTCACCATCCCGATCAAACGATCGTCTTGCCCGATCGGAATACAGCCGATGTCGTGCCGTTGCATCAATTTCGCGATTTCGGTGATTGGAGTGTCGGGGCCTACCCAATCGACGCCCTTGTGCATCATGTCCTTGACTTTCATGGAGGACCTCCGTTCCAAGGCAGCAGCCCCCCGCCTGCAATTATACGCCAGAGCTGGCGCGCCTGCATGTGTGCTGCGCCTTGATCAGGGCGCACCGACAGATGGTCCTGCCGTCATGCCACCTCAGTCGTGCGCGCTGCCGCAGATGCGGCCGTGCAGGGCACTCGCGTCAAGCGCGCGAATTGCGCACGACCGAGATGAAGCCAACCAATGAGGACTCGGACCATGGCGCCACGGCGAAGCAATAGTGCCCATCTTCATCGACCGTGGCGAACCAACCGTCATCCTGCCCGGCGAGTGCTGCCGTAAAGGGAAAAATAAGCCTTCGTTCACGCCGGCACAGGGTTGCTTTACCTTATGAGCGCAGATTCGCGTCCATGCGTCCAAAACTGGCAGCGCGTCCGATGGTTGGAATGCCGGCAAGACGGACGGGCGGACGGCGCATGCGCCGCGTGGACGCCGGATGGCTCGTTTGCATCCTCTTCGTCGTTGGCGCCGGGGCTTTCTACGCTTACAAGCACGCGCATGCGCCGCCGCGCAACGCTATCGTCGGCAAGGCCTGGGTGATCGACGGCGATACCGTGATCATCTCCGACACGCACATCCGGTTCGAGGGGATCGACGCACCCGAGAGCATCCAGACCTGCAACGCCGCCAACGGCAAACCGTGGCCTTGCGGCAGTCGCGCCACGCGCGAGCTGCGCAACTTGATCCGCGGGCGTGAGATCGCGTGCGAGGAGAAGGCGCTCGACCGTTATCGGCGGGTGCTCGGGATCTGCAAGCTCTCCGACGGCACCGACATCAATGCGTGGATGGTCCGCCAGGGCTGGGCGGTCGCCTACGGCTTCGCCAAGACCTACCAGCCGGAGCAGGACGAGGCGAAGAACGCCAGGCGCGGGATCTGGTCGGGGACCTTCATGCAGCCGCAGGAATGGCGCCGGCTCAACCCCAGGCACGACGCCGATTAACCACGCTGCCGCAACGTCTTCCGCGCATCACTCCAAGATGCGACATTGCCGGATGACCTGAAACTCCACGGGAGGACGATTTGCCTGTGATGTCCGGAAAGCGCGCGTTCCTCGATCTGCTCAAGCAGGAGGGCGTCGAGATCATGTTCGGCAATCCCGGCACCACCGAGCTGCCGCTGATGGATGCCTTCGCGACCGAGGCCGACATCCGCTACGTGCTCGGCTTGCAGGAGGCCGCGCTGATGGCGATGGCGGACGGCTATGCGCAAGCGTCCGGCAAGCTGGCGGTGCTCAATCTCCATGTGACGCCCGGTCTCGGCAACGCCATGGGCATGCTCTACGACGCGCAGAAGGCGGCCGCGCCCGTTC
>Ga0153954_1000811_pt1 | contig 21297 bp, 19 predicted proteins | sample TSFL038MetaG_FD_102277 | JGI IMG/M metagenome (GOLD analysis project Ga0153954, IMG submission 102277) | Attine ant fungus gardens microbial communities from Florida, USA - TSFL038 MetaG | ecosystem: Host-associated > Fungi > Mycelium > Unclassified | place: USA: Florida, Wekiwa Springs State... | reverse complement strand
TGCCGGGCATGATCGATGAGGACGTGCCGACCATGGCCCAGGTCTTGCGCATGGCGACGGTCGGTGGCGCGCGCACCACGCCCTATGGCGAGAGCCTGGGCACGCTCGAGGTCGGCAAGGGCGCCGACATGGTGTTGATCGACTGGGACAAGGTTGCCTATCCCTATCTCGACGACCTGACGCCGACGCTCGATGCCGTCGTGCAGCGGGCGAAGAACGACGCCGTGATGATGACCATGTGCGACGGCGAGGTGATCTACCAGGATGGCAAGTTCACCAAGGTCGACAAGACCGAGGCGCTGAAGAAGCTGCACGACGATCTGACCAAGGCGCTGAGCGACGACGAGGTCGAACGGCGGCAGCTCTCAAAGGCCCTGCTGCCGCACGCGCGCAAGTTCTACGCCGACTACATCGATACCTCGAAGCACCAGCCGTTCTACCGGCCGAGCTCGATGGTCTAGTCGGCCGTCGCCTCCGATTCGATGAGGTCGAGCGGCCGGTCGGTCAACACGGCCTCGAAGGCGTGCAAGCGCTTGTAGATCGAGATCATGCTCACGATCGTCGACCAGGAATTGACCAGATACTGGAACGACGATTCGACCTGGCCGAAAGCGCGAGTGATCTGGGTCATGACGCCGAGGGTAAAGCCGGCGGCAATGATTGTCGGGCCGAGCGCGCAATAGGCCACGAGGGCGCTGGCCTGCAGATATCCGTACCGGGCGATGTTGAAGTAGAGGAAATTCAGATAGAGGCGAAAATAGTTTGCTCGCACGTCGCGGAACAGGGCGGCGAGCGCGGGCTGCCGGGCACGGTCAGCATTGTCCTCACCGAGCACTAGTTCCTTGCGATAAGCCGCTTCGACTCGCTGGTTCCGGAATTCGAGCCCGGGCAGCCGGATACCGGCGAGGGCGAGCAGGCCAGTGCCGAATACCGCCCAGATGAGGGCGACAATAACCAGCGCCTGGGGGACATAGCCGATGAGCGGTAATTCCTTCACATAGGAAGAGAGCCCCCACAGGATGGGAAGGAAGGCGATCAGGGACATAACCGCGTCGATGAGGCGCGTGCCGAGGCCTTCCAGCGTATCGGCGAATTTCATCGTGTCTTCCTGGACGCGCTGCGAAGCACCCTCCACGTGTCGCAGGCGCTGCCAATTGGCGGCGTAGTAGTCGTTCATCGCCGTGCGCCACCTAAAAATGTAGTGGCTGGTGATGAAGGCCGTCAGCACAGCGCTGAAGATGTAGGTCATGGCGATACCCAGGAACACCGCCTGCTGGGCATAGAACTGTCCTTGCGTGATCGAATATGCCTTCGCGAGAGCCTGCTGGATGAGGTTGTAGAAGACGCCGAACCAGCTGTTGATCATCACGTTCAGCTGCACCTGGAACCACAGTAGGAAGATGATGATCGCCGACACGCCGACCGACCACCCGAACCACGGATGAGGCCACACCAGGCGCGCCAGTCCGACGAACAGGCCGCCAGCAACGATCATGTACTGGTAAAGCCAGAGATCGCGTGCGACCTGGCCGGCGACGTCCGCATTGCCAGGATTGGCAGTGGGATACGGCAAGCCAATGAAGTTGCCGATGCTGAGCTGTGGGCCGAGATCACGGGCGAAGCCATACCAGAGCGCCATGGTGAGTGCGGTCCAGAGGAGGGCGGCCGGGAAGAAGACTTTGGGATGGGGAAAGAACGAGGAGAACATCCGGCATCAATAGCGTGCCGGCGGTCCTGGGGCGATGACCGGACTGTTAGTTTTCGCCGTCGATCTTCAGTCGGGCGACGTAAAATCCATCGAGGCCACCGCGCTCTGACCACATGGAGGGGAGTGTGCGGAGGTCACCCTGGGGCGTGATCGCCTCGCCAAGGCCCGGCAACTTGGACGGGACGATCGGCAACCGCTTCAGGCCGGCAACATGGGAGAGCGCCGCCTCGACGCGCGCCGGCCCCTCGTCTTCTTGCAGCGAGCAGACGGCATAGATCAGCGTTCCACCGGGCTTCAGCAAGCGGATGGCATGCAGCAGCAAGCGGTCCTGGGTCAGGGTGAGGCGCCGGACATCTTCCTCGTCCTTCAGCCAGGCGATGTCGGGGTGGCGGCGCAGGGTCCCGGTGCCGGAGCAGGGCGCATCGAGCAGGATCGCATCGAACGGCTCCGACGGTATCCACTTGCTGGCGTCCGATGTGACCAGTTCAGCCGACAGGCCGGCGCGGGCGAGGTTTTCGCCGAGGCGGGTCATGCGGCGGGCAGAGATGTCGACGGCGGCCACCTGCGCACCGGCAGCGGCGAGCTGCAGGGTCTTTCCGCCAGGAGCAGCGCAGAGATCGGCCACGCGCTTGCCCGCGATGTCGCCCAGCAACCGGACGGGCAGGGCGGCCGCGGCATCCTGGACCCACCATGCGCCCTCGGCGAAACCCGGCAGCTCGGTGATCGCGCCGCCCGCGGAGCGGCGGATGGTGCCCGTCGGCAACAATTCGCCCTGCAATTGTCCAGTCCAGAAGTCGGCGTTTGATCGCGGCGTGAAGTCGAGTGGCGCTTCCACCAGATGAGCCGCGGCGATGGCGCGTGTCGCGGCTTCGCCGTAGGTCGCGGTCCAGCTCTCCCACAGCCATTCCGGTGTGTTGAGCCGGGCGGGATCCCGGTTGCCCAGCAGCGCCACGCCTTCGCGCGCGACGCGACGCAACACGGCATTGGCGAGGCCCTTGAGATGCGGCAACCGCACGTCTTCGACGAGACGTACCGAGGTATCGACCGCCGCGTGCGCCGGCGTGCCGAGGAAAAGGAGCTGCGCGGCACCCAGTCGCAGGATCTGCCGGCCGGCAAGATTTGCGCCCTCGAGCGGCCGATCGATCATCTGGCTCAGCACCGTGTCGATCTCACCCAGCCGCCGGAGCGTCGTTGCGAGCAGCAGGCGCACGAACGCGCGGTCGCGCGGATCGAGAGCGGGGAAGCCGCGATGTTGCGCCAGCGCGTCGTCGAGCGGCTGACCCTTGTCGAGACAGGCCAGCAGGACGTCGAAGGCGACGCGACGGGCGGCGAGCGAATCTTCCATTTCGCGACAGGCTATAAACCCGGTATGTTTTGCCCGCAAACAAATGGGAGGAAAAACGGCCATGAAGAAGGTCGCACTGGCGCTGGCCCTGGGGCTTTTGAGCTCGGCGGCGCTCGCGCAGGACAAGCCGGTCGATCTCAAGATCTCGATCTGGCTGCCGCCCGCCCATCCGCTGGTGCCGGCGACCAAGGCCTGGGCCGATGACATCACCAAGCAGTCGAACGGCACCATCAAGACCGCGATCTTCCCCTCCGAGCAGCTCGGCAAGGCTTTCGACCACTACGACATGGCGCGCGACGGCATCGCCGACGTGACCTACGTCAATCCCGGCTACCAGCCCGGCCGCTTTCCCATCATCGCGCTCGGCCAGATCCCGTTCACTTTCGCCGACGCCAACAAGGGCACGGCGGCGCTCGACGCCTGGTACCGCAAGCACGCCGCGCAGGAGATGAAGGACACGCATTTCTGCTTTGCCTTCATGCACGATCCCGGCGCCTATCACGGCCGCAAGAAGGTGGTGGCGCCGGAGGACATCAAGGGCATGAAGATCCGGCCCGCCCAGAGCACGATCGCCCAGATGGTGACCATGCTGGGCGGCACCAACGTGCAGGCCTCGGCGCCCGAGTCGCGTGACGTGCTGGAGCGCGGCGTGGCCGACGGCATCTTCTTCCCCTGGGGGTCGATGTTCCTGTTCGGCCTGGACAAGGTAACGAAGTACTCGATGGACGTGCCGCTCTACACGACCGTGTTCACTTACTCGATGAACAAGGCCAAGTACGATGCCATGTCGCCCGCGCAGAAGAAGGTGATCGACGATCATTGCACGGGCGAATGGGCGGTGAAGATCTCCGCGCCCTGGACAGCCTTCGAGGCGGCAGGCCGCGACAAAATGAAGACCGTTTCGGGCCACGAGGTCTATTCGCTGACGCCCGACCAGGTGAAGGCGTGGAAGACAGCCACCGAGCCGCTGCACAAGCAATGGGCTGATGCCGTCACTAAGGCCGGTGGCGATCCCGACGCGCTCTACAAGGAATTCCAGGCTGACGTTGCCAAGGCCGGCGCCGGTTTCTGATCTAACTCCCTCGTGGGAGATGCCGTGAAGCGCAGCGTCATGGACCGCATCATCGACACGATCGAGGCGATCGCCGCCTTGTTCGTGGGGCTGGTGGCGGCCGACATCTTCCTCTCGGTGTTCCTGCGTCGGTTCTTCAGCGTCCAGATCCCCGACAGCTACGATTTCGGCCGCATGCTGCTCGGCATCCTGATCTTCTGGGGAATCGCCGCGACCTCCTATCGCGGTGGCCACATCACCGTCGATCTCGTCTGGGCGCAGGCCAGTCCGCGCTGGAAGCGGGTGATCGACGTCTTTGCCACCCTGGTCCTGCTGTTCGTGGTGACGGTCCAGACCTACACCTTGCTCGACAAGGTGACGACGACCTACCACGACCATGTGCTGACCTACGATCTCGGCCTGCCCACCTGGCCGTTCTTTGCCGTGGCCTGGGTGGGTGACGTTTCGGCTGTGATCCTGATCGCTATCCGCACCTACCGACTGATCTTCCATCCCGAGGACATCCACGACGTGCGGCCGGTTCAGGAATGAACGCCGATACCGTCGCCATCCTGGGATTTGTGACCCTGTTCGCGCTGATGTTGCTGCGCGTGCCGGTCGGCATGGCGATGGGGCTGGTGGGGGTGAGCGGCTATGCCTATCTCACCGGCGGCGCGCCGGCGCTGAAGCTGATCGGCCAGACCTCGATGCGCACGGTCACCGACTACCAATTCGGCGTCATCCCGATGTTCCTGCTGATGGGCGCCTTCGTCTCGACCTCGGGGGTGAGCCGCGAGCTGTTCCGAGCCGCCAACACCTTCGTCGGTCATCTGCGCGGTGGGCTGGGGCTTGCGACCATCGTCTCCTGCGGTGGATTCGCCGCGATCTCGGGCTCCTCGGTGGCGACGGCGGCGACCTTCTCGACGGTGGCCTATCCCGAGATGCGCCGCTACGGCTACCCGCAGAGCTTCGCGACCGGTGTGATCGCGGCCGGCGGCACCCTGGGGGCCATGCTGCCGCCGTCGACTGTGCTCGCGGTCTACGGCCTGATCACCCAGCAGGACATCGGCAAGCTCTTCATGGCGGGCATTCTGCCGGGCCTGTTCGCCATGTTCATGTATATGCTGACCATCGCGGTGATCACACGGCTCAGGCCCGATTTCCTGCCGATCGCACCGAAATCCTCCTGGAAGGATCGCCTGGCCGGCCTGCGCGACGTTTGGGCGCCATTGGTGCTGTTCGTGTTCGTGATCGGCGGCCTCTATGGCGGTGTCTTCACACCGACCGAAGCGGGTGGCGTGGGCGCCTCGGGTGCCTTCCTGCTGGGCGTGGCGCGCGGCCGATTGGGCCGGGCGGAGATCCGCGCCTCGCTGTTGCAGGCCACGCGCACCGCGGCGGCGGTCTTCACCGTGCTGATCGGTGCGCTGCTGTTTGGCTATTTCCTCACCATCACCCAGGTGCCGCAGACCGTGACCGAGTTCCTGACCGGGCTCGGTATTGGACGGTACGGTGTCCTGGCGCTGATCATGGTCATGTATCTCGTCCTGGGCTGCCTGATGGACGCCATGGCGATGATCATCCTCACTGTACCGATCATCTTTCCAGTGGTGACCCAACTCGGCTTCGACCCGATCTGGTTCGGCGTCATTATCGTCATGACCGTCGAATTGGGGCTTATTCACCCGCCGGTCGGAATGAACGTTTTTGTGATCAAGAGCGTTGTCCAGGACGTCACGTTTTCGTCGATTTTCAAGGGTGTTCTCCCCTTCATCGCGACCGATATCCTGAGACTCGTTATTCTGATTGCCTTCCCCGTCATTGCGCTCTGGCTACCCAGCCGCATGTAAGGGGCCGGTTCTGCCGAAAGGACTTCCCCCTCAATGCGAAAAGTAGGTTCGTTCTTCGCCGACTGGTGGCGCCTCACCACGCCTTATTTCAAGTCGACGGACAAGCGCTACGCCATCCCGCTTCTGGTTCTGGCGATCGTGCTCACCTTCAGTGGCGTGGTGCTCGATGCACTGTTCAACGACTGGTATCGGCGCTTCTACGATGCCCTGCAGAACAAGAACGAATCCGTTTTCTGGCGCGAGATCCTCACCTTTTCCTGGTTGGCCGCTCTTTACATTCTGGTCTTCGTGGCCCGCGCGATCGCGAGCCCGTATCTGCGCCTGCGCTGGCGGCGGTGGTTGACCCAGCGCTACCTCGCTCACTGGTTCGACGGGCGTGGCTACTATCGCATCGAATTGCAGCGCTCCGTCGACAATGCCGACCAGCGCATCGCCGAGGACTTGAACTATCTCGGCCAGTACACGATGACGCTGTTGCTCGGGTTGTTGAGTGCCATCGGGTCGCTTGGCTGGTTCATTTTCATCCTGTGGCAACTCTCGGGGGCGGCGGCGCTCGACCTGTTCGGGGTCAGCGTCAACATCCCTGGCTACATGGCCTGGGCTGCGGTGGCTTATGCCATCGTCGGCTCCTTCCTGGCCAACCTCGTCGGCCGGCGGCTGATACCCCTCAACTTCATGCGCCAGCGCTACGAGGCGAACTTTCGCTTCGCCCTCGTTCGCGTGAGAGAGAATGCCGAGGGCATCGCTCTCTACAAAGGCGAGCAGCAGGAGGCCGAATCGCTCAACGCGAAGTTCTCCGACGTCTTCGCCAACGGCTGGCACGTGCTTTTCACCCAGGTGCAGCTCGCCTTCTACCAGTCGGGCTATGCACAGCTCGCCATCATCTTTCCGTTCGTCGTGTCGGCGCCCCGCTATTTCGCGGGCGCCATTTCGCTCGGCGTGGTGATGCAGATCATCTCGGCCTTCGGCCAGGTCCAGAGCGCCCTGTCGTTTTTCGTCGACAACTACACCTCGCTCGCCGAGCTGCGCGCCGTCATGGATCGTCTCAAGGGTCTGCAGGCCGCCGCCGACGACAGGCCGGCGACCTCCATCGAGCTCGAGCCGCAGACGACAAGTCCCGACGTCACGCTCGACAAGGTGACGCTTGCCCTGCCGACAGGGCAGGCGCTGGTCCGGGACCTAACCCTCGATTTGCCGCGTGGCCAGTCGACCCTGGTCTGGGGCGCAAGCGGCACAGGCAAGAGTACTTTGTTCCGCGCTCTCGCCGGCATCTGGCCCTTCGGCCAGGGGCGGGTGCGCGTGCCGGCCGGCGCGCGCGTGCTTTTCCTGCCGCAGAAGCCCTACATCCCGATCGGTACATTGCGCGACGCGGTCAAATATCCCGACGAACACTCGATGGCGGACGACTCGGAGATCGTCGCCGCGCTGCGGGCATCGGGCCTCGGCCATCTCGCCAACCGGCTCGACGAGACGACGCACTGGAGCAACATCCTGTCGGGAGGCGAGCAGCAGCGGCTTGCGATCGCGCGCGCGCTGGTCTTCAAGCCCGACTGGCTGTTCCTCGATGAGGCGACGGCGGCGCTCGATGAGCCCGCGGAGGAGGCGATCTACCGCGAGCTGAAGCAACGCCTGCCCGACGCCACCCTGGTGTCGATCGGCCATTCCTCGGCGATGAAGAAGTGGCATGATCGCGTGCTCGAGCTGCAGCGCGGGCCGAACGAGGTCGGCAAGCTCGTCGAAGCAGTGCCTGCATGACGGAGGAGGATCGCATGACCGCTGAGAGCCATCACGCTCCGGAGTTCCGCCATCCCGACGAGATGGATTGGGAGATGGGACGCTTCAGGAACGTTACCAAGTTCTTGTTCCATCCGACGCCCGAGCGGCCGAACGTGCCCAATGCCGGCTTCCTGCGCTACGAGCCGGGGGCGGGCTTCCCACTGCACAAGCACGACTTCGCCCAGGTCTGGTACATCATCGACGGTACGTTCCTGATGGGCGGCAAGAGCTATGGCCCGGGAACGCTGGTCTACATGGAGGATCCGCATTTCGAGCACGAGATGCGGACCGAGACGGGTGGCACCGTCCTGTTCGTGCAGTATCCGGGAACGACGACCGGCGCGCGGCCGATCTACGATGGGCGCATGAATCTCAAGGCCGCGCCAACGCCGGCACAGCTCGATCTCGAGCACTGACCGCAGATCAGGAGAAGGCGACGAAGGCGATACAGCCGGCGACCATCATCACGCCGATCCAGAGGAAGGTGACGACGTGGCCGGCGTGGCGGCCAATGTCGCGGAGCACCGCCCAGGTGCCGCCGAACAGGCCCGCGAACAGGCCAACTGCGGCGCCGACCTCGCCGCCGCCCATGGCCGCCGTGCCTTCGAAGGTGCCCCAGATCCAGGTGAAGATCTGGGCACCGGCCATGGCGAACAACGGCACGCCGATCAACACGCCGGCTACTCCGCCCAATAGCCCGAAGAGCGGGCGAATCCAGCCTGGTCGTTTCTGAGAGGCTTGCGGAGCCTCGTCAGGCATTTTCAAAGATGACGGCGCCGATCGCGATCGTGGCAACGATGGCGCCGACGATCCAGGCGGCGCATTGGCCGACCGACGGCGCGCCTTTGCGGATGACCAGCCAGAAGCCCAGGACGGCACCGATGATGGCCCCGATCGGCATGCCGGTGAAGAAGCCGCCCATGGCGGCCGAACCTTCGAAGTTGCCGTAGATGGCTGTCAGGATTTCCGCCAGCGCCATGCCCAACCCGCCACCGCCGGCAATCGCTCCGACGAGGGCGGCGAGCAGGGCGAGCGCCACCCTCATCGCAGACTGGCGTTGATGCGTTCGAGGGCCGAGGTGCCGGGACAGAGGTCGGCGGTCTGCAGCGTGTTGAGCGGTGCGTCGACCGTGTTCAGGTGGTGGTGCAGGTCCTGGGGAGTCGGATCGACGTACAGGAGGCCGGTGACGACCTCGTTGGATGCGAGACCTTCCTGCACGCGCTTCATCGCCGCGATCTTGTCGGAGGGATCGTAGTCCTCGCCGAGCTTGCGCAGCCGCAGGATCGAGCCGTCGTGCTGGCGCACCGTGGTGGCCGTGCCGGGATCGTAGGCGGTGGTGATCTCCTCACGGCCCTCGATGAAGTCGATGCGGTTCAGCGCCTCGTTGTGGTGGCGCACATAATCGTAGCTCTTGGTCGAGCCGTCGTGATTGTTGAAGGCCACGCACGGGCTGACGACGTCGAGGAAGGCTGCGCCCTTATGGCTCATGGCGGCCTTGATCAGCGGCACGAGCTGGTGCTTGTCGCCTGAAAACGAACGGCCGACGAAGGTCGCGCCCATCAGGATGGCGAGCGACACCATGTCGATCGCCTCATCGGAGTTGGCGGCGCCCTTCTTGCTGATCGAGCCCTTGTCGGCGGTCGCCGAGAACTGGCCCTTGGTCAGGCCGTACACGCCATTGTTCATGACGATGTAGGTCATGTTCACGCCGCGCCGCATGATGTGCGCGAACTGGCCGAGGCCGATCGAGGCGGAGTCGCCGTCGCCCGACACGCCCATGTAGATCAGATCCTTGTTGGCAAGGTTCGCGCCGGTCATCACCGACGGCATGCGGCCGTGCACGGTGTTGAAACCGTGCGAAGCGCCCACGAAGTAGGTCGGCGCCTTGGACGAGCAGCCGATGCCGGAGAGCTTGGCGACCTGGTGCGGCAGGATGTCGAGCTCGTAGCAGGCCTGGATGATCGCGGCGCTGATCGAGTCGTGGCCGCAGCCGGCGCAAAGCGTGGAGACCGCACCTTCGTAATCGCGGCGCGTGAAGCCGGCCTTGTTCTTGACCAGCGACGGATGGTGGAGCTTGGGCTTGGCGATAAACGTCATGACGCGGCCTTCTCGAACGGGACGACCTTGAGGCGAGCGAGCTTCTTGGCGATGTCGCCGGCGATGAAGCGCGCGGTGATGGGCGTGCCGTCATAGTGCAGCACGGGAATGAGCTTGCGGGCGTCGAGCGTGAATTCGCTCATGATCATGGTCCGCAACTGGGCGTCGCGGTTCTGCTCCACGATGAACACCTGGTCGTGCTCGTGGATGAAATCCTCGACCGCCGTCGCGAACGGGAACGACCGCACGCGCAGCGCATTGACGTGGTTGCCGGCCTGCTCGAGATGGTCGAGCGCTTCGGCCATCGCCGGGCTCGTAGAGCCGAAGTAGATCACGCCGTACTTGGTCGGCTTGGGCGAGGAGTAGCGAAGCGGCTGCGGTGCAATCTTGGCCGCCGTCAGGAACTTCTTCTGCAGCCGTTCCATGTTGCGGACGTAAACGGGCCCCTCTTCGGAGTACCGTGCGTACTCATCCTTCGTGGTGCCGCGGGTGAAGTAGCTGCCCTTGGTCGGGTGCGTGCCCGGATAGGTGCGGAACGGGATGCCGTCGCCATCGACATCGAGATAGCGGCCGAAATTCTTGCCGGCCTCGAGCTCTTCGGCGGTCATCACCTTGCCGCGGTCGAGCTGGCGGCGATCGTCCCACTTGAAGGGCTCGCATAGGCGATGATTCATGCCGATGTCGAGGTCGGTCATCACGAACACCGGCGTCTGCAGCCGATCGGCGAGGTCTAGTGCCTCGGCGGTGAAGTCGAAGCACTCCTTCGGATCCTCGGGGAACAGCAGGACGTGCTTGGTGTCGCCGTTGGAGGCATAGGCACAGGAGAGCAGGTCCGACTGCTGCGTGCGCGTCGGCATGCCGGTCGAGGGACCGCCGCGCTGCACGTTCACGATCACCGCCGGCACCTCGGCGAAGGAAGCGAGACCGATGAACTCGGTCATCAGCGAGATACCCGGGCCGGAAGTGCTGGTGAAGGCGCGCGAACCGTTCCAGCCGGCGCCGATCACCATGCCGATAGAGGCGAGCTCGTCCTCGGCTTGCACGATCGCGTACTTGGCCTTGCCCGTTTCCTTGTCATGACGCAGCCGCTTGCAGTGCGACTGGAACGCCTCGGCCAGCGAGGAAGAGGGCGTGATCGGATACCAGGCGCAGACCGTGGCGCCGCCATAGACGGCACCCAGCGCCGCGGCGTTGTTTCCCTCGACGAAGATGCGGTTGCCGACCTTGTTTGAGGGCCGCACCTTGAGTTTCACGATGCTGGGATCGATGTGCTGCTTGACCCAGTCGCGGCCGAGATTCATCGCCTTGACGTTGGAATCGATCAGCTTTTCCTTGCCCTTGAACTGCTCGGCGAACAGCCCCTGGATCTTGGTCTCATCGATGCCGAGCAGCACGGAGAGCGCGCCGACATAGATGATGTTCTTGAAGAGCTGGCGCTGGCGGGCGTCGGTGTAGGTGGCGTTGGTGATCGCCGTCAGCGGCACACCGATGATGTTGACGTCCTCGCGGAAGGCCGAGGAGGGCATGGGCTTGGTCGAATCGTAGAAGAGATAGCCGCCGGGCTCGATCTCCTTCACGTCCTGGGCCCAGGTCTGCGGGTTCATCGCGACCATCATGTCGACGCCGCCGCGCCGGCCGAGATAACCCTTCTCGGTGACGCGCACCTCGTACCAGGTCGGTAGGCCCTGGATGTTCGAGGGGAAGATGTTGCGCGGGCTGACGGGCACGCCCATGCGCAGGATGGATCGGGCGAAGAGCTCGTTGGCGGAAGCCGAACCCGAGCCGTTGACGTTCGCGAACTTGACGACGAAATCGTTAACGGCAGTTATTGCTTGCGGCATGCGTGCTCCGCGTGAGTCATTTCCATGTAGTACTTGCGCATATCCCACGCGCCGGTCGGGCAGCGCTCGGCGCACAGCCCGCAGTGCAGGCAGACGTCCTCGTCCTTGACCATGACCAGGCCGGTCTTGAGATCGTTGCCGATATAGAGATCCTGCGTCGGGTTCATTGCCGGCGCGGTGAGCCGTGTGCGCAGCTCCTTCTCGTCACCGTTCTGGGTGAAGGTGATGCAGTCCATCGGGCAGATGTCGACGCAGGCATCGCACTCGATGCAGAGCTTGCCGCTGAACACCGTCTGCACGTCGCAGTTCAGGCAGCGCTGCGCCTCCTCGAAGGCGAGCTTGGGATCGAAGCCCAGCTCCACCTCGGCCATGATGTCCTTCAGCGCCTCTTCCTTCTTGCGGTGGGGCACCTTGAAGCGATGGTCGATGGTGGGCGCGTTGTCGTAGCTCCACTCGTGGATGCCCATCTTCTGGCTGACGATGTTGACGCCGGGAGCGGGGCGCTCCTCGATATTCTCGCCGATCAGCATCTTGTGGATGGAGATCGCCGCATCGTGACCATGGGCGGCCGCCCAGATGATGTTCTTCGGGCCGAACGCCGCATCGCCGCCGAAGAAGATCTTCTGCTGCGTGCTCTGCAGGGTCGCCTCGTTCAGCTTGGGCAGGCCCCAGCGATCGAACTCGATACCGGCATCCTTCTCGATCCAGGGGAAGGCGTTCTCCTGCCCGATGGCGACCAGCACGTCGTCGCACTCGTAGAACTCGTCCGGCTCGCCCGAGGGCTTGAGCGTGCGGCGGCCCTTGTCGTCGTACTCGGCCTTCACCTTCTCGAACAGCACGCCTTTGATCTTGCCGTTATCGTGCTTCACTTCCTTCGGCACGAGCATGTTCAGGATGGGGATGTCCTCGCCGATCGCGTCTTCCTTCTCCCAGGGCGACGCCTTCATTTCGTCGAAGCCCGAGCGGACAATCACCTTCACATCCTCGCCGCCGAGGCGACGGGCGGTACGGCAGCAGTCCATGGCGGTGTTGCCACCGCCCAGCACGATCACGCGCTTGCCGACCTTGGTGATATGGCCGAACGAGACGGAGCTGAGCCAGTCGATGCCGATATGGATGTTGGCAGCCGCCTCCTTGCGACCAGGCACGTCGAGCTCTCGGCCGCGCGGAGCGCCGCAGCCGACGAAGATCGCGTCGTAGCCCTCGGCCAACAGGCTCTTCATCGAGTCGATCTTCTGGTGACGGAACTCGATGTTGCCGATGCCGGTGATGAAGCCGACTTCCTCGTCGATCACCGACTCCGGCAGGCGGAAGTGCGGGATCTGCGTGCGGATGAAGCCGCCGAGCTTGGGATCCTGATCGTAGATCACGATCTCGTAGCCCAGCACGGCAAGGTCGCGCGCGACGGTGAGCGAGGCGGGGCCACCCCCTACGCAGGCGATCTTCTTGCCGTTTTTCTTCGGCGCCTTCGGCATGTTCTCGGCGATGGCGTCGTCCTTGTAGTCGGCGGCGACGCGCTTGAGCCGGCAGATCGCGACCGGCTCTTTCTTTCCCTTCACGAGGTTCTCGTCCTCGACGCGGGAGCGCCGGCAGGCGGGCTCGCAGGGACGGTCGCAGGTACGTCCCAGGATTCCTTGGAACACGTTCGACTTCCAATTGATCATGTAGGCGTCGGAGTACCGGCCATGCGCGATCAGTCGGATGTACTCCGGGACCGGTGTATGCGCGGGACAGGCCCACTGGCAGTCGACGACCTTGTGGAAGTAGTCGGGATTGGCGATGTCAGTCGGCTTCAAAACGCACTCCGGGGCTGCGCGCGGCAGCTGCCAATTCCTAGGGGTAAATGACGGTTTAGAGTACCGCAAATGGGAGGCGCATTGGGGATATTTGCGCTCCCTGCGTCAAGGTATTTGAGCACTTTACGGTTGCAGTAAAACGTATCTCCCCACGTCATGAAGGGGATTGTGGCCGCACTTGCGGCCGCCGCCGATATTCGCTTGGTGAAGCACCGGCGGCGCGTCGGAACATCGCGCTGAACGCGCTCACGCTTTCATAGCCGAGATCGAGCGCGACTTCGGTCACAGCTTCGCCGCTTCCCAGCCGTCCCATCGCCTCCAACACGCGCGCCTGCTGACGCCACGCCCCGAAGGAGAGACCGGTCTCGCTCTGGAAGCGGCGGGCGAGGGTGCGTGCGCTGGCGTTGATCGTGTCGGCCCACGCTTCGAGTGGTCGCTGGTCGCCGGGCGACTTGAGCAGCGCCTGGCAAAGACCGCGCAGCCTGGCATCGCGTGGCATCGGCAATTGCAGCGCGAGCGATTGCAATCCCTGCAGTTCGCTCAAAATCAGCGCGAAGACATGGCCGGGCGGTCCGCTCTCGTCGTACTGAACCGGCAACTCGGTCGCACGCACGATCAATTCGCGCAGCAGCGGCGTCATGGACATCACGCGGCAAACCGTTGGCATCGAGACTGCCGCATCGGACCGTACGTAAAGCGTGCGCATGGTGGTGTCGGTCATCATGACCAGACTGTGCGTCACACCCGCCGGCACCCACACCGCGCGCAGCGGCGGCACGACCCACACGCCGTCCTCGGTCGAAACACGCACGGTCCCTGCGGTCGCGTAGATGAGCTGGGCCCGCTCGTGATGGTGCGGTTTGATCTCGAAGCCGCAGGCAAAGTCCTTGGGCATGGCCGAGACCGCTCGCGGGACGCGCTGATAATCCTCTGGATTGGTGGAGCGTTGGCCATTTTGCGACATAGTTTGGCATTCTAGCGCAAGACAGACAGGGAGCGCCTCCTCTAATTTTACAATCATGAAGCTCAGCAGCCCGACTTCTCTCCTGCTCAATCTTGGCCACGCGATCGACCACTGGGTCCTCGCGATCTTTCTCTACACGGTGAGCGTGATCGCCGGCGTCTGGGGCGCGGACTGGAAGGAGCTGACGCCCTACGCGTTCGGCGCCTCCTTCATGTTCGGCGCAGGCTCGCTCGTCTCCGGCAAGCTCGGCGACAGCTGGGGCCGGCGCAACATGATGATCGTTTTCTTCGCCGGCATGGGCGTATCCTGTCTGCTGATCGCGATCTGCCAGAACAAGTGGCAGATCGGCGCGGCCCTCACCGTGATGGGCGCCTTCGCCTCGATCTATCATCCCGTCGGCATCCCGATGATCGTGCAGGGCGCGGACCGGCCGGGCTTCGTGATCGGCGTCAACGGCCTTGTCGGCAATCTCGGCATCGCCATCGGCGCCAGTCTCTCGGTGCTGCTGGCGACCCGCTACGGCTGGCAGATGGCCTATATCGTGCCGGCCATTATCTCCCTGATCGCCGCCATCGCCTTCGTCAGGTTCGTGCCGGAGGAGCAGGAGTCTCCCGCCAAGCGCAAGCCCAAGATGCTCGACATGCCGCCCAACATGATGGCGCGCGTCTTCATGATCATGACCTGCGCCGCCATCACCGGCTCGATCATCTTCAACTTCACGACCAATTCCAACGGCGAGATGCTGAAGGCGCGCATCGCCTCGCTGGCGGCCGATCCGTCGCTGCTGAGCCTGACGCTGTTCGGCGTCTTCACCGTGGCGTCGCTGGCGCAGCTCCTGGTCGGCCATCTGATCGACCGTCATCCGATCAAGACGGTCTACGTGCCGATCCTGCTGGCGCAGATCCCGCTCTTCCTGCTCGCGGCCTATGCCGAGGGCTGGGCGCTGATCTTCGTCACGGGCCTGTTCATGGTCTTCGTGTTCGGCGCGATCCCGTTCACCGATGCCATGATCGTGCGCTACGTCGACGACCGCATGCGCAGCCGCGTGACCGGTGTGCGGCTTGCGGTCGGCTTTGGCATCTCCTCGCTGGTGGTGGCCGCGATCGGTCCGTCGGTGAAGGCGGCGGGCTTTCCGTTCCTGCTGATGTCGCTCGCCGTCGTGGCGACGGCGACCTTGCTCGCGATCTCCTTTCTGCCCAACGAAAGAGCCGTGACCGCCTCGACGGTGCTCAAGCCCGCGGAGTAACGTTTCTCCCGAAGGGGAGGAAAAATGCTCAAGCGTAGAAGTATCGTTGCCGGTGCCGCCGGCTGGATGATCGTGCCCGCCGCCGTCGTGCGGGCTGAGACCTGGCCCAGCCAGCAGATCAGGATCGTGGTGCCCTACATTCCAGGCGGCGCCACCGATACAGCCGGTCGTGTCGTCGCCCAGAAGCTGGGCGAGTTGCTGGGCCAGCAGGTCATCGTCGAGAACAAGGGTGGCGGCAACACCATCATCGGCATGGAGACGGTCGCCAAGGCCAAGCCCGACGGCTACACGCTGCTGCTTGGCTCCACGACGCTCGCCACCAACGCGGCGCTCGGTTTCAAGCAGCCGTTCGATCCGTTGAAGGACTTCCAGACGATCTCCTCGATCGCCGACATCCCCGACATGATCGCGGTCAACAAGGATCTGCCGGTCAAGGACTACGCCTCGTTCGTCAAGTGGATGAACGAGCAGCCCGACAAGGTGCGCTTCGCCTGTTCCGGCATCGGCAATCAGCCGCATCTCTGGGGCGAGCTGTTCAAGTCGCGCGCCAAGCTCAAGATGGAAGTGGTGGGCTACAAGGGCTCGGCCGATGCCATCCGTGACGTCATGGGCGGCCACGTGCCGATCGTCTGCGATGTCGTGCTGCCCACCGGCACCCATGTCACGCAGGGTCGCTTGACCGGCATTTGCGTGGCTTCGGCCGAGCGCTCGGCGATGTGTCCCGCGGTGCCGACAGTGGGCGAGCTCGGCATGCCCGATCTGGTGAGCGCGGTATTCTACGGCATCGTCGCTCCGGCCGGCCTTCCAGCCAATATCGTTGAAAGGCTGAATGCGCTCTGCCTGCAGATCGTCAAGGATGAGGGCGTGAAGAAGAAGTTCGCCGAGCTGGGCTTCGTCACCACCGGCAGCACACCGCAGGCCTATCACGACAAGCTGGTGTTCGAGACCGAGCGCTGGACCAAGGTCGTGAAGGAAAACAACATCAAGGTCGAAGGCTAGAGACCTCGACGGCGCGCACGAGGAGCTTGCGCAGATCGGCCGCGCTCAGGCGGTCGAGCCGGGCCTGCACGGCCTCCGTCCCGCGATAGTGGTCGATCACGAAGAAGGTGTCGGGATCGGCGGCCAGCAGATGGTCGCGCGTGGTGTCGTCGATCCAGAACACGATCGAGACACCGTCCTGGTGCATGCGTGCAATTAGCCGCTTTTTGCAGCGCCAGGCGGGCGTGCGATAGGACGTGCCTTCCTCGAGACCGGGCACGGATCGGGCGACTCGCTGGATGGTCGACAGGGGAAGCTTGCGCCGGGCCATGGCAAAGCCTAATCGCAAATCGACGCCAAGGTCACTCGAAGGAAAGAGCAAATGGCTGGAGCTTCCGCCGTCCCCGTGCCGTCATCGCATCTCGATGCAGCGCGCGACGCCGATCCCGCGACGCGTGCGGCCAATGCGGCTCTTGCGGCGAAACTGCCGTTCTCCGACACGCGCGACTTCGAGGCGGCACGGCGCGGCCTGATCGCGCCGGTACCCGAGGGCATGGTGAAGTCGGGCAGCGGCACGGTGCTGTGGAATCTCTCCGAGTGGGATTTCATCAATGGCGAACTGGCACCCGCCACGGTGAACCCAAGCCTGTGGCGCATGGCGCGGCTCAATCTCGCCAACGGCCTCTTCAAGGTGGCCGAGCGCGTCTATCAGCTGCGCGGCTTCGACATCTCTAACCTGACGGTGCTCGAAGGCGACACCGGCCTGATCCTGATCGACCCGCTCACCACGGCTGAGGCGGCGCGGGCGGCGCTGGCGCTCTATCGCGCGCACCGGCCGGACAAGCCGGTGGTTGCGGTGATCTACACCCACAGTCACAGCGACCATTTCGGCGGCGTGCGCGGTGTGATCGATGAGGCCGACGTGAAGGCAGGCAAGGTCTCGGTGATCGCGCCCGCGGGCTTCATGGAAGCGGTATCGGGCGAGAACGTGCTTGCGGGGCTGCCGATGATGCGTCGCGCGCTCTTCCAGTTCGGCAACCTGTTGCCGCGCGGGCCGCGCGGGCAGGTCGACGCCGGATTGGGCAAGGGAATTGCGCGTGGCGTTTCCGGCCTGATCGCGCCGACCCGGACGATCGACCAGGCGGTCGAGGAGCACACGATCGACGGCGTGAAGATCGTCTTCCAGCTGGCGCCTGAGACCGAGGCGCCGGCCGAGATGCACATGTTCTATCCGGATTTCCGCGTGCTCAACATGGCGGAGAACGCTTGCCCGCTGCTGCACAACTTCATCCCTCTGCGGGGCGCGGTGGCGCGCGATCCGCGCATCTGGGCGAAGTACATTGCCGACGCGATCGAGATGTACGGCCCGCACGCCGACGTCATGATCGGCCAGCATCACTGGCCGACCTGGGGGCGCGAGGCGATCGTCGACTATCTCGAGGCGCAACGCGATCTCTACAAGCACATCCATGACCAGACCTTGCGTCTGATGAACAAGGGCTGGCGGCCGGCCGAGATCGCCGAGGCGATCGACCTGCCGCCGGGGCTCGCCGAGCGCTGGTCGGTGCGCGGCTATTACGGCACGGTCAGTCATAACGTGAAGGCGGTCTACCAGCGCTATCTCAGCTGGTACGACGGCAATCCCTGCAATCTCCATCCGTTGCCGCCCGCGCCCGCGGCGAAGAAGTTCGTCGAATACATGGGCGGCGCAGCGGCGGTGATCGCCAGGGCGCGGGCCGATTTCGCCAAGGGCGAGTTTCGCTGGGTCGCTCAGGTGATGAAGGAAGTCGTCTACGCCGATCCATCGAACAAGGAAGCGCGGGAGCTCTGCGCCGATGCGCTGGAGCAGATGGGCTATCAGGCCGAGTCGGCGACCTGGCGCAACGCCTTCCTCTACGGCGCGCAGGAGCTGCGGCACGGCGTGTTCCAGTTGCCGAGACGGATCGCGATGTCGGGCGATACGATGGCCGGTCTCAGCAGCGACATCCTGTTCGACGCCATGGCGATCCGCCTCAATCCGGCGAAAGCGGCCGGCCAGTCGATGGTGATCAACTGGCACTTCACGGACCGCGCCGAGAAGCTCGCGATGACGCTCAACCACTGCACGCTCACCCATCGGCTGGGAGCGTGGGCAGCCGATGCGGCCTGCTCCATCACGACGACGCGTGCGGCGCTCGACGCGGTGATCTTGGGCAAACTCGAGGTGCCCACGGCTGTCGCGTCTGGCGAGATCAAGTTCGAAGGAGACCCGTCCAGGCTTGCGGCTCTCTTCATGATGCTCGACCAGCCGGGTGGCCTGATGTTCGACATACTCACACCGGGCGAGGGCCGCTAATCGCTTGACAGAAGACTCGCCAATCCCTGTGATGCGCCCGGTCAAATAAGCAAAAAAGCAACCAGCGCAAGCAGGGAGGACCTCATGTCCAAGAGCATTGTGCGTCTGGCGTTCGCGTTTTTTGCGTTGTGCGGCGTGGCGTACACGGCTCAGGCCCAGGACAAGAAGATCAAGATCGGCGTCGTTTATGATCTGTCCGGCCCCCTCGCGGGCGCCGGATCGAAGCTGCAATACGACGGCGCCAAGATCATGATCGACTACTTCGCCAAGCAGGGCGGAGTCGAAGGCTACCAGATCGAAGCGATCTACGCCGACTCCCAGAGCAAACCCGACGTGGCCATCAACGAGGCGACACGCCTGATCGAGCAGGAAAAGGTCGATCTGGTGCTGGGCTTCTACTCCTCCGCGCAGTGCGTGCCGGCGGCGGCCAAGGTCGAGACGATGAAAAAGTTCATGTGGCTCACCACCTGCGTGTCGAGCGCGGTGCTGGAGAATCGCCACCTGCACTATGTCTTCCGGCCACAGGTCAGCGGCAATCTCTACGGCAAGCAGGCGACCGACATGATCGCCGAGTATGCCAAGTCCAAGTTCGGCAAGGATCCGAAGGACCTGCGCGTGGCCATCGTACACGAGGACGGTGCCTACGGCGTCGATGTCGCCAAGGGCGACGAGCTCGGTTCCAAGAAGCACGGCTTCCAGGTCGTGATGAACGAAGGCTACTCGATCACCTCGCCGGATCTCTCGGCACTGGTGACCAAGCTCAAGCGCGCGAAGCCGGATGTGATCTTCCACACCGGCTACAATCCCGACATCACGCTGTTGCTGCGCCAGGCGCGCGAGCAGGGGCTGAAGGTCGGCGCCATCGTGGGGCAGGGCGCTGGCTACAGTGTCTACGACAAGCTCAAGGAAGGGCTTGGCGACGATTCCAACTATCTCTTCACCATCGACCCGATCTCGATCTGGCTGACCAATCCCAAGACGCTGGATCCGAAGCTGCCGCCACTCATCAAGATGGTCGGCGAGGAATTCGACAAGATGGAGCCGGGTGCCACGCGATCGGCCCATGTCGGCATGGCCGCCAGCAACATCTATGTCTTCTTCACGCAGGTACTGCCGGTGGCGATCAAGAAATACGGCGGCATCGACGGCGACGCGCTGCGCAAGGCGGCGATGGACGTCGATCTGCCGGAAGGTGGCACGATGATGGGCTTCGGCGTGAAGTTCGCCGGCGAAAGCGAGCCGATGGAAGGCCAGAACATGCGCGCCTTCCCGGTCGTCACGCAGTATGTCGACGGCAAGGCCGTCGTCGTGTGGCCCAGGAGCCAGCAGCAGGCCGAACCGGTCCTGCCGCTGCCCAAGGGCACGACCTACAGCTACAAATAAAGTAGTGCTGGTCGTCGAAAGCCTGGTGAAGCGCTTCGGCGGCTTCACCGCCGTGAACAACGTGTCGTTCAAGGTCGATCAGGGCGAGATCCTCGGTCTGATCGGCCCCAACGGCTCGGGCAAGAGCACGATCTTCAACCTGCTGTCGGGCACGTTCCCGCCCTCGGCGGGCTCGATCCGCTTCGAAGGCCATGAGCTTGCCGGCCTTGCGCCGCACACGATCATCAATCGCGGCGTGGGCCGAACCTTCCAGATTCCGCGTCCTTTCCGGCGGCTCTCGATCTTCGAGAACGTGGCGCTGGCCGGCTACTTCGGCCAGAACAAGCATAGCCGTGCCAGGGCAGAGGAAGCCGCGGAGCGCGCGCTCGCCATGGTCGGCCTGCCGACCGCGCGCACCGCGCGTGTCGATGGGCTGGGCGCCGCGGGCCTCAAGAAGCTCGAGCTCGCCAAGGCTCTGGCCACGGGGCCGAAGCTCCTGCTCGCCGACGAGAGCCTGGGCGGGCTCGATGAAAGCGAGATGGACCAGGCCGCCGACATGCTGCGCAAGATCCGCGCCGAGCTCGGCATCACCATCATCTGGGTCGAGCACATCATGGGCGTGCTGATGCGCGTGGTGGACCGCGTCATGGTGCTGGACCACGGCGAGAAGATCTCAGAGGGCCCGCCGGGGCAGGTCGCAAGCGACCCGCGCGTGATCGAGGTCTACCTCGGTACAGAAGCTGATGCGACGCAAGCGGCGGCCGCGCGCCGTGAGGCGACGGGCTGAGATGCTGGCGCTGCGTCAGGTCGATGCGGGCTATGGCAGCTTCCAGGCGCTGTTTGGCATCGATCTCGACGTGCAGGCGGGCGAGGCGGTGGGAGTGATCGGCCCCAACGGTGCCGGCAAGACGACGCTGATGCGCGTGATCTCGGGCCTGATCCGTCCGACGG
>Ga0153954_1000810_pt1 | contig 21298 bp, 22 predicted proteins | sample TSFL038MetaG_FD_102277 | JGI IMG/M metagenome (GOLD analysis project Ga0153954, IMG submission 102277) | Attine ant fungus gardens microbial communities from Florida, USA - TSFL038 MetaG | ecosystem: Host-associated > Fungi > Mycelium > Unclassified | place: USA: Florida, Wekiwa Springs State... | reverse complement strand
CGGCGAGGTGACGGATGCTCGGCGGTTCTTTTCAATCGAAACTGAAGCGGGAGCGAAGTCGTGAGTGCTGTGTCCAGCGATCCGCGCATCATCTCCGTCATCGGCCGAGCGATGACGCTGCGGGGGGACGATATCGATACGGATCAGATCTTGCCGGCCCGCTATCTGAAGGCGATCACCTTCCAAGGGATGGAGGCGCATATCTTCGCGGATAACCGCACGGCGGCGCAGTTGCGGCAGCGGCGGCATCCGATCGATGATCCTCGGTTTGCCGGGGCCAGCATCCTGCTGGTGAACCGGAACTTCGGCTGCGGATCGTCGCGGGAGCATGCGCCACAGGGGCTGCGGCGGTTTGGCTTCCAGGCGATCATCGGGGAATCGTTCGGGGAGATTTTTGCGGGAAACTGCGTTTCGGTCGGCATGCCTTGCGTCCAGGCAACCGGAGACGTTGTCGCAGCGCTTCAGCGCTTGAATGAGGCGACACCCGCCACGCGGTTTACGCTTGATCTGACGGCACTGACGATTTCCGCGGGCGGCGAGGCGTTCCCAATCACGCTGGCGGAGGGGCGGCGGCGGCAGTTTGCCGAGGGGTCCTGGGATCCGACATCCGTGCTGCTTGAGGCGGGAGGCGCGATTGAGGAGGCCTTGGCGGCGCTGACCCCACCGACAGCCATCTCTGGTCAAGGCGCCGCCTGACGAGCCGGACCCGCGGATTAGCAGTGTGTTCCTTGAGGTATCGCCTGGCAAGCGCCTCGTCTTCACCGACGCGTTCGCGGCGGCGGGCGCCCGGCGGGCCCGTTTACGGCGCTCCTCGTGCCGCCGGAACGTGTGCGAGACGAAGTGGGTTCGGCGGCCTATCATGGCGGCATGGTCATGCCCAAAAGCGCGCAGTTGCATGTCGGCCGCTTTGGCCAGGGGCTGGCAATGGCGGCGGCCCGGCATGGGATCCACATTTACGAGCGCGCCCGCGTGACGGGGTTGCGCCACAGCGCCGGGTTTCACAACGTCGCGACATCGCGCGGCACGCTGCGGGCGCGGGCGGTGCTGCTGGCATCCCGGGCCAGTCCCGAGGCGCCGTTTTATTTTCGCCGCCGGGTCATCCCGATCGGCAGCTACATCGGCGCTACCGCCCCGCTGAGCGCCGAGCAGGCGCGCAGCATCATGCCGACCCGGCGCAACGCCGTCACCAGCGCCAATGTCGGCCATTATTTCCGGCTGACGGCGGACAACCGGCTGATCTTCGGTGGCCGTACCCGATTCGCCTTGCCCAACGCACGCTCGGACGCTGCAAGCGGCCGATTGCTGGAGCGCCAGATGCGCGACCGCTTTCCGCGAATCGCCGATATCGCTGTCACCCATCGTTGGGGCGGCCTCGTGGATCTGACGGCAGATCGCCTGCCCCGCGCCGGCGAGCATGACGGGCTTCACTACGCGATGGGCTATAGTGGTCACGGCGTGCAAATGTCCGTGGACATGGGCCAGCGCATGGCGGCGATCATCAGCGGCAATCCAGTGAACAACCCATTCAGGACGCTGCCTTGGCCGGCCGTGCCTGGCCATTTCGGGGCCACCGTGGTTCCTACCCTTGGTCGGTGCCTGGTACCGGATGAAGGACGCCATCGGATAACGTCGACCCTCGCGCTGCCCGTTCCGCCCTTGCTGCGCCGTTATAAGGACGGCCCCTTTCGCCTGGCGGTCGCGCAGCAGCGGCATGGTGTGGGATCGCTGATCCTCGTTTCGATGCGAAGTTGATCAGGCTGCCACGTGCTGCCACTTCCGGCGAGCTGGGTACCAGAATGTTGCTGAGTGGCACGAGACTTTCATGTCTCATACAGCGCCGGCCGATCGCCCACTTGATGGCATGGACCGCCTCGATCGATTTCCGATCTTGGGTTCACCTCAACCAGGTCCTGCCGGATTCTCGGTGCAGCTTCGCCGATTCACAGCGGCAGCATGCGGGTGCGCAGCAGTTCGGCACCCGCCCTGCCATAGATGGCTCGTTATAGCGTCTTCAGTCTGCTGATCTGTCCCTTGCCTGGCCATTGCTCCAATGCGTGAGCGGCGAGAGTGGGCGACCAGTCGTCGGATCCAACCCCGTCCCTGCGATATCTGGCACCTCCACGAGATGTCCCTCCGTATCGGAGCTGTGCTGCATTACCTGTGACGAGCCGCGGATCAGCATGGCTTCGTTCTGGATATCCTGATGCAGGAGAAGCGCGATGGCCGCCGCTGCCACGCGCTTCTCCCGCCGCTTGATGAAAGGCCTGCGATACATGGCGAGCTGACTAACGCCCTGCCCGCCCGCCAGGTGCGCGGCGCCGCACAGTCGTTGCAGATCGTTTCAGTCGCTCGGCAGACCGGTCTCGAAACCACCGGAACTGTTGTTGAATACGATCAGGCGGCTCAGCATCGCCGCCAGATCACGCTGCTGCGGCTCGGTCAGCATCGCGCACAGCCGGCGCTCAGCCGCCGCGTGATCCGCCATTGCGCGATTGGCCAGATCAAGGCCCTTCCGGGTCAGCTCCACGCGCACGCCGCGCTTGTCGGCGGGGTCGGTGGAGCGGCGGATGAGGCCCTGCTTCTCGATTCGCGCCAGCAGGTTCGAGATGCCGCCCGACGTGAACAGCATCGTATCGCGCAGCTGGGTCGGCGACAGCAGGTACGGCGCACCGGCCGCGCGCAGCGTGGCCAGGACCGCATAAGCGGGATAGCGCAGGCCGTGCGGCGCCAGGGCGGCGTTCACCGTGCGCAAGATGATTTCTTGCAGCATCAGGACGCGGCCCACCACCGCCTTGCCTGAACAGTCTATGTCGGGGCGTTCGCGCCGCCACTGTGCCATGCCGCGTCCCACCAGGTCGAACAGCAGTTCCGGCGGGGCCTGCGGTTCCTCGCCCCTGCTTGCGGGACGTCCGGCATGTCGCGGCATCGGTCAGCTCCTTCGAACGACTGGGTAGCAGGCGGCACGTCCGAAATCAGCCTAAAAAGACAAAATATCTTTCTTGAAAGATAATACGACACCGGTCTAGCATCCATCGTCCATCAGGAGCACGAAGCCATGTCCCCGCGCATCGCCGCCGTTGCCGCCGCTGCCGTGCTGGCCCTGGGCGCCGCCCGAGCCGGAGCGCAGGAAAGCGTCGTCGTCGCGACGTTCGGCGGCTCGTTCCTGGACGACACCAAGACCTGCGTCGTTACGCCTTTCGAAAAGGCGACCGGCGCCAAAACCGCCATCCAGCTCGGCAATTCCGTGCAGACTGCCGCGGCACTGCGCGCGATGGGCGGCCATCCCACCTACGACGTTGCCTACATGGACAATTCGCTGGCGACGCAGCTCAAGAACGAAGGGCTGCTGCAGCCGTTGGACGTCGGCAAGCTGGCCAGCTACGGCGAGGTCGACAAGAACGCCTTCGGTCCCGACAACAGCTATGTCGCGTTCGAGATTTCGGCGACCGCGATCGTCTACGATCCGAAGGCGGTGAAGACCCCGCCTACGTCGTGGAACGACCTGTTCGATGCGCAGTACCAGGGCCGCATGGCGCTGGGTGACATCACCGGCACGTCCGGCATCCAGACGATGCTCGCCGTGAATCGGATGAAGGGCGGCACACTGGAGGACGTGAACCCTGGCATGGCCGCGATGAAGACCATCGTGCCGCACGCCGTGACCCTCTACACCCAGGCCGACCAGCTTCTGGCGCTGTTTCAACGGGGCGATATCGTGATGGCGCCCTGGTATCCGGACCGCGCCGGCTCAGCGATCGACAAGGGGTATTCGCTGGCCGTCGCCTACCCGAAGGAAGGCGCGGTCGGCATCAAGCCGGTGCTGGTCATCCCCAAGGGCGCGCCGCACGAGGCGCTGGCGCTGAAATACGTGGACACCGTGCTGTCGCACGACAGCCAGAGCTGCTTCACTGAGCGGCAATACGCCGCGCCGGTGAACCAGACGGTCAAGCTGACCGACAAGGTTGCCAAGATCGTTGCGTCCGGCGAGGACTACAAGCGGCTCTGGTTCCCCGATCCGCAGGTGGTCGCGGCGCATCTGCCGGAGTGGATCCGGCAGTGGCAGCGCGACGTGGCGCACTAGCCCAAACCGCGCACCGGATATTCCGTTGGCCGACCTTATCCTTCGCGGGCTGACCAAGCGATACGGCGGCCAGGCCGCCGTTGCCGACGTGGACCTGGTGGTCGCGTCCGGCGAGTTCGTCTCGCTGCTGGGCCCCTCAGGCTGCGGCAAATCGACGTTGCTGCGGATGCTCGCGGGCCTGGTGGAGGCGAGCGCGGGAACGATCCTGCTGGCCGGCCAGGACATCACGCGCTTGCCGGCGCATCGTCGCGGGCTGGGACTCGTGTTTCAGTCCTATGCGCTGTTCCCGCACCTGACGGTAGCCGACAATGTCGCCTTCGGCCTGCGCCGGCAGGGCGTGCGCGGCGCCGAGTTGCGGCGCCGCACCGAGGAAGCGCTGGCGCTCGTGCGGCTCGATCACCTCGCCGCGCGGATGCCGCGGCAGCTTTCGGGCGGCCAGCAGCAGCGGGTGGCGCTCGCGCGGGCGGTCGCACCCCGTCCGCGGGTGCTGCTGCTGGACGAGCCACTGTCGAATCTGGATGCGCTGCTGCGCGACGAGATGCAGATCGAGATCAAGCGCCTGCAGCGCGAGCTTGGCACGACCAGCGTCTTCGTCACGCACGACCAGGCCGAGGCACTGTCCATGTCGGATCGGGTCTGCGTGCTGGATCACGGCCGCGTGCAGCAGGTCGGCACGCCGGAGGAGGTCTACCAGCGTCCGGCGAATGGCTTTGTCGCCGGCTTCATCGGCCGCTCCAACCGGTTGCGCGGGCGCGTGGAGGCGGTGGACGTCGCCGGCGTCAGCGTCGTGCTGGACGGCGGTGCAGTGCTGCGCAGCGGGCGCACCGAAATCGCCCCTGGCCGCCTCGTGGGTATTGTCATCCGCAACGATGCGGTTCGGCTGCTGTGCGGCGCATCTCAAGGTTCTGGCCTACCTGGGAAGATCGTGATGCGCTCCTTTTCCGGCGCGCAGGTCCAGCTTGTCGTGCGCCTGGAATCGGGAACCGAGCTGGTCAGCGACGCGCCGGCCACCACTGCAGAAGGCGCGCTCGGCATCGGGACCGAGGTGCAGGTCGCCATCGCGCCGGAGGCGGTGTTCGTTACGGAAGCCGCGGCATGACGCGGAGCGGCGAGCGCCGAGCAGGCTGGCTTCTGGTCGCGCCGCTCTGCCTGCTGCTCCTCGCCGTGTTCGTCGCCCCGGTGGCGCTGATGCTGCCGACCAGTTTCCGCACCTATCAGCCCGGTCTCGGCATCACGTCGGGGTGGACCGCGCACAACTACACGCAGATCGTCACCGACGGATATTTGCTGGAGGTGCTTGGACGAACCTTCGTCCTCGGCGTCTCCGTCACGGCGATCTGCCTCGTGCTGGGCTTCCCGCTGGCGGTCGTACTCGCCCGAGCCAGCGGTGCGGCGCGCGGCATCCTGACCTTGCTGGTGGTGTTCCCGCTGACGCTGAACGTCGTCGTGCGCTCCTTCGGCTGGATCTCGCTGCTGTCGAACCGCGGCCTGATCAATCAGGCGCTGATGGCACTCGGCATTGTCGATGTGCCGCTGCGCATGATGTTCAACCTCACCGGCCTGATCGTAGGGCTGACGCACGTCCTGCTGCCGGTCATGGTGGTGCTGCTGGCGGCAGCCCTGCGCGCCCTGCCGCGCGATGTGGAGGCGGCGGCGGCCACGCTGGGCACGCGCCCCTGGAAGACCTTCTTCCTCGTCACCCTGCCCCTCGCCGCTCCCGGCATCTTCGCCGGCTGCGTCCTAGTCTTCGTGCTGACGATCAGCGCGCTGGTCACGCCGCGCCTGCTGGGCGGCCCCGCCTACAAGGTGATGGCGACCGCCATCTTCGACGAGTTCCTGAGCAGCCTGGACTGGCCGACCGGCGCGGCGCTCGCCTTCGCGCTGACGCTGTTCGCGCTGGCGGTCGTGGCGCTGGCCGGGCTGCTTACGCGGCGCTGGGTGGCCGCGCGGTGACCGACGAGCCGCCCTCGCTCGCGCTGCGCCTGATCGCCGCCCTGCTATTCGCCTTCCTGCTGCTGCCCGTCGCGGTCGTGGTCCTGGCCGCGTTCAGCGACACCGCCTACCTCACCATCCCGCCGCAGGGCCTGACACTGCGGTGGTTCGCCAAGGTGTTCCACGACCCCGACTACCTCGCGGCAATCGTGCTGAGCCTGAAGCTCGCGGCCGTGGCGACGCTGCTCGCCACCGTGCTGGCGGTGCCGGCCTGCTACGCCTTGCATCATCGATGGGTGCCGGCCGGCGAGACGATCGCGAACCTGCTGATGTCGCCGCTGATCTTCCCCGCCGTCGTGATCGGCGTCGCGCTGCTGCAATATGTCAGCCTGCTCGGCATCCGCGGCAGCTTCGCGACGCTGGTGCTGGCCCATGCCATGATCGTGACGCCCTATCTCATCCGCACCGGGCTGGCGGGCTTCGCCGGAATGGACCCGGCGCTGGAGGAAGCCGCGCGCGTGCTGGGCGCCAATCGCTTCATGGCATTTTTCCTGGTGGTCGCTCCGGTCATCCGGTCGTCGCTCGGCGCCGGCCTGGTTTTCGCGCTGATCACTTCGTTCGACGAAGTGCCGGTCACGGTGTTCCTGCTGCCGCCCGGCCAGGCGACCCTGCCGGTGACGATCTTCACCGCGATCGACCAGGGCGTCGATCCTTCGGTTGCGGCCGTATCGACCCTGATGATCGCGGCAACCGCAATCCTGCTTGTCGCAGTCGAGCGTTTCGCCGGCATGCGCCGCCTGTTCTGAGGAGATCACGATGCCTGTCACCAGCCGCGGCTTTCCCCTGTTCCTGACATTCGACCTGGATGCGGAAACCATGTGGACGGCGCGCGATCCCGCCTATGCGAAGCGGCCCATCCTGATGAGCCAGGGCGCTTATGGCTGGAAGGTCGGCGTGCCGCGCATCCTGGACCTGCTGCGCCGTTACGGCCTGAAGACGACGTTCTTCGTCCCTGGCCTGGTCGTCGATCAGCGTCCGCAGGTGATGGAGGCGATCCTGAAGGATGGGCACGAAATCGCCCATCACAGCTACACCCATCGCTGGATCGTCTCGCTGTCCGAAGCCGAGGAGCGGGAGGAGATGGAAAAGGGGATCGAGGCGATCCGGCGCGTCTCTGGCCGGGCGCCGCTCGGCTGGCGCTCCCCGGCGGCCGAACTCAGCCCGATCAGCCTGCCGCTGCTGCGCGAATTCGGCTTCCGCTACTCCTCCAACTTCTTCGACGACGACAGCCCCTATCTGCTGGAGATAGAGGGCGAGCGGACCGATATCGTGGAACTACCGTTCCGCTGGGTGCTGGATGACGCGCCGTTCTTCCAATACTCGATCGTGCTGCCCGGGCGGACCATGCATCCGCCGTCGTCGGTCCTGGAATCGTGGAAAACCGAGTTCGACGTGCTGTACGCGGAGGACCGCATGATGATGATCGGGTTCCATCCGCAGATCATCGGCCAGCCCTCGCGGCTGTGGGTTCTGGACAAACTGATCGAGCACGCGCTGTCGCATCCCAACGTGTGGATCGGCCGCTGCGACGAGATGACCGACGACATTTGCCCGCGCCTGAAGGCTGCGTCGTGAGCGACGCCATGCACGGGCTGCGGCTGATGATCGTCGGCGGTGCGGCCGGCATCGGCCTGGCGACCGCGCGGCTGGCGCAGTCCGGGGGCGCGCGGGTGGCCCTCATCGATCGGCAATCCGGACCGGACGGCCTGCCGACGTTCACCGCCGACGTGCGCGACAGGGCGGCGGTCGATGCTGCCGTCGATGCCTCGGCCGCGGCGCTCGGCGGGCTGGACGCGCTGGTGTTCAGCGCTGGCGTGGACATGGTCAAGCCGCTGGCCGAGATCGCGGACGAGGACTGGCAGCGGCTGATTGACATCAACCTGACGGGCGCCATGCGGGTCTGCCGCGCCGCGCTGCCGCATTTCGCGGCCTCCGGCGGGTCGATCGTCCTGGTGTCCTCCGGCGCCGGCCTGCGGCCCCTGCACGAACGCACGGCCTACTGCGCCTCCAAGGCGGGCCTCGCCATGCTGGCCAAAACGCTGGCGCTGGAACTTGCGCCGCTCGGCATCAGGGCCAATGCGATCTGCCCCGGCGCGGTCGATACCGCTCTGTTCCGCTCCGGGCTGGAGGGCGTTCCCGACATCGACGCGGCGATGGCTGAGGTGCGTGCGCGCTATGCGCTCGCCCGCGTGGCACAGCCGGAGGAGATCGCGCGCGCCATCCTGTTCCTGGCAGGACCGCACGCTTCCTATGTCACCGGGATCGCCATGCCGGTGGATGGCGGGCGGACTTTCCATTGACGGTGGCCGCGGATTTTCCGATCTGGCCCGGGCGGTTCGCCGGCAGGGTCGCGCTCGTTACCGGCGCGGCGAACGGCATCGGCGCCGGCTGCGCGCGCCGCCTGGCTGCCGAGGGCGCGTCGCTTGCGATCATCGACCGCGATCCGGCCATCCGCACGAGATTCGACGAGGTCGCCGGCGCGGGCCTGATCGCGCAGGCCGGGGACTGCACGGATGCCGACACCCTTGCGGCGTTCGTGGCTCTGGTGCGCGACCGGTTCGGAGAACCCGACATCCTGGTCAACAATGTCGGCCGCAGCGCGCGCGAGCGCGGCAGCCGCTTTGCCGAGTCCGAGGAAGCGGTCTGGCGCGACGTGCTGGAAGTATCGTTGCTGACGACGATGCGCGTCACGCGCCATGTCGCGCCGGCGATGCAGGCGCGCGGCAGCGGACGCATTGTCAACATCACCAGCGACGCGGCCTTCGTCGGCGATGCCGGGCTGGCCGACTATGCCGCGGCGAAGATGGGGTTGGTCGGCTTCACGCGCGTCGTGGCGCGGGAATTGGCGGCGTATGGCGTCACCGTCAATGCCGTGGGTCCGGGCGCAGTGCGCACGCTGGCGCAGGCGACGATGCCACCCGAGGTCACCGAACGCGTGCGCGCCGCCACCCCCGCCGGCTTCATTGCCGAACCCGAGGACGTCGCCGGGCTGGTCGCCTATCTCGCCAGCGCCGAGGCACGTTTCATCACCGGCCAGACGATCCTGATCGACGGCGGGCGATGGATGATTTGACGCAGGCAGTGGGAGCGATGCGGTGAGCGGAATTGCGGACATGAGCGCAGTCGATCTAGCGGCGGCGATACGGGCGCGCAGCATCTCGCCGGTCGAGGCGGTGCAGGCCGCGCTGGAGCGCGTGGAAGAAGGGCGTTCGCTGAACGCCTTCATCACCGTGACGGCGGAGCAGGCGCTGGACGCCGCGCGCGCCGCAGAGCAGGCGGTGATGCGCGACGACGCGCTGCCGCCGCTGCATGGCGTGCCGTATTCGGCGAAGGACCTGACGGCGACGGCGGGCGTGCGCACGACGATGGGATCGGCGATCTTTGCGGATCATGTGCCGGCGCAGGACGCGGTTTCAGTCGCCCGCGCCAAGCGGGCCGGCGCCATCCTGATCGGCAAGACCACCACGCCGGAGTTCGGTCACAAGCAGCTCACCGAGGCGCCGATCTTCGGCCTGACGCTCAATCCAATCGATCGCTCGGTGACCTGCGGCGCCTCCAGCGGCGGCGCGGCGGTCGCAGTAGCGACGGGGATGGGGCCGCTGGCATTGGGTACCGATGGCGGCGGCTCGATCCGCATCCCCGCGGCGTGCTGCGGCGTAGTCGGGCTGAAGGCGACGCTTGGTGCCATCCCGCATCTGCAGGTACCGGACCTGTTCTCGGCAAACTCCTTCACAGGGCCGATCGCGCGGGACATGGCCGACACCACGCTGTTCTTCGGCGTGCTCAACGGCCCGGACCGAATGGACCCGTATGGGCAGGCTGTGCCATCACCGTGCGCGGTGCCATCGAGTCTGGCGGGCCTGCACGTTGCGTGGATGCCGCGCTGCGGCAACCGGCTGCTGGACGGCGAAGTGGAAGCGGCGACATTGCGCGCGGTGCGGCGGATGGAGGCGGAAGGCGCGGTGGTCGAGACCGTCGCGATCGACTTCGTCGCGCTGGAGCGGCATTTCCTGGTGATGCTGGAATCCGCGATCGCGGCGCGCGTTCAGCCGCACGTCGCGCGCTTCCGCGATCGCCTGGACCCACATCTGGTCGAAACGGTGGAAATGGGACTACGCCACAGTGCGATTTCACTGCAGGAGGCTGGCGCGGCGCGCTCGGCCGCATTCCGCGCCGTGCAGGACATTCTGGCTCGCTGCGACGTCATCGTTTCGCCCGTGCTGACCGCGCCACCCCCGCCATTGGACTGGCGGCTGCCGGACGGGCCGATCCTGGTAGAGGGCGAGGAGTCCGGAACGATCCGGGGCGGGATGTATCCCTATACGTTCCCCTACAACCTCACCGGCCATCCGGCACTGGCGATGCCCTGCGGAAGCACGCGTTCCGGCCTGCCGATCGGTCTGCAACTCGTCGGGCGCTGGCATGAGGACAATGCCCTCCTGCAAGTCGGTACGTTGCTGGAAGCGATTCTGCAGGACGTCTGGTCTGCCGGCATAAGGGCCGTGTAAGCCGCATTTCTCACCGCATGCGATAAGGTCCGGCGCCGCAACGAGCGCTGTGTTGTGACCAAAGAGCTTGGTGGTGGAGCGGTCGTTCACCGGGGCGACGCGATCGCGGCGCCTGGTCAACGACTATGTACGATACTCAAGCCGCTCGCTGAATCCCTGTCGTCGCATCCGCCAGCGTGGTGGTTCCGAAGTCTGCCACAGTGTGAACGAACGCCGTGGCGGACCTTGGAACCTGCCCGCCATGACGTATATCCGGGTCTGCTCTTCACGTGGCGGCGCCTGATGCGCAAAGGCATGCTGACGGAACGCCGTGCCCCGCTGTTCCTGCCGTGGAGATGGCGGGCGCACCGGATTTGCCGCGACCGTCTGAGCAGGTCGAACCGAACACACCACGTCGGATCGGGATCGAACTGAGCGACAGCTGCCGGATCAAGATCGATGAGGGTGTCGGACTTGCGAGCCTCCGACGCGTCCTGGCGGCGTGACCGACATGCGGAAGGGCTTTGACGGGCTGGCGAAATGGAAGGGTGGGCTGTTCGGGGTATCCGATCTCCCGGAGGCCAGCCCGAAGGCACTGAAAGCAATACGCCAGGTGCCGGATCGAGCCGTAACCTGGCCGTCTCGGCCGGCCGCTCAAACCAGACACGACAGCCGCTGCGAGCGGGAGGAGAGCAGAGCGGATGTCCATGGCACGAGAGACAGGCCGTTTGCACAGGTGCGCGCCCACCATTACCGAGGAGCTCGGCCTCAGCCGCAAACGGGTTGATCGGTTGATTCGGCTGGCCGCGACTCCTCCCGACGAACCAGCTTCAGGCTGCCGGAGAGCTCCGCGCGCGTCAGCCGGTCGACCAACGCCATTATGGCGACTCTGTGCGGCACCGTGACGCTACGGCCTCGGAAATTCTCCACCCGTCGCAACATCGCGGCCAGTAGCGGCAACTGCTGTGGCCCGATGCGCAGCGGAATCCAGGTCGCATCGATGCTGCGCTCTGCCCACAGCGGCGGCATCCGCACGGGCGTCTGCACCTGGGTAACCGGGTCGCCCACCGAAGATGATCGTGCTGCCATCCATTGCGTCAGCCCACGTGCGAACAAGTGCGAGATCGGTCTGGGCGGAACGTCGGCAGGCAGTAAGTATTGCCGAAAAACAATGAGGTCGTGCGCCAAACTGCAATCTAGTGGTGCAGGATCTGGCTCAGGAAGCCGCGCGTCCGCTCGTTCCTCGGCGCGGCGAAGAACTCGGCAGGAGGGGCCGTCTCGACGATTTCGCCGGCATCCATGAAGATCACGCGGTCGGCCACGCTCTTCGCAAAACCCATCTCGTGAGTCACGCAGAGCATCGTCATGCCTTCTTCGGCCAGGGCGATCATGGTGTCGAGAACCTCCTTCACCATCTCGGGGTCAAGGGCGGAGGTCGGCTCGTCGAACAGCATGATCTTGGGAGTCATGCACAGCGCCCGCGCGATCGCGACACGCTGCTGCTGACCGCCCGAGAGCTGCGCCGGGTATTTCCCGGCCTGTTCGGGAATGCGCACACGCTTGAGGAACGTCATCGCGGTCGCCTCGGCCTCGGCCTTGCTGGCGCCGCGCACGCGTATCGGCGCCAGCATGCAGTTCTGCAGCACGGTCAGATGCGGAAACAGGTTGAACTGCTGGAACACCATGCCGACCTCGGCGCGGACGGCGCTGACGTTCTTGCCGTCGGCGCCAAGGTCGATCCCGTCCACTACGATGCGGCCCTTCTGATAGGGCTCGAGACTGTTCAGGCAGCGGATCATCGTCGACTTGCCGGAGCCCGACGGGCCGCAAATCACGATGCGCTCGCCCTTGGCGACATCGAGATTGATGTCCTTCAGAACCTGGAACTGGCCGTACCATTTCCCGACGTCCTGCATGGCGATCATCTGCTCAGTGCCGACCATATGCGGGACCACATGGTCAGGCACGATCCCGGAGTCTTTCTCGGTCATGCGCGGCCTCATGAATACGGGGGCGGCTATATCGGCATCCCGAAGGGACGACCGGTATGCGCGTGGGGTTGGTGGGACGGCCGCGCGCGAAATCGATAAGATACCAGCCGGCCGACCATCGATAGAGGGTCAATGGTTCGGCCAGCTGATATGATGGGCCGCCCCGTCATACCTCAGTTGGTGATCGCTCGGGGCAGTGGCGCGTCACCTTCGCCCGTCGTGGGCAGCTCCGGCAACTCGGCGCCGAACCACTTCTTGTACAGCGCCGGCAGTTCGCCGCTGGCGATCTTCCTGGCGATGAAGTCGTTCAGGTAGTCGACCAGTTCGCGCGACTGCGGACGCACGGCGAACGCATTGAACGCGCGGGCGACGATGAATTTCTGGTCGAATTTGCCGGGCCCGGCGACCTCAGCAATGTTACGAAGCTGGGTCGACGCACCGCCGATGACGTCCACCTGGCCCGAGATCAGCGCTTGCACGGTCGACGCGTCATCGTCGAAGCGCTGGATGATCGCGGCGGGCGCGCCCTTGGTCACCGCGATGTCCTGCGGCGTGCCACGTGGGACGCCAACCCGCACGCCCTTCAAATCCGCGTAGCCGTGCACGTTCATGCCGACACGGCCAATGAAGATCGTGTCGTTATTCGTGTAGGGACGCGAGAACAGCACGACCTTCTGTCGGTCAGGGAAGATGCCGATGACGGCGGCCAGAACGTCGACCTGGCCGGTCAGCAACGCGGCAATGCGATTGGCCGGCGTCACCGGCGTGAACTCCGCTTTGACCCCGAGATCCTTCGCCAGCAGCTCCGAGACCTGGATGTCGAAGCCGGTCAGCTTGCCGGAAGCATCGGTGAAGCCCCATGGCACCTGCGCCACCTGTGAGCCGACCTTCAGCACGCCCGCACTCTTGATCGATGCAATCGTCTGGGCGCGCGCCAGAGCGGGCGCAAGCACAGCGACGGCAGAAACGATCGCCGCAAGGAACAGCCGCCGCGTCGCGCGGCCGAAGCAAGAACGTTTCATACGTGTTTCCTCTCCATTGGTTGTTATCGGCATGAACTAACCACGCGCAGCGAGGCGCCGCTCTACGTGCGCGCTGTAGCGGGACAAGGGAAAGCAGATCGCGAAGTAGAACACTCCGGCGACCCCGTAGGCGAGCAGCGGCTTGTAGGTCGTGCTGGACACAATCTGCGCGCTGCGGGACAGCTCGACGAAGCCGATGATGGAGGCGAGCGACGTGCCCTTAACCAGCTGCACCAGGAAGCCGACGGTCGGCGCCAGCGACAGGCGAAACGCCTGCGGCAGAACGATATCCCGCATGCGGGAGACATAGCCGAGGCCCAGCGCGTTCGCTGCCTCGGTCTGACCGGGTGGCACCGCCTGTATGCCGCCTCGCCAGATTTCGCCGAGGAAGGCGCTGGCATTCAGGGTCAGGCCCACCGAGACGGCAACCCACGGGTTCACCCGCACGCCGAACACCGGCAGTCCGTAGAACGCCAGGAACAGCTGCATCAGCATCGGCGTGCCTTGGAAGAAATCTACGTAGCCGGCGGCAATGCGGCGCAGCCAATTCCGCGACGAGGTGCGTGCCAGGGCGATGCCGAGGCCGGCGATGCCGCCGCCGACGAAGGCGATCGCCGACAGGACCAAGGTCGCCTGCATGCCCTGCAGGATCTGCAGTACCTCGGGAAGGCCAAAATGCCTGATCATCGCCGTGCCCTCACTTCACCGGATAAGCGAAGAACGCCCGGTCGATCGCTCGGAACGCCGCCGCGAACACCGACGACAAGGCGAAATAGATCAGCGTGACGACGACATAGATTTCGAAGCTGCGGAACGTCAGCGTGTCGACGCTTTGCGCGACCGACGTCAATTCCTCAGCCGAAATGGACGAGACGATGCTCGTCGTCAGCAGCGCCAGGATGAACTGCGACGACAGCGCCGGATAGATGATCCGCAGTGCCGGCTTCAGGATCACGTAGCGGAACACCTGCAGCGGGCTGAGGCCGAGGGCCAGGCCGGCCTCGCCTTGTCCGCGAGGAATCGCGTCGATCCCGCCGCGGATGATCTCGGAGGCGAAGGCACCGCAATTGAGGCTGAGCGCCAGGATCGCTGCCGGCCAGGGGGTCAGGCTGATCCCGGCCTGAGGCAGCCCGAAAAAGATGAACATCACCTGCAGCAGGAACGGCGTGTTGCGGATGATCTCCACATAGGAAACCGCCGCGAAGCGAAGCACCGCCCATCGGCTGCGGCGTGCCAGGACGGTCACCACACCGATCGCGAAGCCGATCGCCACGGCGAGCACCGACAGCAGCAGGGTCAGGCCGATCCCGCGCAGGAAGTCTGGCCAGTACGGCAGCAGCGCGGCAAAGTCGAACTGATAGGCCATCGTCGTCTGGCCTACTTGAGCGGTTGGGTGAGCTTCTGGATCATGTCCCGCGTGGCCGGACGCACGCCGCGCCACCAAGCGAAGGCTTCGGCGGCCTGCTCAACCAGCATGCCGACGCCATCGCACACGCGTTCGGCGCCGGACGCCAGCGCCAGGCGCAGGAACGGGGTCATCCCTTTCCCGTAGGCCAGCTCATAGGCGAGCGCGGCGCGGCGGAAGACGCTGGCCGGAACCGGCGGCAGCTCACCCCGCAGGCTTGCCGACGTGGCGTTGACGACGACGTCGTAATGCCCCGCCGGCTCTTCGGCGAGCATGTCGTAGCCGGTGGCGATGACCACGCCGTAGGGCGCGAAGGCCTCGCCCAGCGCGTTCGCCTTGGCGACCGTCCGATTGGCGACGACCAGCTCTGTTGGACCAGCCTCGAGGAATGGCAGCAACGCACCACGCGCCGCACCGCCGGCCCCGAGCAGCAGCACCCGCTTGCCGCGCAGCTTGACTCCCTGGTTTTCCTCCAGGTCACGCAGCAGCCCGACCCCGTCGAAATTGTCGGCCTCGACCGCGGCGCCGTCGAACAGCAGAGCGTTGGCGGCGCCTGCCAGCCGCGCCCGATCCTTCAGCGTCGTCGCGTAGCCGATCGCGTCGAGCTTGAACGGCGCCGTGATGTTCAGGCCGCATCCGCCCTCCTTGCAGAAGGTGTCCACCGCCGCCGCAAACCCGCCGACCGGTGCCTCAAGCGCGACATACTCAAGGGTCTGCCCGGTCTGCTGGGCGAACGCCGTGTGGATCATCGGCGACTTCGAGTGGCTGATCGGGTTGCCGATCACGGCGTAACGGTGGGCCATGGCTCAGGCCACTTTCGCCCCGGTGGCGGGTTCGGCGTACAGCACGCCGTCCCGGACCATCGCGTCGACATCCGCCTTCGCATAGCCCAGCCGCTCCGCGATCGCGCGGTTATGCTGGCCGAGCAGCGGGGACGGGCCGCGCGGGCTCGTATCGCAATCGGAGAAGCGGAATGGCAGGTTCGGCAAGCGAACCCGGCCGAGCACCGGATGATCCTGCTCGACGATCATGCCCCGCGCCTTGGTCTGCGGATCGTCGATCACCTCGTCGATCGTGTTGACCGGCGCACAGGGCACCCCGGCCGCGTCGAGTGCTGCCGTGCACGCCGCGCGCGAGGGCTGCGCCATCGTCCACTTCGTCACGTAGTCCAGCGCGGCCAGCCGATTGGCGTTGCGGTTGGTCTGGCCGTGAAAGCGCGCATCGGCCGCCAGCTCGGGACCGCCGATCAGCTCGGCCAGACGCTTCCAACTGTCATCCACCTGCGCGGCGATGACCAGATAGCCATCGCGGGCTGGGAACACGCCATAAACGGTCGATTCCGGCTGGTCGCTCCCGGTCTGCACCGGCAACGGACCACCGTTAGCGTATTGCTGGACCGCGTAATCGTGGATCGAAATCATGCAGTCGTACAGCGCGAGGTCGATGTGCTGCCCCTTGCCGCTGCGCTCCCGCCCGAACAGCGCCGCACAGATCGCGGCAATCCCGTGCGCGCCGGTGTACATGTCGGCGACCGGGATCCGCGGCAACGGCGGCGTCTCGCCGGGCCGGCCGATCTGCGCCACCACGCCGCTGCGTGCCTCCGCGATCAGACCGAAACCTGGGCGCTTGGAGTCGGGGCCGGTATGGCCATAAGCGGATACCGAACAATAGATCAGCCGCGGGTTCAGCTTGGAAAGCTGCGCGTAGCCAAGCCCGAGCTTATCCAGCGCGCCGGGCCGGTAGTTCTCGACGAACACGTCGGCTTCCGCGATCAGCTTGTGCAGCAGCTCGATGCCGCGCGGGTCCTTCACGTTCACGCACAATCCCTGCTTGCCCATGTTCTGCTGCAGGAAATATGTGCTCTGCCCGTCCTTGATCATCGCATGGGCGCGTCCGGCATCTCCCTCCTTCGGGCGCTCGACCTTGATGACGTCGGCGCCGAACGCGGCGAGCGCGCGCGACATGAACGGACCTGCCAGGAAGTGGCTGTAGTCGATAACCTTGATGCCGGTGAGGGGACGATCCTGTGCCATGGCTCAGTCCTCTGCCCCGTCGCTTTCCCACCCCGGTCGGCGCGGGATCATCAGCCGGTGCTCGCCCACCTGCACCACCTCGCCATGCTGGTTGATCAGCTCCGACGGCAGCACCACGATGCCCCAGCCGGGCCGCTTCACCTTGCGCATGCTGGCGACGCGGAACTTCACGTGCACGGTGTCGCCCAACTTGATCGGCAGCTTGAAATCCCAGTTCCAGCCAAGCGACATGCCGGGCACGAACCGGTAATCGGAGCGCGTCTTCAGCCCGTCAGCGAGCGACAGCCCGAACAATCCGTGCGCCACGCGCGTGCCGAACGGCGTCGTCCTGGCGTATTCCTCGTCCACATGCACGGGCGTGAAATCGCCGGTCAGCTCGGCATAGGTGTTCACCATCTGCTCGGTCACGGTGACACTCGGGCTGACGCACTCGTCCCCCACCTTCGCGTCGTCCCAGTAGAGGTCTTCGGCCATTGTTGCGGTTCCTTACGCGCGTGGGTCGATCGCCAGGGCATCGGCGACGGCCGAACCATTGGCTTGCAGGATTTCGATACAGAGCCCGTCCGGCAGACACAGCCAGTTCGGGCCTTGCGGCAGGGCGGGGACGTTCCACGACGCCGCTTCCCGCAGCACCGCGTCCACGTCCTCGACCATGACGCCGAGATGAGCGAGCCGGCCTTCCGGGCCGTCGAACGCAGGATCGGCAACGAGCTGCACGCCGCCGACGGTCCAGACCTGGCTCGGCGTCTCACCGCGCCGGTCGTCGCGCAGCGTCATGCCCAGCACGTCGCGGAAGAACCGAATGTGCCACTCGATGTCGCGCACGCGGATCGCGACGTGCTCGACATAGGCACGCTTGCCGTAGGCCATCAGTTCTTCCCCGGATAATCGGTCATGGCGTATTCGATGCCTTTCACGCAGGCGACCAGCGTGGCGTTGACCGGCGTCGGCACGCCCGCCCGCTCGCCCCAGCGCACGACGGAGCCGTGGATGAAATCCACTTCTGTCGGCTGGCCCTTCTCCAGGCTTTGCAGCATCGACGTCTTGAACGCCTCACCCAGCCCGGCGCGCGCCTTCTCCCACGCCTCGCGCGGCTCCTTGATCGACAGCGCGACCCCGTTGGCCCGCGCCACCGCCATCGCTTCGCCGATCGCCGCCAGCCCGCATTGCTCGAGCGCGGGGAGGCTGTACAGCCCGCCATAGGTCAGCCGCGTGATCGCCGTCAGCGCGCCGCCGGCGACGTTGATCAGCAGCTTGTCCCACATCGTGCCCATGATGTTCGGACTGATTTCGGTGATCAGTCCGGCCGCGTTCATGGCCGCGGCGATGCGCCGCACCCGCTGCGTGCTGGCACCGTCGAGCTCGCCGATCACCGTCTCCTTGCCGGCGACGCCGCTGCGCACGTGGCCCGGTCCCAGGAACACGCCGCCGACATAGGTCTTGCCTGCCAGCACGCGATCGCGCCCGACCACCTCGGCGATGATGTCCTCATGACCGAGGCCGTTCTGCAGCGACATGACCGTCGTGTCGGGACCGATCACCCCAGCGGCACTCTCGACCGCCTGCCGCGTATGGAAGGATTTCACCAGGATGATGACCAGCTCAACCGGGCCGATCCCGTCGGGCGAACGCGCCGCGCGCATCGGCACGATCCGCTCCTGCTCGCCGAGCTGCATCCGCAGGCCGATCTGGTTGATGGCGTCGACATGCGCCTCGGAGCGATCGATCAGCCAGACATCGCAGCCGCCGGCAGCCAACGTGCCGCCGATCGTCGAGCCGAGCGCGCCTGCGCCGACGACGCAAACCCTCATCCGGACATCCTCCCGATGACATTGCGGACTGAGCCGCATGCACTCGTTGCCGCCCGGATAGGACGCAACGATCGCTTGCGCTATACAAGCGTCGCAATAATGCATATTGCTAAACGCAATATGGACGGGCTCAGAGAGACGCTTGCGACACGCTCGGCGCCGCTGCTCGATGAGCGGCTGCTGCGGCTGTTCGACGTGCTGTACGCCACCCGAAGCGTCTCGCGCGCCGCCGCCGCGCTCGGCCAGGCACAACCCACGGTCAGCATCTGGCTCGGCCGGCTGCGTGAGGAGCTGGACGACCAGCTGTTCGTCCGCACGCCCTCCGGCATGGCACCGACGCCCCGCGCCGATGACCTGATCGGCACCGTCCGCGCCGCCGTCGATCTGCTGCAACGGCTGCAGCAAGGACCGCCCGCCTACGATCCGGCGAAGGACGACCGGCGCTTCCGGATCTGCATGAAGGATGCCAGCCACATCACGTTGCTGCCGCAACTGCTGACCGAGCTGCGCCACAGGGCGCCAAATGCGCGGCTCGAGGCTCTGCCGATCACCGCGGCAACCGGGCATCTGCTCGAATCAGGCGAGGCCGATCTGGCGCTCGGCCGGCTGCCGACATTGGAGAGCGGCTTCTACCAGCAAACGCTCTACGGGCAGGACTGGGTCTGCCTGGTGAGCCGAACCCGGGGACCAAACGGCACGTTCACGATCGCTGAGTACGAGCAGGCCGCGCACGTCGCCATCGTAGGCGGCACCGGCGATGATTTGCTGACGACGGCACTGGCGCGCGCCGGCATTGACCGGCGGGTAGTACTGGAGCTGCCGGGCTTCCTGGGCATTGGCGCGGTCATTGCCGGGTCGGACCTGGTCGGGACATTGCCCCGGCATACCAGCGAGACGCTCGCGCGGACGAACGGCCTGAGGATCATGCGGTGCCCGTTCGAGGTTGCCCCTTTCCTGGTGAAGCAGCACTGGCACGCACGATATCACCACGACCCCGCCAATCAGTGGCTTCGCAGCATCTGTGCTAAGCTGTTCCAGAACCTCGCGCCGAGGGTGGCTTCACCCTGACCGTGGCAGCGGGCCCGCCCTGCCATACATGGCACATTGCAACGTCTGCAGTCTGCGGATCTGTCCCTCTGCCTGCCCGTTGCTCCAGCGCGTGGTGAACGCGTCAGATGCGTAGAGCAACCCGTGTAGCCGAGCCGTCGCGCGCCATGGTCGTGATACCCGGGACGGTGCGGGCGACGTGACGCGGCTCAGCCTCTCGACGTTGACCTGCTCCGTCCGTCTGCGGAAGCACGAGCCTTATCGCCATCATCCGCAGAGTGTCACGTCTCCGATCCTTTACCTCACTCGTGAGAGGAATTCTCGCGTACGTTCTTCTTTCGGATTGTTAAGGACCGTGTCGGGAGGTCCCTGCTCAACGATCCGTCCGTCGGCTATGAAAACGGCGTTATCCGCAACGTCGCCAGCGAAACTCATTTCGTGGATCACGACGATCATCGCGATGCCGGTTTTCGCTACCGCTTTCATCACGTTGAGAACTTTATTGACCAACTCGGGGTCTAATGCGCTAGTCGGTTCGTAAACGGAATGAGATAGGGTTTCATCGCGAGGGCTCGGGCGATAGCAACCCGCTGCATCTTTCCGCCTGAAAGTTCTTCCGGATAGTGACCAGCACGATTGGCGAGGCCGACATCATTGAGTAAAGCTCGCGCCTCCGCAACGACCTTCTCACGTGGCCGTCGCTGCACGACAAGCGGTCCCTGGACCACATTCTCCAGAACCGTCATGTGAGGGAAAAGATTGGAGCGTTGAAAAGCCATCCCTATCTTGGCACGTTGCTGCGCCAATTCGGCCGGAGAAATTTCGGCCGAACCGGACTCTTGAACTGAGGCTCTACCACGTCTGTTCACAGGTATTTGCGGATCGTTTTCCGCGACAAGCCGGTCCGACGCGAAATCGCTTGGATCGATAGCTTATACCAACTCGCTTAAACACTGACCGTCATCCACTCCCATGTGCCGATGGAGCGAATGCGATCTGGATCGGCAATTAGCCAATTCCAAGCCTCGGCTCATGCGTTGAGGATGGCATCGTAGTCATCCCACACATTGGCGAAGAGCTTGTTGCCGCGCAGGTACTCCCGGACATTCTCCATCAGATTGAGCTCCTGGGCGTAGGGCGGCAACGGGAGCAGAGCGATATCGTCTGGCACGTTGAGTTCACCACCGGTTGAGTGCCAACCGGCACCGTCGCAGATGACGGCAGCGACAGCACCCGGCGCGACCTGGGTGCTGATCTCCGCCAGATGCAGGCTCATGCATTCGGTATTGACCGTTGGTGTGACGATGGCTGCCCCAATACCGCGAGCCGGCTCCGGTATCCGCGGTGGAAGACCGGCCCCGGTTGCAACCGCATTGCAACCAACAGGCGGCGAGGTCATCCGTGTCGTTGGCTCCGGTTCCTACCTTTG
>Ga0153954_1000809_pt1 | contig 21311 bp, 22 predicted proteins | sample TSFL038MetaG_FD_102277 | JGI IMG/M metagenome (GOLD analysis project Ga0153954, IMG submission 102277) | Attine ant fungus gardens microbial communities from Florida, USA - TSFL038 MetaG | ecosystem: Host-associated > Fungi > Mycelium > Unclassified | place: USA: Florida, Wekiwa Springs State... | reverse complement strand
GCGCCGCCGACGTCGATCGCGCGGTGAAGGCCGCGCGCAAGGCGTTCACGAGCTGGGGCCGCAGCACGCGCAAGGAGCGCATCGAGCTGCTGCAGACCATCCTCGCCGAGTACAAGAAGCGCCAGAAGGACGTGGGCGACGCGATCTCGCAGGAGATGGGTGCGCCGGTGCCGTTCGCGCGCGAGATCCAGGCCGGCCGCGGCACCGCGCACCTCGAGCGCATGATCAAGGTGCTGGAGACCTACGAGTTCGAGTACCTGCAGGGCACGACGCTGATCGCGCGCGAGCCGATCGGCGTGTGCGGCCTGATCACGCCGTGGAACTGGCCGACCAACCAGATCGCCTGCAAGGTGCTGCCCGCGCTCGCCGCCGGCTGCACGATGGTGCTGAAGCCGTCGGAGGAGGCACCGATCGACGCCATCATCTGGACCGAGGTGATGCACGCCGCCGGCACGCCCAAGGGCGTCTACAACATGGTGCAGGGCGCGGGCGCCGTCGTCGGCGAGGCGATGTCGTCCCATCCCGACATCGACATGATGTCCTTCACCGGCTCGACGCGCGCCGGCATCCGCGTCGCGCAGGCCGCGGCCACCACCGTGAAGAGGGTGGCGCAGGAGCTGGGCGGCAAGTCGGCCAACATCCTGCTGCCCGACGTCGACTTCCAGACCGCCGTCACCAAGGGCATCAACAGCATGATGACCAACTCGGGCCAGTCCTGCACGGCGCCCTCCCGCATGTTCGTGCCGGCCGACCGGCATGACGAGGTGAAGAAGATCGCCAAGGAAGCCGCCGAGAAATTCACCGTCGGCGATCCCAAGGCGCCCGAGACCAGGCTCGGTCCGGTCGTGAACGCCACCCAGTACGAGAAGATCCAGCGCCTGATCCAGGCCGGCATCGACGAGGGCGCGGAGCTGGTGACCGGCGGCCCCGGCCGTCCGGAGAACCTGAACCGCGGCTACTATGTGCGGCCGACCGTGTTCGCGAACGTCACCAACGACATGACGATCGCGCGCGAGGAGATCTTCGGACCGGTGATCGCCATCCTGCCGTACAAGAGCGAGGCGGAGGTGATCGAGCAGGCCAACGACACGATCTACGGCCTCGCCGCCTACGTACAGTCGAAGGACGTCGAGCACGGCCGCAAGGTCGCCTCACAGATGCGCGCCGGCAACGTGCACCTCAACTACCCGCTCGGCGACACCGCGGCGCCGTTCGGCGGCTACAAACAGTCCGGTAACGGCCGCGAATACGGCGAATGGGGCCTCGAGGAGTTCCTCGAGACCAAGGCCGTCATCGGGTACGAGGCGGCGAAATAGTCAAAAACCTCCTCCCCCGTCACAGGGGGGAGGATAAAGGAGGGGGCAAGCCACACCATCGCCCTCTCCCCTTGCAGATCATGATCTGAAATGGCCCAGCGTCGCGACTGAGGCTTTCCCCCTCCCGGCCTCCCCCGTATGACGGGGGAGGTGAAAGCCTTTGAGGAGGAAACCATGAAAACCTACCAGCACTTCATCGGCGGCCAGTATGTCGATCCCCTCGAAGGCAAGTGGATCGACAGCCTCGATCCCTATGCCGGCAAGCCGTGGGCGAAGATCCCGCAAGGGTCAAAGGCCGACGTCGATCGCGCGGTGAAGGCCGCATCGGAGGCGTTCAAGGGGCCGTGGTCCAAGCTCACCCCGTCGGCGCGCGGCAAGCTGATGCTGAAGCTCGCCGATCTCGTGACCGCCAACATCGATCGCCTCGCCGAGATCGAGGTCAGGGACAACGGCAAGCTGCTGGCCGAGATGAAGGGCCAGGTCACCTATCATCCGGAGTGGTGGCGCTACTTCGGCGGGCTCGCCGACAAGATCGAGGGCGCGGTCGTGCCGATCGACAAGCCCGACCATTTCGCCTTCACGCGCCACGAGCCGATGGGCGTGGTCGCGGCGCTGACGGCGTGGAACTCGCCGCTGCTCTTCATCGCCTGGAAGTGCGCGCCGGCGATCGCGGCGGGCTGCACGGTCGTGGTCAAGCCGTCGGAGTTCGCCTCGGTCTCGACGCTCGAATTCGCCCAGCTCACCAAGGAGGCGGGCTTCCCCCACGGCGTGTTCAACGTCGTGACAGGCTACGGCCAGGAGACGGGCGCGGCGCTGGTCGATCATCCCGACGTCGCCAAGATCACCTTCACCGGCTCCGACGCCACCGGCGCGCGCATCTACGCGCAGGCGGCCAAGACCCTGAAGCGCGTGTCGCTCGAACTGGGCGGCAAGTCGCCCAACATCGTGTTCGAGGATTGCGATCTCGGCGCGGCCGCGGCCGGCGCGATCTCCGGCATCTTCGCCGCGACGGGCCAGACCTGCATCGCGGGCTCGCGCCTGCTCGTGCAAAACTCGATCCGCGAGGAATTCACGAAGAAGGTCGCCGAACTCGGCCGTACCGCGCGCAAGGGCGACCCGATGAAGGCCGACACCAATATCGGCCCTGTCACGACAACGCCGCAGTACAAGAAGATCCTCGACTACATGGAGATCGCCAAGTCCGAGGGTGCGCGGGTCGTGCTGGGCGGCAGCGCCGCGCCCGACCTGCCGGGCGGCCAGTTCGTCGAGCCGACCATCTTCACCGACGTGCGGCCCGACATGCGTATCGCCCGCGAGGAGGTGTTCGGCCCAGTGCTGTCGATCATCGGCTTCGACGACGAGGCGGAAGCGGTGAAGATCGCCAACGACACGATCTACGGCCTCGCCGCGGGTGTATGGACCAAGGACATGAACCGCGCGCTGCGCCTGTCGTCGGCGCTCAAGGCCGGCACGGTGTGGGTCAACACCTACCGCGCCATCAGCTACATGATGCCGTTCGGCGGCATGAAGCATTCCGGCATCGGCCGCGAGAGCGGGCTGGAGGCGATCCGCGAATATCTCGAGACCAAGAGCGTGTGGATCTCGATGGCCGAGGGCTCGCCCGCCAATCCGTTCGTGATGCGCTGAGTCTTACCGTAGAGGAGCGTCCCATGAAGTTCGGCATCCATCATCCGTCGTGGCGCTACGGCAACGACGATCCGGCAACGCTCTTCGAGAGCGTGAAGGCGAAGGCGCAATGGGCCGAGGATCATGGCTTCACCTGGTTCTCGGTGATGGATCACCTGATCCAGATCGGCATGGCCGGCCCGCCCGAGGAGCCGTTCATGGAATCGTGGACGATCCTCTCCGCCCTTGCGGCGGTGACGAAGCGCATCCGCCTCGCGCCGCTGGTCACGTCGGTGCACTACCGCAATCCCGCCCATCTCGCGAAGATCGCGGCGGGCGTCGACCAGATCAGCGGCGGCCGGCTCACCTTCGGCATCGGCGCCGGCTGGTTCGAGGCGGAATACAAGCAGTACGGCTGGGACTTCCCGCCCAAGCCCGCGACGCGCATCGCGCAGATGGAAGAAGCCATCAAGCTGATCGTCGCAATGTGGACGGAGAAGCGCGCGACCTTCCACGGCAAGTGGTTCCACGCCGACAACGCGATCCTCGAGCCCAAGCCGCTGCAGAAGCCGTACCCCCCGATCATGATCGGCGGCAGCGGTGAGCAGCTCACCCTGCGCGCCGTCGCGCGTCACGGCGATGCCTGCAACCTCTTCGGCCCGCCCGACGTGGTGCGTAAAAAGCTCGAGGTGCTGAAGCGGCACTGCGACGCGGCGAAGCGCGACTACAACGAGATCGAGCGCACAAACGCGACCGGCTTCCTGATCGCCCGCGACGAGAAGGCGCTCGCCGCCAAGCGGCAACGCCTGGAAGTACCCGCGCAGTACATGGGCGTCGCCGCCACCGTGACGCAGATCACCGATCTCGTCGGCAAATATAAGGACGCCGGCAGCCAGCTCCTGATCAGCGGCACCTGGCGCAACGATCCCGAGACGCACGAACTGCTGGCGAGCGAAGTGATGCCGCACTTCGCAAGCTAAACGCGTATTGCCAATTGCAGATGATGTGATATCCCAGCCGTCGACGATTCGGGGAGTCCGGGGGGCGCCTCTCGAGTCGCCAGGAACCATCAGTCGGGAATCCTGTGGCGTATCCATGCCCCTCATTGTCGAGATCGACCACGCAAAGCGTTTCGTCACCGTCACGGCTGGCGACGTCGTCGTCCTGCAGGACGTGCTGGACTATTTCGAGCGCCTGATCGCCGAGGGCGCGATGCCGTATCCCAAGCTGTTCGACGCGCGCCTCTGCACGCCGCGGTTCAGCGACCGGGACGTCCGTCTCGTCGGCGCGAAGATGATGGTCTACGCCGCCTACGATCCGCGCGGCCCGGTGGCGATGGTGGCGCCCAAGGGTCCCATGCAGGATCTCCTTACCCGCTTCATGCTCGCTGCCGGTCCCTCGGCGCGACCGGCGATGATCTTCGAGCGCCTCGAAGACGCGCACGGCTGGCTGCTGGCGTTTCCCTCGCGCTGATCGCGGCATTCGTATCGAAATCCCCCGGGGCCGGCCCGCGTTACTGGCGTGCGCTCAATACATCCAACGCCGGCGCGGCCAACGCTTCCAGGACACGTCGCGTGGCGCCCGTCCTGGCCATCACACGAATGGCGATGACCACTCCGAGAAGATGTATCGACGCGCTTTCGGAATCCATCCGCCGCGAAACCTGTCTTGCTTTTGCTGCCGCCTCTATGTTCCGCCGGAAGAACAAGCGGATCTCCTCGAGATAGCCGGCCACGACGCCACCCAGCTCCGCATCGTGTGGCGCCACGTCAAGGGCGGAATTGACCAGCAGGCAACCCTTGCGTTCCCGGTCCGCCAAGGAACGCTCAATGATCTCCTGGATGAAAGCCTCGATGGCTTCCCTCGGCCGGTGCATCGCCTGAAGGCGCGTGATCCGTTCACGCATGGACCGGTTGGCGTACCGTTCGAGCGATTGGACAAAAAGTGCACGCTTGTCGCCATAGGCATTATAGAGGCTGGCGCCTCCGATACCCATTGAACGAGCAAGATCGCGCATCGACGTTGTTTCGTACCCGCGACGCCAGAAGCAGTCGACGGCGGCGTCGATCGCCATGTCTTCGTCGAATTCCTTGAGCCGGGCCATGACCTCGTTTGATCGTCCTTATGGACGACCGATATAGCCAAGGATCGCCCCGCAATCACCAGCAAAGGCGGTGAACCGCCGTTCGCCTCCGGGATCGAGCCGAGGTGCTCCTGCCTGGCGCAATTCTGGAACGAACGATATAGAATTTCGGCAGAGAAACCTGCCGGGTAAAGAACGCGTGAAACTGGCTCTTGGCGATGGCTCTTTTCGATCTCCCCGTGCTTAGCTTTCGGCGGGCAGCGAGAGGGCGAGAATGCCTTCCACCAGCGACGAGGCAGATTCTAGACGCCATACTCGGAGGGCGAATGGCCGGGACGCCGCGCCTTGACGATCAAGTGATCGAGGGAGATGGGGCCCGGCCCCGCAATACCCAGCCACGCAAACATGACGAAGTAGGATACTTCCTCGAAACCGAGCAGCGTCTCGAGGGAGTCGACATCGCTCCACTTTGCCGAGGCGATGGCCACGATCATGATGACCATCATCGGAACCGAAATGAAGCGCGTCAGCAGGCCGAGGAGCATGAGAAGGCCGCCCGTGAATTCCATGCCGGAAACGAAGGGCGCGAACACCGCAGGCGCGGGGATTCCCCACTCCGCAAATCGCTTCACCATGATCGGCAGGATCTGCAGCTTTTCCCAGCCGCTCCACAGGAAGACCCAGCCGACCACGATGCGCACGGCCAATGGCCCCGCCCATCCGAAGTAACCCGCGACGACGCGCGACCAGTCGTAGAAAATAGTGACGAACGTATTCATGTGCCCGATCCCTCGAAACGGGCGGGCGTTCCCTGTTCCACGGAACGCCCGCTTCGGTCTTCGGAGAAGCGACTAGAGGACCTTGCCGCCCTTGGCGGTGCAGTCCTGGCTGGTGTTGGTTTCCGTGAAGCCCTGGCCCTTGCACGCATTCTGGCCCTTGCAGGCATTTGCCGCGCTCTTGCACGAGCCCAGGCCCTTGCAGGCGTTGGTGCCGCCACACTTGATGGCGGTCCCCGCGAACGCCGACGAGGCCACCACGCTCGCGGCGAAAACGGTAGCGGCGGTGGCGAAGAAGGTGCGCTTGTTCATGACTGTCCTCCAGGTTACGCGGGCACATGCCCGCTCGGGATGTTTCGGCGAGGCAGCCACAAACGTTACGCGCCGGTCCGCACTTTTCTTCGTCCGGCCAGGACGCTCGTTTCTCCGGCCTTCCGGCCGGCCTGTAACGTTCCGGCAATCCCGTGCGAATGAGATAGGAGCAGCATTTTTGTACCCTTCTCACGACCTCTCCGTACTGATGCGGCTGAGCCGAGGCGGCGATGAAGGCGCCTATCGGCTGCTGTTGGGCCATGTGGCGTCATGGCTGCGCGGCGTCGCGCAACGGGGACTGGCCCGGGTAGGATTGAACGCTGAGGACGGCGAGGACATCGTGCAAGAAACCCTGCTGGCGATGCATCTGAAGCGCGATACCTGGGACGAGACCCAGCCGCTTGAGCCATGGTTGCGCGCCATTGCCCACCACAAGATGGTCGATCACCTTCGTCGGCGCGGCTTCCGTGTCATGGTCGATATCGACGATCTCGCGGATCTGCCGGCCCCGTCACCGGGCCCTGAGGCCGGTGCATCGGTCGATACGAGGAAGATGCTTTCCTGTTTGCCTGCACGGCAGCGCCAGATCGTGGAGGCGATTTCCATCGAAGGGTACAGTGCCCGGGATGTGGGAGAGCGGCTGGGCATGAGCGAAGGTTCGGTGAGGGTCGCCTTGCACCGGGCCTTGAAGATTCTTGCGACCGCCTATCGTCGGGAGCAGCCATGAAGACCGACCAGCTGATCTCGGCCCTGGTCGCCGACCGCCCGGCAGACGGATACACGTTGGATCGGAGGCTTCGGCTGGCTCTGCTGGCCGGAGGACTCATTTCACTCGGCCTCTTCTGGATATTCCTGCGGCCGCGTCCGGATCTGGTTCCCGCTCTCGCCACCTGGCGCTTTGACTTCAAGATTCTCCTGATGATGCTTACCGCGGTGCTGGCCTTCGGGTTCTGCCGGGCCATGGCGAGGCCGATCGCTTCGCCGCATCACGCGCGGCGGCTCCTGCTGCCGGCCGCTGCCCTCCTGGCGGCCATCGCGGTGGAGCTCCTCACAATTCCTTCGGCCCTGTGGGCGACCCGACTGGTCGGTAGCAACTCCCTTGTTTGCCTGTCCGCCATTCCCTTCCTGTCGCTCGCGCCATTGACCGCCGTTCTGGCGATCCTGCGCCGCGGCGCCCCGAGATCTCCCGCCCTGTGCGGCGTTGCGGCCGGTGCGCTTGCCGCGGCCTGCGGAGCGACTCTTTACGCCTTCCACTGTTTCGACGATTCACCGCTGTTCGTCCTGACCTGGTATGGCCTGGCGGCCGCCATCGTGATCTCGATCGGCGCGATAGCGGGCCATCGGCTGTTGCGCTGGTGAGCGTTCCCACGCGAAGTCGAGGCAGGATCCCGCCAAAACGACTCGCTTCTTTCTCTCCGACATTTTAGAACGACCGTACTAAAATCTGGAATGAGGAGCAGCCAATGATCCGCTTTTACTATCACCCCACGCCCAATCCCGCGAAGATTGCTCTCTTTCTGGAAGAGGCCGGGCTTCGCTACGAGGCGATCCCCGTCGATACCAGCAAAGGCGAGCAGCATGCGCCGACGTTCCGGGCCATCAACCCGAACGGAAAGGTTCCCGCGATCGTCGACACCGAGGGCCCGGGCGGCAAGGAGGCGCGCGTCTTCGATTCGACAGCCGTCCTGCTCTATCTCGCGGAAAAGACCGGCATGTTCCTCGGCGCTCCGGAAGATCGCCCCGAATTGCTGTCCTGGTTGTTGTTCATTGCCTCCGGCCTCGGACCCTTCTCGGGCCAAGCCGTGCATTTCCAGTTCGCGGCGCCCGAAGGCCTCGGCTACGCCGTCAATCGGTACCGGCGCGAAGCCGAACGGCACTACCAAGTCCTGAACGATCACCTGACCGGGCGCACCTTCATTGTCGGCGACACCTTCACGATCGCGGATATCTCGGCCTGGGGCTGGTTGGATCGCGCCTCACGGGTGCTCAAGGGGTCGGACGATCCGCTCGCGGCTTTCCCCAATCTCAAGCGCCTGTTTGACGCCGTCAACGCGCGTCCGGCGGTGGAGCGGGCCCGGGCGGCTCTCAAGGGACATACGTTCAAGGCCGTCAACGACGAAGAAACCAAGCGCGCACTCTTTCCGTCGAACTATCCGGCTGCCGCGTAACGCCTGCCCGGGAAATCTCCGCACCCCGCGATGATCTTCGACCGCATCGCCGACGTCCACGGTTGGCTGCTGGCGTTCCCTTCGCATTGACCTCTTCCCCATTCGAATGGGGAGGAGGCATAGTCGCCCGTCACTTGAGGAGAGCGCGGCGATGGGGATCAGGACGGGGCAGCAGTATCGCGAGTCGCTGCGCGACGGCCGCAAGCTCTTCATCGACGGCAAGCTGGTGAGCGACGTCACCACGCATGCGCCGCTCGCCGGCGTGATCGACACCATCGCCCGGCTGCACGACGACCAGTTCGACCCGGCCCTGCGCGACATCCTCACCTATCGCTCTCCCAAGACCGGCGAACCGGTGAGCAAGACCTATCTCGAAGCAAAGACGTTGGATGAGCTGCACGCCCTCGCCGGCTGCTATCACCTGCGTGCTCAGAGCACCTTCGGCATGATGGGCCGGCTCACCGACTTCATGTCGGGCTTCCTGGTCGACCAGGCGGTCGGCCTGCGCGCGATGGGCAAGCCGGAAGCGGCCGAGCGCGCGCAGCACATTGTCGAGCATTGCCGTGACAACGACCTGCAGGTGACGCACGCGCTGATCGATCCGCAATCGGATCGCTCGAAGATGGACGCACCGACGCAGGCCGTGCAGCTCGTCGAGCGGCGCGCCGACGGCATCGTGGTGAGCGGTTGCCGCATGCTCTCGACGCTCGCCCCCGTTTCCAACGAGTGCTACGTCGGCCCTTACTATCCACGCAAGCCGGGTGAGGAGAAATTCGCGCTCGCCTTCGTCGTGCCGATGAACGTCGAGGGCCTCTCGATCCTGGGCCGCGAGAGCTTCCATCGCGGCGAGCGTGCGTTCGACCGGCCGCTCAGCGCGCGCTTCGACGAGGGCGACGCCATCCTGATGTTCGACCACGTGTTCGTGCCCGACGAGCGCGTGATCGTCGCCGGCGACATCGACGCCTACAATCGCATCATGGGCACGCGGCCGGGCTACACCGGCATCCAGGCCTGCGCGCGCTCGACAATGAAGCTGCGTTTCCTGGTCGGTCTCGCGGCGCAGATCGCCAGGGCCAACGGCCGCGACAAGACTCCGCGCTTCCAGGCCGCGATTGGCGAGCTGACGGCGCTGGTCGGCCTCGCCGAAGGCCTGCGCTCGGGCGCGATCGTCGACTCGTTGCGGCGCATCCAGTCCTTCGAGCAGGGCAAGCTTACCGTCGAGGGCGACGGCCTCGCCGAGCCGAAGGCGATGGCGAGCGCCGGCAATGCCGCGGTGAACTTCTTCTTCCCCTACGCCAACACCAAGGCCGTCGACGTGCTGCGGATGGCTGCGGGCTCCGGCGTACTGGCGATGGGCGAGGCCGACTACGAGCGGCCCGAGGTCGGCCCGTTGATGGACGACTGGCTGATCGGCCCCGACATCGCCGCGCGCGATCGCCTCGCTTTGATGAAGCTTGCCTGGGACATGACCGGCACAGAGTTCGGCTCGCGCGCCGGCCTCTACGAACGCCTCTACTCCGGCGATCCGGAGCTGAATGCCCAACGCTGGTTCGCCAACCCGATCACGAAGGACTGCGAAGCGTTGGTGCAAAGACTGTTGGCGATGTAACGCGCCACCATTTTGTCATCCCGAGCGCATCGCGAGGGATCCTTGCTCATGGCTTTAAGAATCCCTCGGCTTCGCCTCGGGATGACAAGGGAAGCGTCATCGCTGCAACAGCGAAGTACAATTCAGTTGCCGCCAAGCCTCCATCGATGGAAGATCACGCACTACCGGGTGGAAATTCGAAGTATCGGAAGAGCGTGCGGCCAAGCCGCGACGGGGGCGACAAGTCCCCGATAACGACGCAAGCCGGCGTTCGACGAGAACAGAGAAGAGTCGCGTTTAGTCCGTTGCAGTCGGAGTAGGGAACGGCACCACAACGGTGCCGACCGGAAAGACTTGGGAGGGACGTCGATGACGCTCATGCGCCGCACCGCGCTGTCGCGCGGCCTGGTTGTTGCTGCCGGCGTGATCGCCTCGCCGGCGATCCTGCACCGGCCGGCCTACGCCGCCGAATTCACCTACAAATGCGGCACCGCACTGCCCGACGGCCATCCGATGGTGATCCGCGGCCGCGAAGCGGCGGCCAAGATCAAGCAGGAGAGCAATGGCCGGCTCGACATCACCTTCTATCCCAACAGCGTCCTCGGTCAGGACACGGCGATGATCTCGCAGACCATCGCCGGCGCGCTGGAGATGTATTGCCTGCCGATCGACCTGCTCGCCCCGAAGAACCCGGCGTGCGGCGTTTGCGGCGTCGGCTTTGCCTTCGACGGCTACACCCATGCCTGGGACGCGATGGACGGCGAGCTCGGCAACTACCTGCGCGACATCGCCAAGGGCATCGGCTTCCACTGCATCGAGAAGACACCCGATCACGGCTTCCGCCAGATCACGATGAAATCGAAGCCGATCAACACGCCGGACGATCTCAAGGGCGTCAAGCTTCGCCTCCCCGTCTCGCCCTACCTGATCGCGCTGTTCAAGGGGCTGGGTGCGTCGCCGACGCCGATCAATTTCGGCGAGGTCTACAGCGCACTGCAGACCGGGCTGGTCGACGGCCAGGAGAACCCGCTTATCCTGATCGACACGGCCAAGCTCTACGAAGTGCAGAAGTATTGCAGCATGACCAACCATGTGTGGGCCTGCATCCACTACACGTTCGGCAATCCCTACTGGGACAAGCTGCCGAACGAGCTGAAGGACCTGTCGACCAAGCACTTCAATGCCGCGGCGCTGGCCGAGCGCGAGGACTGGCAGAAGATGACGGCCGACGAGACCAAGAACCTGACGAGCAAGGGCATGGTCTTCAACACGCCCGACATCAAGCCCTTCCAGCAAGTGCTGAAGAAGGCCGGGTTCTATGGCGAGATGAAGAAGAAGTCCGGCGACAAGGCCTGGACGCTGCTGGAGAAATACGTCGGGCCGCTGGCTTGATCGCCGGGAGACCAGGAGCGTGAGCCCGCCGACCGCCCAAGCCGCGAACACCAATATCGGCGTCTCCTGGGTCGGCATGCGGCGCGCCGCCGCCGTGCTTGAATGGGCGATCGGCCGCATCGTGGAGTTCGCGGGCGCCGTGCTGGTGGTGGCCGAGACCTGCATCCTGTTCGCCGGCGTGGTCTCGCGCTACGTCTTCGACAGCCCGCTCATGTGGACCGACGAGCTGGCGACCTTCCTCTTCCTGTGGCTGGCGATGTTCGGCGCGGTGGTGGCGGTGCGGCGCGGCGCCCACATGCGGCTCACGACCTTCATCGAATGGGTCGCGCCCGATATCCGCGCCTGGCTGGCCACGGTGGCGGAGTTGGTGGTGATCGTCTTCACCATCGAGCTCATCGTGCCGACCGTGGCGTATCTCAAGGTGCAGGCCTCGACCGAGCTCATCACCCTCGATATCTCCGACGGCTACCGGGTGGTGGCGCTGCTGGTCGGCGCCGGGCTGATCTCGCTGGTGGCGCTGCTGCGCCTCCTCGAGACGACCACCTTGCGCGGCTTCGTCTCGGCGCTGGCCGTGGTCGGGCTGGTCGCGGGCGGCCTGTGGCTCGCCCAGCCGCTGCTGATGGCGATGGGCTTCGGCAGCCTGCTCGTGTTCTTCGTCGTGCTCGTCGCGGTCTGCGTCGGCATCGGCGTGCCGATCGCCTTCACCTTCGGCATCGCCACCATCTCGTATCTCAGCCTGACCACCAGCCTGCCGGCGACGATCGTCATCAACCGCATGGACGACGGCATCTCCAACATGCTGCTGCTGGCGGTGCCGATGTTCGTCTTCCTGGGCCTGCTGATGGAGATGACCGGGATCGCGCGGGTGATGGTGAATTTCCTCGCCGCGCTGGTCGGTCACGTCAAAGGCGGGCTGTCCTACGTGCTGCTCGGCGCGATGTACCTCGTCTCGGGCATCTCCGGTTCCAAGGCCGCCGACATGGCGGCGGTCGCGCCGATCCTCTTCCCCGAGATGCAGCGCCGCGGCGCCCATCCGGGTGAGCTGTCGTCGCTGCTGGCGACGTCGAGCGCCATGTCGGAGACGATCCCGCCCAGCCTCGTGCTGATCACCATCGGCTCGGTCGTGCCGGGCCTGTCGATCGCCGCGTTGTTCACCGGTGGCCTGCTGCCGGCCTTCGTCGCGGCGCTGGCGCTGGTCGTCGTCGCCTGGTGGCGCGCGCGCGACCAGGACACGGGCGCCACCGAACGCGCCCCGCTGTCGGCGATCGGCCGCAGCCTCCTCATCGCGCTGCCCGGCCTCAGCCTGCCCTTCGTGATCCGCTACACGGTCATCGAGGGCATCGCCACCGCGACCGAGGTGTCGACGGTCGGCGTCGTCTATACCGCCCTGCTCGGCCTCTTAGTCTACCGCCAGTTCGACTGGCGGCGCATCTACCCGATCCTGGCCGAGACCGTGTCGCTGACCGGCGCGGTGATGATGATCATCGGTACCGCGACGGGCATGGCCTGGGCGCTGACGCAATCGGGCTTCTCGCTGTGGCTGGTGTCGGCGATGGCGAAGGTGCCGGGCGGCAGCTGGGGCTTCCTCGCGGTGACGATCGTCGTGTTCATCGTCCTCGGCAGCGTGCTCGAGGGTCTGCCGGCCATCGTGCTGTTCGGGCCGCTGCTGTTCCCGATCGCCAAGACTATGGGCGTGCACGAGGTGCACTATGCGATGGTGGTGATCCTGGCGATGGGCATCGGCCTCTTCGCCCCGCCCTTCGGCGTCGGCTTCTTCGGCGCCTGCGCGATCGGCCGCACCAACCCCAACGATTCGATCCTGCGCATCTGGCCCTATATCGGCGCGCTGGTCGTGTCGCTGCTGATCATCGCCGCGATCCCCTGGCTGTCGATCGGGTTCCTCTAGAAGAGGATATGCAGCTACAAGAGGATATGCAGCGCATCCTGGTTCTGGGCGCCGGATTCGCCGGCCTGTGGTCGGCGATCGGCGCGGCGCGGGCGCTCGACGAGCGCGGGATCGGCAGCGACCGGGTCGAGGTGACGGTCGTGAACGCCACGCCCTGGCATTCGATCCGCGTGCGCAACTACGAAGCCGATCTCGACGGTACGCGCGTCCCGCTCGCCGATGTCCTCGATCCGATCGGCGTGAAGCTGGTCGTGGCGGAGATCGCCGATATCGACATCTCCCATTGCGCCGTAACCTGCCTCGCCGACGGCAAGACGCTGCAGCTCGGCTACGACCGCCTTGTCTTCGCGCTCGGCAGCCGACTGGCCCGGCCGCCGATCCCGGGACTGCGCGAGCATGCCTTCGATGTCGACACCTATGACGCCGCCCTGCGTCTCGGCGCGCATCTCTCGCGCGTGGACGACACGGTCCTGGTCATCGGCGCGGGCGCGACCGGGATCGAGGTCGCGACGGAGATGGCGGCGCGGCAGCCGCGTGTCATCCTCGCCGATCGCTCACCGCGGATCGGCGCGGCCCTCGGCGACGGCGCGGCCTCGGTCGTCGAGGAGGCGCTCGCCACGCTGCATGTGGAAACCCGGCCCGGCGTCACGGTCGCGTCCATCGACCGCACCGGCGCGACGCTGGCCGACGGCGAGCGCATCGAGGCCGCGACGGTCATCTGGTGCGCCGGCATGGAAGCGAGCCCGCTGACCGCCCGGTTCCAGGTGCCGCGCGATCGCCTGGGCCGCCTGCCGGTCGCCTCCAGCCTGAAGATCGAAGGCCTCGCCGCCGAATTCGCCGCCGGCGACGCAGCCTGGTTCGCGATCGACGGTGACCATGCCTGCGTGATGTCCTGTCAGCACGGCCGGCCGATGGGCCGGTTCGCCGGACACAACGTGGTCTGCGACCTGCTCGGCGAGCCGACGCTGCCGCTTGCGATCGACTGGTACACCACCATCGTCGACCTCGGCGCCTGGGGCGCGCTCTATACCGAGGGCTGGGACCGCCGGGTCGTGGCGCAACGGGCGGCGGCCAAGCGCACGAAGGAGACGATCAACCGCCAGCGCATCTATCCGCCCGTGTCGCGCGACCGCCGCGAGATCCTGGCCGCCGCTGCACCGGTCGTGCAGGCGCCGCCGGCCTATGGTAAAGCGGCCAAAACCGAGGAGAGCGTGCCATGAGAATTTGGACAGCGATGATCATCGGTGCATCGATCGTCCTGCCGTGTGTCGCCCATGCGGAGATGAGCGACACCGACTACTGCAACACGTTGAGCACGGTCTACCGCAACGTCGTCGGCTCGAACCGCGCCTCCGGCGATGTCCCCGAAGCGATCGCGGGCTGCGCCACCAATCCGGCGGCCTCGATCCCGACCATCGAAAAGGCGCTGAAGGACAACAAGGTCACCCTGCCCAGCCGCAACTGAGGGCAGCGTAGCACCTACAGTTTCGACGACACACCGCGCCGGCCGAAGAAGAGGGAATTCCAGACGATGACGGCGGTGCTTCCGGGAGCGAGCGCCCGGTAGAAATTATCCAGGCCGCGGACGATGACATAGAGCGCTCCGAGGATCGTGAATACGGCGTTGGCGTAGGCCGGCGCCTGTCCCGTCGCCTGTTCGAGAATGTGGAAGGCGATGAAGACGCCCGCGGCGACTTCGAGCATGCCGTAGGCCTTGCCGCTCCGACACCTGAAGCGATAGAGGGCCAGCCCCACGATCAGCGTCGCGGCGGCCGCCCTGTAGTCGTCCGGACTGAGATTGTGAGGCGCGAAGGCCAGGAACAGCCGGCCGAGATTGCCCAGCGCTCCCGGCGCGATGAGCTGCGCCAGGACGCACGCCACCATCAGCGCGACCAGGTCACTGCCGATCACATATCCGAACGCACGCCTCGCGATACCCCACGCCGACGATGGAGCTTCCATGGCTTCCCCCCAGGATTGGATTGGCAGTCAGCTTCTCTTCGGCCGTAGCATCTTCGGCTCCTGTGCCGTAGAGAGGATGGCCAGCGCCTTGCGCAGCACCTCGAAGATCACGGCTGTCGACCAGCCGAACATCAGCACGCCACACATCGCCGTCGTGGGCCCGATCAGCCGCCATCGCTCGACGGGCACGACGTCGCCATAGCCCAGCGTGGTGTAGTTCACGAACGCGAAATAGAAGACATCGACGCCTGCAGGTGCCGCCTGCACCACGGCATAAGTCCGCGCCCAGACGAATACCTCCAGAACGTGCGCGACCATAAGCACCGACACAGTCGCGACCATGATCGTGATCAGGAAGAGCGACGGCCTCGGCACGGTCCTGGCGGCGGTTCCCTGCGCGACACGCACGACGATGACCATGACCAACGCGTGGATGGCGATGTTGCAGATGCAGGCGACCGCGCCCACGAGGAATTGCAGCAGCATGGTCGAGCCTAGGCCGGGATCGCGAACACGGTGATCGCCATGACGAGATACACGGCGATGAGCTGCACACCGGTGAACCATGTCGACTTGCCGTCGACGATCAGGATCGAGGCGACGAAGACCGTCGCCAGCACCAGAAACACCTCGACTCCGGAAAAGGCCAGGCTGAGCGGCGCCGGCGCCATCACCAGGCTGAGCAGCACCAGCAGCGGCGCCACGAACAGCGCGATCTGCGTGCTGCTGCCGACGGCGATGCCGATCGACATCTCCATGCGATTGCGCATGGCGACCAGCACGGCCGTGCTGTGCTCGGCCGCATTGCCGACCACCGCCACCACGACGACACCGACGAACAGCTTGGAGAGCCCGAGTGCGACGGACGCATGTTCGACGGTACCGACCAGGATCTCGCTCATCCAGACGATCAGCAGGGTGACGGCGACCATGACGCCGACGGTCATCGATGTCGGCCAGGGCATGCCGTGCGGCTCGCCGTTCTCCGCCCTTTCACCGCCGTGGAACAGATCGGCATGGGTCCGCAGCAGGAAGACGAGGCTCAACAGGTAGACCACCAGGAGGATCGCGGAGACCGCGACGCTGAATGTCACCGAGCGACTCGCCATTTCGCCCGAGCCGGTCACGGCGAAGATCGACGGCACCAGGATCGCGAGCGCAGCCAGCGCCATCATGCCGATCTGCGTGCGTGCCCCGATGGTGGCGAAACTCTGGACCTTGTGGCGAAGGCCACCGGCCAGGAAGGCGGCGCCCAGCACGAGCAGCAGGTTACCGATGATCGACCCGGTCAGCGACGCCTTGACGACGTCGAGCATGCCCGCGCGCAGCGCCACGAGGGCGATGATCAATTCGGCGGCATTGCCCAGCGTGGCATTGAGGAAGCCGCCGATGCCCTCGCCGAGACGGGCCGCCAGCTTTTCCGTGGCGACGCCCAGCAGGCCGGCCAGGGGCACGATGGCGATGCAGGCCAAGGCGAAAACGAGGAGCGGTGCATCGGGGCGCGAATGATGCATCCAGGCGGCGATCGGCACGGCGAACAGCAGCCACGCGAGTGGCGCTTCGGCAAGTACACTGCGCAGCGTTCTCATCGAGCTCCCCCGTCTTCTTGCCGGCTTTTCGGCAGCTTACCAGCTTCGGGCACGGCTGGCAGGAGGTACTGGGCAGCCGTCCTCTACTCATTCGATAGTCAGCAAACGCCGGACCTTGCCTCGCCTTCCCTGTCCTATACCGTCCGTCCGACGGCCGCCGGAGCGGGCAGCCGAGAGAGAACTGAGCGGGCCGGCGACCATGTCCGACTCAGGAGTGATTCCGATTTGGGGAAAATGAGACGTCCCGGAGCGATCCGGAGACGGTGGCGCTATCTGCTCCCTGGAGGACGCACATGGTCGACACAAGACCTCTATCTCAGCCAGGATCTCAGGGTGTTCACCGTCTGCCCGGGCACGGCGCCGATGGCCGCGCTCACGACAACGGTGATCGACGACATGTATCCACGCCCGGCTTCCGCGCTCATGAGGCCCCCGGTGCAGCCCAGCTGGTGAGGGCTGAAGGGAAAATCGTATCCACTCTCCATTGACGAGTGCCAAAAAATTTGTGGCGAAACCTTGAAACTCCCAAAACCGGCTTCCAAATCGCTTTCCGCCGGGGGCTCAGCTGCCGGTTTACATGACCATTGTTCTGCACGAGGAGGATTTGCATGCATCTCCGCCCGCTGCACGACCGTGTCGTCGTGCGCCGAATCGAGGCCGATCAGAAGACGGCCGGCGGCATCATTATTCCCGACACTGCCAAGGAAAAGCCGATGGAAGGCGAGGTCATCGCCGTCGGCCCCGGCGCCCGCGACGAGAGCGGCAAGCTCGTCCCGCTCGACGTGAAGGCCGGTGACCGCATCCTGTTCGGCAAGTGGTCGGGCACCGAGGTCAAGATCGACGGCGAGGAGCTGCTGATCATGAAGGAGAGCGACGTGATGGGCGTGCTGGACCAGCAGCCCGGCCTGCGTCGCGCTGCCTGAGCCCGATCAACCATCATCTCGCACCCCAGGAAGGAGGTAGGGTCAGATGTCTGCCAAGGAAGTAAAGTTCTCGACGGAAGCGCGGGAGAAGATGCTGCGCGGCGTCGACATCCTCGCTAACGCGGTTAAGGTGACGCTGGGTCCGAAGGGCCGCAACGTCGTGCTCGACAAGAGCTTCGGCGCACCACGCATCACCAAGGACGGCGTCACCGTCGCCAAGGAGATCGAGCTCGCCGACAAGTTCGAGAACATGGGCGCCCAGATGGTGCGCGAAGTCGCGAGCAAGACCAACGATCTGGCGGGGGATGGCACCACGACCGCGACCGTTCTCGCCCAGGCGATCGTCAAGGAAGGTGCCCGGTCGGTGGCCGCCGGCATGAACCCGATGGACCTGAAGCGCGGCATCGACCTTGCCGTTGAAGCGGTGGTCGAAGACTTGAAGAGCCACGCGCGCAAGGTGACCAAGAACGACGAGATTGCCCAAGTTGGGACGATCTCGGCAAACGGAGATCGCGAGATTGGGCGTCACTTGGCCGAGGCGATGGCGAAGGTGGGCAATGATGGCGTTATCACGGTTGAAGAGGCCAAGAGCCTCGAGACCGAGCTCGAGGTGGTCGAGGGCATGCAGTTCGACCGCGGCTTCGTCTCGCCGTACTTCGTGACCAACACCGACAAGATGCGGGTCGAGCTGGAAGACCCCTATATCCTGATCCACGAGAAGAAGCTCACGGGTTTGCAGGCGATGCTTCCAGTGTTGGAGGCGGTGGTGCAGACCGGCAAGCCGCTGCTGATCGTGGCCGAGGAGATCGAGGGTGAGGCGTTGGCCACGCTCGTGGTCAACAAGCTGCGCGGCGGGTTGAAGGTCGCTGCCGTCAAGGCCCCGGGGTTCGGCGACCGCCGCAAGGCGATGCTGGAAGACATCGCCATCCTGACCGGCGGCACTCACATCTCCGAGGATCTCGGCATCAAGCTGGAAAACGTCACCCTGCAGATGCTGGGTCGCGCCAAGAAGGTGATGATCGACAAGGAGAACACCACCATCGTCGAGGGTGCCGGAGCCAGGAAGGACATCCAGGCCCGTATCGCCCAGATCAAGGCGCAGATCGAGGAAACCACCTCCGACTATGACCGCGAGAAACTGCAGGAGCGGCTCGCCAAGCTGTCCGGCGGCGTGGCGGTGATCCGCGTCGGCGGCGCCACCGAGGTCGAGGTCAAGGAGAAGAAGGACCGGGTGGACGATGCGCTGCATGCCACGCGGGCGGCAGTCGAGGAGGGCATCTTGCCGGGAGGCGGCGTGGCCCTTCTGCGGGCGACCCAGGTGCTGGCAAAGGTACGTACAGCCAATGACGACCAGCGCGCCGGCGTGGAGATCGTGCGCCGGGCCATCCAGGTGCCGGCGCGGCAGATCGCGGCCAATGCCGGCGAAGACGGCTCGCTGATCGTAGGCCGCCTGCTGGAGAACGACGAGTACGGTTGGGGCTTCAACGCCGCCACCGGCCAGTACCAGGATCTGGTCAACGCAGGTGTCATCGACCCGGCCAAGGTGGTGCGCACGGCGTTGCAGGACGCCGCCTCGGTCGCCTCGCTGCTGATCACGACCGAGGCGCTGGTGGCCGATGCACCCAAGCCCGAGGATAAGCCGGGCAGCGCATCAGCCACGGCGTTCTAGATCGGGAGGCGGGAGATGGAGGGAGCCGCCAAAGCTCCCTCCCAATCCCACCCATACCATGCGCCTCCTGCTTCCACTCCTCGCCTTTCTGGCGACGGCCCTCTTCTTCGTCGCCACCACAGCTCAAGTGCTGGTGGCATGGCGGACATCCGTGCCTTTCCATGAGCAATCGGCGGCCGCCACACCTGGTCCGGCAGCATCGTCGTGGTGGGACGGACGCCCAAATTCAAGTGGAGGGTCTTGACCCTCCAAGAGCTTTTCCTAAATCGACTTTCGCCGAATCCGCACGGGTTCGGCTTCGCAAGGCCGGCGCCCTGCGGGGGCCGGTCGCAACCCATCGCTCAAAGGAGGATGATAATGCGTTCCGACTTCGATTTTGCTCCCTACTATCGCGCCACCGTGGGCTTCGATCGCATCTTCGATCTGCTCGACTCGGTGGCCAGCCAGTCCGGTAACGGCGGCTATCCGCCATACAACATCGAGAAGACCGGCGACGATTCCTGGCGGATCGTCATGGCGGTCGCAGGCTTCACGGAGGCCGAGCTCAACATCACCCAGAAGGAGGACGAGCTTCTGGTCACCGGCAAGACCCAGCCGCGGAACGACACCATCGACTATCTCTATCGCGGTATCGCCGGCCGCGACTTCGAGCGTCGCTTCCAGCTCGCCGACCACGTCAAGGTTCTCGGCGCCAGGCTCCTGAACGGACTGCTCAGCATCGACCTCAAGCGCGAGTTGCCGGAGGAGAAGAAGCCTCGCGCGATCCAGATCGAGCTCGAGAACGCGCCGCGCACGATCACGCAGCAATAATGGCGGAAGGGCCAGGGTGCCGTGAGGTGCCCTGGTCCTTTCATCCTCATACTCATCGCAACAGGAGGTAAGGTATGACGACCCCGTCGACTGCTTCCACACAAAGAGACTTGTGGGGCAAGCGACTTTCGTATTTTCCGTCCGCGGACACGAAGAGCGCGCAATTGCAGCCGATGTCGCTGGGCGCCACCGTCCCGCCATTCCGGGCGCCTGCAGGATTGGCTGCCGACGACTTGCCGCGCGGTAAGGTGCTGGTGATCGAGGACGAAGCCGTCTTGGCACTCGACCTGCAGCGCATGCTGCGCGAGGCAGGCTTCCGCGTGGCCGGACCAGCGGCGACGCTCGGCGATGCCCAACGGTTGATCTCGCGCAGTCCGATCGACTGCGCTCTCCTGGATATCGACGTCAACCAGCGGACCCCGTTGCCGGTGGCCGATCTGTTGGCCTTCGCCGATATACCGTTCGTGTTCATAACCAACGGCGGACGAGAAGCAATCCCGAGGGAACATTTGCACAGGCCGGTATTGGAAAAGCCGGTACGCCACAGCGACCTCATTGCAGCCGTGGAACGGGTCCTGGGGCGAGCAGCGCACGATAACGGGCGGGCAGGCTCCCCCAGCGTCGGGACGTGGCCCAGGATATTTCCATCGCTGTAGCCGAACGACGGGGGCACCTCCCATCGCCGGAGGTGCCGCCGTTCATCTTCGCCTGGAATCTCTGGGCGTCGTTGAAGCTCATGAGGCGCGCAGCCCGGCTAATGCCAGAAAGCGATGGCCGCGCAGAACGCCACGGCGCCGATGGCCGCGCTCACGACAACGGTGATCGACGACATGTATCCACGCCCCGCGTCCGCGCTCAAGAGGCCTCTGGAAATGACGTCACCGGATCCCGAGAGGATCGCCAGTTCGGCGCATACCTTCGCGCGCGCCTCTTTCAGTCCTTTGTAGGTTTGATGACTCTGCCTGATCTTGCCGATCACAGCCCAGGCGACCAGGCCCACGCCGATGACCGCCACCGCCGCGGGGACCGGTTCGGGAACCGTCGCCACGCCCCAGGTCACGGCCCCGAAGGCACCGACGGCAGCCGCCGTATGAACATACTCCGCCTGCGCCTGATTCCGCATTTCGTTGCTGTGCTCGGCCAGCAGCGCCAGCAGGAGCTGCGCCTTGAAATCACTCGGCATGGAGCCGT
>Ga0153954_1000808_pt1 | contig 21316 bp, 22 predicted proteins | sample TSFL038MetaG_FD_102277 | JGI IMG/M metagenome (GOLD analysis project Ga0153954, IMG submission 102277) | Attine ant fungus gardens microbial communities from Florida, USA - TSFL038 MetaG | ecosystem: Host-associated > Fungi > Mycelium > Unclassified | place: USA: Florida, Wekiwa Springs State... | reverse complement strand
GCGCCATCTCCAAACACCGCGCCAAAGGCACCATCGACCGCACCAACTACCCAACCACCGCCATCACCATCGAAATCCTCGACGGTTGACAACCACACCCCACCCCTAACTGCGCGGCATTGGGGCTAACGCGGCAGCGGCTGGTCGCCGCCTTCCCGGCTGACGATTCAGCGATACGGATTCGGCACCCGCCCACCACTGGCCTCGGTCAGTAGCGGCAGGGTGGCGAAACTTACTGCGGGCAACCGCACCGTCTCACCGTCGCGCAGGTGCGCCCGAGCCCACGATCCCCGGCTGAACCCTAAGCCGTCGATCGCGTCCCAACCGATCGAGCGGCTGCCGAACAGGGTCCGCACAGTGACCTGCTGAGCGTCGGCCACCGTTCGCCACCGGGCGACCATCACGGAGAGCAGGACCGGCAGCGCCAAAAGTGGCGCGGTGACTGGCCAGGTCAACACGGGGACCAGCAGGCCAAGGGTCAGGAAGCCGACCGCGAAGTGGGCCATCGGCGAGATGCGGATCACCAAGGGTGCGGGATCGGGGGATGCAGAGGCCACCCCCGCATGATGTCATCGCCGGCGTCGTTGGACCCGGTCGGTGGCAGGCAGCGCCACGGTAAAAATAAATATTGACTACTTATTTTATATACTGCATGATGAACGCGTGTCGCCGACAAAGCCCCGCCGAAGCCAGGCGGAGCGCACTGCCGAGACCCGGCATGCGCTGCTCGACGCGACGCTCGACGCGCTGGTGGAAGTCGGTTTCAAGGGAACCACCACGACCGAGGTGGCCCGCCGTGCCGGCGTCTCAGTGGGGGCGCTGCAGGGGCATTTCCCGACGAAGGTCGGCCTGCTGACTGCCGCCATCGAGTTCTCGCTGAACCGCCGCATCGAAGAGTTCGAGGTGTTGATGGCGGGGCTGGACTCGTCGGCGGACAAGCTCGATGAGGCGATCGATCTGCTGTGGTCGATGTATTCCGGTCCGACCTTCACCGCCTCGCACGAACTGTGGGTAGCGGCTCGCACTGACCCGGACCTGGCGCCCGCGGTCATCGAGACGGATCGCCAGTTCTCGGAAGCCTGCGACCGGATCTACACCGAACTGCTTGCATCGGCGGACACTGCCGATGCCGATACCCCGCAGTCGCGGATCGGACCGCAGATGACCTTCGCGCTGATGAACGGCCTGGCGATGTCCCGGTCGATTGCCGGCTACGAGCCGCTGGCCGCCGCCGACATCCTCGACGCCTTCAAGATGCTGGTTCGGCCATTGGCGACCGGCTTTGCAGACCCACAACCCGAGAGAGAGTCATGACCGCCAACGACAACCGTCACCCGGCGGTGCAGCCGCGTCGCATCCGGTTCAACTACCCAGTGGCGTCCCTGAATCGCCACTTTGTTCAGGGTGACCTGGTCATGAGCCACATGATCGCGCACCTGTCGGCGGTGTTCCCGGAGGGCGAGGATTTCTTCATTCGTTCGGTGCGTCGCTACGCCGACCAGATCACCGACCCCGATCTCAAAGATCAGGTCAAGGGATTCATCGGCCAGGAGGTCACCCACGGGCGGGAGCACCGTGCACTCAATGAGCGCCTGCATGAGATGGGTTACCCAACCCGCAGAATCGACCAGTTGGTGGCGCGCCGCCAGGCGGTCATCGAACGACGGTTCTCCCCGCTGACCTGCCTGGCCATCACCGCCGCACTGGAGCATTTCACGGCGGTCTTCGCCGAGACCCTGCTCTCCGACGAGCGGGCCCAGGCTCTGCTCGGCACGACCGAAGTGCGGTCCATGCTGTTGTGGCACGCCATCGAGGAATCCGAGCACCGCTCGGTGGCATTCGACGTCTATCGCGCGGTCGGGGGTGATGAGACCCGGCGGATCCGGACGATGCGGATCATTCGCTTCAGTTTCCCCCTCGCCGTCGTGGCGAACACCATCATCTCGCTCTTCGGCGACCGGGCCGCCTATCACCCGGTGCGACTCGTCCGCAGCTTTGCGGCCCTGCGGCGGTCGCCGTTCTTGACCCGCGCGGTCTTCCGCCGGCTGGGGGAGTACCTGCGTCCGGGCTTCCATCCCGATGACCAAGACAATGCAGCACTGCTGCAGCACTGGGAGGCGGAGCTGTTCGGCGAACGGGGATCCCTGGTCGACCACCTGAGCTGAGTGCTCGGCCATTTGACGCATGCTCGGTCCAGCGGCTACCGTCGTCTGCTATGGACAACGGCATGCTCGTAGTAGCCCACTGCGCGTTGGTTGTTGCCTGAACTTCCGACACCGACGCGCAACCCTCGTGCAGCAGCTGAGCTGGCGGGGGTTTTTTGTTGCCAGCAGTCTCCAAAGACACAGTCGTCGAAGACAAAGAGGAAACCGTGAGCGCACCCACCACGCGACCGCCGGAGCGGTCGGCACCGTCGCAAGCCGCCAACGGGGCTAAGTCCGTTGACAAGGCCACGGACGCAGTTTCAGACAAGGCCAAATCACCCGCCAAGCGGGTCCCGCCGGAGCAGATGACCGGTGCCCAATCGGTGATCCGGTCGCTGGAAGAGCTCGACGTCGACGTGATCTTCGGCATCCCCGGCGGCGCGGTGCTGCCGGTCTACGACCCGCTCTACGACTCGAAGAAGCTGCGCCATGTACTGGTTCGCCACGAGCAGGGCGCCGGGCACGCGGCCAGCGGCTACGCACACGCCACCGGACGGGTCGGGGTCTGCATGGCCACCTCCGGTCCCGGCGCCACCAACCTGGTCACCCCGCTGGCTGATGCGCAGATGGACTCCATCCCGGTGGTTGCGATCACCGGTCAGGTCGGCCGTCAGCTGATCGGCACGGATGCCTTCCAGGAGGCCGACATCTCCGGCATCACCATGCCGATCACCAAGCACAACTTTCTGGTTCGCAACGGTGACGACATCCCGCGTGCGCTGGCCGAGGCGTTCCACATCGCGGCGAGCGGACGGCCCGGAGCTGTTCTCGTTGATATCCCCAAGGACGTGCTGCAGGGCCAGTGCACCTTCGCCTGGCCGCCCCGGCTGGATCTGCCTGGTTACAAGCCCACCACCAAGCCGCACAGCCGGCAGGTCCGCGAGGCCGCGAAGCTGATCGCGGCGTCGCGCCGGCCGGTGCTCTACGTCGGCGGTGGCGTGATCCGTGGGGACGCCTGCGAGGAGTTGGCCGAACTGGCCGAGCTGACCGGCATCCCGGTGGTCACCACCTTGATGGCCCGCGGCGCGTTCCCGGACAGCCACCGTCAGCACCTGGGCATGCCCGGCATGCACGGCACGGTGGCGGCGGTGGCCGGGCTGCAGCGTTCGGATCTGCTGATCACCCTGGGCGCCCGGTTCGACGACCGGGTCACCGGCCAACTGGATTCGTTCGCCCCGGACGCCAAGGTGATTCACGCCGATATCGACCCGGCCGAGATCGGCAAGAATCGGCACGCCGACGTCCCGATCGTCGGTGACGTCAAGGCCGTCATCACCGAACTGCTCGAAGTGCTGCGCCACGACAAGCTGTCGCTGGATCTGGCCGACTGGTGGAGCTACCTCGACGGGGTGCGCTCGACCTACCCGCTGAGCTACGGGCCGCAGAGTGATGGCAGCCTGTCGCCGGAGTTCGTCATCGAGACGCTGGGCCGTGTCGCCGGACCCGACGCGCTCTATGTTGCCGGCGTCGGCCAGCACCAGATGTGGGCCGCACAGTTCGTGAAGTACGAGAAGCCGCGCACTTGGCTGAATTCCGGGGGACTGGGCACCATGGGCTTCTCGATCCCGGCCGCCATGGGCGCCAAGATGGGCCTCCCGGACGCCGAGGTGTGGGCAATCGACGGCGACGGCTGCTTCCAGATGACCAACCAGGAGCTGGCCACCTGCGCGATCGAGGGCATCCCGATCAAGGTGGCGCTGATCAACAACGGAAACCTCGGCATGGTGCGGCAGTGGCAGACGCTGTTCTACGGAGAGCGCTACAGCCAGACCGATCTGGCCACTCACTCGCACCGCATTCCCGACTTCGTGATGCTGGCCGAGGCCCTGGGTTGTGTCGGATTGCGTTGCGAGCGTGAAGAAGACGTCGAAGACGTGATCAATCAGGCGCGGGCGGTCACCGACCGGCCGGTGGTGATCGACTTCATCGTCGGCGCAGACGCTCAGGTGTGGCCGATGGTGGCCGCCGGCACCAGCAACGACGAGATCCAGGCGGCACGCGGCATTCGGCCGCTGTTCGACGACGAGGACAACGAGGGGCACGCGTGATGGCGACAGGTTGGAAGACCCACACGCTCTCGGTGCTGGTCGAAGACAAACCCGGTGTGCTGGCGCGGGTGGCGGCGCTGTTCTCCCGCCGCGGCTTCAACATCGAGTCGCTGGCCGTCGGTGCCACCGAGACCAAGAACATGTCGCGGATGACGATCGTGGTCTCGGTAGAGGACATCCCGCTGGAGCAGATCACCAAGCAGCTCAACAAGCTGATCAACGTCATCAAGATCGTCGAGCAGGAGGAGGACAACTCCGTCTCCCGCGAGATCGCGCTGATCAAAGTCCGCGCTGACGCCAGTACGCGCGGACAGATCGTGGAGGCGGTGAACCTGTTCCGCGCCAGGGTGATCGATGTCTCGCCGGAGTCACTGATCATCGAGGCCACCGGCACGCCGGCCAAGTTCGATGCGCTACTGCGGGTGCTGGAGCCCTATGGCATCCGCGAAATCGTCCAATCGGGTCTCGTATCGTTGTCTCGCGGTCCGCGCGGTATCGGCACGACCAAATAGTCCCCCCAGAAAAAGCCAGTAAAGATAGTTAGGAAGTTGAATCCAGTGGCATCAGAAAAGCTAGAGATGTTCTACGACGACGACGCTGACCTGTCGATCATCCAGGGCCGCAAGGTCGGCGTGATCGGTTACGGCAGCCAGGGGCACGCGCACTCGCTGAGCCTGCGCGACTCCGGTGTGCAGGTGAAGGTGGGCCTCAAGGAAGGCTCGAAGTCGCGCGCCAAGGTCGCCGAGCAGGGCCTCGAGGTCGACACCCCCGCTGAGGTCGCCAAGTGGGCGGACGTGATCATGCTGCTCGCCCCTGACACCGCTCAGGCCGAGATCTTCACCAATGACATCGAGCCGAACCTGGTGGCGGGCAACGCGCTGTTCTTCGGCCACGGCCTCAACATCCACTTCGGTCTGATCAAGCCGGCCGCCGACATCACCGTCGGGATGGTCGCGCCCAAGGGCCCGGGCCACCTGGTGCGCCGGCAGTTCGTCGACGGCAAGGGTGTGCCCTCGCTGATCGCGGTCGCGCAGGACCCCAACGGTGAGGGCGAGGCGCTGGCCTTGTCGTACGCCAAGGGCATCGGCGGCACCCGCGCCGGCGTCATCAAGACCACCTTCAAGGAGGAGACCGAGACCGACCTGTTCGGTGAGCAGGCCGTGTTGTGCGGTGGCACCGAAGAACTGGTGAAGACCGGTTTCGAGGTCATGGTCGAGGCCGGCTACGCCCCGGAGATGGCCTACTTCGAGGTGCTGCACGAGCTCAAGCTGATCGTCGACCTGATGTATGAGGGCGGCATCGCGCGGATGAACTACTCGGTGAGCGACACCGCGGAGTTCGGCGGCTACCTGTCTGGGCCGCGGGTGATCGACGCCGGCACCAAGCAGCGGATGCGTGAGATCCTCTCCGACATCCAGGACGGCACTTTCGTCAAGCGCCTGGTGGCCAACGTCGAGGGCGGCAACAAGGAACTCGAAGGTCTGCGCAAGGAGAACGCCGAGCACCCCATCGAGGTCACCGGCAAGAAGCTGCGCGACCTGATGAGCTGGGTGGACCGGCCCATCACCGAAACCGCCTGAGCCTCGCTGCACAGGCAAACAAGATCCACAATGACGAGTGGCCCCTTCCGAGGAAGGGGCCACTCGTATGTTGTTACTGGTTCGACAGCACCCGGCTGACCTAGAGGCTGCCGAGCAAGCCGTCAAACAAGCCCGACAGATCCCAGTTTGCGAACAGGCCGGACAGGTCGAGGTTGTCGAACAGATTGTCAAACAAGCCCGACAGATCCCAGTTTGCGAACAGGCCGGACAGGTCGAGGTTGTCGGACAGGTTGTCAAACAAGCCCGACAGATCCCAGTTTGCGAACAGGCCGGACAGGTCGAGGTTGTCGGACAGGTTGCTGAAGATGCTCGATAGGTCGATGTCGGACAGGAAGTTGCCGAAGCTGCTGAAGATGCCGGTCAGGTCGATGTCGGACAGGAAGTTGCCGAAGCTGCTGAAGATGCCGGACAGGTCGATACCGGACAGGAAGTTGCCGAAGCTGCTGAAGATGCCGGACAGATCGATGCCGGACAGCGCACCATCGAGCAGGTCACCGACGCCTGCGGTGAGTTCGATGGCCGGCATCGGCGGGCTCGCCGGGGTGATCAACACGGGGGTTGCGGCGATGGCGCTGGCGCCGATGAGCGCGGCGCCCGCCAGGGCAAACGGGCGAACGATGCTGGCCATGGTTTCTCCTCCTCAAGTGTGACTTGTGCCACTAGTGGGAGTTCCTGTAACGCCCAGCACAAGTTAGCTGAGGCTACATCAAACCTGGCATTCTGTCAGTAGTTAACTGGGAAATATCTGTGCAAGCTGTAGACGCCTGCAAAGTTGGCGTGTTCGCTGGCGTCGAATTTCGGTGCAGTCCGGTCAGGGTGCCAGGCTCGGCAGCCGGTCGATCCCGAACTCGCGGTGCAGCAGGGTGCGCGCGGCGTAGTACCCGGCCATCCCGTGCACGCCGGCGCCCGGCGGTGTGGCCGCCGAACACAGATACACCCCGGGAATCGCTGTGGTCCAAGGATTTATCCGCGGCGTCGGCCCGGCCAGGGCTCGCCATGCGCTGTTGCCGCCGGCGGAGATATCGCCGCCGACGTAGTTGGCATTGTGGTTTGCCAGCTGCGCTCCCGGCACGGACCGGACAGCGACCACGATGTCGCGGAAGCCGGGGGCGAATCGCTCGATACCGGCGGTGACGGTCTCGGCCTGGTCGATGGTCGAACCGGCGGGAACATGGGCATAAGTCCACATTGGACGCCGGCCGGCGGAGTCGATGCGGGTCGGGTCGACCAAATGGGGTAGTGCCGCCAAGATCATCGGCTGCGGTGCGTGGCGGCCGGCGGCGATCGCGGCTTCGGCCCGGGCCATCTGTTTGCGGTCACCCCCGAGATGCAGCGTGGGCGCCCGCGCCAGGCGCGGATCGGTCCACGGCACCTCGTCGGAGAGCACGAAGTCGACCTTGGCGGCCGCAGAGCCGAACCGGTAACGGCGCAGTGCCTTCGCATACCGGGCCGGTAGCTCGTCCCCGTAGATCGGCAGCAGCTCGGTCGGAGCGGTGTCGAACAGCACCACGCCACCGGGCGGCTTTCGCACCGGGTTATCGGTGGCCAGCTGGCCGCCGTGTGCGGTCAGGTCCGCGATGAGTGCATCGGTGATCGCCTGGCTGCCGCCGACCGGGATGGGCCAGCCGACCGTATGACCAAGCGTCGCCAGCATCATGCCCGCACCGGCCGAGGTCACCGACGGCAGTCGCGAGATCGTGTGCGCGGCCACCCCGGTGTAGAGGGCCTGGGCATCCTCGCCGGACAGCGTGGCGTTCCAGGCCGGGCCGGCCTGCTCGGCCATCCGTAACCCCAGCCGGGCGACCGTCGCGATCCCGGACGGCACGGATCGTTTGTCGCCCAGCAGAAACTTCACTACGGACTGGCTGTCGTCGACCAGTGGGCCGAGCAGCCGCCGCCAGGAGGAACCGTGCTCCAACTCTGCGCAGGTGCGGTCCAGATCCCGGTAGGCGATTGCCGCCGGCCGGTGATCCAGCGGATTGCCATAGGAGATCTCGGGCGCCGTCAGCTGCACACCCCGGGCGGCCAGATCGAACTCGGTGAAGAACGGCGATGCCAACCCCAGCGGATGTACTGCCGAGCAGATGTCATGGGCGACGTCGCCGAATTCCGGATCGGGGGCAGTGCGTGCACCGCCCCCGAATGTGGGCTGGGCCTCCAGAACCTGAACCGACAGGCCGGCACGGGCACAGATGACGGCGGCTGCAAGGCCGTTGGGTCCACTACCTACGACGGTGACGTCCATCCGTCGATAGTAGGGAGCGGTCCGCGCTATGCGGCTAAATCGGGGCGCACCCCCAATACCGGCTGCCGGACGCCGCCGTTGTCGAGTAACCGGGCCGTCCGCTCCGGCGGCAGACCCGTCACCAGCAGCTCGGGCAGCCCGTGTTCACGCAGGCCGACCGTGTACGCGTAGGGCGCACGGTCACTCTCCACGTATTGCACCGCCCACTGCGCCCGGCTCCGCCGCGCTTGCGACCGGCCACTAGGCTGTCCGGGTGACTCTGCCCGTGGTTTTGATCGCTGACAAACTCGCCCAATCCACCGTCGCCGCCCTCGGCGACCAGGTCGAGGTTCGCTGGGTGGACGGCCCAGACCGGGAGAAGCTGCTGGCCGCGGTACCGGAAGCCGACGCGCTGCTGGTGCGCTCGGCCACCACCGTCGACGCCGAGGTCCTCGCGGCCGGCACCAAGCTCAAGATCGTGGCGCGGGCTGGGGTCGGCCTGGATAACGTCGACGTCGAAGCCGCCACCGCCCGCGGGGTGCTGGTGGTCAACGCCCCGACCTCGAACATCCACAGCGCCGCCGAGCATGCGATCGCGCTGATGCTCGCCGCCGCCCGCGAGATCCCTGCCGCCGACGCCTCGCTGCACGGCAAGCAGTGGAAGCGGTCGTCGTTCTCCGGCACCGAGATCTACGACCACACCGTCGGCGTGGTGGGCCTGGGGCGCATCGGACAGCTGGTCGCGGCGCGGCTGGCCGCGTTCGGCGCCCACATCGTCGCCTACGACCCGTACGTATCGGCTGCCCGCGCCGCCCAGCTCGGCATCGAGCTGCTCACCCTCGACGAGCTGCTCGGCCGCGCCGACTTCATCTCGGTGCACCTGCCGAAGACCCCCGAAACCGCGGGCCTGATCGGCAAGGAAAACCTGGCCAAGACCAAGCCCGGGGTGATCATCGTCAACGCGGCCCGTGGTGGGTTGATCGACGAGGCGGCACTGGCCGAGGCGATCACCAGCGGCCATGTCCGGGCCGCCGGGCTGGACGTGTTCGCCACCGAACCGTGCACCGACTCGCCGCTGTTCGACCTGCCGCAGGTGGTGGTGACCCCACACCTGGGTGCCTCTACCGCCGAGGCGCAGGACCGGGCCGGCACCGACGTCGCCAAGAGCGTGAAGCTGGCGCTGGCCGGGGAATTCGTTCCCGACGCGGTCAATGTCGGCGGTGGCGCGGTCAGCGAGGAAGTCGCGCCCTGGCTGGACCTGGTGCGCAAGCTCGGCCTGCTGGCGGGTGCGCTCTCCGACGGGCTGCCGGTGTCACTGTCGGTGCAGGTACGCGGCGAACTGGCCTCCGAAGATGTTGGTGTGCTGCGCTTGTCGGCGTTGCGCGGACTGTTCTCGGCGGTCATCGAAGACCCGGTGACGTTCGTCAACGCGCCGGCCCTGGCGGCCGAGCGCGGTGTGGACGCCGAGATCGGCACCGCCACCGAAAGCCCCAACCACCGCAGCGTCGTCGAGCTCAAGGCAGTCGCCGCCGACGGGTCGACCGTCACCGTTGCCGGCACGCTGTCCGGCACCCAGCAGGTGGAGAAGATCGTCGAGATCAACGGCCGGCACTTCGACCTGCGGGCCCAGGGCGTCAACCTGATCATCAACTATTCCGACCAGCCCGGAGCGCTCGGCAAGATCGGCACCCTGCTGGGGTCGGCGGGCATCAACATCCATGCCGCGCAGCTGTCCGAAGACGCCGAAGGCCCCGCGGCCACTGTCCTGCTGCGGGTCGACCGCGAGGTGCCTGCCGACGTGCAGTCGGCGATCACTGCTGCGGTGGGCGCCAACAAGATTGAAGAGGTAGACCTGACATGAGCCTCAAGCTTGCCGTCATCCCCGGCGACGGGATCGGCCCGGAGGTCATCGCAGAAGCCATCAAGGTGCTCGATGCGGTGCTGCCGGGTACCGAGAAGACCAAATACGACTTGGGCGCCAAGCGTTATCACGCTACCGGCGAGGTACTGCCGGATTCGGTACTGGAAGAGATCCGCGGCCACGACGTGATCCTGCTTGGCGCGATCGGCGACCCGTCGGTGCAGTCGGGCGTGCTGGAGCGCGGCTTGCTGCTGCGCGCCCGCTTCGCTCTGGACCACCACATCAATCTGCGTCCCAGCCGGTTGTACTCGGGGGTTTCCAGCCCGCTGGCTGATCCGGGCGAAATCGACTTCCTGGTGGTCCGCGAAGGCACCGAGGGGCCCTACACCGGTAACGGCGGGGCGCTGCGGGTCGGCACCCCGCACGAGGTCGCCACCGAGGTCAGCGTCAACACCGCGTTCGGGGTGGCCCGGGTGGTCCGATTCGCCTTCGAGCAGGCCCGCGCCCGGCGCAAGCACCTGACCCTGGTGCACAAGAACAACGTGCTGGCTTATGCCGGGTCGCTGTGGACCCGCACGGTGGCCGAGATCGGCAAGGACTACCCGGACGTCGAGACTGCCTACGCCCATGTGGATGCCGCCACGATCTACCTGGTCACCGACCCCGGCCGCTTCGATGTGATCGTCACCGACAACCTGTTCGGCGATATCATCACCGACATCGCGGGTGCCGTCTGCGGCGGGATCGGGCTGGCGGCCAGCGGCAACATCGACGCCACCGGCGCCAACCCGTCGATGTTCGAACCGGTGCACGGCAGTGCCCCTGACATCGCCGGGCAGGGCATCGCCGACCCGACCGCGGCGGTGACGTCGGTGGCCATGCTGCTCAACCACATTGGCGAGCACGAGGCGGCCGCTCGGGTCGATGCTGCCGTCGAGCAGCACCTGGCTACCCGCGGTGGGCAGAAGCTGTCGACCGTCGCCACCGGTGATCGGATCCTGAGCCTGCTCTGACGCGGCTGCGGTGATGGGGCCCTATTGGCTTGGGCCGGGCCGCATCATCGTGGATAGCGCGCTGGATTAGCTGAAACTGACGGGCAATCTCGCCGCGAGGTCAGCGGCGGTGGTGCCGAAGGTTTCGCGTGCCCGGATCGTTCCGGTGGCCCTGTCGATGTCGATGATGGCGTGCTCGGTATAGACCCTGCTGACGCAGCGCAGACCGGTCAGCGGGTAGGTGCACGACGGAACCAGTTTGGCGGCACCGTCTTTGGTGAACAGATCCATCATTACGAACACCTTCTTGGCTCCGATCGCCAAGTCCATTGCGCCTCCGACGGCGGGGATCGCGCCCGGTTCCCCGGTATGCCAGTTGGCCAGGTCGCCGTACTGACTGACTTGTAATGCTCCCAGCACGCATACGTCGATGTGTCCGCCGCGCATCATCGCGAAGGAGTCGGCGTGATGGAAGTAGGAGGCCCCGGGCATCTCGGTCACCGCAATCTTGCCGGCATTGGTGAGGTCGGAATCGACGTCCTCGCCCCGTGCGGCGGGTCCCATGCCCAGCATGCCGTTCTCGGTGTGCAGTACCACCGCGTCGTCGGGTGCCAGGTGATCGGCGACCAGCGTGGGCTGCCCGATGCCGAGATTGACATAGGAACCCGCCGGGACATCCCGGGCGATGACGGCGGCGAGTTCGTCGCGGGTCAGGGGACCGCGGTCAACATGCTCGACGGTGTTGGCAGGCGTCGGGGTCACGGGTGGGTCTCCAAGATTCGATCGACGTAGATGCCCGGCGTGACAATCGCTTCGGGATCGAGCTGGCCGGTGTCGACGACACGGGACACTTCGGCGACCGTCAGCTCGGCAGCGGTAGCCATCACCGGGCCGAAGTTGCGGGCGGTCTTGCGATACACCAGATTTCCCGAGCGATCCCCGACGTAGGCGCGGATCAACGCGACATCGGCGTGGATGGGGTACTCCAGGGCATAGTCCCGCCCGTCGATGGTCCGAATCTCCTTGCCCTCGGTGAGCAGCGTGCCAACACCGGTGGGGCAGTAAAACGCTCCGATACCCGCACCCGCAGCGCGGATGCGTTCGGCGAGGTTGCCCTGCGGCACGAGTTCCAGCTCGATCTTGCCGGCGCGATACAGGCCGTCGAACACATAGGAATCGGACTGGCGAGGAAACGAACAGATCAGTTTGCGGACCCGCCCGGCGGCCAGCAGTGCTGCCAGCCCGGTGTCAGCTGTGCCCGCATTGTTGCTGACGATGGTCAGATCGTGAGCGCCCTGAGCGATCAGTGCATCGATCAGCACGGTGGGCAGGCCGGCCAATCCGAATCCGCCTACCAAAACCGTAGCGCCGTCGGCGACTCCGGAAACTGCTTCGGCGGTGGTGTCACAGACTACGGCACGGCTCACCGTTCGCCCTCAGAGCCGTCGTGGTCGGCCAGCACCCGCGCGGCGATGCGGAACGCGGTATTGGCATCGGGTACACCGCAATAGATGGCGGTCTGCAACAGCACCTCTTTGATCTCGTCGTTGGACAGGCCGTTGCGGCGCGCCGCGCGCAGATGCATGGCCAGCTCCTCGTGGTGGCCCCGAGCCACCAGGGCGGTCAGGGTGACGATCGAGCGACTGCGTCGGTCGAGGCCCTCTCGGGTCCAGATGTTGCCCCACGCGTAACGGGTGATCAGGTCTTGAAAGTCGGCGGTGAACTCGGTGGTGCGTGCGATCGTGCGGTCGACGTGTTCGTCGCCCAGGACCTGTCGGCGCACCGACATACCCGCGGTGTAGACCGGATCCGGCACCATCAGATGGGCGAGAATGAGGTTCACCGTCGCCTTGGGGGCCTCGACCGGTGCAAGGTGGCCGACATCGTCGAGCACCACCAGGCGGCCGTGTTGGACACCGGAAGCGATGCGCCCCAGCAACTCCGGGGGAGTAGCACCATCATGGGAACCGGCAATGGCCAACACCGGCGCCGCGATCTGACCGAGTCGTGCGGTGACATCGAAGTCGGCCAGTGCCTCGCATGCTTGGGCATACGATTCGTCGTCGGTGCCGCGCAGCGCATCCACCAGTGCCGCGACCAGCCCCGGCGCTCGATCGATGAAACCGGGTGCGAACCAGCGCTGCAGGGAAGCCTCGACGACCGCGCCGGTGCCCGATGTGCGGACGGTGTCCGCGCGTATCGCCCAATCCGCTGCTCGACCGATGGCGGCGCCAGTGCATTGCAGCGTGGCACTCGACACCCGCTCAGGGGCATCGAGCAGCAACTGCAAGCCGACCGCACCACCGATCGAATTGCCGGCGTAATGGAACGCCGCGCGCGGCGCGATCTCGTCCACCAAGGCCAGCACGCCTGCCGCCAGGTCTGGCATCCGGAAGGAAGCTGCCGGACTACGACCGTGGCCGGGAAGGTCCCACGCGACGACGCGCAGACGCTCGGCGAGTTGTTCAGCGGCCAAGCCCCACAGGGCGGCTGCCGATGTCCCGAGCGATGGCCCGAGCAGCAGCAGGTCCGCGTTCGGCGGTCCGCCGAAGTCGGTGCCGACCAGCCGCGGCACGCTCATGTTGCCTCCAAGTGGTGGTGCGCGCGTTGCAGCACGGCATCGATGAGATGGCTTGTCGCCCCGGTGTAGTCGCCCCGAGTTGGTTTCCCGGTCAGTTCGGTCATCGCCCGCTGCTCCCCGAGCAGATCGCCGGCGGCGGCGAGATTCGTCGCGGCGCGGTCGGTGTCGATGACCAGTCCGGCGAGCAGGTCTGTTGTCTGCGCGGCGGCTACGACGGTATAGCGGGACAGGGTCCGCAGGGCCGCCCATTCGGCGTGCCAGCCGCCGTCGGAACGCTCATCGATGCTGCCTGCCGACGCGGCGTGCAGGCTGGCGGCCAGCGGCGGTGCTACCAAGGCAGTACGGCGGATCAGTACGGATAACACCGGATTGTTCTTGTGCGGCATCGTCGATGAACCGCCGCCGCGGCCCTCGGCCAGTTCACCGATCTCGGGCCTGCCGCTCGCCGCAACGTCATTGGCGATGTGGGACCAGGCGTCGCAACATGTCACCAGCGCGTCGCCGACGCGGGTGATGACTGAGCGAGTGGTGTGCCACGGTGGGCCTTCGGCAAGGCCGAGGGCTGCGGCCAATCGTCCGGACAGGCTTATGGCATCGGCAGGCGAACCGGCTAACTCGCTGGCAGCGGCCATAGTTCCCGCGGCGCCGCCGGCCTGCACCGAAAGCTGCGGCAGTGTGGCGACACAGTCGGCGCCGTCCAAAAGTCCGGTCAGCCAGTTGGCCAACTTCATGCCGACTGTGGTGGGCAACGCGGGTTGCGTCAAGGTGCGGGCCAGCATGGGGCTGTCACGGTAGGTCGCGGCCAGCGCGGCCAGGGTGCGTACTTGGGTGCTGAGCTCGTGGCGAACGCGATCCAATGCGTCTCGCAGGCAGAGCATCAGCGCGGTGTCGACGATGTCCTGGCTGGTCAGGCCACGGTGCAGCCAGCGTGCCGGTTCGCCACCGGTGCGTTCGCGGAGTAATTCGAGCAGGCCCGGCACCGGGTTGCCGGTCGTTTCGGCAGCCATGGCCAGCGCTTCGGCGTCCGCTGCCGAGACCGCCACGGTCAGGTCGGCCCGTGCCGACTCCGGCGCGATATCGGCGTCGACAAGCACGCCGAGCCAGGCACTTTCGACTCGCAGCAGCGCAGCCAGGTAGGCCGCGTCGCTGAAGATCGGCCCGGCCCGGTGGTCGCCGGGCCACAACAAGTCGGTCATGGTTGCCCCCGATAGCGCAGGAATACCGTCTCGTCGGCGCCCTGCAGCCGGATGTCGAAGCGAAATCCATGCTTGTCGGGCACCGTGATGAGGGTATGACGACGGTCAGCCGCAACGGAGTTCAACAGTCGGTCTGTGTCGAGTTGATCGCCGGGAAAATAAGCACGGGTCAACAGCCGGTTCAGCAGGCCCCGCGCAAACACGGCGACGGTGATGAATGGTGTCGACTGATGCAGCACCCCAGGTTTCACCGTCGTGAAGCTGTAGTGGCCGTCGGCATCGGTGGCAGCGCGTCCCCACCCGCTGAAGGTGTCGCCGCCGCGGCGAAGCGAACTGGTCCGTGGCACTGCGCCGCCCGCATCGGCCTGCCAGATCTCCACCAGCGCGTCGGGAACGGGCGCCCCGGCGCCGTCGGTGACGATGCCATGCAGCTGGACGGCGCCGGCTGAGCCGGGGGGTACGAGCTCGTTGCCCCGATCGAACGGCAATGCGTAGCCGAAGAACGGGCCGATGGTCTGCCCGGGCGTGGCCGTCAGCTCAGTCATCATGATCCTCGAAAGGCGTTGCGGCCGGGCCAGTGAGCACGATGTCCCACCGATAGCCGGTAGCCCATTCGTGGCTGGTGATGTCGTGGTCGTAGATCGCGACGAGCCGATCACGAGCCTTCTGGTCGGTGATCGACTGATAGATCGGGTCCAACGGGCACAGCGGGTCGCCCGGAAAGTACATCTGAGTGATCATCCGCTGCGTGAAATCACTGCCGAACAAGGAGAAATGGATATGCGCGGGACGCCAGGCGTTGTGATGGTTGCGCCATGGGTAGGGGCCGGGCTTGATCGTTGTGAAGCGGTAGAACCCGTCGTCGTCGGTGAGGCAACGCCCCGCTCCGGTGAAATTGGGGTCCAATGGTGCCGGATGCTGATCCCCCTGATGGATGTAGCGCCCGCTGGCGTTGGCCTGCCAGATCTCGACGAGTTGCCGGCGCACCGGCCTGCCGTTGCTGTCCACGATCCGCCCGGTCACTACCGTGCGCTCACCGATCGGCGTGCCGGCGTGCTGGCTCGTCAGATCCGCGTCCAGATGGGCGATGTCGCCCTCGCCGAAACAGGGCGCCTGGAGCTCGGCGCCCTCGGGGTCTGCCGGGTGTAATGCACTTTTGGGATGCCGCAGCACGCTGCTGCGGTACGGCGGATAGTCCAGCCTGGGTTGGCTTTCGTCGAGGCCCGCACGCTGGTAATCGGCCTGGATCGCCTCGATCTCGGCGCTGATCTCCGCCTGACCAGTCATCGTTGCTCCAGCCGGGCCAGCTCGTAGCGCCAGGCGGCGTCCGCGGTGAACGCGGGGCCGAGATCGGGCAGATCTGCCCAATCTTCCTCGTCGATCGGCATCAACGTGCCGCCCGCGGCGCGGACCCGCAGTGACATCGAAGCCAGTTGGTCCAGGCTGATCGCCTGCAGGACGGCCTGGGCAGCCGTGGCTGCGGCACTGGTGAGTCCATGGCCGCGGCAGATCACCACCGGCTTGTCCGCCATGGCGGCGACCATCTCTTTGCCGAGTTCTGCGGTGCGGATCAGCACGGCCCGCGGGTATACCGGGACGCCGCGGTAGGCGAGCCATGCGCCGGGGATGTCGAATGCCCCGTAGATGGGTTCGATCGTGATGCCCGCCAGGTCGGCGGCAACGACGGCCGGGGGATGCAGGTGGGCCACTGCCCGGTGTTCGGGATGGGCCAGCAGGGTTTCGACGTGGATCGGCAGCTCGTTGGGGACCCGATATCCGTCCAGTTCCCCTGGCATGCCTGGTGTTCCGTCAAAGCGGATGAGCCGAATGTCGTCGGGACGAGTGAATGCCACTCCGTCGTCGGAGTCGCTGCGACACCGCACGAGTAAGTGTTGTTCGTCGACTCGGGCACTGATGTGTCCGAGAATGCCGTCCACCAGGCCCCGGGCGGCAGCGACACGGCAGGCCTGCGCAACCTCGAGCCGCAGCGGGGCCAGATCGTCGCCGGTCACGCGGTACCCCCGGTAGTCATTCCGAATCCGCCGTCGGGATGTGTAGTCCCGGCTGTGATACCGCGGGACCGGTCTGATGCCAGGAAGACGTAACTCCAGGCGTGGTCCTGCGGAGTGAGCGCCACATTGAGCGGGGTGCGTGCCGCGAGATCGCGTGCCCGGTTGGGGGTGTCGTCCAGGCGGATATGGCCCAGCGACAGGTTCTGCAAACCGCGCAGGTCGGTGTTCAATGTTCCGCCCGGCGCAACGCCGTTGACCCGGATGTGCGGCGCGAGTTCATAGGCGAGAGTGCTGACCAGGCCGCGCACGGCGAACTTCGACGCGACGTAAAGTACGCCGCCGCGGCCCGGGTAGAACGACGATGCAGATTCGGTGAGGACGATCGACGAACGCTCCTGGGCTTGAAGCGCCGGGACGGCGGCTTTCACCGACTGCAGCTGACTCAGCACGTTCGTCTTGAACATCTCGTCGAACGCCGGCTCCAGCTCTTCGGTCGAGATATCGGTGATTCCCTTGTAAAAGTCGAAGATCCCAACGCAGTTGACCAGCGTGTCCAGGCCGCCGAAAGCCGCAACGGCGGCAGCGACAGCGCGCTCGTTTGCCTCGGCAGTCGTTGCATCGCCCTGTGTCACCGGAACTCCGGGCAACTGACTAGCCAACGCAGCGCACTTTGACTGATCGCGTTCCAACACCGCGACCTGGGCACCCTCGTCGAGATAGGCGTCGACGACTGCTCGGCCGATGCCCGAGCCGGCGCCGACGACGAGCGCCCGCTTACCGTCCAGCCATCGCGTCACGGCAGGTCACTGTCGTCCGAGAGGAGCGGTTGATGCATGTTGCCGACCATCGCCGCCAGAGTGTAGGCGTTCTGCCAGGTCAATGCTTCAAGTTCCAGGGCGTCGAGACTGATCCATTGCCCCGACTTCGGTGACGTGATCAGCAGCCGCGAACCGTTGCGAGTGTCGACCCGGTGCAGCGTCACTTCGGTGAATTCGTTGGCGATGGTTATCGCGTCACCGACCGCATTAGCCATGAGATCGTCGAGTGCGCTCACAGGAAGACCGCCAGGTTCTGCATACGCAGGACCGACTCATCGACATAGATGGTGCGCCGCGCCAACTTCCATGGGTCACCAGTGCGCCGCAGTAGGTCTTCACGGCCGCAGGAGACGAACGCCGCCTCGTTCACATCGCCGCGGCTGCGGAAGAGCAGCTCGGCAGACTCGACGATCAGGTGTTGATCATCATCGCAGGCAAAGGTGCGGACATTGGTGATGTGATGGCGCAGCCGCGACGGCGGGTCTTCGGTCCAGGCGTGCTCGGTCGCAAAGCGCGCGACGCGCCGGTTCAACGAGTATTTGTTCTCGTCGAAATGGGCCATGCCGGGCGAAGTGTCGAATCCAGCGGCCGAGGCGGTGGTCACCCGGACGGGCATGAAGTAATGGATGTCCTCGGTGAGGGTGTCGAGCCATTCGGTGTACTGCTGTGCGTCGAGCAGATAGGCCTCGTCGACCAAGAACTGATGCGCCTGCAGATGGCGGGCATCGTTGAACGGCAAGGGCTTACCGCTGCGGACCGTCTTCGGCGCGTGATCACCCAGAACTGCCAGCTCCCACGGTCCGCCGGCATCTTTCGGTCGGGCGAACCCGGGCCGCTGACTCTTCTCGGCGGATGTCATACCCGGGCCTCCTCGCAGGCTGTCTCGCATGCCGACGTGCCGTTGGTCTGCACCAGGGGGGTGATTCCGTCGCGCTGCGTACCCAGCGCTGCGGTGTCCGTCGCTACCGGAACCATCTGGAGGTGATCGGCCCACATCCGGAGGATCGCCCGCTGATTGTTCTCGTTGTAGCCGACTTGAGCGGTGCCTGGGCCATGGAACAGCTCCGGCGGTAACGCGTTGACCACCGGGGTATCGTCGGCGAGCAGGCCCATCCGTCCGTTGAGCAACAGTTGACGGGCCATGGAGCCGGCAGCGGTGTTGGTCAGCGACACCCAGTTCTCCACGTCATCCTGTTCGAACATGCCCGTGGAGCCAAAGCACATCAGGTAGGCCTTGTAGGAGTCTTTCTTGAACTGCTCGGGGGCGGCCGCGTCGACCGCGAACCACGAGTACACCTCGGTTTCGTTCTCACTGATTGGCTGCCAGGTACGAATCGATATGAACGGCAACACATCTTCGCTGTCTTGAATCTTTGGCCAGTTGTGCACCAGGCTCATATTGGGAAAGCACGATGCCGCCGAGATCATGAAGCCGTCGTCGGCGACCATGCGCTGATGGTCGGTGGACCACACTTCCTTGATTCGCCCCACCATCTCGTCGGGGTAGCCGACATAGCGCATCCGTTCCTCAAAGTCGCCCGGCGGCAGCTTGTAGGTCGTACCGCCTCCGCAGGTCGCCCAGTAGGTCGCACCGTCTTTACGCTTCTGCGCCTTCGGTTCACGAAACAGCCCGATATCGACGACAGAGGCGTGGGTATGCGGGGTGTGATACATGTCCCCGGCGAAGTTCTCGACGCCGATCTTCCAGTTCGCTTTGATGCGCCATCGTTGCGGGCCGCGGACCTCAAGACCGCTGCGGCTCTGCTTGGTGTAGAAGTCGAGATAGAACTTGAAGTCGCCGAGAAACTCTTCGAGCGGGGGAGCCTGGGGATCAAGGCTGATGAAGATCAGACCGTTGTAACTGGCCAGGCTCGGTGCCGGCAACAGCGTCTGACCGCGCTTGGAGAAGCCGGCCTCGCCGCCATAAGCCTCTTGGTGGAAGGGCAGGCCGGTGATGCGCCCGTCGTTGCGATACGACCAGCCGTGGTAGGGGCAGCGGAAATTGGAGGCATTACCCATTTCGGCGCGGCAGATCTGCATCCCGCGATGCAGGCACATGTTGAACATGGCCCGCACGTCGCCCTTGGAGTCGCGGGCGATGATGAAGGAGTCGTTGAGCAGGCGTCGTACGACATAGTCACCGTCTTGGGGGATCTCCGACTCATGCGCCACGAACATCCAGGCGCGACGGAAGAGCCGCTCCTTCTCGAGTTCAAAGATCTCGGCGTCGTTGTAGATGTGCGCTGGGATCATTCCCCGCCTGACCTCATCGAGGACATGCCGGTGATCACTCATCGATGCGTCTCCAGTCTTGAAGGCCCAATTTCTGGTATGCAGAGAAAATCCCTGTGGCGTGGAGAAAACTCTGCCAGGACCAGGGTTTATAGGTCAACAACGCTGAGTAGTGTCTCTGCTATGCAGAATAACGAGCCTATTTGGCCACCCGGAGACGCGGCCCCGGATCGGGGTGTGCCGCAGTATCCGATCGGATCGGTGGATAGGGCGCTGAAGCTTCTGCTGTTGCTGGGGGAGCAGCCGCAGATCCGATTGACCGACGCGGCGAATCATTTGGGCGTCGCATCCTCGACCGCTCACCGTCTGTTGGCGATGCTGCAGTATCGGGGCTTCGTACGCCAGGACCCGGCGTCCAAGGCCTATCACCCCGGGCCGGCGCTGATAAGCGTGGCGTTCTTAGTGTTCAACCGCACCGATATCGAAGGAGCGGCGAAACCGGTACTGCTGCGCCTCAGTGCGCGCCTCAACGAGTCAGTGCACCTTGGAATGCTTGAGGGCTCAGGCGTTCGTTTCATCGCCGCCGCCGAGGGACAGGCTGCCGTGCGGGTCGCCTCGCGGCTCGGCCGAACCATGCCTGCGCACTGCACCTCGACCGGGAAGGCGCTGCTGGCGCGCTTGTCTGATGCCGACATCGCCCGCCTGTATCCCGACGAAGAGCTGCCGCGCGTGACCTCACATTCGGTCGGCACCAGAACAGAGCTGCAACGCGAGCTCGGTCGGATACGCCAGCAGGGCTACGCGGTGAACCGGGAGGGGAGTGAGGAAGGAGTTGCCTCGGTCGCGGTGCCCATTCCCACGCGTGCGCCGGGTGTGCTGCTGGCGCTCAATGCCGCGGCGCCCGTTCACCGACTGAGCAGTTCGCAGTACCGAGGAGTGGCGGCAGTGCTGGTCGAGGCGGCCAAAGAGCTAGGCGAGAAGATCGGCTAGATCCTTGCCGGCCCCGGTCTACACCGGGTCGAAGACGCGGCTGGCGATGAATGTCGGTCGCGGAACGGCAGCGCCGAATGGCTCCACCAGGGCGTTGTCCACGCTGTTGTAGACAATGAACACGTTCGAGCGCGCATACGGCGTGATATTGCTGCTCGACCCGTGCATGCAGTTGGAGTCGAAGAACACCGCAGACCCGGCTGGGCCGGTGATCTGACGAATCCCGTGCTGATCGGCCAACCAGGTCAGGCTCGCGTCGTCGGGCGTGCCGATCTCCTGCTGCTTGAGCGACGAGCGGTAGTGGTTCGGCGGGGTCTGGCCCGGGCACGATACGAACCAACGGTGCGAGCCGGGCATGATCATCAACGATCCGTTGCTGTCCAGGTTTTCGGTCAGGGCCACCGAGACGCTGACCGCGCGTGGGGTGGGCATGCCGTCTTCGGCGTGCCAGGTCTCAAAATCGGAGTGCCAGTAAAACTCTCGGCCGTTGAACCCCGGCTTGAAGTTGACCCGGCTCTGGTGCACATAGACATCCGAGCCGAGCAGTTGGCGGGCCG
>Ga0153954_1000807_pt1 | contig 21335 bp, 18 predicted proteins | sample TSFL038MetaG_FD_102277 | JGI IMG/M metagenome (GOLD analysis project Ga0153954, IMG submission 102277) | Attine ant fungus gardens microbial communities from Florida, USA - TSFL038 MetaG | ecosystem: Host-associated > Fungi > Mycelium > Unclassified | place: USA: Florida, Wekiwa Springs State... | reverse complement strand
TCGGCCTCGATCGCCGGCACGTCGCTGTCGCTCGCGGGGCGCGGGCGCACGACCACCTTTCGATGTTGGGCACGCTTTTCCTCGGGCAGCAAGGCGATGAAGGCAGCCTCGAGAGTCGTCTCGCCGGTCTTTGCAAGGAACTCGGAGACCTGCCCGGTGGCGATCACCCGGCCGTCATCCATGGCCGCGAGCCAGTCGAAGCGTTCCGCTTCGTCCATGTAGGCAGTGGCCACGATGACGCTCATCTGCGGTCGTCGGGCCCGAATGGTGTTGATCAGGTCCCAGAACTGACCGCGCGATAGGGGATCGACGCCCGTTGTCGGCTCATCGAGGATGAGGAGGTCGGGATCATGGATCAGCGCGCAGCACAAGCTGAGCTTCTGCTTCATTCCGCCCGACAACTTCCCTGCCGGCCGGTCCTCGAAGGGGTCGAGACCAGTCGCCTTGAGCAGCTCGTCGATCCGCCGCCTGCGCTCAGCCGCGCCCTGGCCGAACAAGCGGCCGTGGAAATCGATATTCTCGAAGACACTCAGGGTCGGATAGAGATTGCGGCCGAGACCTTGCGGCATATAGGCGATGCGCGCACTGTGCGTCTTGCGGTGGGCCTTGTCGGCCATGTCACCGAGCACGCCGATCTTAAGTCCAAGAGACGACGTGGCAAGTCACCGGTCAGCACCGTGTTCCGGATTCAACGACTTCGACAAGACCTCTCACAAAATCGCTCCCAATCCTCGTCGAGCCCGGCATGCGGTTGCGAGCTGGCTCACAAAGGCACTAGAAACAAAGTTGCGAGTGTCCTTGTCCACGGCAACAGGCCCATGCCCGCGACCCCGATCATCAGCAACGTCATCACGGCCGCACCTCCCCGCCGTTCGCCTCTGCCGACGCTCGCGATCCTGTTGCTGGTGGCGGCGGGCTGGGCGCTGACCGTGCTGGTGTTTCAGCCCGGCTACATGACGGTCGATGCCCGCTATCTCTACGAAGACATGCGGGCCTCCACGCTCAGCGACTGGCAGTCGCCGGTGATGGGCGTGCTGTGGCGGCTCATCGACCCGCTCGCGCCGGGGGCGTGGAGCATGTTCCTGCTGATCGGCGCGCTCTATTGGCTCGGCTTCGGCCTGCTTGCACTGATCGTCGCGCGGCGCTCGCCCTGGCTCGGCATCGCACTCCCTGTCGTCGCGCTGGCACCGCCCAGCTTCTTCCTCGTCGGCATGATCTGGCGCGACATGCTGTTCGCAGGCGCCTGGCTCGTGGCGGCCGTCCTGGCGCTCGCCACCGCCGAGCTTCGCCTCCGGGCGCTCATCCCGCTGCGGGCGGTTGCAATCGTCCTCATCGCATTCGGCGTGCTGTTGCGGCAAAACGCGATTTTCGCAGCGCCCATCCTTGCCACCTACGCGCTATGGCCGCAGCGCTTTGACCTGAAACGCGCGGCGCTGCTCCTGCTGCCCGGCGCGCTCGCTTTCTACCTGCTCATCCCAGCGGTCTACTACGGCGTGCTCGACGCCAGGAAGGTCAGTCCGCTGCACCAGATCTTCGTTTACGACCTCGGCGGCATCACCGCCTTCAGCGGCGAGAACCAGTTTCCGGTGACATGGAGCCCGGAGCAGACAGCGCTGCTCACGGGCGATTGCTACAGCCCGGTCCTTTGGAACGTCTATTGGAATACCCCGCCGTGCGCGTTCGTGATGCAACGGCTCGAGCAGCCGGATGACCCGATCTTCGGGTCGCCGCGCCTCGCGCAGGCGTGGCGGCACGCGGTGGTCGCGCACCCGATGGCCTATCTCGAGCATCGTGCAAGCTTCATGTGGAATTTTCTCGCCCGGCCCAACCTGGTGCTGCCCTATTACGACTGGCAGGGGCCGCAGGCGACCTATGGCGCCAACCCGTATTTCAAGCCGCTCCTTGCACTGCACGGCATGCTGGAGCAGACCCTGCTGTTCCGGGTCGGATTATGGCTTGCGCTCTCGTTCGCAGTCGCGGCCCTGGCTTGGCCGACACGAACGGAGCCGCTCGGAGCATTTGCAGTCGGCGTGAACGTCTGCGCGATCGTCTATATCGGCACGTTCTTCCCGGTCGGCGTGGCGTCGGACTTCCGCTACGGCTACTGGTGCGTCCTGGCCGCGCTCACCGGCGGGATCGCCGCCCTCGCGGCAAGAACGGGGAAAGACGCGGCCGCTTAGCGTCAGGACCACAAGAGGCAGAGACGATCTCGCTCAGTGGCGCGCTCCGGAGAAGTCGCGCGCGACTTTGCACTTCGCCACACGGATGTTGCGGGTGGTGGCGGGCGTGTTGCGGCTCCGTCCGACGAAACGCGGCTCGCCCGCGGTGACCACTGCGCCGACCGCGGCAATGTCGCCGTTCTTGATGGCGGCGAGCGCATTGTCCTGCGTTCCACCGTCGGGAGCATCGATCAGCACGATATCGGCGGCTTTGCCCGGCGCGAGCACGCCGGACCCGAGCCGGTAGACCCGCGCGTTGCTACCGGTCGCCGCCGCGATGCAGAGCTCCGGCGCGACGCCGCCGAGCGCCGCCAGGTGCGACATCGTATAGAGCATGCCGAGCGGCATGATGCCGCTGCCGGTCGGCGTGTCGGTCGCGATGATGAAGCGGTCGAAGGCGTTGTGGCGCTGCGCGAGCGCGGCGCACAGCAGCGTGGTGCGCAGGTTGCCGGCGGTGCACACCTGCAGCGCCATGTCACCCTCGACGATGATGCGCTCGAAGTCCTTGTCGGGCATCGCGGTCGGTCCGCCGTTCACATGGAACGACACGTGCGGCTTCATCGCGAGCAGATGATCGCCGGTGATGGCGCCGGAACCCGGGATCGACGAGCCGCCGGTGTGGCAGGTGGTGATCATGCCGTGGGCACGGGCGGCGGCGACCAGCGGCGCATATTCGAACGCGGTCTTGAAATCGCCGAAGCCGGCCTTGGCGAGCCACACGCCCTGCTTGGCGATCTCGCCGAGATCGTTGCCGTTGAGGGTGGGCTCGAGGATCACCGAGCCGGCGTGGACCTTCATCCCGCCCGGCCGGTAGTGGGCGAAGCACTTGTGCGCGGCCACCGCCAGCGCCTTCACCCCGTCGGCGTCGCGCGGCCGCCCGGACACATGGACTTCGGACGCGCTGATCGCGGTGGTGACGCCGCCGTGCAGGTAGCTCTCGAGATAACCCACGGTCTGCTGGCGCGGGGTGTAGTCGCCGAATGTGATGTGCACGTGGGAATCGATCAGGCCCGGAATGGCCGTCGTACGGTCGGCGTCGATCACGACGTCGCACGCCTCGACCTCACTCGCCGGCGCGGTGCCGACCGCGACGATGCGATCGCCCTCCGTGATGATGGTGTCGCCCGCGGCGAGCGGCGCAGCGAGATCGCCGGAAACGATGGTGCCGATATTGACGATGGCGACGCGCATGAAGCCTCCGCTAAAGCGATGCTGCTCTGGTGCCCGGTTCGTTTGCGTTGGCGCCGGCGCTCAGACGAGCCCGTCAAGCCCCTTGATCTCGTGCTTCGCCAGGCCGCCGACCCGGCTGTTGAGCCGCTCGCGGTTGGCATAGGCGCAGATCACCGCGATCTCGTCCGGCAACGGCGCATCCGGCAGCGTCAGCGTGATCCCATCGTAGTGAGAGCGCACATAGAGCGCGTCCTTGTGTGCGAGCGGGATGTCGATCGACGCACCCGGACCCGCGCGCTTGGTCATGGACGAGATCCACGCCTTGCCGCCGCCGGCGGCGTCACGCATGACATTGCCGAAGACGGTGGTGAGCATGGCGACGCCGTGCTCCTGCTCGCCGGCGAGCCCGATGATCGCGCCCTTTCCATAGCTCTCGGGCGCATAGGGCTTCAGCAGCGCGATCGCCATGGCCGAGATCTCACGCCCGATCGCCGCGCTCGCCTCGGTCAACTCGCCGAGATCCCGCACGAACTTGCCCGCGAACGGATTGCGCACCACCGCCACCGCGGCCACCTTGCGCAATGGCGGCTGCGCCGGTTCTCTGGCCTCGCTGCGCGCCTCATCGACAAATGTCAGGATCTTTCGGATGTGCATGTGTGTTTCACTCTCTCAGCAATCGCTCAACAGTGACGGGCATAGCGGTGCCACTCGGGCGGTCGTTCCGCTCCCCTTGCGGTCAGGACCTGGGGATGATCCTTACCCGCCCGCGCGACTCGGTCCCGATCCTACACCGCCGGATCCTGCAGCTTGGTGCGGATCGCCAGATACGGATCCCATGCGGCCGCCGACGCAGCCATGACCGCATAGGCGCCGGCATCGAACAACGCCCTCACGCGCACGGGCGAGCAGACACCGCCGACCGCAAGGATGCGCAGCGCCAATCCATCCTCGCGCACGATCGTGACCGCGCGACGGACGCAATCCATGGCGACGTCGAACACCACACCGCCCATCAGGCCGGCGCGCAAGCGGCTCGCGCCGAAAGTCGGCGCACCCGACGGATCGACGAACAGCCGGCTCGGCGCATTGATCATCACGACGCCGTCGACGATGCCGGCAAGCTCCCGCAACAGGCCGGCCATCACCGCATGCTCAAGGATCGGCCCGATCTTGACCAGGAGCGGCGTCGATCCGATCGCCGCGCGGGCCGCGCGGGCGATACGCCCCACCATTGCGACATCGCGATAGACCTCGCCCTCCTGTTGCGCCACGTTCGGGCACGACAGGTTGAGCTCGACCACCTGGGCGCCGGCCGCCCGCACCTCGCCGGCAAGCGTGGCGAAATCGTCGACCAAGGCCGCTTCCGTGCTCACGGCCTCGGCCGTGCCGACCACCGATACGATCAGCACCTGCCCGGGCCGCAAATGCGCGCGGCACTTGGCGATGTCCGCGCGCCAGAATTCGGGCGGGCTCGACGGAATGCCGATCGATCCGGCCGCGGTTGCGGTCAGCGCGTGCAGGGGGACGCTGTCGATGGTGCGGACCGGGGTGCCCGGGTCGGAAACGAGGCTCGTCTCATCGACGTAGACCCAGTTCGGCACCGGATGAGCGATCCGCGGCCGGCTGCGCACGGTCTTGTAGGTGAGCAGATCGAAGCCGAGCCGGCTGTAGAGCGCGACCCATCGCTCATTCACCAGCAGGCTCGCCGCGATGCCGAGACGCGACGCGACGCGATGCCCGAGAAAATCCTTCGACGGCGTCGCCGGAACGTCCGGATAAGGCCCCGCAAACGCCGGCCCGGATGCTGCATTCTGTTCGAACGTACGATCGAACCGATAGACCGGCTCCGCCAGCGGCGGCGGAGGCGCGAGGGTGGCATCATAGACATTGGTCAAGCGGCTACTCCCTGCTGATGCTGCTCATTCGCCGCGGCGCACCGCGCGCATCACCATCTCCGGCAGCGTATACCGGTTCGAGACGACATGCGATCCTTCGGTTCTTGGCGTTATGCCGCGCGGACCCTGGTTGTGCGGGTGCCCTCACCCTTGGCGTTGTCGCCGCATGATTCACAGGCCGGCGTGACGAAGCTGGCAGCCCGGAAGGCCCGCCTCGCCCACAGGAACGGCAAAGCGCGGTCATCTTAGGCCCATCGAATCGGCCTAATGTGCTATCGCGCCTTCAGCTTGAAAGACGCTATACGGTCCCCGATGCGACGAGCCTACAACAGCGCCGTTGACGCGTTCTGGCACTTCCTCGCCGATGACGGCTGGGCAATTGCGAGCCACATCGCGCTGTCGGCGCTGATGGCGATGTTCCCGTTCTTCATCGTGCTCACGTCCCTCGCCGGCCTGCTATTCGGCTCCAGCGATCTCGCCGACCGGGTCGCCAAGCTGTTGCTGTCGACCTGGCCCGAAGAGGTGGCCCAGCCGATCGAGCGTGAGATCCACAACGTACTGACCACCACGCACACCAGCGCTCTCACGCTCGGTGCCGTGTTCGCGGTCTATTTCGCGTCGAGCGGCGTGGAAAGCCTGCGGATCGGGCTCAATCGCGCCTATGACCTTACCGAGACACGGCACTGGATCCTGCTGCGGCTGGAATCGATCGGCTTCGTGCTGGTGGCAGCGGTGGGATCGCTGGCACTGGGACTGCTCGTGGTGCTCGGGCCGCTGCTGGTTCGCACGGCGCTCCACTATGCGCCCTGGCTCGCGCCGCTCGAGGGCCAATTCAACGTCCTGCGTTTTGCGGTGGCGAGCGTCATGCTCGTGGTCGCCCTGCTGGTGGTGCACAAATGGCTGCCGGCGGGACGGCGGCGGATACGCGACATCCTGCCGGGGATCGCCGCCACCATCATCCTGTGGCTCGCCGCCGGCATCGCCTTCGGCCGCTATCTTGCGGAGTTCTCGTTCACGTATGTGAACACCTATGCCGGCCTCGCCTCGGCCATGATCGCGCTCGTGTTCCTCTATTGGACCGCTTCGATCTTCATCTACGGCGGCGAGCTCAATGCCGCGCTGATGTTCGACCCGCAGGAAAGCGACGCGCCGGACAAGGCCTCCCCGACCAATCAAGCCTGACATGCATCGCGGGCGACGATCGGCCCGATCGCGCCCGCGATGTCTTCAGTTGTTACGCGACCTCAGGTGTTGCGCGACCTCGACGCCAAATCGGGCCGACGAGCGTTTCACCCGATGTAGACGACGCGCTTCTGCTCCTCCGCTTGCGCGGGCGTCGTGACCTGCGCGGGAAGCTGGAGCACCGTCGCTTCCTGGCCCTCGCACAAATCGGTCAGGAGCACGACCTGGCCGTCGGGAAACTCCAGCGCATCGTGGTGGATGCGCGGCTCGTCCTTGTTGACCTGACGGAAGATCGCGGTCTTGTGGTGGATCGCCTTCACACCCCAGCCGAGGAAACCGGTCGCCGTTCTCAACGGCTGTTTCGCGAAAGCGAGCTCCGTTCCTGGAAGCACACAAACCGCGGTGGTGACCTCCTCCGGCGCAGCAAAACCACGTGTGCCGGTGCCGAAATTCCGCGTCGTCAGCTTGTCGCCGACCTTGGCGGAACGAGACTTCACACTGTGTAGGCTGTAGTCGCACATGGTGAGGACTCCTTTCCTCATGCCCCCCATGGCCTCTTACCCAGCCGCAAGCCAATCTAGTGCCGGAACGTGGAAAAATGGTGTCGCCGCAGTGCGGGAGCGACACCGAAAGACGCACGGCAGGAAGATCTATGCTCCGCTTCCCGCCGCTTCCACGACATCGTCGAAAGAGCGCAATCCGGTGCGCGGCGTGTTGACCAGCACCGCCATGTTGCCGGGCGGATGGCGATTGGTGCGCATCAACTCGTGCGCGTAGGGGATCTTGTCCCAGGTGAATACTCCGCTCATGCACGGATCGATGCGCCGATCGAGCACGAACTGGTTTGCCGCCGAGGCCTGCTTGAGATGCGCGAAGTGCGAGCCCTGGATGCGCTTCTGCCGCATCCAGACATAGCGCGCGTCGAAGGTGATGTTGTAGCCGGAGGTGCCGGCGCAGAACACCACCATGCCGCCGCGCTTCACCACCAGGCACGACACCGGGAACGTCGCCTCGCCGGGATGCTCGAACACGATGTCGACGTCGCGCTTGCCGGTGATGTCCCAGATCGCCTTGCCGAACTTGCGCGCCTCCTTCACCCAGGCGTCGTATTCAGGCGTTCCGACCTTCGGCATCTGGCCCCAGCAGGAAAAATCCTTGCGGTTGATGACGCCCTTGGCACCGAGCTGCATGACATAGTCGCGCTTGCTCTCGTCCGAGATGATGCCGATCGCGTTGGCGCCGGACGCGGCTGCAAGCTGCACGCCGAACACCCCAAGGCCGCCCGAGGCGCCCCACACCAGCACATGGTCGCCGGGCTTCATGGTGTGCGGCACATGGCCGAACAGCATGCGGTAGGCGGTCGCGAGCGTGAGCGTGTAGCAGGCCGCCTCCTCCCAGGAGAGGTGCGCCGGCTTCTTCATCAGCTGGCGCGACTGCACGCGGCAGAACTGCGCGAACGAGCCGTCGGGCGTCTCGTAGCCCCAGATGCGCTGCGAGAGCGAGAGCAGCGGGTCACCGCCGTTGCAGTCCTCGTCGTCGCCGTCGTCCTGATTGCAGTGGACGATGACCTCGTCGCCGACCTTCCAGCGCCGCACCTTGGCGCCGCAGGCCCACACCACGCCCGAGGCGTCGGAGCCGGCGATGTGGTATGGATTCTTGTGCACGTCGAGCGGCGAGATCGGAATGCCGAGGCCCGCCCACACGCCGTTGTAGTTGACCCCGCCGGCCATAACGTAGACCAGCACCTCATCCTCGCCGATCGGCCAGGTCGGAAGCACTTCGATCTGCATCGAGGTCTCCGGCGGACCGTGGCGCTCCTTGCGGATCGCCCAGGCGTACATCTTCGACGGCACGTGGCCGAGCGGAGGGATTTCGCCGATCTCGTACAGATCCTTAGGACGCTCTTGCTGGGGCGCGTCCGCCTTCAAGACAACCGCCGACATGGTCGCCTCCTCCCGCGCTGCAATGTGCGTTCAGGCCGCTTGGTCGCATGGTCTCCGTCGAGAAGTCTGCAGCTTCTCGATACCAGCATCAGTCTGCCGCAATTCATATTGCGACGCAACAGAAGCGTGCAGCAATTCCGATCGGCTGCAGGTCGGCCGGACACAGGCCACGGCATCCCAAAGAAACACGTAGATAAGGACGGCCCTGCGCAGCGGCCCCCTGACAGGCCTCGACGCGCACGATATCGTCGCCTGGGGCAGCGTGTCCGAGACGGCATTGGGGCGTCCGGCGCTGCTGGGAGGTTGCGGCCATGGGCGGAGAGAGCCTGCTCGTTTTCCTGGTCGTCGGTCTGGTCGCGGGCTGGCTCGCCGGCAAGTTGGTGGGGAGCGGCTTCGGCCTCATCGGCGATCTCATCGTCGGCATCATCGGCGCGTTCATCGGCGGCTGGCTGTGGAGGCAGTTTCACTTGCCGACGATCGGAAACTTCTGGATCAACGCCATCGTCACCGCCACCGTCGGCGCCGTGATCCTGCTTTTCATCCTTCGGCTGATCCGGCGCTGACTTCAGCGACGACGTAATAAAGCTGGTCTATCCGCCGCGAGGCGGTATGATCTGCAGCCCAATTCGCAGGGTGCATGGGGAGGACGTCGTCATGGAAGGCGTAGGCATCATCGGTTCGCTGGTCGCAGGCGCGATCGCCGGTTGGCTGGCCGGCCAGATCATGCGCGGGTTCGGCTTCGGCCTGCTCTGGAATATCGTCATCGGCATCGTCGGCGCCTTCATCGGCGCGTGGCTGCTCCGCACGCTGGGCTTTGTGCCGTTCCAGAACTTCATTGGCTCGATCATCAACGGGGTCATCGGCGCCGTGATCCTGCTGTTCATCGTCGGCTTCATAAAAAAGCGATAGCGGGCCCCGTTCCGCGCAGATGACATGGCTGGCGGCGACCCGGTCGGGTCGCCGCGTGGTTTATGCTGCTCAATAATCTTCCTTGCGACAGCAACAAGAGTATGGTGCATTGCACAATCGCGGGTTGGCCCACGAGCCGGCCAAGCGGGGCAAAGATTATGAGCGACCCATCGAATAGTCAGAAGCGGGACCGGCCGTGGATTTTCCGCACCTACGCCGGCCACTCCACCGCGCACGAATCGAACGCGCTCTATCGCAAGAACCTCGCCAAAGGGCAGACCGGGCTCTCGGTCGCCTTCGATCTGCCGACTCAGACCGGGTACGACAGCGATCATCCGCTTGCCAAAGGCGAGGTCGGCAAGGTGGGCGTGCCGGTGTCGCATCTCGGCGACATGCGCACGCTGTTCGACCAGATCCCGCTCGGCGAGATGAACACGTCGATGACGATCAACGCGACCGCGGCGTGGCTCCTCTCGCTCTACGTGACGCTCGCCGACGAGCAGGGCGTCCCCCGCGAGAAGCTCACCGGTACGACCCAGAACGACATCATCAAGGAATATCTTTCGCGCGGAACCCACGTGTTTCCGCCCGCGCCTTCGCTTCGGCTCACCAAGGACATGATCCTGTTCACGACCCGGGACATGCCGAAGTGGAATCCGATGAACGTCTGCTCGTACCACCTGCAGGAAGCGGGCGCGACGCCGGTGCAGGAGCTCGCTTTCGCGCTCGCCACCGCGATCGCCGTGCTCGACACCGTGCGGCGGTCGGGCGCGGTCGAGCCGGCGGCGTTCGGCGACGTGGTCGGGCGCATCTCATTCTTCGTCAATGCGGGGCTGCGCTTCATCACCGAGATCTGCAAGATGCGCGCCTTCGCGGAGCTCTGGGACGAGATCACCGCGCAGCGCTACAGCGTCAATGATCCCAAGCAACGCCTGTTCCGCTATGGCGTGCAGGTCAACTCGCTCGGGCTCACCGAGCAGCAGCCGGAGAACAACGTCGCTCGCATCCTCATCGAGATGCTGGCCGTCACGTTGTCGAAGAACGCGCGCGCGCGCGCCGTGCAGCTGCCGGCGTGGAACGAGGCGCTCGGCCTGCCGCGGCCGTGGGACCAGCAGTGGTCGCTGCGCATGCAGCAGATCCTTGCCTATGAGACCGACCTGCTTGAATACGGCGACATCTTCGACGGCTCGCCTGCTATCGCCGCCAAGGTCGACACGCTCAAGCGCGAGGCCAAGGAGGAACTGGCGCATATCGAGGCGATGGGCGGCGCGGTGGCTGCCGTCGAGCAAGGCTACATGAAGCAGCAACTGGTCGAGTCGAACACCCGCAGGGTGGAAGCGATCGAGCGCGGCGCGCAATCCGTGATCGGCGTCAACCGCTTCGTCGAGAGCGAGGTGTCGCCCCTGGTCGGCGCCGCCGACGCCATCCTCACCGTGTCGCCGCAGGCGGAGGCCGAGCAGATCGAGCGCCTCAAGGCCTGGCGCGACGCGCGTGACCAGAAGGCGGTATCGGCCGCGCTCAAGGACCTGCGCGCCGCCGCCAAAGAGAACCGCAACATCATGCCGGCGTCGATCGCCTGCGCCAAAGCCGGCGTCACCACCGGCGAATGGGGCTTCACGCTGCGCGAGAGCTTCGGCGAGTATCGGGCGCCCACCGGCGTCGGGCGCGCACCGCGCAACGAGACCGTCGGCCTCGACGACCTGCGTGCCGACGTCGACCGCGTCTCGCGCAAGCTCGGCCGGCGGCTCAAATTCGTGGTCGGCAAGCCCGGCCTCGACGGGCACTCCAACGGCGCCGAGCAGATCGCGGTGCGCGCGCGCGACGCCGGCATGGACGTGACCTACGAAGGCATCCGGCTCACGCCGGCGGAGATCGTCGACGCCGTGCGCGAGCAAGACGCGCATGTCGTGGGCCTTTCGATCCTTTCGGGCTCGCACGTGCCGCTGGTCGAGGAGGTGATCGCCCGCATGAAGACGGCCGGGCTCGCGGTGCCGGTCGTGGTCGGCGGCATCATTCCGCCGGACGATGCGCAGGCGCTGCAGCGCGCGGGTGTCGCGGCGGTCTATACGCCGAAGGATTTCGACCTGAACCGCATCATGTCCGACATCGTGCGGATCGTCGACGACGCCGCCGAGACAGCGGCCTAGCTTAGCTAGATTTCATTCGCGCCGGACCAGCGCGCCCATCATCTGCGTGAGCGCGCTCGGGCTGAGCGGCTTGGTGAGATAGCCGTCCATGCCGGCGGCGCGGCCGGCGGCTTCGTCGGCCGCATTGACGCGACCGGACACGCCGACGATCGGGACACGGCCGGCGCGGCCTTCGAGCGCGCGGATGCGCCGCGTCGCCTCGAGGCTGTCGATATCGGGCAGCGTCACGTCCATCAGCACCAGGTCATAGGACGCCTCCGCCACCGCCGCGACCGCGGCAGCCCCGGTGCCGACGAAGTCGGCGCGGTGGCCGAGCTCGCTCAGGATGGTGTTGAGCACCACCCGGCCATAAGGATTGTCCTCCGCACAGAGAATGCTGAGCGACTGGGCGGGCACTGTGGTCGCGCCGGCGGAGCCGTGCACAGTGTCCGCGGCCTCCGCCACCCGGTCGAGCGTGACACTGAGCCGGAAGCGGCTGCCGCTGCCGGGTTTGCTCGTCACCGTGAGATCGCCGCCCATCGCCTTCGCGATGCGCTTGACGAAGGTCAGGCCGAGCCCGGCTCCGCCGTAACGCCGCGCAATATGCGCGCTCGCCTGCGCGAACGGCCGGAACAACCGCCGGATTTCGCCCGCGCTCAAACCGATGCCGCTATCCGTCACCGTGAAGACGAGCCGTGCCTTGCCGCCGCCGGCATCCTCGCTGGCAACGCCAAGCCCGACCTGGCCGCGCTCGGTGAACTTGACCGCATTGTCGATGAGATTTTCGAGCGCTGCGCGCAGCCGCAGAGCATCGCCAATGACGGCCTCGGGCAATGTCTCGGAAATGTCCGTGGCGGCCTCGAGCCCCTTGGCCTCGGCGCGCGCGGCAAGCGAGGCGGCGAGCGCATCGGCGAGCCTCCGCGGGCGGATCAGCTCGCGCCGCAGCACCAGTCCTCGGGCGTCGGCGCGGGCGGCATCGACGATCAGCGAGGTGAGCATCGAGAGATGCTCGGCGGTGCTCTTGATCGCTGACGCCCAGGAGCGCTCCCGCTCCCCGAGCCCCGCAGTCGCCAGCAGCTCGCTCAACGCCAGGATGCCGGTGAGCGGCGTGCGGATCTCGTGTGCCAGGTCCGCCAGCGTCGCCTCGATCGCGCGCGCGTGCGACGCAGTCGGCCGACGGCGCGCGCTGCGATTGGCACGGCGCGCGCGCTTTCCAGCGGATATCCTCTTTTTCGGCATCGCACCCCCGCCACAGCTTGGCACGGAGATCGACGGTCGGCCATCGAAGCCAAGGGGTTTTCCCCCCGGCTCCCACGGCATTCGACAAGATGCGCGCTAAAGGCGAGCTAACGAAGCCCGACGATTCTGCGGATGTCGCGCGGACCGGCACCCGCATTCCGCAACGCGCGCAAGGCGGTCGATTCACTCGATTTCGAGAGCTTTTGGCCCGCGGAATCGCGAATCAAGCGATGATGATGGTATTTTGGTGCTGGAAGGTCCAGCAGCGCCTGCAGCAGCCGGTGAACCCCGGTCGCCCAGAACAGGTCCTGCCCACGCACGATGTCGCTGATCCCCTGGGCCGCGTCGTCGATTGTGACAGCGAGGTGATAGCTGGTCGGAACGTCCTTGCGCGCGAGCACCACATCACCCCAGAGCTCCGGGCGCGCTGCGACCGTTCCAGTCTCGCCTGCAGGTCCCTCGCCGCTCTCGCTCCACGCGAGGGGGCCGACGCGCGCAAGCGCCGCCGCCATGTCGAGACGTAAGGCATACGGCTTGCCCGCATCCATGAGCGCGTCACGCTCGTGCGCCGCCAGCGCCTTCGCCGTCCCGGGATAGAGCGGCGCGCCGTCCGGATCGCGCGGCCACGGGACATCCGGCGCCTGTTGTTCGCGCTCCGCCACCACGCGCGCGATCTCGCCGCGGCTCTCGAAGCTCGGATAGATCAGGCCCAGCGCCTCGAGGCGCGCCAGCGCCGCGCGATAATCGTCGAAATGCGCGCTCTGCCGGCGCACCGGCGCCTCCCAGCCGATGCCGAGCCAGGCCAGGTCTTCATAGATCGCCGTCTCGTATTCGGGCCGGCAGCGCGAGGCGTCGATATCCTCGATGCGCAGCAGCAGCCGGCCGCCGGCGGCGCGCGCCATCTCGAAGTTGAGCAGCGCCGACAGCGCGTGGCCGAGATGCAGGTGGCCGTTCGGGCTCGGCGCGAAGCGGAAGACCGGATCAGGCATGAGGCGGATGCCGGCTCAGAAAAGGGGTTGCGTTGCGGAAGCATTTGTAGTCGCTTCCCGCCGGTCATGTCCTTCTTCATTCACACCGAAGCCGATCTCGACGGCGCGATCGCGCAACTGATCGAGGGCGACCCGCGCTTCGCCCCGGTCTTGTCGCAGGCGGGACGGCCGCCGTTGCGGCGGCGGGAGGGCGGCTTTCCCGGCCTCGCCTCGATCGTGGTGTCGCAGCAGCTTTCGACCGCAAGCGCGGGCGCGATCTGGGCACGACTGATCGCGGCGCTCGATCCGCTGGAGCCCGAGGCGATCCTGCGGGCGCGGCCCGCCAAGCTCGCCCGCGTGGGTCTGTCCGGACCCAAGATCCGCACCCTGAAGGCGATCGCCAAGGCGGTGGCCAAGGGCGAGCTCGATCTCGCCGCGCTCATGCACATGGGTGCCGACGAGGCCCACGCCACGCTCACCGCGGTGCATGGCATCGGCCCTTGGAGCGCGGACATCTACCTGCTGGCCTGCCTCGGCCACGCCGACGCCTGGCCCGCGGGCGACCTCGCTTTGCAGGAGGCGGCCAAGCTGCTGCTCGGGCTCGAGACCAGGCCGACGACAAAAGAGATGGGAGCGCTGGCAGAACGCTGGCGCCCCTGGCGCGCCGTCGCCGCTCGCCTCTTGTGGACCCATTACCGCGCCGTCAAGCAACGCGATGGCGCGCCGATTGCTGCCGGGACGAACGCGCCGGCGAAGCCGCCGCGCGCAAGAAAGACGTCGCCGAAAGCACTGAAACCGAAGCCTGCAGCTCGCACGGCGTCAACAACGCGGAGGACGGATGCTCGACGGACCCAGGCTTGAGCCGCGCAACGGGCCGGCGCGCCAGCTCGTGGTGTTCCTCCACGGCTACGGCGCCGACGGCAACGACCTGATCGATATCGGCCGCGCCTGGCAGGGACTGCTGCCGCAGGCGGCTTTCGTCTCGCCGCACGCGCCCGAGCCCTGCGGCCAGGCGCCCGTCGGGCGACAGTGGTTTCCGCTCACGTTCCGCGATCCCAACGAGCGCTGGCTCGGCGTCAACAAGGCGGCGCCGGTGCTCGCAAGCTTCCTCGACGCCGAGCTCAAGCGCCACAACCTTCCGCCCTCGGCGCTGGCGCTGGTCGGCTTCAGCCAGGGCACCATGATGGCGCTGCATCACGGGCTGCGGCGCAGCGTGGCGCCGTTCGCCATCGTGGGCTATTCCGGCCTGCTGGTGGAGCCGGCCGACGCGGATCCGGACAGCTTCGCTGCCGAGATCAAGGCGAAGCCGCCGGTGCTGCTGGTGCATGGCGACCAGGACGAGCTGATCCCGCCGCAAGCCTTGTTTCACGCCTCGAGCGGGCTCGGCGCGCTCGATGTGCCGGTCGAATGGCATCTCTCCCAGGGCGTCGGCCACGGCATCGACCAGGAAGGCCTGCGCCACGGCGGCGAGTTTCTGGCGCGCCGGTCGGTGACCGCACGCTAGCGCATGTCCCGGAAAAGTTGACGCCGGTTTTCCGATAAGGACATGCGCCAACGCAAGAAGAGAGAGCGATGGAGGAGACCTTCGCGCTCATCGTCGGCGGCGGACCGGTCGGTCTCGCCGCCGCGATCGAGCTCGCATGGCGCAAGGTCCCGGCAGTCCTGATCACGGACAAGCGCGAGACCGCGCAGCATCCCAAGTGCAACAACACCAATGCGCGCTCGATGGAGCATTTCCGCCGGCTCGGCATCGCCGACGCGCTGCGCTCCGAGAGCCTCCCAAACGAGGTCGCCCGCGCCTCCGCCTATGTGACGCGTTTCTGCGGCCATGAGTTCGGCCGCATGCCGCGGCCCTATGCGGACTGGCCGACGCCCGAGATCCCCAACAATGTCTCGCAGATCGTGCTCGAGCGCGTGCTGCGGCGCTGCGCGGAAGAGCGCGCGCCGACGCGGATTCGTTTCGGCCAGCGGCTCGTGTCGTTCGATGCGCAAGCCGATCATATCGTCGCCGACGTTGAAGACGTAACGACGCAGGCACGCCGCCAGATCAAGGCGCGCTTCCTGCTCGGCATCGACGGCGCCGGCAGCACGGTGCGCCGCGCGCTCGGCTTCGGCATGATCGGTGAGGACGGCACCACCCATCGCGCTTTCATGGGCGGCACCATGCTGTCGTTCTACATCCGCGCACCGACCTTGCTGGCGACGAGCCGACGTCCGCCGACCAACATGACCTGGATCCTCAACCCCGATATGCGCGGCATGATGTACGCGCAGGATGGCCGCGAGACCTGGGTCGTGCACTACCAGGTGCCGCCGCAGACCGATTGGCGCACGGTCGACGGCAAAGCCGTCGTCGCCGGAATGATCGGCGCCGACGTTCCGTTCGAGATCATCTCGAGCGGCCCGTGGACGGGCGGGCTCGCGCTGGTCGCGGAGCGCTATCAATCCGGACCGGTCTTTCTCGCGGGCGACGCGGCGCATCTGTTCACGCCGCTCGGCGGCCTCGGCATGAACACCGGCATCGGCGATGTGATGAACCTCTGCTGGAAGCTTGCCGCCGTGCATCAGGGCTGGGCCGGTCCGCAATTGCTCGCGAGCTACGAGATCGAGCGACGGCCGATGGGCGTGCGCAATTCGCAACTCGGCCTCCGCTGCACGCACGTGATGGACGGCTGGACCTTGCCGCCGGGCTTCGAGAACGACACGCCCGCCGCCGATGCCACACGCCGCGCCTTCGGCGCCAGGATCATGGAGGAGGACCGGCCGCAATATCTCACCGTCGGCATCCAGCTCGGCGAACGCTACGAGGGCTCGCCGATCATCTGCGAGGACGACAGCGCCGCGCCGCCCGACTGTTGGGACAGCTACACGCCGCTCGATCGCGCCGGTGCGCGCGCACCGCATTTCTGGCTCGCGCCCGGCCACGCCGCCTACGACGCGTTCGGGGACGGCTTCACGCTGATCGATTTCGGCGCGCCGGAAGGCGCCGATGCACTCACAAGCGCGGCGCGCGCACGCGGCGTGCCACTCAAGGTGCTGCCACTCAAGGTGCCGCCGCCCGCGCTACCCGCCGGCCTCTATCAGAACAAGCTCGTGCTGGTGCGCCCGGACCAGCACATCGCGTGGCACGGCAATTGGCACGGCGACAAGGTTCCCGATGCCACATTTGTGATCGATCGGGCGCGCGGCGCCTGAACGGCGCGAATCGGCGCGAGCAGAGCGCAAAGGCCACTACCCTCGGCTTCTACCCCCGCGCAGGGCATCGCGGCCGCGAACGGCATTCCGCGTGACAAATCAGGGCTGTCCTGCGCACCGGCAATAACCCCCGGATCGGCCTTCACAATCTTGTCACGCTCCCATATAGACTAGGGGCCAGAGGAACTAGACCGTGAATGTTCATGTCTCGCCCTCGGGGTTTCCGGCGCTTGTGCTCAACGCGGACTTCCGCCCGCTGAGCTACTATCCGCTGTCGCTGTGGTCCTGGCAGGACACGATCAAGGCGGTCTTTCTCGAGCGCGTGAACATCGTCGCTCTGTATGACCGCGCGGTACACAGTCCCAGCCTGGAAATGAAGCTGCCGAGCGTGGTCTCGCTCAAGACCTACGTGAAGCCCGCGACCCAGCCTGCCTTCACCCGCTTCAACGTGTTCCTGCGCGACAAGTTCTGCTGTCAGTATTGCGGCACGCGCGAGGACCTGACCTTCGACCATCTGCTGCCGCGCTCGCGCGGCGGACAGACGACGTGGATCAACGTGATCGCGGCCTGCTCGTCATGCAATCTCAAGAAGGGCAACATGACGACGGACGAGGCCAGGATGTATCCGTCGCAGATGCCGTTCCAGCCGAGCGTGCACCACCTGCACCGCAACGGCCGGCTGTTCCCGCCCAATTATCTGCACGACAGCTGGCTCGATTATCTCTATTGGGACACCGAACTCGATCCGTGATGCGGGCTTCGTAGCCCGCAGGAAGCCATAAGCGCGTTAACGCGCGTCTTTGATGCGCTATGGCGGAATGCGGGAACGGTCTTGCGGCTGGGAGAACCCCGGATTGCGCTTCACTCCATCCGGGCTACAAGCTCGCTCATGACGCCAACCACCGCTTCCATCCGCACCGTGTTCGGTGCGCTGTTCCTGGCGCTGCTGCTGGCGGCGCTCGACCAGACCATCGTGTCCACCGCGCTGCCGACGATCGTGGGCGAGCTCGGCGGGCTCACCCATCTGTCGTGGGTGGTGACCGCCTATCTGCTGACCAGCACCGTGGTCGGTCCGCTCTACGGCAAGCTCGGCGATCTGCACGGCCGCAAGATCGTGCTGCAGGCCGCGATCGTCGTGTTCCTGATCGGCTCGGCGCTGTGCGGGCTCGCGCAGAACATGCTCGAGCTGATCCTGTTTCGCGCGCTGCAGGGGGTCGGCGGCGGCGGGTTGATCGTCGTCATCATCGCCACCATCGGCGACCTCATTCCGCCGCGCGAACGCGGACGCTACCAGGGCCTGTTCGGCGCCGCATTCGGCTTCGCCACCATCATCGGACCGCTGCTCGGCGGCTTCTTCGTCGATCACCTGTCCTGGCGCTGGATCTTCTACATCAACCTGCCGTTCGGCATCATCACGCTGCTGGTGCTCGCGGCCGCGCTGCCGTCGCCGTCGGCGCGCCGCGGCCACACCATCGACTATGCCGGCGCGAGCCTGCTGACCGGCGCGCTCACCGGGATCATTCTGTTCACCAGCCTGGGCGGCACCAGCTTCGCGTGGGACTCACCCGCGATCCTCGTCCTCATCGTCGCGAGCGTCGTCTGCAGCATCGCCTTCGTCGCGGCCGAGCTGTTGGCGCGCGAGCCGATCCTGCCGATGAGCCTGTTCGCGAACCGCAACTTCACCGTCGCGAGCACGGTCGGGCTGATCGTCGGCCTCGCATTGTTCGGCGCCGTGACCTTCGTCCCCATCTACTTGCAGGTGGTCAAGGGCGTGAGCCCGACCGCGTCCGGGCTGCTGTTGATGCCGATGATGCTCGGCATGCTCGCGACCTCGGTGGTGAGCGGCCGCATCATCAGCCGCTACGGCCGCTACAAGTTCTTTCCGATCGTCGGCACTGCGATCATGACCTTCGGATTGTTCATGCTCTCGCGGCTGTCGATCGAGAGCAGTCCGTATCAGACCTCGCTCGACGCGCTCTGGCTCGGGCTCGGCATGGGCATGGTGATGCAGGTGCTGATCCTCTCGGTGCAGAACAGCGTCGACTACAAGCATCTCGGCGTCGCCACGTCGGGCACGATGCTGTTCCGCTCGGTCGGCGGCGCGCTCGGCGTCGCCGTGTTCGGCGCGATCTTCGCGCACGGCCTGCATGCGCGGCTCGGCTCCGCCGGCATCGATTTCCTGTCGAACGTGGTTCCTGCCGCCGTGCAGGGTCTGCCGCCCGAGCTGCATCACGACTACATCGTCTCCGTGATGGCGGCGCTGCAGCCGGTGTTCATCTCCGCCGCCTGCATCGGTGCGCTGAGCTTCGCGCTGACGTGGTTGCTGCAGGAGGTCGAGCTGCGCGCCACCGCCGCCGCCGACGGCATCGCGGAGAGCTTCGCGATGCCGCGCGACGCCACCTCGCTCGAGGAGCTCGAGCGCATCGTCACCGTGCTGATCGCGCAGGAAAACCGCTGGCGCATCTATGCCGACCTCGCCAAGCGGGCGGCGCTCAATCTTCCTGCCCCCGAGCTGTGGATGCTGGCGCGGCTGGGCGAGCGCGCGCCGATCACGCAGGCGTCGTTGGCGCAGGAGCTCAAGATTTCCGCCGACGATCTTGCGGCGCCGTTGCAGGCGCTGTGCGAGCACGGCATCGCCGAGAAGAGCGCAAGCGGCGCGCTCTCGCTCACCGCCAAAGGCGTCGCGATGCGCGACCAGCTGCTCGCCGCGCGCCGCACGGGCCTCGCCGATCTGCTCGCGCGCTGGCAGCCCGAGCAGCACCCCGACGTGCTCGCGCTGATCGACCGTTTGGCGCAGGCGCTGACGCGGGACCTGCCCTCGCCGAAGGCCGCGTAACGGAAGCGCCCGCCTAACCGGAGCTTGTTGCCGCGACCATTGCACGTGCGGCTCTTGCGTCCCCTCCCCCGCAAAGCGCGTCGCAGACGCGGGTAAACGCGCTGATGCTGGGGGAGGGCTAGGGTGGGGGTACCCACGAAGATTCGTGCCGCGTCACCCCCACCCCAACCCTCCCCCGCAAGCGGGGGAGGGGGCGCACCGCCCGCGCGGCGTGGAGAGTGACTCCCTTACGCATCCGCCGCATCCATCACGGCCGCCCGCGGCTGTCGGCATGCGAGACATTCGGCACGCCGCAGCATAACCTGGACGCTCGCGGTTTGTCGGTGCCGGGATCGCCTCATGCGGAACGTTGCGCGTGTCATCGCCATCGCCGCGGTCGTGGCGGCAACCGGTCCGGGGACAACCGGGCGCGCAGCCGGCCAAGAGGCTCCCGACGGCTATCCCGGTCGCCTCGTGAAAATCGTGGTATCGGCGCCGCCCGGCGGCGGGCCCGATATCGTCGCCCGCCTGCTTGCCGACCGCCTCGCCAAGGCGATGGGCCAGCCGTTCGTGGTGGAGAACCGGCCCGGGGCCGGCGGCAGCATCGGCGCCGAAGCCGTCGCGCTGGCCGAGCCCGACGGCTACACGCTCCTGGCGGCGCAACCCGCGCCGCTGACCACGAGCGTGCCGCTGCACAAGAAGCTGGGCTACGACCCGACCGCGTTCGCGCCGCTCGCGATCATGACCTCGATCCCGAACACCATCGCGGTACGGGCCGACTTTCCCGCCGCGACCGTGGCCGAGCTCATCGCCTATGCCAGGGCAAACCCGGGCAAGGTCAATTTCGGCTCGCAAGGCATCGGCACCACGCCGCATCTCACCGGCGAACTGTTCGCGCGACTGACCGGCACCAAGCTGACCCACGTGCCCTACCGCGGCACCACGCAAGTGGTGAACGACCTCATCGCCGGGCACCTCGATCTCCTGTTCGTGCAGCTCGACGCGGTGCGCGAGCAGTATCAGGCGGGCACGGTGAAGATGTTGGCGGTCACGACCGCCAGCCGCGTTCCTGCGGTGCCCGCGGTGCCGACCTTGCACGAGGCCGGTGTCGACGGCCTGCCGTCCGACACCTGGAACGCGCTCGTCGCGCCGCCCAGGACGCCGCCGGCGATCGTCGCCAGGCTCAACCGCGCGGTGAACGCCGTGCTCAAGGACCCCGAGATCGCGGCGCACCTCGCGGCCATGAACATGACCCCCGTCGGCGGCACGCCCGACGAAGCGCGCGCCTTCATCGCGAAGGAGACCGCGCGCTGGGGCGACGTGATCCGCGCCGCCGGCATCCATGCCGATTGATGCGCGTAGCGCGTAGGGCGGGTTAGATTAGATTAGCGAAGCGTAACCCGCCACTTCTGTAGCCGCGGAGACAAGAGCGGCGGGTTACGGCGCCATAGCGCGTCGAAAGACGCGCGTTACCGCGCTATTGGCGCCTGACCCGCCCTACGATCTCACGATGTCAAACAGCGGAATTCGTTCTCGCGACGCGGTGCGTCCGAGGTTTGCGTCGATCGCCCCGACCGAGGGGCGGATGGAGCGCCGAGAGGCGCACCCGGGGTAGAACAGCGTGCCAATGAGCTCCGGCACGCCGCCGCTTGCGAGGCGGTGGCATCCCTCTCG
>Ga0153954_1000806_pt1 | contig 21354 bp, 17 predicted proteins | sample TSFL038MetaG_FD_102277 | JGI IMG/M metagenome (GOLD analysis project Ga0153954, IMG submission 102277) | Attine ant fungus gardens microbial communities from Florida, USA - TSFL038 MetaG | ecosystem: Host-associated > Fungi > Mycelium > Unclassified | place: USA: Florida, Wekiwa Springs State... | reverse complement strand
TCGCAGCTTCTGTTGCCCAATCAGCAGGGCTATTCCGTCGTGGGCCAGCTCTACGGTCAGCTGAAATTGGCGGATGACACGTTCTTTACGGCGGGACGCCATGTCTGGACGACGCCTTATCTCAACGAACACGACAACCGCATGACGCCGAACACTTTCTACGGTTACGTGCTGCAAAGCGCGATCGGCGATCCGGACAGCGGCAATCCTGCAGTTCGCTTCGGTGGTGGCTACATCGCCACCATCAAGCCGCGGGATGCCGTCAACTTCCAGTCTATGGCGCAGGCTGCCGGCGTGAACACCAGCGCGGGAGTCGGTCTCGCGGGCGCCTTGCTGACCTGGGGACCGGCCTCGATCGGCGCCATCGAGTATTTCTGCCAGGATACGATCAACATCGCGTACATCGAGGGGCGCTACGGGGCCGGACTGCCATGGGGGCTGCGCGGCGAGCTGGCGATGCAGTACGTCGACCAGCGCAGCACCGGCGGCAACCTGCTGGACAATGGTACCTATTGGTCGACCGGTCAGTTCGGTACCCGCCTGCAGCTCGGCTACCGAGACGCGATTTTGACCGCGGGTTTTTCCGCAGTGAACCCGGGATTCGCCATGCAAAGCCCTTGGAGCTCGAACCCGGTCTATACCGACGCCCAGATCCAGTCATTCCAGCGAGCGGGCGAGCAGGCTGTGATGGGAGGAGTCTCGTACGTGATGACGCTGATCGGCATGCCGCACGTCGCCGCGTCGGTGTTCTACTACACCGGCTCGACCAATGCGGTGGCGGCCGGCAAGCCCCTGGTCGAGAGCGAATGGGACTTCACGCTTGAATGGCGGCCCGACTGGAAGCCGCTGCAGGGGCTGTCGCTGATGGCGCGCTATGGCCACTCCGACACCAACCAGGACAACAAACTCACCACGACCGACGAGATCCGGCTGGTGCTGAACTACAACGTCAAGCTCTATTGACGCGTTGGTCAGGCGGCACATCAGTCGGCGAACATAGGTGACATAAGGTTGGAGGGCATGAGAGACAGTGACCGACCAGGTCATCGCGGATTCGCGTGCCTGAAATGCGGAGAGAGACGTTGCCATGACTATCTCAAAGACATTCGATCTCAGCAGCAGGACGGCCCTGGTGACGGGCGCCTCGTCGGGTCTCGGCACGCACTTCGCCAGATGTCTCGGCGCGGCCGGCGCCTCGGTGGTCCTTGCAGCACGTCGCGCCGATCGATTGAGGTCTCTTCAGGCAGAACTCTCGGACAAGAACGTTACGGCGAAGACTATTGAGCTCGATGTCCAGTCCGCGGAGTCGATCTCGTCGGCACTCGATGCGACCGGAGAGTTCGACATTCTGGTCAATAATGCCGGCATCTCGATTGTGAAGCCGGCGCTCGAGATGCCCGAGCAGGACTGGGATGCTGTCGTCGATACCAATCTGCGCGGCGCTTGGCTGATGGCGCAGGGTACGGCCAAGCGATGGGTGGCCGGGAAACGGCCAGGCAGCATCGTCAACATCGCCTCGATCCTGGGCCTGCGCACCATTGGGCAGGTCGCGCCCTACAACGCCTCCAAGGCGGGCCTCATTCATCTGACCAAAGCTCTGGCCATGGAATGGGCGCGCTATCGCATCCGCGTGAATGCGATTTGCCCAGGCTACATCGAGACGGAGATGAACAGCGCCTTCTGGAAGACACCCGGCGGTCAGAAGCTGATCGAGCGCATCCCGCAACGTCGCATCGGCCAGCCTGAGGAGCTGGATGGTGCGCTGTTGTTGTTGGCTTCGGAGGCAGGCTCCTTCATGACCGGTAGCGTGCTCACCGTTGACGGTGGGCACACGGTCAGTTCTCTCTGAAAATTACCAACCGTTGATCCGGTCGTAGACGTCGACGACCGACTTGCCACTGTCGATGTCGCTGTCGACGACGTAGTAGCGGTCGTAGGCCGCCGCGGTGATGCAGGCATGGTTCGGCCACACACGCACGCGGCTGCCGATCGGCAGGTTGCCATAGGGAATGGGATCTTCGGCGCCGACGAAGCCATGTTCCTGCGAGCAGGCCACAACGGCCATGTCTTTCGCCGGTGCATTGGCGATGGTGCCGAAACCGACGTTGGGGTGGAATTCCTGGGCGCTGATGTCCTTTGAAAGCGCGAGCGCGCCCGCGTCGATCAGCACCTGGTTGCGATGCGGGTAGTGGCCAATCACAGACGCCAGCACCGAGAGAGCGAGATCGCCGGATCCACAGGAGCCGATGAACTCCTGGTCAAGGTCGTTGAAGCAATAGACGCCCGGCCGCATCTCGGTAATGCCCGAAAAATCGCGTGAGTGCGTCGCCGTCGGTGTCGAGCCGCCCGACACGATCGGGCAGGGGATGCCCACCGCACGCAGCTTCTCCGCCGCACCGACGATCGCCTGGCGTTCCTGTTCGGCGACCCGTGCGATCCCGTCGATCGTGCTTTCGTGATACGAATGGCCCGCATGGGTCATGACGCCCGCCAGCTCGACGTTCGGCGCCTCGTGCAGCACGCGGCCGATCTCGACCAGGCCGGGCAACTCGGGATAGGGCAGGCCAGCGCGGCCGCCGCCGCTGTCGATCTCGATGAAGACGGAGAAGGTTTCGCCGCCCTTGGCCGCATCGGCGATGGCGCGGGCGACGGCGAAATTGTCGGTCACCACGCGCAGATTCACGCCCTTGCGTCGCAATTCGGTCACGGCACCGAGCTTGGACGGGACAACACCCACGCCGTAGAGGATGTCCTTGAAGCCGCCGTCGGCGAAGTAGCGCGCCTCGGCGAGCGTCGAGACGGTGATGCGGCCATCATGACCTTCGACCGCCATGCGGCCGACCTGGACGGATTTGGCGGTTTTGAGATGCGGGCGCAGCGCCACACCCGCCTTGGCCAGCCGCTCGCTCATGCGCTTGAGGTTGCGGCGCAGGATGGCGCGGTCGAGAATAAGGGCGGGTGTCGGCAAGTCGTCGAGAGTCTGATGAGGCATGGAGCTATTGTGATCCGCGAAACGCTCGAGCGCTACAGCATCCGGAGACGGACCAACCATGCCGATTGAGAACGAGCGCAAGTTCGTGCTCGACGATCTATCGGGCAAGCTCGAAGCGACGCTTGCGGCACGCCCGGGCGTCGAGCGCACTTTCCTGAATCAGGCCTATCTCGATGCGTCGGGCCTGCGCATCCGCTCAATCGGGAGCGCGCAGGGCACGCGCTACATCTTCAGCTACAAGCGTATGGTCGATGGTCAGATGGTCGAGATCGAGACTGACCTCTCCGCCATCGACTTCAAGCGGCTCTGGAAGCTCCGCGCCGAGGCGCTGCGGAAAGCGCGCTACTCCTGGCACGACGGCCCTTACAAATGGGATGTCGATTTCTTCAAGACCGATTCGGGCGGCACTTATTTCGCGCTGGCTGAGGTCGAGATGCCGGAAGAGCAGACAGAGCCGCCGCCGCCCGCCGATATTCTCGCGTCTCACGTGTTGCTGTTGGCACCGCGCGACGATTCCCGGTTTACCTCCAAGCGCCTCGCCGACCGCATGCACGCCGAGCGGCTGCTCAAGGAGATCTGCAGCAAGGGTTCTGTGTCATGAAGATCGCTAGTATCGAAAGCATTTCCCTCAAGGTGCCGTTCACGTTCGGTGGCGCGCCCGGCGGCTTCAAGCGGTGGGCAAGCAATGACACGCTACTAGTGAAGGTCCAGACCGATACGGGACTTGTCGGCTGGGGCGATGCCTTCTGCTATGGCTGCATGGACGCGGTGAAGGGCGCGCTTCATTCGATGGTCGCGCCCTTGGCCATTGGCCGCGATGCGTCGGACATCTTGCGGCTGTCGCATGAGCTGCAGAAGGTGCTGCATCTCTTCGGCCGCTACGGTATCACGATCTTCGCGCTCTCGGGTCTCGATATTGCGCTGTGGGATGTCGCCGGCAAGGCGGCGAACCTGCCGCTGCATCGGCTGCTTGGCGCCTCTGGCGCCACGTCATTGCCGGCCTATGCGAGCCTGCTGAAGTACAAGGATCCTGAACGCGTCGCCGCGCGGACCAAGCTCGCCGTTCAGCAAGGTTATCGCTACGTCAAGCTGCACGAGACGGAGGAAGCTGAGGTCCGCGCCGCACGCGAGGCCGCGGGCAGCGACGTAAAGCTGATGGTCGACACGAACTGTCCGTGGACGCCGGAAGAGGCGCGACACATGACCTTGAAGCTTCGACCCTATGACCTTCATTGGCTGGAAGAACCGATCTTCCCGCCGGAGGACTTCGCCGCCATCGCCAAGCTGCGCGCTGGCACGGGCGTCGCCATGGCGGCGGGCGAGAACAACTGCACCGCCGTCCAGTTCCGCGACATGTTCGCGGCGGATGCCGTCGACTATGCGCAGCCCAGCGTCACCAAAGTAGGCGGCATCACGGAATTTCAGAAGGTGGCGGCGCTGGCCGATGCCGCGGGCGTGACCTTGATGCCGCATTCGCCGTATTTCGGTCCGGGCTTCCTCGCGACCCTGCAGCTCACCGCGGCGCGCGGGCAGCCAGGCGCCATGATCGAGCGCTATCACATGGACCTCGAGGCGAGCCTCTATGGCGATGCGATCGAGGCCGTCGACGGAGCCTTCGCTGTACCAAGCGGTCCGGGCCTCGGGCGTGAGCCCGACCCAGATGTGATCAAGACTTACGCGGTGGTCTGACTCGCGGAACGGCGACCAGCGGCCAGGGATCGGGGAGTGCCGGCATCGGACAGTCGATCAGCGTCGGGCCGCCGCGGGCAAAGCCACGCGAGATGGCGGCACCAAGCTCGGCCGGCGACGTTACCCGCTCCGAGGCAATGCCGAAGCTTTCGCCTAGCTTCACGAAGTCCGGATTGTGCAGATCGGAGGCGATCGTACGGCCCTTGAAGGATTGCTGCTGGATGCGCTTCACGTTGCCGTAGGCGCCATCGCTGAACACGACAGCGACCGTGCCGATGTTGTTCTGCGTCGCTGTGGACATTTCCATCGCCGTGAACAGGAAGCCGCCGTCGCCGTTGATCGACAGGACCGGCGTGTCGGGCTTGGCGACCTTGACGCCGAGCGACGTGGCGTATCCCCAGCCCAACGTCCCTTGATAACCCGGCGACAGGAAAGTGCGCGGCTTGTAGGTCGGATAGGCCAAGCGCGCGGCGTAACCGATTTGCGTCAGCTCATCGACCAGGATGCCGTCGTCCGGCAGGGCTTTGCGGATCGCTTCGAGGTAGGCGATCTGCGGCGCGAGCAGGTCGTGCACCTTCCTGGTTACCTGCGCCTTGGTCTCGGCCACGGCATCGGCTCGGCCGTTCCGCTTGGCGTTGTGCGCACTGACCCGATGCGCCAGCGCCTTCAATGTCGCGGTGGCATCGCCGACGATGCCGATCTCCGGCTTGCGCTGGCGGTCGATCTCCTCGCCATCAATGTCGATGCGGATGACCTTGAGATCGTCGTCGATGCCCCACACCATCTGCGCGGACTGGATGCGTGTGCCGACGGCGAGCACGACATCTGCTTCGCTCCAGAAGCGATAACCGGCCGGAGCCGTAACGGAGAGCCGATGGCGGCCATCGATCACGCCCTGGCCCATTTTGCCGGTCATCACCGGCGCATCGAGCATCTCGGCGATCTGTTTGACGTATTCACCGGCCTCCTGGGCACCGCCGCCGACGGCGATCATCGGTCGCTTGGCGTTGCCCAGCAGCTTGGCCGCACGTTCGACCGCTTCCTCATCGACAGGGCAGGGATCGGCTTGCGCGGCCGAATCGGGTAGTATCACTGGCGCCTTGCGGCCCCACGTATCCATCGCGCATTCGAGCGCCACCGGACGACGGCGGCCCGACAGCAGCCGACGGAACGCCTCGTTCATTAGCCCCGGAGCTTCGGCCGGTGCGGTGATGCGGTCTGCCCACTTGGTAAGGCCGCGCATGATGCCCAGCTGGTCGGGCAGCTCGTGCAGCAGGCCGACATTGCGGCCGATCATGGCTTGCTGGATCTGGCCCGTCAGCGCCAGCACCGGGGCGTTGACGGCATAGGCTGTCGACAGCGCAGCCGTCGTGTTGAGGAAGCCCGGCCCCGGCACCACGACGTAGGCTGAAGGTTTCCCGGTCGCCATGGCATAACCCAGAGCCATGTAGGCACAAGCCTGTTCATGGCGGGCATGGATCGGCCGGATCGCGTTGGTACGGTCGTAGAGGGCGTCGAAGAACGAGTCGTTCTGGACGCCCGGGAGGCAGAAGAGGGTGTCGATGCCGTTGAGCTCGAGCATCGAGACGACGGCCTGGGCTGTACTGAGGGTTTGCATGCCCTTAGTCTACACGGGCTCCAGAGGCACGGATAATAGGTGCGAGTCGCGCTTCTTCCGAATCGCGGTAGGCCAGCGTATCCGCCGGCGTGTTCCACCAGGCTGTCGTGGCGAGGTCAGCGAACTTGGCCTTCAGGTCTTCGCTCTCCAGCGCTTTCTTGGACAGGTCCGACAATCGATCTACGGCGTTGGGCGGCAGCTTCGCGGGGCCGGTAAGCGTGGTCCACGAGATGATGTCCATGCCGGGGAGCGTCTCGGCGATGGCGGGAATATCCGGCGCAATGGGCGTGCGGTTGGCCGAGGTGACGCCGAGCGGCCGCACCTTGCCGGCACGAGACTGGGTGAGCGTGCCCGGAATGTTGTCGAACATCATGTGAATCTGTCCGGCAAGCAGATCCTGCGTCGCCGGCGCGGAGCCGCGATAGGGCACATGCTGGATATCGACCTTGGCCAGCATCTTGAAGAGTTCACCCGACAGATGAAGCGTCGTGCCCGAGCCGGCTGAGCCGTACGAGTACTTGCCGGGGTTGGCGCGGCAGAGCTCGATGAGCTCGGCGACCGTCTTCGCGGGCACGCTGAGATTGACCGCGAGCAGGTTGGGCAACCACCAGATCGTCGAGACAAAAGTGAAGTCCTTGCGCGGATTGAACGGCAGCTTGGCGTAGAGTGTGGGCGCGATCGCGTGGGCGGCGATTCCGCCCAGCCCCAGCGAGTAACCGTCGGGTTCGGACTTGGCCAGCGCGTCCATGCCGACATTGCCGCCGGCGCCGCCGCGATTCTCGACGATCCATTGCTGCCCCGAGAGCTCGGTCATCTTGGCGCAGAAGATGCGCGACAGCGTGTCCGTAGGACCGCCGGCCGGGTAGGGATTGATGTAGCGCACAGGTCGATTTGGATAGGGATTTTCGGCCGCGACGAGCGATGGTGCGACAATCGTGCTTGCCACTCCCGCGAGCAAAGCCCGGCGCGAGGGCGCCTGTGCAGTCTTTCTCATCTGAAATTCCTCCTATTTTTGGGGATTAGAGTGCCAGCGGACTGCCGGATCGTCGAGGTTGAGACAATTCGCGCCTCAATCAGATTGTCGCAGTGGCAATGGGGATAGTTATGCCGAACTGCAAATGGTGCTATGAACCGCGGCCATAGCGATCCACCGACGGGAAGCGGTCGATCGCCGATCAAGGAAGAGCCATGTCGAGCAAGGCGTCTGTGTCCATTCTCCGCGCGATCGTCGGCGCGGCTTTGACGGTTGCCGCGGTCAATGCGTCTGCGCAGACCCTTTTGCAGCAGAACCCGGGTGTCCCCACGCTCGGGACGGTTGCTCCACAAACATCGCCGGTGCAGTTGCTGGTCGATACCTGCCAGGCGCCATTCGGCGTGTTGCCGGTGGAGAAGATCAACGCCTGCACGCAGGCGATCAACGGCGGCGCCGCGACCGGCATTCCGCTCGCCATGATTTATTTCAGTCGAGGCCAGGCCGAGAGTTTCAGCGGGGACCAGAAGGCCTCGCAGGCTGACTATCGCCAGGCGCTCAAGATCTTCACCGACGTCATCCGCCAGTCGGCGCCCAATTCGGCGATCATCTTCCAGCGTGGCCTGATCTACCAGACGATGGGCGACGCCGATCAGGCGATCGTCGACTACAGCGATGCCATTCGCCTTTCGCCTAAGGATACCTATGCGTACGTCAATCGCGGCATCGTCCTCTACACCAAAAAGGACAATAACGAGGGCGCCATCGCCGACTTCAACAAGGCGATTTCACTGAAGCACTGCGAAGTCGGCGCGTGGCTGAATCGCGGCTTGGTCTACAAGCGCAAAGGCAATCTCGATCAGGCAATCTCGGACTTCACCACGACGCTGACTTGCCTGCCGGCCAATCCGTCGCCAGTGCAAGCGCTGGGTTCATATCCGGCTGGAACGGTCTTCAATCAGGCCTTCTTCCTGCAGGTGCAGCAGGCCTCGCAGACGGCTGACACCTACTACCAGCGCGGCCTGGTCTATCTCGACAAGGCCGGCAAGGATAAGAAGCAGGCGCTTCCGTTCCTAGACAAGGCGATCGCCGACTTCTCGACGGCCATCCGCATCAACCCGACGGCTGCCGCGCACTTCGTCGGTCGCGCCTCCGCGTACATGTACAAAGAGGAGTTCAGGCCGGCGATCGCGGACTTCACCGAGGCGATCCGACTCTCTCCCGGCGACGAGTTCACCTACCTGCATCGTGGTATCGCCTACCATTCGGTGAACGAACCGGACAACGCCATCGCCGACTATACCGAAGCGCATCGCATCAATCCGCTCGACGTCAACCCGTTGGTCAATCGCGGCATCGTCTACTATTCGAAGAAGGGTGAGTACGACAAGGCGATCGCCGACTTCACCGATGCGCTCAAGATCGACCCCAAGGAGATCAATGCGTTGATCAACCGCGGCATCGCTTGGCGTGAAAAGGGCGACCCAGACAAGGCGATCCTCGATTTCACCGAGGCGCTGCGGCTCGGTATGCTGACCGGCGACGTGCTGAAGTTCGGCTCCGACGATCCGGAAGCGATCCGCCACTGGGATCAGGTCGCACATGCCTGCTATCAGCGAGGCACGGCCTATGTCGCCAAGACGGAATACGATCTGGCGCTGGCCGACTTCAATGAGTCGATCCGGCTCAACTCCAAGGAATCGCGCGTGTTCGTCTCGCGCGGCGGCATCTATCTCTACAAGCAGGACTACAAGCGCGCGATTACCGACTTCGACGAGGGCATTCGGCTCGATCCCGGATTCGCCTTTGCGTATTTCCAGCGCGGTTTCGCCTACCACGCGCTCGAGGAGCCGGATAAGGCCTATGCCGACTACACCAAATCGATCCAGCTCGATCCCAAGTACATCACCTCGTATCTGAACCGCGGTATCATCGATTACACGCGCCGTGCCGACTATGAGGGTGCAATCGCCGACTTCACCAAGGCTTTGCAACTCGGCCCGGACAACATCAACGCCCTGATGCATCGAGGCGTGGCCTATGGAGCCAACAACGAGTTCGACAAGGGCTTCGCCGATCTCAATCGTGCGATCGAGCTCTCGCCGGAATTTGCCAAGGCCTACTACTACCGCGGCGTACTCTACGGGCTGCGCGGCAGCACCGACCGTGCGCTTGCCGACTACGACGCGGCGATTCGCCTCGATCCGAAGGGACCGGAGGCCTACCTCAACCGGGCGGCCATCTACGCTAGGAAGGGCGATCAGGATCGCGCCATCGCCGACCTGACCAAGGTGATCGAACTCGTGCCCAACTCACCGGGCCCTTACTATAATCGCGGCTTCTCCTATTTCGCCAAGGGGCAGTACGAGAAGGCGGTGGCCGACTACAGCGAGGCGATCCGGATCAATCCGCGGCTCGCCGTGGCCTACAACAATCGCTGCCTGACCCGCGCCGTCATCGGCAACGATCTCAAGGACGCGATCGGCGATTGCGACGAGGCGTTGAAGCTGCAGCCCAGCAATGTCGACGCCATCGACACCAGGGCATTCATCTACCTGAAGCTTGGCGACTTCACGAAGGCGGCGACCGAGTACAACACCGCGCTCCAGCTCGATCAGAATCACGCGCGCGCGCTTTATGGCCGTGGCATCGCCAAGATGAAGGCGGGAGACAAGGCCGGTGGCGAGGCGGATATGGCAGCCGCTAGCAAGCTGGCGCCCAAGATCGCGCAGGACTTCACCAAGTTCGGCATCACCCTCAACTAGCGTTGGCGAGCAGCCAGCGCCGCCGAACCGTCACACAAAGCCGGCAGACTCGGCGATCCGTCTGCCGTTGAGGACCACCGCATGCCCGTCAATCCAGAGTTTCCGCTGCGTCTGATCGACGGCTATCGTGACTTCCTGTCCGGGCGCATGCCGATCGAGCGCGATCGCTTCCGTGAGCTCGCACGGCGCGGCCAGTCGCCGGACATCATGCTGATCGGCTGCTGTGATTCGCGTGTCGCCCCCGAAGTGATCTTCGACGCACATCCCGGCGAGATGTTCGTGGTGCGCAATATCGCCAACCTGGTGCCAGCTTATACGTCCGATGGCACCTGTCATGGCGTCTTCGCCGCGCTGGAGTTCGCGGTCCAGGTGCTGAAAGTCGGGCACGTCATCGTCATGGGCCACGCCCACTGCGGCGGCATTCGCGCTTTCGCTGAAAGCGGCCCCCCATTATCGCCAGGCGACTCGGTCCACAAGTGGATGTCGATGATCGCGCCCGCGGCGGAACGGGCAGGTTCAAAGGACCAGCCGAATTATCTTACACGGCTGGAGCAGGCGGCGATCGACGCGAGCCTCGATAACCTGATGACCTTTCCTTACGTCGCCGAAGCCGTGGGGCAGGGCACGCTTGTCCTGCATGGCGCCTATTTCGATGTCGCCACGGGGGAAGTCTTCACCCGTCAGGACGGCCGCTACGTCCAGATGGACTGCAATTCTGAAGGGTTGACTGCAGGCGGCTAAGCGGCGAATCTTGGCGCAAATTCCGGTGGTTAGCGGATCGGCACGGCTGTCGTGGCAGTGTCACGCAGGGTTGTTATTTCAACGCGCGGAGCCGGGCGGCGGCCGAGAGCCAGCTCCGAGTACACGCTCTTTCTGCGGCCGACGGGGGACTCGAATGTCAAATCCGGAACTCAATGGCCACGCCGGTCACGAGGAAGCCGCAGTTGAGGCTCAGACCCATGACGCGGTTGACGGAGAAGCGACGAACGGACAGCCGAGCGAAGCGATGACCGTCGCCGCGACCGTGGGTGTCGTCGCCGTCGGAGCGGCCCTCTGGGAAGTGGCCCTCCTGCCAGGCATCGCGCTCGGCGTTGCCGCAATGCTCGCGCCGAAGTATGTGCCGCGGGTCAGTTCGGCACTGACGCCGATGTTCCGCTCGTCCGTGCGCGGCGTCTACAAGTTCGGACAGAAGACCCGCGAGATGATGGCCGAGGCCAAGGAACAGGTGAACGACATCGTCGCCGAGGTCCACGCCGAAGGCGAAGCCGCAACGAAGGCCGAAGCGGAACCGGCGCCGAAGCAGTGATCAAGACGCCAGATCAAAGTACGGCCAGCGTTCCGAGTAAGACGCCACGCGCGAGCATGTCGAAAAAGAAGCATAAGCTGGAGATCGCTCACCAGATCCCCGGCCGTATCCGGATGAAGGTTCCCTCGGCCAAGGGAAATCCCGAGCAGCTTGAGGCATACAAGGAGACCTTGAGCCTCATCCCGGGCATCGAGCAGGTGCAGGTGAATCCGGCGACCGGCAGCATCGTGCTGAAATACGATCCGGCTCACCACGCCGCTTTCCATGCCACGTTCGACGATCACTGCAAGGAGCATCACGGTCACGGCCATCCCAAGCCACCGACCAACGAGATCGATGCGCTCGCACGCAGGATCGAACAAGAAGCCGACTATCTTGCCGAGCACTCCACGACTGCGAAAGCGTTGGTCAACTTCTGCAGGAGTTGCGATCGGCAGATAAAGATAACGAGCCACAACACGCTCGATCTCAAGATGCTGCTGGCGATGGGCGTGATCAGCGTCACCGTCTTCGAAGTGGGCGCTGCCGCGGCCACGCCGGTGTGGGTGACGCTCGCCCTGTTCGGCCTGAACCACTTCATCGAGATGCAGGAGCAGGCTGCGGAAGACCTCGCGGAGAAGGCCGTTCCCGTCAAGGCCTGAGCGAGGCCGGTTCCGGCCAAGGACAGCGTTCATGGATCTCGCGATACGTCACTACATTCCGGGTCGCCTCAGGCTTCACGTGCCCGAACTTTGCCGCCAGCCGGTCATTGCCGAAGCCGCGGTTGCCTGGTTGCGCGGCAAGCAGGGCGTGAAGTCGGCGCGGCTGAACTACGGCTGCGCCTGTCTCATCGTCGAATACGATGCCGCACAGGAGCAGTTCCTGCAGGCGATCCTGGTCCAGCTCCGCGTCGCGACGATCCGGGATGTGACCAGGCTGATCGAGGGCGCGGCGCAGCGGGCCCCCCCGAGTCGCTCGCCAGCAGACGCTGTCAAGACTCCGGCCAAGCAGACCGACACGAAGAATTCGAACGTAGCGCCAAAGAAGGAGGAGGTGCCGGCACTCTTCTCGACGCAATCGCCGCTCGCCTTGCCGACACTCTCGCTGGCCCTGGCCTTCTCGACGAATCCCTTCGTGGTCGCGATCAACATGCCACTGATGCTGTGGAACGGCATCCCGATCGCGCGCCGTGCCTGGCGTGTCTGGAGTCGGGAAAAGCGGCTTAACGTCGATTTCCTCGACACACTCGCCATCATCGCTTCGGTCGCGCAGGGCAATCCCGTCGCGGGTTCGATCGTCACCTGGCTGATCAAGTTCGGCGACTGGATTCGCGACCTTACGGCTGCGGGCTCCCGCCGTGCCATCGGCGAACTGCTCGAATTCCAGTCCAAGCGCGCCTGGGTCAAGCGCAACGGCCAGATCATTTCCATCCCGGCGACCGAACTCGCCGTCGACGACCTGGTCGTCGTTTATCCCGGCGAAATGATCCCGGTCGATGGCGAGATCATCGAAGGCATTGCGACCATCGATCAGAAGACGATCACGGGCGAGGGCTTGCCGGTCAATCGCCGAAAGGGCGAGGCAGCATTTGCCGCGACCGTGATCCGCGAAGGCCAGATCACCATACACGCGGCCCGGGTCGGCTCCGACACCACGGCGGGCCAGATCGCCCACCTGGTCGAGTCGGCGCCGATGGGCGACACACGCATGCAGAACCATGCCGAGTTGCTGGCCGACAAGCTCGTGGTTCCGACGTTGGCGCTGGCCACCGGCACTGCGGCGGTGACGGGCGACTTCAGCCGTTTCCTCTCGCTGGTGATTGTCGATTACGGTACCGGTATCCGTGTCGCGGCGCCCACATCGGTGTTGGCCTCGATGACCCATGCCGCACGCGCCGGCATCATCATCAAGAGCGGCGCGCATATGGAGCGGCTGTCGAAGGTCGACACGATCGTCTTCGATAAGACCGGCACCCTCACGCACGGCACCCCGGCGGTGGTCGACGTCGTGCCGTTCATCGACCAGATCGACTCCGGCCATCTGCTGGGCCTCGCCACTGCAGCGGAGACGCGGCTGCATCACCCCGTTGCCGAGGCACTGCGCACGCGGGCGAAGGAGCTGGCGGTCGACGTCCCGCCCTGTGACGAGACGGAATACAAGGTCGGGCTGGGCGTCGAGGGCCAGGTCAACGGCTACTACATGCATGTCGGCAGCGAGCGCTTCATGCGCCAGAGCGGCATCAATATCGACTGCTCGGCGAGCGATCGAGCGGCCCACGATCACAACGGCCACTCCTGCCTCTATGTCGCCGTGGACGGCAAGCTGGGCGGCCTCGTGGCCTATGCCGACAAGATCCGGCCCGAAAGCCGGCAGGTGATCTCGCGCCTGCACAAGATGGGCATCAAGAACACCATCATGCTGACCGGCGACAATTCCATCGTGGCGCGTGCCGTTTGTCGCAAGGTGGGTCTCACCGACGCCATCGCCGACATGATGCCGGCCGACAAGGCTGGCGTGGTCCAGGAGCTGCAGAAGCGCGGCAATGTCGTGGCCATGGTGGGCGATGGGATCAACGACTCGCCCGCGCTGTCGTTCGCCGATATCGGCATCGCCATGAAGTACGGCGCCGAGGTCACGCACGAGTCCGCGCATGTCGTGCTGATGGAGGATTCGCTGTGGAAGCTGGTGACCGCAGTCGACATTTCCCGGTCCGCCGTCGGCCTGATCAAGCAGAATTATGCCATCGTGGCGGGCTTGAATACGCTGGCGCTCGCCCTAGCTCTCCCAGGCGGGCTGATCAGCCCGACCGTGACGGCATTGCTGAGTAACGGATCGGCCATCCTGGCGACGATGAACGGTATGAGGCCGGTGCTGCGGTATCAGTGATGCTATAAGGAAAAGATGCACGATAGCGGCGCAATCCCCCTGGCAGCCGTCCATCACGAGGCGCTGGCCGAGGCGGTGGCGGCGCTCGAAAATCCAAATCTTGCCGCCCGCATTGCCGACTATGCCGGCGCTCCCGTCAACCGTGTCCTGAGTTTGCTGCCGAAGTCCGCCGACAAGAGGCTCACCAAGGTCGTCGAGGTGGCCATGTTGCGGGCGCTGAAGACGGCGATTGGCACACTGGGCCGAAGCGATCAGCGCAAGCCCGCCAATCTCCTGTCCTCCATGGCGGTCGGAGTGACCGGCGGCATGAGCGGTTTCGTCGGCCTGGCCGCCCTGCCGGTCGAGTTGCCGATCACAACAACCTTGATGCTGCGCGCCATCGCCGACATTGCCCGCCACAACGGCGAGGACCTCGACTTGCTGGAAGCGCGGCTCGCCTGTCTGCAGGTCTTCGCGCTCGGTGCTCGCGCGACCGGAACGCGCCAGGATGTCGGTTACTTTGCCGCCCGTGCGCTGCTCACGCGCATGACCAGCGAGGCCACGGCCTACATGGTGCAGCGCGGAGCGCTCGAACTCACCGGACCGATGATGAATCGTCTGCTGGCGGAACTGGTGTCGCGCTTCAGCATCGTCGTATCCGACCGCATCGCAGCGAGTTCTCTGCCGGTCATCGGTGCCGTCGGCGGTGCCACGGTGAACGTGATCTTCATGAATCACTTCCAGCAGGTCGCCAAGGGCCACTTCACCGTGCGTCGGCTGGAACGCCGCTACGGACAGGGGCCGATCCGTCGGCTTTACGCCGAAATCGCTGCCGCACAGACGGTGCATTGACGCCTATGTCCCAATCGCCTCGTGAAGTAGAGGATACGCGCGCGGCCGATCTCCGGCGCATGCGCATCATCGCCACGCTCCTGCTGGTCGCGATGACGGCGGTCTTCATCGCCAGTTCCTTCTACGTCGCGGCCTATCCCTGGCTCGCCTATGTGCGCGCCTTCGCGGAGGCGGGCATGGTGGGTGCTTGCGCCGACTGGTTCGCCGTGGTGGCGCTGTTTCGCCATCCGCTCGGCATTCCGATCCCGCACACCGCGATCGTGCCCAACAACCAGGCCCGCATCGCAGGCGCCATGGGTCGTTTCGCGACCAACAACTTCCTCACACCCAAAGTCCTGTCGCGCCGGCTCGCGACCGTCGACGCCGCACGCTGGGTGGCCGACTGGCTCGCCGACTCCGAAAATGCGCGTCGGCTGGCTCATGCGATCGCGGGGGCGATCCCCGGCATCGTGCGGGCCTTACCCAGGCAGCAGATCGCCGATGTCGTCGGCAAGGCCGTGTGGCGCGGCGTGGAGGCGGTGCCGGCCGCACCCATCGCCGCCAACCTGTTGGCCATCGTCTGGGCGCAGGGCCAGACGCAGAAGCTGATCGAGCGCACCATCGAGCTGCTGGAAGCCTCGCTGCAGCAACACCAGCCCCTCATCCGTCAGAAAGTCGCGGCGAGTTCCTCGCGCTGGATCCCGCGCTGGGTCGACGGTGTCGTCGCTGATCGAGTCATGGGCTCTCTGACGACGACCCTGGTCGAGATGCGTGATCCCAAGCACCCCTGGCGAGTCGAGCTCAAGGAAGCGATCGAGAAGCTGATCGTGCGGCTCAACACCGATCCCGAGCTGCGCGCCCGGGTCGAAGTGGCGAAGGCCGACTGGATCGCCGATCCGCTGTTCCGCGAGCAGGTCGATGCGCTATGGGCCGAAATCCAAAATCGCCTGCCGTCGGATCCGACCGTCTATTCCGAGCGAATCGAACCCGTGGTGCAGCAGGCGCTGGCCAGCGCCGGCCGTTGGCTGCAAGAGGATCAGGAATTGAAGGAGCGGATCAATCGCTGGATGCGCTACCTGCTGCGTCGCACGATCACGCCACGCCGCGCCGAGATAGGCGCCTTCGTGACACAGGTCGTCGAGAACTGGGATGCCTCCACGCTCGTGAGCCGCATGGAGCTGCAGGTCGGCAAGGACCTGCAGTACATTCGTATCAACGGCACCGTAGTCGGCGGCCTAGTCGGCCTGATCATCTACACGGCATCGAAATATCTGCTGCCCGGCTAGGGCCGCCAATCACTACACTTGGTATCAGTTACCGCGGGTAACGCTTATCAAATGGAAAAATAATGGGCCGTCTATGGGGTGGCCAGTCGTTACCTCCTGCCACCGCGCTCGATCTGCCCCACTGTGCAGCGTCTCCTGCGGCCCCCGCGCTTCGGCCCTTGAATACTACATGGACCGCGGATCCGGGTCTCCACTGTAGCCACGGAGTGTAGTCGCACGCGCCCACATTCGGCATTTTGATCAATGCAAGCGCGCAAGTGTTTTGTTTTGGCTTTGGACACCGCCTGAAAGGCGGTACCTCTGTGCGTCAACTCATGCCGGAAAGAGTCTAGTAGACACCCGGCACGTACATCTCCGGCGGCACCGGCGTGCGTACGTAGGTGGGCTTGCGCTCGCGGTCGGGCAGCACGATCGGCGCGTGCGGCACGTCGCTGTACGGGATCTGCTGCAGCAGATGATGGATGCAGTTGAGGCGGGCGCGCTTCTTGTCCACGCCCTCGACGACCCACCACGGTGCCTCGGGGATGTGAGTCCGGGCCAGCATCTCTTCCTTGGCAGCAGTGTAGGACTCCCAGCGCCGGCGCGACTCGAGGTCCATCGGCGAGAGCTTCCACTGCTTCAGTGGATCGTGGATGCGCATCATGAAGCGCTGCTGCTGTTCCTCGTCGGTGATCGAGAACCAGTACTTGATCAGGATGATGCCCGAGCGCACCAGCATGCGTTCGAAGTCGGGGACGGTGCGGAAGAATTCCTGCACGTCCTCTTCGCTGCAGAAGCCCATCACGCGTTCGACGCCGGCGCGATTGTACCAGCTGCGGTCGAACAGCACGATCTCACCGGCGCCTGGAAGGTGGGAGATGTAACGCTGGAAGTACCACTGCGTGCGCTCACGCTCGTTGGGGGTGGGCAGGGCGACGACGCGGCAGATGCGCGGGTTCAGCCGCTGGGTGACGCGCTTGATCACGCCGCCCTTGCCGGCGGCATCTCGGCCCTCGAACAGGACCACGACCTTGAGCTTCTTGTGGACGACCCAATCCTGCAAGCGGATCAGCTCGCGCTGCAGCCGCAGCAGCTCGTTGAAATAGACCTTTCGGTCGACGCTGTGGTGCTCGACCTTGTCGCCGATATCGTCCATCAGCTCGGCGAGGCGGTCGTCATCGAGCTCCATCTCGCGCTCTTCGTCGATGTTGTCGACCATCTCGGCCTCGAGCTGGTCTTGCAGGCTTCTGGGGTCGCTCATCCGCAGGCGCTCCTTGAAAATGCTCGCTATTCTGGACCCTAAGGGGCCGATGTGACAGACCGGCGACAGGCTCGGGAAGTCAGGAAGCGAAAGCCTGCTTGTTGTAATCGTAGATCACGCGACCATAGGGCAGGGTGAGGTCGGCGACGAAATGGTGCGCATTCACCACGCGGCGCACCGGCAGATCGGCGACGGGCGCGTTGACGTGCGGGACCAGGTGCAGCCGGCCGGGGCCGTTCCACGAACCCTTGACGGTGATGTTGGTGAGGTTGATCGCCACGAGCTGGCAGATCTCGGCATGGCCATCGACGCCGGGGATCAGCTTGAGATTGATCTGCGTCTTCTGCAACGAGGCGAGGGTGCGGTCGCCCGAGCCTGCCATGCTCTCGTGTTTGTAGCCCATCGTACCCATGGCCACGAGCTGACCGGCATATTCGAGCGTGCCGGTGAGCGTGTCCTTCACGATCTCGAGCTTGGGATGGGCGTACTTCTTGGGGAAGCCCCAGATCTCTCGGCCGGCGGCAATCGGCGGATCGTCGTCGAGATACATCTGCATGACGAAGTTCACTTCCTCGCCGCGCAGCCGGGCAGGGATCACCAGGCCCGATTCGGTGTAGCTGCCGAAGCCCGAGCTGTCGGGCATCTTGATCCATTCATAGTTCACGACCGGATCACCGATTGGCTCCAACGGTTCAGGCAGGTGATGGCGGATCAGCTCGGGATCCGTCTCGTAGCAGATCACCATGAATTCGCGATCCACGAAGCGGTAGGGACCGGCGGGATAGCTCGGACCGGCCGCCGGCATCGACGGCAGCTTGAGAACCTCTTCCTTACGCATGTGCCTTGTCCCCTCAGTGCGCGGTCCAGCCGCCGTCGACCGGCAGCGCGGCGCCGGTGATCGAGCGGGCATTGTCGGAGCAGAGGAACACGGCGAGCGCCGCCAGTTCCTCGACAGTCACGAAGCGTTTGGTCGGCTGGGCTGCCAGCAGTACGTCGCGGACGACTTCCTCCTCGGTGATGCCGCGTGCTTTCGCCGTGTCGGGAATCTGCTTCTCGACCAACGGCGTCATCACATAGCCCGGGCAGATCGCGTTGGCGGTGATGCCGTGCTCGGCGACTTCCAGCGCCACGGTCTTGGTGAAACCGGCGATGCCGTGCTTGGCCGTCACATAGGCCGACTTGAAGGGCGAGGCGACCAGCGCGTGCGCCGATGCGACGTTGATAATGCGGCCCCATTTCTTCTGCTTCATGCCCGGGATCGCCGCGTGCGAGGCGTGGAAGGCGCTCGACATGTTGATCGCCACGATGGCGTCCCACTTCTCGATAGGAAATTCCTCGACTGGCGCGACGAACTGGATGCCGGCGTTGTTCACCAGGATGTCCACGCCGCCCAGCTCTTCGTCGGCCTGCTTGACCATGCCCTCGATCTCGGCAGGCACGGCCATGTTGGCCTTGCTGTAGATCACCTTGACGTTGTTTTCGGCGGCGAGGTCGGCCCGCGTCTTCTCGATCTCGTCGTGATCGCCGAAACCGTTCAGCATGACGTTGGCGCCCGAGCCCGCGAGAGCCTTGGCGATGCCCAGTCCGATACCGCTCGTGGAGCCGGTGACGATCGCAGTCTTGCCTGACAGCATGCTGGCCCTCCGCCCTGATGTGAATTGACGCGTTGCAGCGCGCCGCCCCGCGACTGCTCGTAGGGGTGGGGGCTGACACTGGCGTGAAGGAATTCATGCGATTTCGCGACGCTCTTCGTCACGATGGCGTCACCGCCTCGCTGCTATTGCTACGAACTTCGGCAGGGGAGTCTTGCAATGGATGCGATCGTCAACAGGAACAGTGAACTGGCGCAGACGAAGCATCCGGAAGCGCATGGCTGGCGGCCGCCGGGCTGCGATCGTATCGCACTCGTCCTGCAAGGCGGTGGCGCGCTCGGCGCTTACCAGGCCGGCGTCTATCAGGCGTTGCACGAGGCCGACATCGAACCCGACTGGGTGTCCGGCGTCTCCATCGGCGCCATCAACTCGGCGATCATCGCCGGCAACTCGCGCAAGCGCCGGCTGGAGCGGCTGCACCAGTTCTGGGACCGCATCACCGATCGCAAGATCTGGCATTACACGCCCGACGGCGACATCTTCCGCATGGCGCGCAATGCCGCGAGCTCGTGGATGACCATGACCCAGGGCCAGCCCGGCTTCTTCAAGCCGCGCCATCCCGGCCCGCTCATGAGCCCGGCGGGCTCCGTCGGCGCCACCAGCTACTACGACACGGCGCCGCTTGCCGAGACGCTCGAGGAACTGGTCGACTTCTCCCTGATCAACGACAAGCTCGTGCGTTTCTCCGTCGGCGCCGTGAACGTGCTGTCCGGCAACTTCGTCTACTTCGACAATGCCCATGAGACGATCGGGCCGGAGCACGTGATGGCGAGCGGCGCTCTGCCGCCGGCGTTGCCCATGGTCAAGATCGGCACCGACCATTTCTGGGATGGCGGCATCGTCTCGAACACACCGCTGCAGCACCTGCTCGACCAGGACGACAAGCTCGACACGCTGATCTTCCAGATCGACCTGTTCTCCGCGCGCGGGATGCTGCCGCGCGACATGCAGGACGTGATGGGCCGGCACAAGGACATCATGTATTCCTCGCGCACGCGCTATAACACCGACGTCTACCGCCGCATCCACAGCTGGAAGAAGAAGCTGCACATGGCGCTGGACAAGATTCCCGAGGACAAGATGTCGGAGGAGGAGCGCAAGCTGCGCGAGGACCTCGCCGATATGCCGGACATCACCATCCTGCAGCTCATCTACCAGCAGAAGGCCTACGAGGGTCACGCCAAGGACTACGAGTTCTCCGGCACCTCGATGCGCGAGCATTGGCAGAGCGGCTACGAGGACACCAAGCGCACCTTGCGCCGCAAGGACTGGCTGTCGATGCCGCCGCACGGCGCGGGCATCGTCGTGCATGACGTTCACCGCGAGGACGAGCACTAAGGGACGGGACTCGACAAACTCGATCGCTCCAGACGCGCTTGCGAGGGATGGTTACCAGAAGTTACCGCTAAATGTATCAAAATCTAATGGTGTGGCCGACCATACTGGTACCTTGCACCGTGAAGGGTACTTCCGTTTCGTCCAACCCGGCATTCTGATCAATGGAATGAAGACGCACGGGCGTCAGTCGCCGCGCGGCACCGAGACGAGCGGCAGCATGAAGGTGGCGCTACTGCCGGCAATGCTGTCCGGCAGGGGCGTGTAAGGGGAGCCGGCGCGTACGCCCGCCAGCACGCCCTGGTCCATGGCCGCATAGCCGCTCGAATGGGCGACCTCGGCCTCGAGCAGGCGGCCATCACGCGCAATCACGACGCGCACGACGGTGGTGCCTTCAGCCGCCTCGACCTTGGCGTAGTAGTGATAGCCCTGAAGCTTGCGGATGACCTGCCAGAGATAGTTGTCCTGGACGCGTGCCCGATTGTAGGTGTCGGCCGGGTTGACGAAGGGCGAGGGCGGCGGCCCTGGCTCGGCGCGCGCCATGGCCTGCGGCGGAGGACGAATCGCCAGCGGCGAGGGGCGCGGCGGCGCGGGATGTGGCTGCGGTGGAGCGACATGCACCGGTGGTGTGAGCGTCGCATGCGTCTGCGGCGCGATGGATGGCGCCGGTTTCGGCGGCTCTGGCTTCGCCTCCGGCTTCGGCGGTTCGGGTTTGGGCGGCTCTGCTGCCGCCTGGGGCTTCGGAGGCTCGGGCTTGGGTGGTTCGGGGGCCGTCGGCTTCGGTGGCTGGGGCTCCAGCATGTCGCGCGGCTGTTCCTTGATATTC
>Ga0153954_1000805_pt1 | contig 21422 bp, 14 predicted proteins | sample TSFL038MetaG_FD_102277 | JGI IMG/M metagenome (GOLD analysis project Ga0153954, IMG submission 102277) | Attine ant fungus gardens microbial communities from Florida, USA - TSFL038 MetaG | ecosystem: Host-associated > Fungi > Mycelium > Unclassified | place: USA: Florida, Wekiwa Springs State... | reverse complement strand
TTGAACTTGCCTTGCTGATCGATGCGGCCGCCGCCGGAGAGGTCGAGCCGCGCGCCGGGGTTGATCAGGATGCTGCCGGATACGTCTACGCCGGCCTTCTCGGTCACGGCGCTTGGTGGTGGAGAAATAAGTTGTCCTGCGGAATCGTAGCTGCCCTGGGTGATGCCGCCGATGCTCGCCAACCAGTTGATGACGCTCGAATAGGCTTCCATCGAGATGCTGCCGCCGTTGAGCCAGCCCGGCCCGAGAGCTGCCCTGCTGGCCACGCCGAAGTCGTTAACCCAGCGGCCGGCCACCGACAATTTGCCGTTGATGACGATGTCGTGGTCCCCGGGGACTGCCGTCGAAGGGCCCGCGGTCAGGCGAGGAGCGGTGCGCAGGATGATCTTGCCCGACGGTGCGACGACGTTGCCGTCGATCTGTACGCGGGTGCCTTCCGCGCGGAATACGCCACCGGGATTGAGAACCACGTTGGCGCCGGCCTCGATCGTGATCGTGCCGGCCCCATAAGCAAGATCCGGAGTGCTCACAGGACTGTTCGATCGTACGGTCGTGATGCCGAGGATCGACAGTTGGCTCAGCCCGGCGTCGGAGATCAGCTTGTCGTTCAGCACGATCCCGGAAAGACGATCGGCCGGCAGCGGTAGCTCATTGGAAAGTGTCGGGCGGGTGTAGACATAGCCGCTGCTGTCGGAGCCGGCGAGGCCGCCGCCGAGCCAGTTGCCATAGGTGCCGTCCGGCAATGCCGCGGATTCGTCGGTGGTGATCCGCACGTCCCCGCTTGGGCGGAAGATCAGCGCGCCGCCGGCCGGCAGTTCGGAATTGGCGCCCTGCACCAGGCGCTCGTCGCCGGCGAAGTCGGACTTGCCGGTTCCGGCCTTGCCGTCGGCGATCTGACGTTCGCCCGCAAAGGCCCGCGCGTAGAACGTGCCGTCGAGCACCAGCCCCGCCGCCGCAACCTGCATGACGCCCGCGTCGCGGCCTTCGTCGTAGCCCGGCACCCAATGGCCGGCATAGCGGCCGAGCGGATTACTCCAGACGTCGATCTTGCCCCAGTGTCCGTGATTGCGCATCCAGCCGTTGGTGTAGAGGCCGATATAGGTGTCGTTGGGATCGGCATTGCTGATATCGACGATATGGCCGCTGCTGCTGATAAGCTGGGTCGAGCGGACCATGCCGGCTTCGTAGGTAACCCAGCCGCCGGACATGTCGATCACCGCGCCGTCGCGGATCACCACGGTATTCGGATGAGCTGCGGCGCCTGGCACGCTGCCGGGATAGGGATTGTAGCCGGCGCCGAGGGTGACGTTGCCCGCCTTGGTCATCAGGCGGTCGGCGCCTACGCCGACGAGCTGGTAATAGGCGGCGGCGTCGAGCAGCGGCGAGCCGATCCACGCTACGCCGTCGTCGCGCACCCCGGAGATGCGCGGATCGAGATAGATCTTGGCGCCGTTGAGGAAGCTCGTGCGGTAGATCGGGCTATCGTGCAACTCGTTCTTCTTGGCCGGATCGATGAGAATCTCGTTTTCCGAGATTGGCACCAACACGCCGGTGAGGCCCGCGACGTTGATCTCCGCGCCCTTGTTGATGGTGATGCTCGGGTAGGAAGTATAGGGATTGTACGCGTCGGTGCGCCCGAACAGCACGTCGCCGCCCGGCGCGAGCACGAAGGCGTTCTCGCCCATGTCGATGGTGTTGGCGTTGCGGCCGACGCGGATCGCGGACGGCCGGAAATTGGCGAGCGAGTCCGGGCTTTGCGGAATCGTTTCGTCGTTGCTGTCCGGCAGAATGATGAGCGAGGAGCCTGCGCCGAGCCGCACGTCATCGGCGTCGATGAAGATCGAGCCGTTGCGCGATACGCTGGTGGTGGCCGACAGCACACCGTCGTTGCGGACCATGCCGAAGCCGATGGTGATGCCGCCGCCGTTGTCGAAGAAGTAACCGCTGGTGTTCTGCGCGTTGGTGTTGCCAGGCGCGCGCAGATAGATGTTGCCTTGCGGCGCCTCGATGAGGCCGGTGTCTTTGTTCCAGACGAAGTAGTCCCTGCGGTCCGGTTGGCCCTGCGGTAACGGCACGTAGCCACGGATGTCCTTGTCAGCGGCGGCCCAGACTGCGTCGCCACCGCCACCCAAGGCTTTGACCGATTGCGGAATCGGATCGCGGCCCGAGCCGGTGGACGGCGTCAAGGCCAGCGCGGTTTCGGCGGCGGCGAGGATGACTTGGCCCAGCGGTGCGCGCAACCAGCCGCCGTTGATGACATGCGGCGCGGCAATGATGATATTGCCGGTATCGCGGGTGGTGATCGAGGCGCCGGCCTTGACCTCGATGGTGCCGTTGTTGGTGAACGAATAGATATCGGCGCCGGACGGTGCGGTGCCGGAGACGAAGCCGAGCGGCGTGAAGGGCGCGGATTGGATAAGGCTGGATGTGTTCGCCGGATCGTAGCCCAGCAGACCATTTTCAAGGAAATTCTGATTGCGCCATTCGATTGTTGAGAGGACGTAAGTTCCGGCCTCGTTTTTGATCAATCCCGGACCCACCTCGAGCGTCGAGGCGATCAGCGATCCGACATTGATCTGCGCGCCGGCGCCGAACACGATGCCGTTCTGGTTGACGACGAGCACCGTGCCCGGCGCCTTGATGGAGCCGAGGATGGTGCTCGGCGCGGTGTCGAGCGCGCGGTTGAGCGCGACCCATTCGTCGCTCAACTGGTTGAAGACGAGATCGGTGTGCTCCGAAACGTTGAACTTGTTCCAGGTGAAGACCGCGTGTTTCTGAGTCTGGTCGATGGTGACCGTGGTGCGCCCGTCGCTCTTGGTTTCGGTCGGACGGCTGCCGCCGATCCACTGGCCCGGAGCCAGGGCGGGATCGAGGCCGTTCGCGTTCAGGCCGTCGGGAATTCCGCTCGGCGCGCCCTGCAATGCCGCCTTCGCGGCATCGCGCGCGGCCTGCTGCGTCGCCTGCAGGGCCTGAATGGCTGCGGTCGCGCGCTGCAGCGCGTTCATCGAGCGTTGCGTCGCCGCTGCGGCTTCCGCCGCATTGGTCTGCGCGGCGGCGACCGCGGCCTGGGTCGGCACCGGGATCCATCCGCCCATCGGCTTCGCGGTTACGTCGGGCATCGACATCAGCAGCGCCGCGACGCTGGCACCGGCGAGCAGCAGGTGACGAGGAATACTTCGCGAGTCCGGGATTGCCGCGCTGGCCGCTGATCGCATTGATTGCCGCGAAGACATCCGTGTTGCCCGGCGCGCCAGCACCCTATCCTTGGAGGATTTTTTCCTGAGCTGCGGGTTCGATGTCATCACTTGGCTCCTGGCGGTCGCTCGGAATGCGTGGTGTTCGATTGATGCAGGCATTGTGGTCTGCACCAGCAGGGACGGGGACCGGCGTGCCGATCCCCTCGAATCTTGCTGACGTGTGCTTAGCTCACGTCTTTGTCGGCGATGATGTCACCAGCGATAGACGAATTTGCCTGTCATGCGATTTTCGCTGGCGTTGTTGCCAAACTGTCCGGACCACGCCACGCCCAACGTCGCCGCGGGCGAGATATTCAGGTCGAGGCCCGCTTCGCCGTAAGCCGCGTCGATGGCGATCGGCGTTCCCGTCACGCTGAACGGCGTTCCGCCAGCGAAGGCCGCTGAGATGGCGGTGTCGGTGTCGCCGAAGGCGTGACGCCACGCCAGTGTTCCGCGGCCCACCAGTGTGAAGGTGCCGCTCTGTGCGAGTATGGCCGAGGAGCGCAGGCCGGCGGTCGTGAACACCACGTCGCGATCGTTGCCTGTGACGGAGAGTGCCGCTGCTCCACCACGCTCTGCGAAGGCGTCGGTGTTGTTGTTGATGTAGTCGAAACCAGCGAAGGCCTGGACGGCGGTGCCGCCCGCCAGGAACTGGTAGTTGGTCTCGCCGAATACGTGCGTCGTGCCCGCGTTGTAGTTCGCCTGCACCCGCTGCATGAAACCGGGGAAGATAACCGAGCGGTTCGACTCGATCTCGTTCCAGCTATAGATCAGGCCGCCCTGCAAGCCAAAGCTGCCTTGGCGCGCTCCGCCATAGAGCGAGATGTGATAGCTGTCCGCGTCGAGCGAAGAGGCGCGCGCACCAACGGAGACGTCGGACCGGCTGTAACCACCGGCGATGCCGACGCGATAGGCATCCCAGAATGTGACATCCAGGCCGGAGATAATGCCAGCGGTGGAGCTCTTCATGCTGGCGGCGTTGCCGTCGTCGCTCCGGTTCAGCCAGCTTCCCAGACCTTCCGCCCAGACCGCATAAGTCACGGTCGGCGTCGGCATGATCGGCGCCTTTCGTGCCATCCACGGTGACTTCGCCGATGATTTCTTGCCGTCGTCCGCGTAGTTGAGCGACGCATAGGCATTGTCCGCGTAGTTCATGGCGTTCGTCGCCGGAGCGCCCGGCAAGGGCGCGCCGCCGTAGGCCCAGGCCAGACGGTTGTTGATCATATCGCTGACAGCGAGCGAGTTGTTGATGAGCGCTCCTTGCGCGCTGGCATGCGCCTCACCGGACAAGGCGTCGAAGGCCGCGCGGGCTCCTTCCGCATCCTGCTGAACCACCGCGCCGTAGACGGCATTGCCGGTCGGCAGGCTGCTGACGCCGGATGCCGTGGCGCGCTGGTTCGCCGTCTGCGCGACCGAAGCGAACGACGTGGCGTTGCGCGTCATCTTCAGATCGACCTTGTTGGGGTCGGCGTAGTCGAGGGCGGCGGTCAGGAACGCGAAGTTCGCGCCGACCTTGTCGGCGAACTGGCCGGTCACGCCGCCGGTCGTGCTCAGGATGGTGTAGGACGCGCCTTCCGCATAGTTGCCGCTGCCCGCGAGGACCTGGACCGTGCCGCCGTTCAGCGTCGCGGTATTCGCCGCGATGCTGCCCTTCTGGCCGGCCGGATTGATGCCGACCTGATAGATCGATCCCGATGCGAAGGTGATGTCCTTCACCGTCAGCGTGTTGCCGACGCTCTGGGCAATGACGCCGCCGCTGGCGACATTGACGTTGCCGACCGTGCCCGCCCCGGACAGGGTGCCGCCGTTGTTGACTGTCGTCAGCGACGAATTGGCGATCGAAGCGCCATTCGCGATCACCAGCGTGCCGGCGTTGACGTTGGTGGCGACCGAGTAATCGCTCACCGCCGTCAGCGTCGTGGTGCCTGAGCCGATGAAGTTCACCGAGCCGGCCGCCGGCGCGGCGCCTGCGAGATCATTGATCGCGGCAGCGAAGGTGTAGTTGGCTTCATTGTGGTTGAAGTTGATGGTCGATGAAGCACCGCTCATCGCGATGTAGGGCGTGTCGATGATGCCGGCCTTTTGACCTTCACCGATATTCAATGTGCCGGTGCCATTGGTGAAGCCGACGGTGATGTGGGTTGCGGCCTTGACGATGGCTCCGTCGCTGACGGTCAGCGTGCCGTTCGTTGCGGGAGCGGTGCCGTCGACGTCGTGGCCGACGACGATCGTGCCCCCGGTCGTCAGTTGCGTGCCCTGGCCGGTCACATTGGCGGTCGCGGTGCCGCCAGCCCAGCCGATCTCCATTCCGCCGGTCACATTGACCTGTCCGCCGCTCTGCACATCGAGCTTGCCGGTTGCTCCGTTGAGCCCAAGCAACATGGTGCCGGTATTCAGCGAACCACCGCTGTTGACGTTGAGTGCAGCCTTTGCGTTGTCGGCGGCATTTGCGGCCGGTCCGGTGCCGCCGTTGTCACCGATCAGCGTCTGCTCCTGAATGGTGACCTTGGCGCCGTTGGTGATGTTCACTGCGCCGACAGCCTTGTAACCTCCGCCCGCGACCAGGTCGTGCGCCGCCATTTCGGTGTTGGCACCATCGACATTGATCGTGCCGTTGCCGCCGTTGTACCCGGCTCCGATCTGGTGACCCGCGGTCAGCTTCGTCCCGTCGGCAAGGCTGAGAGTGCCCTGGGCCGCATCCCCGTTCGCGATCGTAACGTTTCCTATGATCGAAGCCTGGCTGCCGGCGATCTGCAATTCGCCCGTTGCTCCCTCGGCGGCAACGAATATGTCTTGTGCCGATACGATGCTGCCGTTCGACACATACATTTTCCCCTGCGATCCAACGGACATGCCGGGTGCGCTGCCGAAGCCGATCAGAAGACCGCCCTGCGACGTGATTTTTCCTGCATTGACAGTCAGGGTGCCCGAGCCTCCGTCCACGCCCACGCCCAGGCCGTTCGCTGTCGTTTTAAGCTCGCCGCCATCCGAAACTGCGAAGGTCCCGGTTCCACCGTTGGTGCCGATGTTCACGCCGCCGGCGCTTTCGAACAGCGCGTCGGTGCCGTTCACCTTCACGTCGCCGGTGCCGCCATTATAGCCGATCAGAATATTGCTGGTGTTCTGGAATGTGAGTTTGCCTCCGTCGGAGATCGTCAGCTTGCCATCGCCGCCGGTGCCATTGCCAAGCGTCAACTCGCCATGCGATCCGATGGTCCAACTCGAGCCGGCGCCGGAAATATTGATGATGCCCGTTCCGGCCGTGCCCGACGAAGCATCGCCGATGTGGTTTTCCGTCGTAGACGTATTCGACGTCACCAGCGCGCCGCCGTTGGTGATGTTCACGGTGCCGGTCGCGCCGTTATAGCCGAGGCGGAGCGCATCCATGTTCGTCGCCGTACCGCCATCGATGTTGAGCGTGCCGTCGCCGTTGGCGTTCAGGCCGACCGAGAGCAGGCCGCCGGTCATCTGCAGCGCGCCGCCGTCGGAGACGTTGAGCGTGCCCTTGGCGCCGTCGCCGATGCGCACGCCTTTGTTGCCCGCATTCCAGACTGAACCGGCGCCAGTAACGGTCAGGGTGCCGGTGCCGTCGGTGGGGGCCGTTATCGCGACTGGAGGGGCGGGGAAACCGCTTGGGGGAACGGGGAAGCTGATATTGCTCGGATTCGTACCGATCGTGTTGAGCGCAGCCGTGCTGGACATCACGCCGCCGCCGCTGATCGTGACGGATGCGCCGCCGGCGACATAAAGGCGGCCGGTATCGGCGGTTTGCCCCGTGGTGACCGACACGCCGCCCGCAGCGATGAGTGTCTGCAAATCCGCGGCCGTCGGAGCGGCATTACTCCAGGTTGAGGTGCCCGCGTTGAGGCTCTGCCACTGTGCGTTGTCGAGCCAGTTCCCGTTGGCCGCGCCGCCGTAATAAGTGATGGACTGGGCCTTTGTCTCTCCCGAAACAGACAACGCGATCACGACGGCGCACAACGCGGTCGAACCCCGCAACATGCGGCGCCGGCGTGACAGCATTGCATTCGTCCTGTCTTTCGACGCATTGGCTTTAGACATCGTGCTTCCCTCTATCCGCGCATCGCTCATTTGCGCATTCGCCCGGCGATGCGCCGGCATTGCCTCAACCCAAACGTCCCTGCAGCCGCACGGCATCGCTCGCTGCCGCGCGCGCGACAGCGTCGTGCATTCCGTGCTGGATGCAGTTCGGTCCCCAAGCTAAGCCCGGCCGAGACAGGAATTTTCCGTGCGCAGCCGAGCCCCTATGACAGGAAGACACCCGACGGCGCGCGAACCCGCCACGCTCAACCGAATATTTTTGTTTTGGTGAGACGATTTTTGATCGTAGCCGGGTGAGGCATCCGCAAAATGGGTTGCGCGGCGATGCGGCTTTGCGGGAAGGGGGCTTCGAACCGTCGTGACGTGTTGTATCTTGGCGAATAACAAATTGTCACGGATCGGGCCTAAAACCCTGCCCGGTGGCTATATTCGACGGATCTGCGTATCCAGGACGCGTTATCCAGAGAAGATGGGTGTGTGATGAGATCAGGACTGCCAGGCGCGAGTCAAAGGCCGCTGCAAGCTGGCGTCGCTGGTCTTTTGTTTCACCTCCGTGAAGGCCCGATTCATACAGGCCCTCGCCCGGTGCAAAGCATGACACGCCAACGATGGCGAAGGTGGTCATGGTCAGCATGCCTGTTCATCGTGATTGTGGTTTGCGGTCTCGTTCAGGTTATGGCCGACGAAAATGATCGTTTTGGCTCCGCGACCATCAAGTTTCAGATTCCCGAGCAGCCACTTTCCAGCGCGCTGCAGGCTTTCAGCACGACGACCGGCGTCGCGGTGCTTTACGTGAGTGGAACGGAGAGCGGTCTGCGCTCGGCGCATCTCGACGGCGAGTATACCCGCGAGGCAGCCTTGAAAATCCTGCTCGGGGACACTGGGCTCGTGCCGCGATACGCGCGCTCTGACGCGATCGCACTGGTCGATCCCTCGGCGCCGAACCCGGATGCTCCTCCAGACAGCGCCTTGTCGGGCACCGATATGTCGCTTGACACGCTGCACGTAGCTGGCGCCAGCAAAGGACCCGATCGCAAGGATCTGTCCGACTACATCGGAGCGATCCAGCAAGACCTTCAGAAGGTGCTGAAGACAAACGGCGCGACGCGTGAAGGCAGCTATCGTGTCGGCGTCGATCTATGGGTCGATTCGTCGCGGACGGTTCGCCGCACGGAAGTTTTCCGTTCGACGGGCAATCCGGGGCGTGATACCGCAGTCGCTTCCGTTCTGCAGGGTGTGGTGATCCGACGGCCCGCACCCGCGCATACGCCACAACCGGTTCGGGTCATGATCGTTGTCAGGTCAATGTGAAATACGCTTTTCCTGACGACGAACCGGAATTTGACGACGCGACGGCGGCGACGAGACTTCATGCGCTCGATCGGCATGCCCGGTCTATCCCCCACTTCGACACGCGCTGGCTTTGGGGGATCGTGATCGTTTCCCCGATTGTCTTCTCCGTCGGCATTTACTTGCTTCAACGCATGGCGGTCGGTTCGCAGGAGAGGGGCGGATTCCCGACCGTCGAGGTTCGACTTGTTGAACAGCCGCAACCAGATGTAAGTCCGCCGTCCCCCCGGAGCGTTACGGCGAGTGAGGGACGGCGTGAACCGATGGTTGATGCGCCGAACAAGCCGATTCCCGAAGAAACAAAGACAGCGGCGCTCGATCCAGCACCAACGTCTGCCGCTACCGCCCCAGAGACGACACCCGCAACTCCAAAAGATAGGCCGCGCGGCGCCGCTACTGGAGCCATGTCCGCGTTTCAAAGGATTCTGTTCAGCCATATTGCCCGCTTTCAGCGGTATCCAGCCGGTGCGAAGGCTGGTCAGCATGGCGTGACTCAATTGGTGTTCGCGATGCGGCGTGACGGGGCGGTCAGCGACGTATGGATACGAGAAAGTTCAGGTAGCCGCTTGCTCGACGATGCTGCGGCAGACATGGTTCGCCGTGCACAGCCGCTTCCAGTGATCCCCGCAGAATTGCCGGATCAACTCACCGTCCGCTTCCCGATTTCATTCGATCCACCGTGATAATGCGGCGGCTCGGCCACACCTGTTCGCTGCTTTAGCGCGCAACGTTCAGGATTTATGTCCCTGTCATTAATTTGTCATGTGCGATCGTTAGCGACAGGGCGCAAATTAACGGTCCGTATACACCTTGCGGTTCGTCAATTTGATTCTCAGCGTGGCGTAGGGGAGTGCCTGAGTTGAGCGTGTCCAATCGCACGATTTTGCAAAGCGTGCTCGCTGCAGACTACGACGGCATTGTTCGCAGACTGACTCGCCAATTTGGCAGTGCCGATTTTGCCCGCGAAACTTTGCATGAGACGTTTGTTCGTCTCAATGGTGTCTCCGACCAAACCGAATTACGCAATCCTCGAGACTATCTGTTCCGGGCCGCGATCAATATCGGCAAGAACCTCCGTCGGGGCGAGCGTGTACGGGCAACTGCCGGAGAAGTCGAGGCGTTCTTCGACATCCCGGATGAAACACCAGGCCCGGCGCAGACCGTCGAGGTCCGCGCGGATATGGATGCTCTGTTGCGGGCGCTCGCCGATCTGCCGCCCCGGACACGATCGGTCTTCGAAGCCGTGTTGTTTCACGAAACACCCTATGCTCAAATTGCTGCGAATCTCGGGGTGTCGCTGCGCACGGTCGAGCGTGATGTTCAGCGTGCGACCGAATATTGCGCCCAGGTGCTTGACGCTCACGGTTTCGGCCAGACGCGAATACAGCAATCTGATGACTCGTCAGGAGTTTCGCAATAGGCGGCTATGATTGCTGCCTTTTTTCCATCCCACTGTTTGATCCAGCCGGCCAGGCTCCTCATTTTGGCCCTCGCACGGAAATTTGTTTCTGTTTCGAGGCGGGCGAGCCTGTTCCCGCGTGTCTATTATCTAGGAACACGTCGGGGACTCCGGCCGTATCTAGTCGGGTTGGGGAATATTCGGTGTCTACGGAAATCGCGAATCGATCTCCGATCAGATTAGCGTTAGGGTGCTGGGCTGCGAAAGACGGGTTCGCGGAGTGAAAAAGACGGGCGCAAAGCGGATTCTGGATGGTTTTGGGGCGGAATCGTTTAGAAGGTTCCTATGTGGCCCTGTGCTGGCCTCGACGTTTTTGCCCTTCGATTTCTTGATGCGCCGGGTGATGGATCTGTGAGCGAACCCGTCGAATATCCTCCGGACCTCAGTCCCCAGATGCGTGAAGCGCTCGCTTGGGTGGTGCGGCTTCGGTCCGGAGACGCGCTCAAATCTGATCTTGAGGAGGCGCAGCGCTGGCGCGATCAGAGCCCCGCGCACGAACAGGCCTTCAGACAGGCCGCGCGTCTGTGGCGCGACATGAAAGAGACGGCAGACGCCGTCAAACAGCAGCGCGCTGCGGAAGCTGCCCGGTCGAACTCCTTGAATCCTCTCTATTGGAGCACAACGCGCCGGACACTTGTCGGGACAGGCCTTGCGGCATCTGCCGCCGCGTACATGGTCTACAATCCGCCACTCAATGCTTGGCCATCTCTGAGCGAGCTTCGCGCCGACTACCGGACAGGGAAGGGTGAACGGCGGGACATTAAAATTGCTGACGGCGTTGCCGTCACCTTAAGCACCCAAACAAGCATTGCGAGGCTGTCACCGGACCGTGAAGATCCTCGGATCGAGCTGATTTCCGGAGAAGCCGCGATCGTGGCCGACCGTCCAAAGGACAGCCCGCTGATTGTGCAGGCGCTCAGTCTGCGCGTCATTGCCGCGCGCGCCACCTTAAACACGCGCAACGTTGATGGCACGGTGTATGCGACCTGCTTCGAGGGTACGGCAGATGTCGAGGCGCCGCGGCACCTCGCGCAGCTCCGCGGCGGACAGCAGGTCATCTTTTCCGAGGCCGATGGATTGAGTGAGCCAGGGCGTGTCGACGTCACACAGGCCGCTGCCTGGCAGAAGGGATTGCTGATCGTAAACAATCAGTCCCTGGCTGATGTCGTTCAGGAAGTTAACCGATATCGGGCCGGCCGTATCGTCATCGTCAACCCGGCGCTGGCGGTGCGTCTGGTCAATGGTACTTTTCACCTTGACCATCTCGACAATTTTCCCAACCAGGTCCAGCAATTGTTCGGGGTCGGGGTCCGCGCTCTCCCGGGCGGCATTGTCCTGCTGACTTGAGCGCCTTCATCTAAGCTATTTGCGAAGATGATATATTTGGCGATTACATGCCGCTATCTGCCGGCAAATCATCGCGTGCGTCGATAAACAAAATAATTGCACACAACGTGGCGGGTCGGTCCTCGCCCAAGTGTCTTCTGAACACGGCGACTTTCTTGCGATCCCGGATCGCGAGCACACGCCGTTGAGCAGGGACATGAGGGTATCGTGCAGATTGGGGCCTTTCGATCAGGCGGCAGATGTTTTCCGTCGCGGAAAACGGCGCATTTGAGCGCTGTGGTTGCTGTTGCGATCGTCAATATCGCCCTCGCATCGGTGGCATCTGCAAAAGGTGAAACGGCCTCAAAGCCTGCCGCGGGCAAGTCAACGGAAGCCTCCGGCGCTGGCTCCGATGCGCCGCCCCCGGCAAAGCCGGAGAATGCAACGCCCGAGCGTTTCGACATCGATGAATTTCGCGTGGATGGAGCGGACAAGCTTCCACAAATCGATGTCGAGGAAGCCATCTACCCGTTTCTTGGCCCCAACAAGAATTCCGGCGACGTCGAGAAAGCGCGTGCGGCACTCGAAAAAAGCTATCACGATCGAGGTTTGCAGACTGTCAACGTCGCAATTCCCCCTCAGAACGTTTCGAACCGCGTTGTCGTTCTGAAGGTCACGGAAGGCAAGATCGGGCGGCTGCGTGTCACCAATTCGCGGTTCTTTGACCTCGAGAAGATCAAGCGCGGCGCGCCTTCGTTGAAAGAAGGTGAAGTCCCGAACTTCAACGAGGTGACCAAAGACATCATCGCGCTCAATCAATGGCCCGATCGCAGGGTTACGCCGGCCCTGAGGGCAGGGGTGACACCGGGGACCGTCGACGTCGATCTCAACGTCGAAGACAAGTTTCCGCTGCATGGAAACCTCGAATACAACAACCGGCAATCTCCGGGCACGACGCCGACGCGCCTCAACGCGACCGTCAAGTACGACAATCTGTGGCAACTCGGCCATTCACTGAGCTTCACCTATCAGGTTGCGCCCGAGAAGCCGAGTGACGCCGAGGTGTTTTCGGGGTCGTACCTCGCACGGATTACGGATTGGACGAGCTTTCTCGTCTACGGCGTCACCTCCAACAGCGATGTCGCGACCATTGGCGGCATGAATGTCGTCGGTCCGGGCCAGATCATCGGCGGCCGTTTTGTTGTCACGTTGCCCGCCCGAGACCAGTTCTTCCACTCGTTGTCATTTGGTCTCGACTACAAGAATTTCGGTCAGGTCATGCAGCAGGGGACCGAAAGCTTCAGCACGCCGATTACATACTATCCGTTGAACGCAACGTATGGTGCGACATGGCTGGGCGAAAATTCGCTGACGCAACTCAACCTCAGTCTGACCGGAAACATCCGGGGATTGGGAAGTCAGTACGATCAATTTGATGCCAAACGATACAATGCCAATTCGAGCTTCGTCCATATCAACGCCGACCTGTCTCATACCCAGGAACTATTGAACGGTTATCAGCTCTTCGGGCGCGTCAAAACGCAATATTCGGATGGACCTCTCGTATCCAGCGAGGAATTCAGCCTGGGTGGTCTCGATACCGTGCGCGGCTACTATGAATCGGCTGCTCTCGGCGACAACGGAGTGGCCGGCACCCTCGAGTTTCGATCACCCGACATCGGCGTGTGGCTGCAAAGCAATCTGAAGAACGAAGCTGGCGAGGGGCAGCCTCGCTTCACAACATTCAACGAGTGGCGCCTGTTTGCTTTTATCGATGGTGGCACCACCCGAATTTATGACCCTCTCGAAGAGCAGCAGTCGAGCTTCGATATGTGGAGCTACGGCTTTGGCTCGAGGTTCAAAGTTTTCGATCGCTTCACAGGAATGGTCGCCGTCGCGACGCCGATGATCGATCAAGGAACGACGAAGAAGAATTCTCACCGCGTGTTGTTCAGCGTTGGCGGAGAGTTTTGATTGCTGGGGGCCGATTAGACATGTCTTGCGGGAATAAACTGGCAAAAATTCTGACCGGTGGCGTTGCCTCTGGATTGAAGATACTGCGCTTCGCATTCGCTCTTGCGCTGGCGATGACCGTGCTTACGGAGTCTGCCCAGGCCTGGTGGAACGACGACTGGTCGATGCGCAAGAAGATCACCATCGATACCAGTTCGACGGGCGCCAACATCACGGATCCGATCGGAAGTGTACCTGTCCTGATCCGGTTGCATATCGGTAATTTTCGTTTCGCATCCGCCAAGCCCGACGGCAGTGATTTGCGTTTTATCGCCGGCGACGACAAGACTCCGCTGAAGCATCACATCGAGAAGTTCGACTCGTTGCTGGGCGAAGCCCTCGTATGGGTCAATGTGCCAAACTTGCAGCCCGGCGCAAAAAACGACATCTGGCTCTACTCCGGCAATCAAAAGATCGGAGCTGCAAACGACCCCAAGGGGACTTACGATCCCGACACGCTGCTCGTTTATCATTTCGGCGAACGCGGGACGCCGTCGCTCGATTCCACGGTTTGGGCGAACAATGCGCAAAGCGCTGCGCAGCCCGCTGACGGGGCGATCATTGGCTCCGGTTTGCGTCTGACGGGCGTCGCCCCGCTGACGTTGCCGGCGTCATCGTCCTTGGCGATTGCTCCGAATGCGCCGCTGACGTGGTCAGCCTGGGTTAACTCTGCGACGCTGCAGCCAAATGCCGTGATTTACAGCCGGCGTGATGCGACGGCTTCCAATGGTCTTGTCATCGGCCTCGACAACGGAGTGCCGTTCGTTGAAGTGACCAATGCCGGGACCGTGCAACGCAGCGGCGCTGGTGCTGCCGTGGCGCAAGGAGGATGGCATCATCTGGCGGTCGTCGCCGGCAACGGCCAGGTCACACTGCTTCTCGATGGCGCTGTCTACGCAACCATGGCAGCAGCGCTGCCGGCCCTCAATACAACTGCCCAGATCGGGAGTGATGCAGCTACCTCCACTGTGTCGCCCGTGACGCCGCCGTCCGCAACCGCGCAGCCCGACGCGTCCGCGGCGCCGGCTGCGGACGGCACCGACGCTCCCGCTCCCGTGGAGACTGCTCCAGCAGCGCCTGTCGCTGCATATCCTGGATTTATCGGCGACCTCGATGAAATGCAGATCGGCAAGGTCGCCCGGCCGGCCGGGTTCATCAAGATGCAGGCGATCAATCAGGGGTCTGATCCTGTCAAGCTCGTGATCTTCAACGTCGACGAGGAAACTGCAAGCTGGTTTTCCGGATATTTCGGCGTGCTGCTGAAGGCGGTCACGTTTGACGGTTGGGTCGTCATCATCATTCTCATGGTGATGGGGCTCGCGAGCTGGGTCGTCATGGTGGAGAAGCATCGCTACCTGAAGCGACAGAAAGACGGTAACGCGGTTTTCCTGCCAGCGTTTCGCCGGCTCGATAACGATCTCACGCGTCTTGCGGATGTCGCTGACATCCAAGCCGAAGCCTCAGCGAAGGATCCGGCGAGCAAAAATAAATCAGGCGGCAAAGCGAAGTCGAAGGACAACGCCGCAACTGCTTTGCGTCATTCCGCACTCAACCGCATTTATCTGATCGGTGCCGAGGAAATCCGACGGCGCTTTCCGGATGACGCCACCGGCGGCACCCACATTCTGAGCGCTGAGGCGATCGCGGCAATTCGTTCGGCGCTGGATGCCGGCCTTGTGCGCGAGATGCAAGCGCTGAACCGCTTGATGGTCGTTCTTACGATCTCGATTTCAGGTGGCCCGTTCCTTGGTCTGCTTGGCACTGTGATCGGCGTCATGATCACCTTCGCGGCAATTGCGATGTCCGGTGACGTCAACATCAATGCGATCGCCCCCGGTATCGCCGGCGCGTTGATGGCGACCGTTGCGGGGCTCGGCGTCGCGATCCCGGCGCTGTTTGGCTACAACTGGCTGACCCTGCGCATCAAAGACCTGACCAGCGATATGCAGGTCTTTGTCGATGAGTTCACGACGAAGATGGCCGAGGTGTATAGCGCCGAGCGTCCCGGCCCGGCGTTTCATCGGATGGCGGCGGAGTAGTCGCGATGCAGCTCCAGGCCGACAACAAGCCGTATGACGATATCAACATCACGCCGATGCTCGATCTTGCATACGTGTTGCTGATCATCTTCATCGTCATGACGACAGCGACCGTGCAGGGGATGAAGGTCAATCTGCCGAAAGCCTCTGCTGCGCCAAGCCTGGCGCAGCAGACCACCAAGGCCATCACGGTCGGCAATGACGGCAAGATCTTTCTCGACACCATCCCGGTGACATTGCCGGAACTCGAGCAGCGTCTGGTCCAGCAAAAGACGCTCACTCCGGAATTTCCAGTCGTCCTACGCGGAGATGCACAGACCCAGTATCAAAACGTGATGGACGTGCTCGACCTTCTTGGTCGCTTGAACATCACGCAGGTCGGTCTGGCAACCAAGCCGCAGGCGAAGTGAGTAGAGCACGGCCATGGCGGCGGTAACGGCACCGAACACGCGGACAGACAAGGTGATGCCGATCATCGACGTGCTGAACCATGGGAAAACGGCGACGCCGAGCTTGTGGTCAAGCTCGATGCAGCGGAGCGGATTGTTCGCGCGATTGAGGCTGTGGGCTGCGTCCTTGATCGCGCGTGACACCGTTGTGCAGACGGGGGCCGTGGTTCAGCTGCAATCTGCGTGGCGGCAAGATCGCGCGAGGATACCGAGTGTCAATATCCTTCATTTTCCTGAATCGGAGCGGGCCTGTCTGAGGCGGCTCGGAGCGGACATGAAGGCGCGCTTCGCCTCGCTGGGGCTCGTGGATTTTGCGCCATTCATTCTCGATGTCGATCCAGTGATTTCATCACGTCTTTGGATCGATCCCGTTGCTTATGTCGAATCCCGCAATTCGCAATCCGGATTTCGCATTGTGATCGATGACGTGGCTTCCGGAGCCTTGACGTTCGAGACACACGATTTCGATCTGATGCACGGACTCGTGTGTCACTACATTTTTGCTTGTCTGACCGAACCGCTCCGCAGCGGAGCCGCGGAATGACACAGCAATCGGATCAGAGCCCGCCGAACGACGCCGAAGAAGTGGATGAGCCCACGACGTTACGGGCGCGTGCCGCACGCTGCATCGGATTTGTTCAGCAAAACAAGACCGCAGCCGGTTCGATCGTCGTTGTTTTGCTCTTGGGAGTAGGCCTGATCATCTTCGTGCGCGGCGACGATATGCCGCCGCCACGAAAAGTGCAGGAATTCACAATCGTCAATGTCGTGCCTCCGCCACCACCTCCACCGCCGCCTCCGCCCGAGGTCAAGCCGCCGGAGCCGGAGATGGTCAAGCAACCGGAGATGCAGGAGCCGGAGGTCAAGGAAGAGGCAAAGGTCGAGGAGCCGAAGGACGAACCCGCCGACGCTCTGCCGCCGGGGCCGCTTGAGCTGAACGCGCCGGCCGAAGGGCCGGGCGATAGCTTCAACTTGCGTAGCGGAACCGGCAATGGCGCTGGCGGTGGCGGCGGCGGAGGCAGCCGTTGGGGTTTTTACGGAGCGATCGTGCAGCAGGAGATCGAAGCCGCTCTTCGCTCCAATCCGAAGACGCGACACCTCGCGGCCCAGGTTAAGCTTCGTGTTTGGGCCGACAGCACCGGACGCATCACCCGCGTGCAGCTCGCACCTTCCACGGGAGATGCCGAAGCCGATGAGCTGATCCGCTCGAACCTTCTCGTTGGCCTGATGCTTCGCGAAAGGCCGCCAGCCGATATGCCGATGCCGGTGGTAACGCGCGTAACCGCGAGGCGTCCAGGATGACGCCGGCGCCCTTTCAAGCACACCAAACAAGAAAACATTTTGACTTCAAAAATCGAGGCTGGGGACTCATGTTCAATCTAACACCTTCCGCAAGACGTCTGCGATCTTCACTGATTCCGGCGTCAGCTCTGGTCCTTGGCGTAGCTCTTCCGCTCACCACAGCGCCGGCATTTTCCCAGGACTCGGAACGGCCCGTGGTCTCGAAAAAGAAGCCGCCGACCACCGGCAGCACCGTCAACCTGGTAAACATTCTGGTCAAGAAGGGAATTCTCAAGGAAGACCAGGCGGCCGACATCATCAAGCAGGCCGAGGATGAAGCCTATATTTCCCGCGAGGCGGCGCGCGATGCCACGTCGAAGGCCGACGAAGCAGCGAAGACAGCGACTGCCGCGGCGGCCGCCGCTTCGCCGCCCGGCAGCAAGCGCGTCACTTACGTTCCGGAGATCGTCAAGCGTCAGTTGCGCGAGGAGTTGCGCAAGGAAGTGATGGCTCAGGCGAAGGATGAAGGATGGGCGTCTCCCGGAAAATATCCTGAATGGGCGTCGCGTATCCGGTTCTCCGGCGACCTGCGCGGACGCTGGGAGAATGTCATGTATCCAAACGGGGGCTATAACTCTCAGGGCCTGATCTACGATTTCAACGCGCTCAATACCGGTTCGCCGTACGACATTTCGGGCATCAGCAATCCATTTTTTAATCCCCCGCTGGTCAATACGACTCAAAATCGCGAGCGAGCTCGTCTTCGTGCACGGCTCGGCATGGACGCGGATCTGTTTGAGGGGTTCACGGCTGGCCTTCGAATCGCGACAGGTTCGGATACGTCTCCGATTTCGACCAACCAGACGATGGGTGCCAACGGCGGCAATTTCTCCAAATATGCGATATGGCTTGATCGCGCCTTCATCAAATATGAACCGTTCAAGAGCCCGTGGGGCTGGGGAGCCGCTGAGCCTTCCTCGGTGTCCATCTTGGCCGGTCGTTTTGATAATCCGTTCTGGTCGCCGACCGATCTCGTCTGGCATCGCGATCTCGGCTTCGACGGCCTTGCCGTCCAGGCGAGGCAGGAGATCGCTCCGGGTTTCACGCCGTTCGTCGCCGCTGGTGCGTTTCCAATCTTCAACACCAGTTTCGATTTCGCGTCCATCGAACCAGTCAAATTTAAAAGCGAAGACAGATACCTGTATGGTGGACAATTCGGCTTTGCCTGGAAGGTCGATCCGATGATCGGCATCACGTTGGCGGCTGCCATGTTTGATTTCAGCAACGTCAAAGGGCAGCTGTCGAGCCCATGTGACCTCCAAATGCAGAAAGACTGTGATACCGATAGTCGGCGTCCATCATTCGCGCAGAAGGGCAATACCTACACCTATCTGCGTGACATCGTTCCGAATGCTGCCAATAACTACGGTACCACCAATCAGCTCCAGTACTTCGGCCTGGCGGGCGACTATCGTCCTGCCGTGTTTTCAGGCCGTCTCGATTTTTCGCACTTCGATCCGGTGCATATCGCGCTGGACGGCGACTTTGTCTGGAACACGGCATTCAATCGCGACACGATGGAGCGCCTCGGCATCAACAATCGTGCGAAGGACGTCGTTCCCAATGTCGTCCCCGGTGCCTACGACGGAGGCAACACAGGCTGGATGACACGCCTGTTTGTTGGCAACACCAAGCTTGAGCAATTCGGCGACTGGAACGCCCATGTCGGATACAAGTACCTGGAATCCGACGCGACGGTCGACGCGTTTGTGGATAGCGATTTCGGTTTGGGCGGCACCAACCTGAAAGGCTATTTCCTCGGCGGCAATTTCGCGTTGGCGAAGAACGTGTGGATGACGGGGCGTTGGATGAGCGCAACCGCGATCGCCGGACCGCCTTACGCGGTTGACATCTTCCAGTTCGACTTCAATGCGAAGTTCTGATCATGAAGGCGCGCCCCCCATATCAGATCGCTGGCTGCCTTGCAGGGCTGGCCTTAACGTTGTCGCTCGCGGCCCCCGCGCTGGCGGAATCGGAGACCGATCGCTTGCGTGAAGCGTTGCGTAGCGCGACAGCACAGACCCGCACCTTGGAAGATCAGCGCACGGCGATGCAGGCGCAAATCGCCGAGGTTACGAAGGCGCGGGATGCGCTGAAAGCCGAGGTGACCACTGCAAAGGCGCAGGCCAAGAAAGCGGAGGCGGACTATCGAACCGCCGTCCGCGAATTCAACGACCGCCTCGAAGAGCGCAATCAGGCTCTGGAAAAATGGAAGGATGCTTACACGGAAGCGGCCACCGTTGCGCGCACCAAAGATGCAGAGCGTGCAAAATTCGAGGCTGAATCCAAAGCCTATAAGGCCAGCACCCGGGCCTGCACCTTGAAAAACCAGGAGCTCGTCAAAACCGGCCGAGAATTACTGCAGCATTACGAAGGCGTCACAATAGGTGATCAAATTCTTGCTCAAGAACCGATGATCGGGATTCGTCGGGTCGAAATACAGACTCTTCTGCAGGATTATGGAGACAAGATTCTGAACCAGAAGGTCGAACCATGAGGCTTCTATCGTGACTGACCTTTGTAAAACACTGACCTTCGCCGCACTCCTTGCCACAACTCAAATCGCACCGAGCGATGTGGTTTTTGCACAAGGCTTGCAACAGCGAGCCGCGCCGCCAGCTCAACCTGCGGCGAAGGCAAAGCCGAAAGCAGCCGCACCTGCGCAACCCGTGGCCCCAGTAAAACAGACCGATGCGCAAGAGGGTGAAATCGTCGCGCGTGTTGGCGATCGTGATGTTACGACGACGGAGGTCAAGGCCTTTCTCGCGGGCATCGGCGTGGAGCAACGTGAGGCCCTGGCAAAAGAACCGGCATTAATGAGCCGGGCGTTGCGCGTCATGCTCGCCAATCAGCTCGTGCTGAAAGAGGCAACCGAGAAGAAATGGCAGGATCAGCCCGTCGTGGCGGCTCAGCTTGCGAAGCTGCGCGACAACGCCATCCTTGAGAGCTACCTGCAATCAGTCTCGACGCCGCCAGCCGATTATCCGGACGAGGCCGAGGTGCAGAAAACCTATGAGGCAAACAAGCTGGCATTGCTGGTTCCTCGCCGGTTTCATCTGGCGCAGATATTCGTGGCGTTACCCGATGGATCTGACAAAGCCGCCGAAGACCAGGCCGGCAAGAAAGTCGCGGACATACAGACGAAGTTAAAGCAGCCAAAGGCGGATTTTGCGGCCATTGTCAAGGAAAGCTCGACACAGGCCGATGCCGCGGAAAATGGCGGCGATCTGGGGTGGGTGGCCGAAACCCAGCTTCTGCCTGAAATCAAGACCCGTGTCATGGGGATGGCGAACGGCTCTGTTAGCGAACCAATCAAGCTGGCCGACGGCTTTCATATTGTAAAGCTCATCGACACCAAGGCTGCGGATACAGCGCCCCTTGCGGAGGTGCGCGAGGCGCTCGTCCAGCGGATTCGCGCCCAGCGGGCTGAGCTGCTGCGCAGAACCTATCTGGCGCGGGTCCTTGAGCAAAATCCGCCTGCCATTAACGAACTCGCTTTGTCCAAGGTGCTTGGCGCGCCATCACGCTAAGCAAGACAAGCCAATTCGACCCACGCCATCAATCGAGGTTCTTATGTCCAACGAGAATAGTACGCCAGCGAACGCTGCAATGCCGTCGACGGATCAAGGCGTCATGCTGTCCGTGACGCTCGAAACGTTACGCACGCTGATTCAAGAGGAGGGATATCGCGCAGAAGTCGTGACAGACGGCAACATCTCCTTTCTTCGTTCGGCGTCCAATGGTCTCGATTTCGATGTCCGGCCGGGAAACATATTCGTGAAAGACCCGGCGGTCACGGTTGAAAAGCCGGAACATTTTGCGGACCTGGTCTTCGTTGTCTTGTTCACGGTCCAAGGTGCCTTTCCAGCCGATCTGTTGAACCTCTGGAATCGAACCCATCGTTTCGGCCGGCTCTATCTCGACAAGACAATCCCTGGCAGGGAATTCCTCGTTCTGTCGCTCGACGTGTCCGTCGTCGGTGGTGTCACGACGGACTATCTCCGGCACAAGCTTGTGATCTGGGATAGTCTGGTGCGGCAACTCGTGCCCTGGCTGCGCGAGGAGCTCGGAAAAATCGCGCCGACCATCGATACTCAAAAGACTGCCTCGTCAGATCAGGTTCTGTCGATGCAACATGGCAATGCGT
>Ga0153954_1000804_pt1 | contig 21463 bp, 18 predicted proteins | sample TSFL038MetaG_FD_102277 | JGI IMG/M metagenome (GOLD analysis project Ga0153954, IMG submission 102277) | Attine ant fungus gardens microbial communities from Florida, USA - TSFL038 MetaG | ecosystem: Host-associated > Fungi > Mycelium > Unclassified | place: USA: Florida, Wekiwa Springs State... | reverse complement strand
CTCTCGGACCTGTTCGATGCGGGCCGGATCTATCTGACCGCATTGTGGGACGCGATCACTGCCTGGTTGGAAGATGTGTTCGACCCGGCAGCGTGGACGGCCCTGAAAACGGACACTGATGAGGCGTGGGCGGTGTTCGTTCGTCAAGTGAAACGCGCTCTGCATCATGCGGATGCCGACCTGTTCCACCCACCGAACACCTCCGACATCATCGAATCGGCGTTGCGGAACAACCCGTGGTTTGGGTGGCTCACCAACCTGTTTGACGAATGGCTTCAACCCGTCCTGAAGATCGGTAAGGTCGCCACGGAGTTTGGTGACTCCATCTGGCACGCCATCACCGAGTTTGCACATGAACCCACGGCGTCGGGTGCCTGGTCGACGCTGATGGACGCCATCACCGCTGCCTGGAACGCCATGGTTAATGCGGTCCTGGCAGCGTGGGACCCGGACTCGGACTCGGGCAAGACTCACGAGGACTTCACGGACCCAGTGACCGCAGCCACCGAAGCATTGCGGAACAACGACTGGTTCGGGTGGTTGTTCGACATGGTCGACAGCTGGCTTGAGCCGGTGCTGAAGATCGGCAAGGCAGTCGCTGATTTCGGTGAGGTCGTGTGGCATGCCATCTCCGCGTTCGCCTTGGCGCCTGGGGCGCCGGGTGCATGGTCGACGATGGTGTCGGCTATTGAGACGGCGTGGGATGTGTTCATCCGCGCCGTGTTTGTCTCGTGGGGTGCGACGGAGGAGCAGGCGAACGCGAAGGCGGAGGCGATGCCGTCTCCTGCGGATGCGACCAAAGCGGCCGTGAAGAACAACCCGGTGACGGGGTGGCTTTTTGGCAGCTCGTTTGATGACGCGGTTGAGTCGATCATCAACGCGCTTGGCCTTGGTCCGGTGGTGGAGTGGTTCACCCGCTTGATCAACGACTTGGAAGTGCTGTTCGACATCTTCCATATGAAGTACACGTCGGCGCAGTGGTCTGCGGCCTTGACGGACCTGATGACGATCACTATCGGGGACTGGGCCGGAACGGTCGTTGATCCGCGGACGGTGTCGGATGCGAACGCGGTGACTGGTGGGTCGACGTCGACGTCGCAAGCTAACAACGATCTGGTTACCGGGGCAGATGCTTCGGTTCCGCATGCTCCGACGTTTGGACTCTTGCAAGGGGCGGTTGGGTTTGGCGCCCCCGCCGCCCAGTCGGTGCCGTATCCGGGTTTCCTTGAACCGCCGATCTTCCTGTACTACGTCGTTACTGCTGTGAAAGCCGGCATCGAATCAGTCCCCAGCGCCGAGAAGTTTGTGATGGTGATTGCCCCTGGCAAGGTGACGATCACCTGGACCGCATCGAAGACGACTGGTGTGACGTACAACGTGTACCGGGGTACCGCACCCGGCAAGGAAAACATCCGTATCGCAACGGGTTTGACCGCAACCACGTTCACGGACTCAGCGAGCTCTGCGACGACTTCAGCCACACCGTCGACAACGACAGCACGTGCGGGGTCGGCAGTTGCGACCACAGCAGCCGGGCATCAGGAACTTCTGGACACTATCGTCCAGGTTGGGACCGACACCACCAACACGGGACACACCACCAGCGATGTCGGTAGCGCTCTGGCGAACTGGCCCGGTGAGCACGTGTCCGGCCCGGACTCGGTGGGAATGACTGCGAATCTGACGATGTCGCAGACCCTTGACCAGTTGGTGTCTGGATTGACCGCGGTAGCGGCTACCGGTGCGACACCGACCGACGCTGGTGTGGCCGCCAACGATCTGAATCAAAGAGTCAATCTTGCCGGCACGTTGGCGGTCATGTCGTTGAAAGAGAACCATGCGCCGGTCCCGTGGCGAGACGGCGGCGACAGCACAGCCGATGTGACAGTACCGATGGTGTCGGCGACCCAACTCATGCGCTACCCGGCTGGGTATGCGGCAGGTGTCCTCCTGACGCCAGCCCTGGGCGGTCCGAAGGATCAAATCCAGATTGGATTCATCCAGCGTCCGACGACTCTGACCGACGTCCGGGTCGCGCTGTATCAACTGCAGACCGACGGCCTCTGGCATCGGGTATTCGTGACTCCGAGCAGCATCGCTACATCGATTGCCAACAATGGCACAACGGCTGACAACAACGCGGCCACTCTGGTGACGATTCCCCTGGGCGCGACTTTGCAGACTGCGCCCGGGCAGGCCTACTACGTCGAGGTCATCAACAAGAACGCGTCGACGGCAAACGCTTCCCTTCTGGTGGCGAACCAGCTATTGCGTGACCCCGGATGGAATTTGCTGCCTGCCTACTTGCGCACGGACGCGGCAACAGTCACGTCTCCGGCCACATTGGCGTGGACCAGTGGAACCTACTACTCGGCCAGCACGTTGTTCTACGCGACGCTCGGCTACACCGGTGGCGCTAATGCGGTCGAGGGCGACGAGACGACACCATTCGAAACGCCGGGGTCATTCACCTGGCACGCCCCGGCGTGGTGGCGTCCGGGCGTCGATTACGTCGATGTCGTCACGCTGGGCAGTGGTGCATCTGGCGGAATTGGGACGGGAGTCGGCAACAACGGCAATGCCTCGAGTCTCGTGATCCCCAGTGGTCCGGGCGCACGAACGGTTGCCGGTGCTGCAGGGGTCCGTGGTGCGACCGGAACCACGTCGGTTGGTAACTCCACCGGGAAATCTCCGGGACGGCTGTCGTTCAACAACCATCTCTACCTCGGCGGCGACCAGTCGAGCGTGGTCCTGGGGTTCTCGACCTCCGGCAAATCGCCCGGCGGAGGATCGTCTGGCGCGTACTTCGGCGGTCTGTATGGATACGGGGGCGGTGCTGGCGGTTGGGACCACGGAACCTTCCAACCCAACACCACAACGCTCTCAGGGGTTGTCGGAGCGGGCGGAGCAGGGGTCAATACCGGAGTGTGGAGGTCTTACGACGGTGGCGACGGCGCGGTCTGGATCACCGCCCGGCAGAACAGGAGTGCCTGATGCCAGAGCCGGCGAACATACGTGAGCCGTACAACATCGACATGGAGCAGTTGCGCTCCGGGATCGAAGCGGTTATCGACAGCCCGGCAGAGCAATTGGCCGGTGTGCAGCTGATCAATCCGCAGGTCGAGAAGTTTGCCGACTTGGTTGCTGATGCGGTGGTGGCTGCTGCCGCTGCGCAGGAGACCCAAGGGGCGACTCCGGAGAGTGTGCGGTCGGCCGTGCGTTCGGCCGTGAGCGAGACCGCATGAGTAAGACCCTCATCGTCATCGACCCAATGGGGTTCAACGTCACTGAGTTAGGCCTGCAATACTTTCTGTTGGACGGGACCCTGGTCCAGCCGGGGGATACGGTGTATCGCCTGCCCTATATCGCGTTGGCGGGCATTAGCAACATCGATCACGGCGTGGACTTGTTGGATGCGAAGCTGCGGTCCACGCCCGGTGAGATTCTGGTATTCGGATATTCCGAAGGTGCCCAGGTCGCCACGAAATGGCTGCGCACCAAGGGGCATCCGGCGCCGGTCACACCCACGGAGCGCGTGAAATTCCTGCTGATCGGCAACGCTGAGCGACGGTATGGCGGGTTCGCGTACAAACACAGTGTCTTGGATGCCTTGTGCGACACCGACGGCCTACCTGAACCACTCGAAGATGGCACCAGCACGGTCCATTACCAGGTGACCGACTTCGCCCGCCAGTACGACGGGATTGCCGACTTCCCGAACAGCAGCGACATCCAGCAGGCCGTCGACAGCGTGGGCGCCGCGACGGGGGACCCGTTCACCTGGATCTTGCGTGCCTTGCAGGACGTGACGAACGCCTTGATCGGCAGCCATAAAGAAGCCGCGCTGAATGCCGTCCTCGGTATGAGCATGATCCACCACAGCTACTTCAGCGTCACCCCGGATGACCTGCACAACGTGCGGTTCACCGATCCGGATCATCCGTTGGTGGAGTACGTCTGGAGCCCGACATACCCGGTACCGCTGCTGGGCAGCGGGATAACGTTTCCGTCGATGGATCGGGACAAGCGCAAACTCGTTGAGACGGCATACACCCGCCCGGTCATCATGCCGCAACCCAACTACGCGCAGATCTCCTTGTTCACCAAGGATTTCTTCGCCACCGATGACGACTACCGGACGCCAGAGCAGCCCGGCTGGTGGCCGGAGCAGATCGGTGAACCGCCGGCTATCACTCTGCCATCGACGTCGACCTATCCCTCGCAAATGCTGCTTCCCACGGGAGGATGAACGTGGCCTACACCAAACAGGATTGGCATGACGCGCCGGCCACCGACACCCCGATCTCGGCGGAACGTCTGAGCTACATCGAGGACGGTATCGAGGCGGCGCATACCGCGGCTGCGGCAGCGGCGGAGTCGATCCCTGACGTCTCCGGCAAGGAAGACAAGGCGAACCGCAACACGGCCAACGGATACGTCGGCCTGGATGCGTCCGGGAAGGTGGCGGCCGCGCAGTTGCCGTCGTTCGTCGATGATGTCCTGGAGTTCGCGAGCCTGGCCGCGTTCCCCGCTACCGGGGACTCCGGCAAGATCTACACCGCGCTGGACAGCAACAAGATCTACCGGTGGTCCGGGTCGACGTACATCGAGATCGCCCCCTCACCCGGCTCTACCGACGTGGTTCCCGAGGGAGCCACGAATTTGTACTTCACCGCCGCGAGGGCGGATTCCCGTGTCGCTGCTGGGATTACCGGAAAAGTTGACAAGGCCACGACGATCTTCGCCGGTACAGGCTTGGCTGGCGGCGGTGACCTCTCCGCCAACAGGGAACTGGTGGTGGCATTCGGTTCCACTGCTGGAACGGCCTGTCAGGGAAGCGATGCCCGCCTGTCGGATGCCAGAACTCCCACAGCGGCGGGTCAGGTCGCCGATCTGAGCCTGGTTGTCTTTGGCAAGGATTCTGCTCGGGCCGCGGGCACCGGAGACTTCCCGTTCGGCGTGAAATTGCAACGAGCTATCACCTTCTCCTCGGCAACCTTCCGAGCACTGACAGCTGATGCATCCGGAAGCTTGGTTGTCGGGCTGTACAAGAACGGCGTGGCGGTATCAGGAGCAACGGCGTCCATTGCCTACACCCAGCAGGTGAGCGGACTGACCTTGAACGGAACGTGGGCGTTCGCCGCCGGTGACATCATCACCGTGCAGGTGACTGGAGTCGGAAGCACCCCTGGGAAGGGGTTGATCGCGGACATCAAGGGGACCACCGCGTGATCATTGCGCCGTACACTCCGTCGACGCCCGCTGAGGTGATTATCCCGCCTGGGCCGCATGAGACGGTGTACGTTCCGTTCCGCAGCGGAATCTACAAGATGCCGTTCGACCTGAGTTCTTCAACGAACTGGGCACCCGGAGCTAACTCCTCCAGCCCTTGGATCTGTATCGACGGTGACGGCACCGCTTACGTGACGGCAATGGGCTACACGGGCATCGCAAAGATGGCCAAGATCCCCCAAGCCGGAGTGATCTCCGACATCTCCGACGCCGCGATGACCAGCCCGAGAGGGGTGGCGATCGACTCGGCAGGCAACCTGTACATAGCTGACTCCACGAAGGTCCTGAAGCGATCGACGGCCGGAGTGGTCACCGACCTTGGATTCACCGGATTGTCGAACCCGCAAGGGATCGCTGTCGATGCTTCCGGCAACGTCTACGTCGCCGACCTGTCCGCCAGGAAGGTGTATAAGAAAACCCCGGCAGGCGTGCAGACGACGATCACCGCAGCGGGCTTGGACTACCCCAAGGGCCTTGCATTCGGTCCGGACGGCAGGCTCTACGTGTCTTGCGCCTACAACCCGGTAGCCAGCAGCAAGATCATCGCGGTCAACCTGACGACGAGCACTGCTGTGGACCTGGGGTTCCCGACATTCGCCCAGGTACCAGGGGGCGTTGCCGTCGGCTCTGACGGGACGGTCTTCACCATTGAGTACGCAGCGAACTCGATCGTCAAGGCGGTGAACCCTGCGCTCGGCTTGTCGTGGAGCGGCACCTTCGGCAACGGAGGGGGCAATAACTCTCGGATCGCCGGGATAGCCGTCGGCCCTCCCATCTCATAGCAAGCCGGGCCCTGCACAGTCGGCGCATCGACATACCCCCTCGCAAACATTCCTTTCCCACCGGAGGACAGACGTGGCATACACGAAACAGACGTGGCACGACAAACCGGCCACCGACACCCCGATCTCAGCGGACCGCCTTACCCATATCGAGGACGGGGTCGAGGCAGCGCACACGGCCGCAGCGGCAGCGGTCCAACCAGACAGCCTGGCGACGGTCGCCACCTCTGGCGCGTATACGGACCTCACGGGCAAGCCGACCATTCCCGACGTCTCCGGTAAGGAAGACAAGGCGAATCGCAATGCCGCCAACGGATATGCTGGACTGGATGCGTCCGGGAAGGTGGCTGCGGCGCAGTTGCCGTCGTATGTAGACGACGTCTTGGAGTTTGCGAGTCGTTCTGCGTTCCCCGCGACCGGTGAGACCGGAAAGATCTATGTAGCCACGGACAATGGCCGGATTTACCGGTGGTCGGGTTCGACGTATGTGGAGATCGCCGCTTCGCCGGGATCGACGGACGTGGTACCGGAGGGCGCGTCGAATCTCTACTACACGCAGGCACGAGCGGATGCTCGAGTAGCGGCTGGCATCACGGGCAAGGCGAACACGACCGACCTTGCGGCGGTGGCATTCTCGGGGGATTATGAGGACCTCGTGAACGCGCCGCCCGGAGGTGACGGTGGCGGCCCTGTCGACTGGGGTGACGTCGACAACAAGCCGGAGTTCGCCGATGTGGCCTTCAGCGGTGATTACGCTGACCTGATCAATGTGCCCGCTGGTGGTGGGTCATCGGTGAATCCAACAGTCTTAAATGCGGCCAACTACACGGCCTCGCCGGGGGACCTGGTGCTCTCGTCGGCGGGCGCATTGGGGCCTTCTGACTATGTCGCGGTCACCATTCCCGATACGGCGTCGAATGGTGACATGATTGATGTGGTCAACGTTTCAGGGGCTTCCCATCGCACGACTGTCGAATATTTTGCGTTCCTCGATCAGGACTACCGCACCTACGAGGTCGGCCCGACCGAGCGGTGCACCCTGGTCTATGTGAAGGACGCCGAGATCGGGGAGCTACAGTTTTCCGGCTGGCTAAATATGGTCGTCTCATTGAATGCGACGAATGCTTCGTAGCCGTGATGAAACATCTACTCGCTTCTCGGCGTTAGGCCCCCCATACGGGCGAGCCCCACTTGTATCCAGACCCGGTGCGGCGGCCGTATCGCTGAAAGCGAGGTGCACTGGTGAGCTTCACCTGGCAAGCCCCGCAACCGCTTCGAAGTAGGGAACAGATCGCCCAGGTTGTACATGGGGTAGCCCTCGCCCGCGGACTCGATCAGTTGGCCACCGTCATCGCCTTGATGACGATCTCCACGGAGGTCGGCTCGGGCAGCGGCGATGGCCGGCAGTGGTGGTGTCCAGCCAACCCCGCGGTGCCCGACAGCCTGGCATTCCCACACGACAGCCTGGCCAACGATTCGCGCAGCATGGGCTACTTCCAGCAGCAACCCGGACCGGCCGGTGAACCCTGGTGGGGCACAACCGCTGACATGATGACCCTCGACGCGGCGGCAAACAACTTCTTGGATCGCCTCGAAGACGGATACGTGGTAGCTGTCGACAGCCCTTCATTAGCAGGACAATTCGCCCAACGCGTCCAGCGATCCGCCTACCCCGACCGGTACGCGGAGTGCTGGGAGGAAGCCTGGCTGGTCCTCAACCGCGCCATCACACGCCCACCCGTGAAGGAGGCCGCCGTGCCCAGCGCCACGCTCGCTGGAGCCGTACTGCCCCCGCAGCCTGACTACAACGAATACCCGATGTGGTCACCGAACGCCCAGCCCCGCAACGGAACCAAGGTTGATCTGTTTCTCCTGCACACTCAGGAAGGCAGTGGTAGCGCTGACAGTCTCGCCCGCTACCTCGGCAACCCCGCCAACAAAGTCAGCTATCACTACACCGTGTCGCAGGCTTCTGACGGCGGCGTGACCGTCTGCGACGTCGTCGACACCGACGACGCATCCTGGTCGGTCCTGTCAGCCAACAATCGCTCCATCAACCTGTGCTTTGCCGGATCGCGCGCCTCTTGGACGCGCGATCAGTGGCTCACCCAGGCGAAGGCGATCGACGTGGCCGCCTACCTTGCTGTCGCCGACTGCCGCAAATACGGCATTACACCGCGGGTCATCACGCCGCCGAATTACGGTCCACCGCCAGGCATCTCCGATCATCGCTACGTCACCGACTATCTGCACGACGGGACCCACACCGACGTCGGCCCGAATTTCCCTTGGGACGTCTTCGCCGCCGCGGTCAACCGCTACACCCGACCCGCCGATTCAGGTGCAGGAGGTCCCCTCATGGCACTTACCGATGCCGAGCAGCGCGAACTTCTCGACGGTGTCCGCTATCTCAAGGATCAGCTCGGCCCCGGCTTCGATGAGTGGGGCGAAGACGGCGACCTCGGACGAAACGCCAAGGGGCAGAGGCGGACTTTCCGCGCCGGGTTGGCCGCACTCATGCGCAAGACCGGAACCTGATGAACGGAGCCGACGGGGCGTGGATCGGCTATGGGGTCGGTGACTCCGACGATCCGGCTTTGCCGCGCACCGCGGCCAACTGGCATGCCGTCTCCCTGATCAACGAGAAGCTGGCCGGCAAGTACCAGTGGGCGCGCGACATGGGTGTGCAACCCGGACCTGACTACACGTTGGCGACCGCGACGGCGATGCTCGAGTTCTGCCGCCGCGTCGGCATCGCACCGATCCTCGACCCCTATGGGCGTGCGGTGGCCAATCTGGCGATGCGGGCCCGGCTCGGTGCGTATCCGCCGCCGCAGCCGATCAAGCCGATCATGTTCACCGTCGAAGGCCACCTGTCCAACATGTTCGCCGGACCGGTCGCCGATACCGCCACGCTCCTCGAAAACGAGGGCGTGTGCCGCCACCAGCCGATCGGCTACAACAATGGCGCCATCCCGTTCGACAACAACAGCGGCGTCACCGAATTGGCCCGCCTGGTCGGCTCCACCGTCATGGACAACGGCGTTCCCTTTCCCGCCGGCACGCCCTGGTCACTGGGCATCTTCTCCCAGGGCGCCATCGTCGGCTTCGACTTCTACGTCGGCTACCTCCAGCCCGGTCAGGCCCTTGAATGGCGAGCCAAAGATCTCGTGGGTGTGCTCGCCTACGGGCCGCCGTGCCGGCAGAGCGACAGCGTGGCGCCGTGGGCGCGCCCCTGGGTGACCAAGACCGGCACCAGCGGCCTCGACCCCTACCGGCGGTTCGGCCTGCCGGGCTTTCCGATGAAGCCTGACAACTGGGTGGACGTCTACCGCGAAGGCGACATCTTCGCCGAGAACGGCACAGATCGGGCCAGTGCGATCAAGGCGGCCGTCTATCAGGCGGTTGCGCGAGGGGACGTCTTCTCCAACCCGTACTCGCTGGCCGCGCAGATCGCCGCGGTGTTCGAGGTGGGGATCGATGAGGTGATCGGCATTGTCATGGCCATCGTCTCCGGTATCGGTTTTCTGGCCGCACACCCCAACCCGCACTACGACCCCTACGACCTATCGGGTGGAGTCAACTGGATGCGGGACCGGTTGGCGACGTCGGCGCGATGACCCACCGCGTCAACAATCTTCCTGCCCTGCGCGATCGGCTTATCGCAGCATGGGGTGGCCGAGCTCGCATCCGCCGCAACCTTGCCATCGCCATCAGCGATTCGCTCATGTTGACGATCGCGTTTCAGACGGCGTTCCCCGAGGTTGGCCTCGAGAGATCCGCCGTCTTCTCCACCGTCACCCGTGTGCTCACCGGGCTGGGCGTATGGCTTACGTCCCGCGCCGTGCTTCGCATCACCGGGGAGATACCACGCAACAGCGACCTCGAGGGCGACCAGTGACCGGTGGAGAACTGCCCACCACCATCATTGGCCTGGCCGGGCTCGTCATCCTGGTGGTCGTCCCCGTCGCCGGCGGTCTGATGCGGCTGCGTTTGCAGCAGTCCGTCACCAGCCAGCAGCTCCGTGAGGTTCACGAGCAGACTGTGAACGACCACCAGCAGAAATCGAATCTGCGCGACGACATCGACCTCATCCGCGACATAGTCCGCGACATCCAAGACCGGCAGATCGCGCAGTCACGCGACATCACGGGCATGCGCGCCGACATCACCGGCGTCCGGGCCGACATCACCGGCGTCTCTCAAGAGCTCCATGATGAGCGGCAGCGGTCGATCGAGACAGATCGGCAGTTGTGGCGGGCAGTGCTCGACCGGCCCGACAAACCACCGTCCTTGCCGCCGGCCCCACGCGACGACACCGGTGGCTGACGGCTGTTCGGCGTCGGCTCGGGCGTCCTGAGCCTTCGCCTAATCCCTACAGTTCGGCCCCTGGCAGAGCAGCACCTTCGGTGCGCTCGGTCAGGGGCCGCTTTTTGCGTTTCAGGGCCCAATTGCCGCTGGGCATCGCGCGATCGAACTGACGTCCGATGAATCCCGAACTGAACTCCGGGTCGGGCTCGATTGTGTACACCTGTGTGTACAGTGGAAACTCAAAACACCCTCTGAGCTGTGCGCCGTCAGGGTTTCGAACCCCGGACCCGCTGATTAAGAGTCAGCTGCTCTACCAACTGAGCTAACGGCGCCGTGCGGTCGAGAACCGCGAAAGAGACAATAACAGGCGCCGCGCCGGGAGACGAAATCGCGACGTCAGAGCGGTCTTCCGGACGGCACAGCGGCAGTTTCGATTACCCACTAGACTGCCTGCGAGCAGCATCAGCACGGTCAGGTGGGAAAAGCATGGGGCAGGTTGGTTTGGCGCAACGCTGCCGGGGGTTCGGGTCCCGGGCGGCGGCATGGCTGATGGTTTCGGCTGCGGTGATGAGCTTGAGCGCGTGCGGTAACAATGCCGACGCTGAAGCGGCCAAGATCATCACCGATAAGGGCACGCCCTTCGCTGACTTGCTGATTCCCAAGGTCTCCGCGTCGGTCACCGACAAGGCTGTCGGGGTCGCGGTGGATGCGCCGGTGACGGTGACCGCCGAGGACGGCGTGCTCGATTCGGTCACCATGGTCAACGAGTACGGCGCAGTCGTCGACGGCAAACTCAGTGCCGACGGGTTGACCTGGGCGACGTCCGAGCAGCTCGGCTACAACAAGCGCTACACGGTCAACGCGAAGGCCCTGGGACTCGGTGGCGTGACCAGCCGGCAGATGACGTTCCAGACGCACTCGCCGCAGAACCTGACCATGCCCTACGTCATGCCGCGCGACGGCGAGGTCGTCGGCGTCGGCCAGCCGGTGGCAATTCGGTTCGACGAGAACATCGTTGACCGCGAGGCAGTCGAGAAAGCGATCGTCATCACCACCGAACCCCCGGTGGCGGGCGCGTTCTACTGGCTGAACAATCGTGAGGTGCGCTGGCGGCCGCAGGCCTTCTGGAAGCCCGGAACCAACGTCGACGTCCAGGTCAACACCTATGGGGTGGACCTGGGCAACGGCGTCTACGGGCAGGACAACGCCACCAGCCACTTCGTGATCGGCGACGAGGTGATCGCCACCGTCGACGACGACACCAAGTCAATGGTGGTGCGCATCAACGGCGAAGTGGCCAAGACCATGCCGGTGTCGATGGGCAAGGAAAGCACCCCGACCAACAACGGCACCTACATCGTTGGCGAGCGTTTCGCGCACATCGTCATGGACTCGTCGACCTACGGGGTGCCGGTCAACTCGCCCAACGGGTATCGCACCGACGTCGACTGGGCCACCCAGATCTCCTACAGCGGCATTTTCGTGCACTCGGCGCCCTGGTCGGTGGGAGCCCAGGGCTACGCCAACACCAGCCACGGCTGCATCAACGTCAGCCCCAGCAACGCGCTGTGGTTCTACGACCACGTCAAACGCGGCGACGTGGTGCAGATCAACAACACCATCGGCTCGCTGCTGCCCGGCAATGAAGGCCTCGGCGACTGGAACGTGCCGTGGTCACAGTGGCAGGCCGGCAACGCCAACGACCCGGTGCGCTGACGCGTTAGGTGCCCTCAGGCCGGGGGCGGTCCGGCTTAGTCGGGCTTAGTCGCGCAGGTACTCCTCGTTGCCATTGGGATAGCCCCCACCGAACGTGGTGACGTGCACGTGGTCGAAGTGTCCGTTGCCGCGACCGCTGGGCCCGCCCGGCGTGTAGTACGTGCCGCGCCAGATCGCGTCCTGCATGGCGAACCGATCGGCGTTCTGCCGGACGTAGGCGACGATCTGGTCTCCCAGTGCGATGCCCTCCGGGCTGCCGGGGTTGGGGATCATCACGTCGATGGCAAGGCCGGAGGGATGCCAGCGCTGGCCGTCGGGACGCACCCCGATCATGTCGTGAATCTGCGGGAACGCTTCGCTGATGCTGCGCGCGACGAGGATCGTCTTGACCTGCATGCCGCGCTCGTTGACGATTCCCGGCGGCAGCGCGTGCGGCGCCGGCATTGACCAGTTGGTCACCAGGTCGGGTGCGGGCGGTCCCCAGTCCTGCGGGGGAGGCGGAGGTGCGTCCTCCGGCGGCGGGGGTGGTCCGTCTTCGGGTGGTGGGGGAGGTGCGTCCTCCGGTGGTGGGGGCGGCAGGTCTTCGGGCGGCGGCGGAGGCGGAGGCGCGTCGTCCGGGGGTGGAGGTGGCGCGTCCTCGGGTGGCGGCGCCAGATCGGCGGCGGCCGGAGGGGGCGGTTCGTCGTTGTTTCCCGGCTCGGCGCCGACGCCGCCAGCCAAGAACACGGCGGCCGGCAACAGAGTCGTCGCGGCCAGAACCGAGGATTTCATGCGCAGATCTACCAGTCCTTGCGTGAGCACGCAGGGAACCGTAACCAAAACGTTATCTCGACATCAACCCGGCGCGCGGAAAGGCGCGATCCAAATGGTTGCCCAGCGGTAGGGCGATCGCGGGTCGCGCGGCCGTCGGGCGAGGTCAGCTCGGTACTTGACACCGGTCGCCGCAAACGTAATGTGCGAGTGTTCGCTAGGTCACTAAATCCCGAACACGGCAGCGATTGCCGACACCACATCGGTGAAATCAGCCTGGGCGGCCTCGGCCAGCGGCGTCAGGGCCGACCAGGGCTGGACCAGGTCGCTGAGCGCGTTCTGGAAACCTTCCTGGGCGCCATCGACGAGTGCTTGCTGGACGGCGGACCAGTCCAGCTCGGTCGGGAACAGCCCGAGGGGCGCAGCCACATTCGCCGGTCCCGGGAACCAGCCGTCGGTGATGTTGCCGTAGCCCAAGTTGACCAGGATCCGCATATCGGGCTCCAGCAGGTCATAGAGCGGCTGCCCGATCACCGGCAGGAGCAGCAGCGGTGACAGCAGCGGCAGGGTCTGCGCCGGAATCATGTAGTAGTTCGTCAGGCCCTCGCCGGTGAGATCCGCAGAGCCGGGCAACAGAACCGCGTTGCTGATCTGATCGGAATCGATACTCAAATACTCGAGATGCTGGGTGAAGATGCCCATGAAGGCGTTGAGGTCAGACAGCAGGTTGAGCGGATAGCGGGGGAAGTCGGCGAAGCCGTCGTACTCGAAGTTGTAGATGTCGGTGGGGTACAGATTGTCGGGCGTCGCCGGGAACACCCCCAAGCCCGACCAGATACCGCCGTTGGGGGCCACGGTATCGCCGACCAGCATGAAACGCACGAGGTCGCTGGGCACGCCCTGGGCCTGCAGTTGGTCCATGGTCAGCCCGGAGAATCCGGCGCTCTGCGAATACCCGAACACCACGACCGGGTTTTCCGCACTGACCTGCCCGCCGGCGATCTGCTGCTCAATCGCGGTCGTCAAGATCTGTGCCCCTTCGATCCGTGACTCGGCCTTGTCGAAAAACAGCCGTTCGGGCGTGGTCAGGATCTGCACGGTGCCGGTGAAGCCGTGCGGTTGCAGGTAGAGCTCGTTGGCCAGGTCGGCGTAGCGCTGGCCCGGCGTCGGAATCCCGCTGGGGCCCAAGATCAGAGCGGTGCCGCCCCCGAGCGCGGCAGTGTCGCCGGCGCTCAGCCGAACAGCCGCTGGGTGGGGGCCCTCAGTTGGTGAGATAGGCAGGACTGCGGTGATCAGTCCCGCGGTGAGGGCCGCGGTGGCCCCGATAGCTCGGTGCCGACGGGTGGGGTCAGGCGCGGACCGCATCGCGAGTTCCTCCCTGCAGCGTCCCTGACGCTGTCCTATGCCCCCGGGCAGCCGAGATGGCCGGTTCTCAATATCGGGGACGCAGCGGACGGCGTCAACGCCAGATTTGGGGGGACGGCTGGCCCGCGAGTCGTGCCTGGGGCGTGGGGCGAATTCCTCTAAAACGCTGAGTATTGCCTGTGTGATTGCTAGGGTCGTCGGCAGTCTCGCGCAAACTCCGACGAGGGAATCAGGCGTGACAAAGACGAAGCGGTTTCTGTGTGGTGCGACCGTCGCCGGCCTGGTTGCCGGAACGGGAGCGGTGGTAGGGACGGAGACTGGGCTGTCTGCGGTGACTGCCGACTGGATGCTTGCCGCCGAGCACGTGCTGCTGATCGGTACCGACGGCACCAACTTGGACAAGATCCTGGAGTACGCCTACAACGCGAACGGGGCGCGGTGCAGGGAAACCGCCGGGTCGAGGTGTTGTGGTCGAACCGCGAAACCCGTCACACATCGTCAGATGGGGGCACAGCTGTGACGGGTTTTGCGCCGCTCTGCGGGTGCTGCGGACGGGTCGTTTCCCGCCCCAAACGCGGACCCGTTGGGTGGTGGCGCAGCGCGGCATGTCGAATGGCGGCGTGGAGGGATCGGCGGGTGGCTGAGATGGACGACCTGGACGACGAGCAGGTGGGGTGACTGTGGTGTGCTAGCGCCGCTTGGCATCTGCTGTGACAAGAAAGCAGAAACCCCTTCACGGCGAAACCGGTGTGCGGGTGGCCAATGTGAAGGGGAGTTCGTTGACTAGGTTATCACCTGTGGAAGATTCGTCAAGCGAGCGACACATGCTGCCGCTGCAGCATGTGTCAAAACAGCGCTTGGAGCCCTATCTCGATGCCACGTTCAACGATGAGTTGAAGGCGCTTCAACTTTACGCTTGGGGGCGGAAGCTGTCGGCGGCGATGTTTCACGACATCTCGGTGCTGGAGGTAGCGCTCCGCAACGCCCTGGACAGGGTGTTGGTTGGTGCCTACGGCGAGGATTGGTTCCGTCTCAGCGCCGTCCTGTTCGACTCACGCACGTACGAGCAGCTAACACGCGCATGGGAGGGACTTCCCGCGAAGTTCTTCGCTACGCAAAAAGGTGACGGGAAGATTCGCGGGAGGCTCATCGCAAGCTGCATGTTCGGCACCTGGAAAGCCATGCTGGACGCAGGGGGCAGCACGGGTATCGACGGACCGTGTGCACGAGTCGACCACGACGACGTATGGACTCGTGAACGCTTGGTAGCAGCGTTTCCCGGCGCGGTACAGGGCGCGCGAGCTGAGCGAGCTCACTTCGACCGTGCGTGGGTACACACCCAGATTCGCGAGGTGCATGTTCTCCGTAATCGCGTCGCCCATCATGAATCCCTAGTCAAGGGCTATCCCATACCAGGTACAGGTAGTACGGACGAACCGCCGGAACGTCGAACAGCGCAGCAGGGCGCTGATGCCTGCATGCGGTTAGCGCAAATGATTGACAGAGACCTTGCGGCATTTCTCAAGGACACGTCCGAAGTGGACCAGCTTCTCACTGACGACCCCCGACGTGGATGGGGATTTCTGAACGACTAGATAGGAGAGGGCGAGTTGGTGCGGCTTGCTCGGCTATCCAGCAAACTTTCGCTGCCTGCTGGATTCAAGTCCTGGAAGTCCAGCAGTGCTGGGCCGAATAACCCTAGGTCAGAGCGTTGCAGGACTTGCGGGGCCTGAGCCTCGCGCGCCGTCGACACCCTCCCTCTGAGTGTCGCTCCCTCCGTTATTAAAAGCGCAGCTCAGAGTAGGTTTTTATAGAAAGTGCACATCCCTTTTCTACGCATATAGAGAGAGGCGGTGTTGGGCCGGAGTGCAGCAAGTCCAGCAGTCCAGCAGAGGGCCCGTAGCAAATAAGGCCGCGAAACGTAGGGCGTTCGTAGGTGCAGTTGTCGAGGTCGAAAACGTGGAGGCTGCCCAGGGTGGTGACACGCCAGACGCCAGTCGAGTCGGCAGTGAGTTCGGTGACGGTGGTCTCGGTGGTGGTCATCGCTGCAGCGTCTCTCCCGTCGCCGACAATCACCAGTCACGCGGATGCACGTCCCCGCAGGTCAGGGGTAGGGTGCGCGCTCCTACGTAGGCGTAGCTCTGCGGCGGTACGCCAGAGGGGAGTAGGTCGGTAATGTGGGCGGGGCTGCGCAGACGGACGGCTCTGCGGATGCCGATGCCCGCCCCGACTTGGCTTTGGTGTCGATCAGGAAGCGCGTCGGCGGCGGAGCTGCCGTTTCCCCGCTCCCTGTCATGGTCGCGATTATCACCCGTCACATTGGTCACACCCGACCGAGACACGCTCCCTAGACCACTGAGGGGCGACCGGGACGTGTCTCAATCGCCCGCCTGGAGACCTTGGGTCGGGGAGTGGAAGCCGGGTTTGGTCCCGCCTACTCCCCCAGCGGGATGTCGCATTGTGGGCGCATATCGCATCGGATATCGCATGGACCCGAAATGAACATCGCCCCACCCGCTTATGTGCAGGTGAGGCGATGTTCTACCTTGGGGTGGCTGACGGGACTCGAACCCGCGACACCCAGGATCACAACCTGGTGCTCTACCAACTGAACTACAGCCACCATTGCTGCCCGACTAGCAAGCAGCGTCGTCGATACTAACCGCTTGGGCGCTCAGCGACCGAATCGATATCGTCGGGCGCGTCCACCGGCGGCCCCAGCTCCCCGGCGATCGCAGCAATGTCGCTGGTAGAAGGCCCGGGCGGGGCCACGAACGCGGTACGGCGGTAGTACTTCAATTCCCGGATGGACTCGTGGATGTCGGCCAGTGCGCGGTGCGCCAGGCCCTTTTCGGGCTGGCCGAAGTAGATCCGCGGATACCAGCGACGGCACAACTCCTTGATCGAGCTGACGTCGATCATCCGGTAGTGCAGGTAGTCGTTGAGGGCAACCATGTCGCGGGCCAGGAAACCGCGGTCGGTGCCGATCGAGTTGCCCGCCAGCGGCGCCGTCTTGGCCTGCTTGACGTGCGTGCGGATGTAGTCGAGCACCATCGCCTCGGCGGTAGCCAGATCGACCGTCGACGCCCTGACCTCGTCGATCAGGCCCGATCGGGTGTGCATCTCGGTCACCACAGGGCTCATGGCATCCAGGTCCGCGTCGTCGGCGTGGATCACCACGTCAATACCGTCGCCCAGGATGTTCAGCTCGCCGTCGGTGACCAGGGCGGCGATCTCGATGAGCTTGTCCGTGCCCAGATCCAGGCCGGTCATCTCACAGTCGATCCAGACGAGTTCGTCTCGTGCAGCACTCACAGTGAGCCAACGTTAGCCGTTCGTCACAGCCATAGCCGCACAGTGGTACAGACCGGCCAAGTAATGTCGTGACCTGTGAGTCCCGAGTCGGCGGCGAACGCCGCGCAGCAGATCGCGGCGGGCTACGTCGCCGACGGCCAGGCCCTCGAACTGGGCACGGTGGTGATCGACGACACCGCAGACGCCTCCGCGCAGGTCCGCATTCCGCTGGCCACGATCAATCGTCACGGTCTGGTGGCCGGCGCCACCGGCACCGGCAAGACCAAGACGTTGCAGGTGATCGCCGAGCAGCTGTCCGCGGCTGGTGTCCCGGTGTTGATGGCCGACGTCAAGGGCGACCTGTCCGGGCTGTCGCGGGCGGGGGAGGCCGGCGACAAGGTCACCCAGCGTGCCACCGAGACCGGCGACGACTGGACGCCGACGGCGTTCCCGGTGGAGTTCCTGTCGCTGGGCACCGGAGGTCTGGGAATCCCGGTGCGCGCCACCATTTCCAGCTTCGGACCCATTCTGTTGTCGAAGGTGTTGGGGCTCAACGCCACCCAGGAATCGACGCTGGGGCTGATCTTCCACTGGGCGGACCAGAACGGCTACCTGCTGCTGGACCTGAAGGACCTGCGTTCAGTCATCACGTTTTTGACCAGCGATGCCGGCAAACCCCAGCTGAAGAACCTCGGTGGGGTGTCGGCGCAGACCGCCGGGGTGATCCTGCGTGCCCTGGTCAATCTGGAGGCTGAGGGCGGCGACACCTTCTTTGGCGAGCCGGAGCTCAAACCGGAGGATTTGCTGCGCACCGACAGTCAGGGCCGCGGCATCATCTCGCTGCTGGAGCTGGGCGATCAAGCTGCCCGCCCGGTGTTGTTCTCCACCTTCTTGATGTGGGTGCTCGCCGACCTGTTCACGCTGCTTCCCGAGGTCGGCGACGTCGACAAGCCCAAGCTGGTGTTCTTCTTCGACGAGGCGCACCTGCTGTTCGCCGACGCTTCGAAGGCGTTCCTGCAGCAGGTCGAGCAGACCGTGAAGCTGATCCGCTCCAAGGGCGTCGGGGTGTTCTTCTGCACCCAGTTGCCCACCGATGTGCCCAACAGCGTGCTGTCCCAGCTGGGCGCCCGGATCCAGCATGCGCTGCGGGCGTTCACCCCCGACGACCAGGCGGCGCTGACCAAAACGGTGCGCACCTACCCGAAGACCAAGGCGTATGACCTCGAATCGGCGTTGACGTCGCTGGGGATCGGTGAGGCGATCGTCACCGTCTTGTCGGAGAAGGGTGCCCCGACGCCGGTCGCCTGGACGCGGCTGCGGGCACCGCGATCGATGATGGCCTCCATCGGCGACGCGGCGATCACCGCGGCAGCCACCGCGAGCCCGCTGCACGCCGTCTACAGCGAGACCGTGGATCGCGAGTCAGCCTACGAGATCTTGTCCGGCAAGCTCGCGGCCGGAGAGGGCAGTGCGCCGCCATCCGACGCCCAGGGCTACGACGAAGTGCCGCCGCCACCGAAAGTGCACTGGTGGACGCGGTTCGGTCGCTGGCTCGCCCACTTCCTGTCCACCCGGGAGGGCAAGCAGGTGACGCGTGCTGTCACCACGGTGGTGGTCGGTCAGATCACCCGCGGCGCGATGGGCACCGGCCGACGCCGGCGCTGAGGGGCTGGCTCGGCGTCGTGACGAACAGGGACGAATAGCGGAGTTGCCCGGCTTCCAGCGACAACTACAGGTGTCTGGACGAGTCGTTGCCAGGTGTCGCTCAGAGGCGGGCAAATATCCACATGGTTCCGGCCGGGTGCAGCCATTCCCGCAGTCAAGCCGTGCGTGAACGGTGTTGCCGCTAACCCCCGCCGAGCTTTTTGTAGACCGCACCGACGATCGGCGTGACGATGGCGCGCGGCGCGTAGCCGCTGGCCATCGACATGGCCTTGGAGGTGATCCCGGGAACGACGCGCATCTTGTTGCGCGCCAGCGCATCCAGCGACAGCTTCGCGGTGTGCTGGGTGGAGATCCACAAAAAGTCCGGGATCAGCCGGTCGACCAATGAGGCCTCGGTGGCGTCGGGCATCTCGGCGCGCACCGGCCCGGGCGCCAGCAACGTCACGTTCACCCCGGACCCTCGCAATTCCCCGCGCAGCGATTCGCTGAAGGTGTTGGCGAAGGCCTTGGTTGCGGCGTAGGTGGCGTTGTTGGGGATCGGTGAGTTACCCGCCGCCGAACCGGAGATCAAGATGCCGCCGGCGCGGCGCTCGAGCATGCCCTGCAGCACCGCCAAGACCAGGTCGTGCACGGCCACCGCGTTCAGCTGCACCTGGGCCTTCTCCGCCGCCGGGTCCAGGCCGGCGATCGGTCCGAACGTCGCGGTGCCGGCGTTGGCGCACAGCACCGAGATGTCTCGCTCGGCCAACTCAGCGCAGAACGCGTCACGCGCCGGCGGGTCGGCCAGGTCGACCGCCCGTACCTCGACCGCGACCCCGTACTTGTCACGCAGCCGCGCTGCCACGTCGTTGAGCACGTCTTCGCGGCGCGCGGTGATGATCAGGGAGTGGCCGCGGGCGGCCAGCTCGGTGGCCAGCGCCTCACCGATTCCCTGGGAGGCTCCGGTGACAACGGCGCGGGCATCAGGGCTGGGAGCAGGAATTGGCATGGAGCAATCGTAGAGTGCCAGTTATGGGTGAGCCGGGGGCGGACAAGCCGGGGCGCGCCCGGATCGTGGCGTGGGCCCTGTGGGACACCGGCGCCGCAGGTGTCAGCGCCATCGTCGTGACGTTCGTCTACTCGGTGTATCTGACCAGCAGTGTCGGCCGTGAGCTGCCCGGGGAGGTGTCCCCGGCGAGCTGGCTGGGACGCACCCTGGCCATCTCCGGTCTGACCGTGGCCGCGGTAGCGCCGGTGATCGGGGTCTGGGTGGCCGCCCCGCATCGTCGTCGCGTGACGCTGGCGGTGCTGACCGGTACCGCGGCGGTGTTGACGGCCTCGATGAGCCTGATTCGTGACGAGCCCGCCTACCTGGCGCCGGGGCTGGTGCTGTTGGCGCTGACCGCCGCGTGCGGCGACCTGGCCAGCGTGCCCTACAACGCCATGCTGCGGCAGCTGTCGACGCCGCAGAACTCCGGCCGGATCTCCGGCTTCGGCTGGGCGGCCGGCTATGCCGGCAGCGTGGTGTTGCTGCTGCTGGTCTACCTGAGCTGCATCGCCGGCAGCGGCCCCACCCGCGGCCTGCTGCACTTGTCCACCGAAGGCGGATACAACGTCCGGGTGGCGATGCTGCTAGCCGCGGGCTGGCTGGCGGTGTTCGCGTTGCCGCTGCTGCTCACCGCGCACCGCTTGGCCGGCGACGGCGAGCCGCCACCGTTGCGGCTCGGATTCTTCGGTGGCTACCGCCGGCTGTGGCGCGACATCACCGCCGAATGGCACCGCGACCGCAACCTGGTCTTCTATCTGGTGGCCAGCGCGATCTTCCGCGACGGGCTGGCCGGGGTGTTCGCGTTCGGCGCGGTGTTGGGTGTCAACGTCTACGGCATCTCGGCCGGCGACGTGCTGATCTTCGGGGTGGCGGCCAGCGTGGTGGCCGCACTCGGGGCCATTGCCGGGGGCCTGCTCGATGACCGGATCGGGTCCAAGACCGTCATCGTGGGTTCCCTGGTGGTGATGATCGCCGCCGGCACCACGTTGATGACGTTGTCGGGCCCAGGGGCGTTCTGGGCCTGCGGGCTGGTGCTGTGTCTGTTCATCGGGCCCACTCAGGCCTCGGCGCGCACCTTGCTGCTGCGGATGGCCGACGACGGTATGGAGGGCGTGGCGTTCGGTCTCTACACGATGACCGGTCGGGCGGTGTCGTTCCTGGCGCCGTGGCTGTTCTCGGTCTTCGTCGACGTCTTCGGCACCGACCGGGCGGGCATGGGCGGGCTGTGCACCGTTCTGCTGCTGGGTCTACTGGCGATTCT
>Ga0153954_1000803_pt1 | contig 21472 bp, 18 predicted proteins | sample TSFL038MetaG_FD_102277 | JGI IMG/M metagenome (GOLD analysis project Ga0153954, IMG submission 102277) | Attine ant fungus gardens microbial communities from Florida, USA - TSFL038 MetaG | ecosystem: Host-associated > Fungi > Mycelium > Unclassified | place: USA: Florida, Wekiwa Springs State... | reverse complement strand
GATGATGGCGACCCCGGTCGCCATCGCGCTGGTCTGGACCATGATGTTCCACCCGCAGCTCGGCGTGCTGAACTATCTGCTCTCGCTTGTCGGCATCCCGCCGCAGCTTTGGGTGTTCCATCCGGCGACGGTGATCCCCTCGCTGGTGCTGGTCGAGACCTGGCAGTGGACGCCGCTGGTGATGCTGATCGTGCTCGGCGGCATCGCCGCGCTTCCGACCGAGCCCTACGAGAGCGCGCAGCTCGACGGCGCCGGGATGTGGCAGATGTTCCGCTACATCACGCTGCCCTTGATTCTGCCCTTCATCTTCATCGCAGCGATGATCCGCACCATCGATGCCGTCAAAAGCTTCGACATCATCTTCGCCATCACGCAAGGCGGGCCGGGCTCGGCGTCGGAGACCATCAACGTCTATCTCTACAGCGTCGCCTTCGTCTATTACGACCTCGGCTACGGTTCGGCGATCGCGGTGGTCTTCTTTGCGCTGATCGTCGTGCTGGCCGCCGTGCTGCTCTATTTGCGTCAGCGCACGCTGTGGACCGAGATCGGACCCGGCGCATGAACATCTCGAAGATCCTCGGCAAAATCGGGCTCGCGCTGGCGGTGTTCGTCATCGTCTCGCCAGCGATCCTGTTCTTCCTCTGGATGGCGTCGCTGTCGGTGAAGTTCGAGGTCGACAACGCCGCCTATCCGCCGGTCTTCATCCCCGAGCATTTCGCCTGGACGAACTATGCCGACGTGATCGCCTCCAACCGCTTCCTGACATATTTCAAGAATAGCCTGGTCGTGACCGGCGCGGCGACATTGCTTGCGATGCTGGTCGGCGTGCCCGCCGGCTACGGCATCGCGCGGATGGCCGCGCGCAAATCGGCGATCGTGATCCTGATCGCGCGCATCACGCCGGGCCTCTCCTATCTCATTCCGCTGTTCCTCCTGTTCCAGTGGCTCGGCCTGCTCGGCACGCTGTGGCCGCAGATCATCATCCATCTCGTGGTCACGGTGCCGATCGTGATCTGGATCATGATCGGCTATTTCGAGACCACCCCGATCGAGCTCGAGGAAGCCGCCCTGATCGATGGCGCAACGCGCTGGCAGGTATTCCGGCACGTGGCGCTGCCGATCGCAAAGCCGGGGCTTGCGGTCGCCTTCATCCTCGCCGTGATTTTCTCCTGGAACAACTTCGTGTTCGGCATCGTGCTGGCAGGGCGTGAGACGCGGACGCTGCCGGTCGCCGTCTACAACATGATCTCCTTCGATCAACTGAGCTGGGGACCGCTCGCCGCCGCCGCGCTGATCGTCACCTTCCCGGTGCTCTTGCTTACCATGTTCGCGCAGCGCCAGATCGTGGCGGGCCTCACGGCAGGCGCGGTAAAGGGCGGATAGCTATCTCCCGTAGCGCGGCTGAGCCGCGCGACGCCTGGGAGACTGCCCCGCACGTCGCTGCGCTCGTGCGGGCTACAATATCAGCCTCCCCTAATCATGCCCCGGCCGCGGGACGAGATTCATGATCGTCCGCGTGTAACCACCGTCGACGACGATCTCGTCGCCGTTGACATAGGACGAGCGATCGCTCGCAAGAAAGGTCGCGGCATCGGCGATGTCCTGCGGCATGCCGACGCGGCGCATCGGCGTCACCGCCGAGCGGCGTTCCGTCACACCCGGCGTGTCGTAAAAGGCCTGGCTCATCGGCGTGATCACCATACCCGGGCTGACGACATTGCTGCGGATGCCGTCCGGCCCCCATTCGCTCGCGAGCTGCCGCGACAGCATGATGACGCCGGCCTTGCTGACGCTGTAGGCGCCGCTCTTGCCCTGCGCGTGACTGCCGGCGATCGACGCCACATGGACCAGGCTGCCACGCTTCTGCTTCCGCATCTGCCGGCCAAAGGTCTGCGCGCAGAGGAAATAACCCGTCAGATTGACCGAGATCACCAGGTTCCATTCGGCGAGCGAGAGCGTATCGAGCGTGCCCGGCCGCAGGATCCCCGCGGCGTTGACGAGCACGCTGGCCGGGCCGAGCGCCTTCTCGATTGTCTCCGAGGCGGCCGTGATGCTGTCGGCACTGGTCACATCGCAGGGCGCGATCACATGGCGGTTGCCTGCCAGCTCCTCGCTCGTCTTCGCAAGCCCCTCCTCGTCGCGGTCGATCACCGCGACATGCGCGCCGGCATGAGCGAGATTGACGGCGACTGCCCGGCCAATGCCGCCCCCTCCGCCAGTCACCACACAAACGCGGCCGGCAAGGCCAAGCCAGTCGACAGAAAGCTGTTCAGTCATGGACGCCCCCGCTTTTGTTCTTTCTCGTTACCCGGCAAGACTAGCGACGGATTTGGTTGTCGAACAGCCCATCGAAACCATAGCGTGCACACACGCGTGGCTGTCTCCGCCATTTCAGCTACCGCCATGATTCATCGCCGCGGCGCGCTCAACAGCAGCGCCTTTTCCGCCGGGTCCAGAGAATTCTGCGACGGCGCCGCGAGTGCCAACGCGGTCACCAGCAGCAGCAGACAACCGACAATGAGGGCGAGGAAACGGTTCTCCATGCGCAGCTAACGACGGAGCTGCAATGGTGTTCCCGCGTCAATTCTTGAATGCTTTTAGATGTTTGCAGAACCTTACGACGGCAGCACAGGCCGATGATCGCGGCGGAAGCTGCGAAACGCGTCAACGCCGAACCAGCGCGAGATGTGTTCCGGGTCTGAAAACCTTTTCAACTTACCATCATGGCGGAACAGTTTGGCCTCGGATCAGTTCAGCCGCTGTGGCCTGTCGAAACCGGTCACGAAACCTGGATGGCGTCGGCCAGAACGCCTGCCCAAATCGCGGCTCACGCAGAAACAGGAGCAGCCCATGAAACTGAACTCGACGCAGGTGAAGCAAACCCTGAGTCAAATGAATGCCCACGTTCTTCCTGACAACCATCCGGCGGTGACGCAATTAACCGACGTGTTTGGCGACCACACGTTCTTTCTTGATGAGCAAGGCCTCAAAGTGCTGGAGCCGGCCGAGGTACCTGAGACAGGCATGCAATCCGGACAGGTCCTCAGCCTCGCAGACTGGACGGATGCCTCGCTCACCAGCCTGACGCCGCATGAGCCGGAGTCGACAGGCACGATCGTGGTGTTTCGTGAAGTCAAACACTGAGGCCGCACGGCGACCGCCCTGCAGTCCGACACACCGGCTCAGCGAAATCACGCCAGAGCAGCTCACGTGGCAAGACTTTCCGCGTGAGCTGCAGGCTTTTGGCGCGTTCTACCGGTTCCTTCCTGGGAACAGATGCACGATAGACGCACCGTTTGCAAAAATTGGAAAAAAATGGCGCACGGCCATCACGTCACGTTGAGACGGAGGAATTTGAGACTACCATCGTGCGAGTGATTCCAAGGCGGAGAACCGCCTGGTAGTGGCCGCAACGTCGGTCGATATGGGGGATGACGATGGGAACTAACCTGCTTTATGTTCGGGGACTACAATTCGCCGCTTGTGTGGCGTTGTGCTCGGCTCTTTTGCCTTCCGCCGGCCGGGCATTCACCCAGGACGACCAAAGGCGGCTCTGCACAGGGGATGTCTTGCGGCTCTGTGCCTCGGAAATCCCGGACGTTGAGCGAATTACAGCCTGCATGCGCAGGCAGCGAGCCAATCTGAGCGAAGGATGCCGCAGCGTCTTCGGCAAGCCCGGGCAATCCGCATCGGCGAAATAACCCGTCGCCGGCAATCCTGATCGCCGCCGGCGCGCGGGCAGATCTTTCGGCCGCCGAGGCGAGCTCTATCGCTCGCCGGGCGCGGTGAAGAATTTCTCGCCATAGGCGAAGCGATTGGGCTTGAGGAAAAAGCCGAGGATGACGGCGCCGTTCGGCGCAACCGCCTCGTGCTGATTGCCGGCCGGGCGCCAGACGAACTGGCCGGGCCCGCACTTGCCCTCATGGTCTTCCAGCGAGCCCTCGATCACATAGGTCTGCTCGAGCGCCGTGTGCTCGTGCAGCGGCACGACGGCGCCTGGTTCGAGCTTGAACAGGGCGGTGGTGATCCCATTGTCATCGGTATAGAGGACCTTGATCCGGATGCCCGGAAACTTCGTGGCCTCCCAGGCCATGTTGGGCACATCAAGATAGTGCGCCGCACGCTCCGGCGGATTTTCCGGCTTGATGTCGGGATGCACGAGCTTGCGTTCTGGCATGGACATGGCGAGCTCCCTGGCGATCTGTTCTGGTTGTAGCGAAGGCGCATGAGCATACTGCGCGGACCGCATGACCGAAAGGTGCAAACGAGCCGCCTAGCAGGCTAGTGTTCGCCAACAAGGATTTGGCCACCAGAAATATCGGGGGGACGCATGGGCCGGAAGATCGCGATCGTGGGAGCAGGCGCCGTCGGGGGTTATGCCGGGGCGCATATGGTGCAGGCCGGCGAGGACGTGACCTTCATCGATCCCTGGCCCGAGCATGTCGAGCACATGCGAAAGCACGGCCTCCGCGTCACCCACGCCAGGGATGTGGCGGAATTCACGGTTCCTGTGCGGGCCCTGCATGTGACGGACGTGCAGCAACTGGCTCGGGAGACGCCCGTCGACATCGCCTTCGTCTGCATGAAGTCCTACGACACGGCATGGGCGACCATGATGATCCGGCAATATCTGGCGCCGGACGGTTATGTCGTGTCGCTGCAGAACTGCATGAATGAAGAGACGATCGCGGGCGTGGTCGGCTGGGGCAAGACGCTGGGGTGCATCGCAAGCAGCATCAGCGTGAACCTGCCCGAGCCCGGCCACATCCATCGCGGCGCCGGCAAGGGCGGAGCGGCGCACACGGTATTCCGAGCCGGTGAAGTGCACGGCCGGATCACCGAGCGCGCCAGGGAAATCGGCCGCCTGGTCGGCTTTGCCGACAGCGCGTTGGTGACGAGCAATCTGTGGGGCGAGCGCTGGTCGAAGCTCGTGGCCAACGCCATGCAGAACGGGCTCTCGGCCTGCACGGGTCTCACCGGGGGCGAGGTGGTGCAAAGCGATCCGATCCGCCGCTTCGCGGCGCGGATCGGCAGCGAAGCAATCCGGGTCGGTCAGGCGCACGGCTATCAGCTCGAGGAGATCCTGCATCTGGAGCCGGAGACGATTGCGCGCGCGGGCGAAGGAGACGAAGGGGCGACACGCGCCTATGATGCGCAGCGCTTTGCCGACACCAAGAAGACGGCCTCCGAGCAGCGCCCATCGATGGGCCAGGACATGCAGAAGGGCCGGCGCACCGAAATCGAATTCATCAACGGTTATGTGGTGCGCGAAGGCGAGAAACTCGGCATGACTTGCCGCGCCAATGCGATGCTGACGGACATCGTCAAGCGCGTGGAGAAAGGCGAGCTCAAGCAGGATCCGCGGCATATCACCGAGCTGCGGCTGAATTAGTCCCGCGACGCCAAGGCACTGACGCGCCTCCTCTGCACTCTTTTTGGAATCGAAGCACATGTGCCGGGGTCGTTGACGACCTCATGCGAGACGCATAGCCTATCGAGAACGAACCGGTTCATTGCGAACGAAACCGGTCATGGGGAGAGCTTCGATGGTGGGGTTGAGGAAGGTCGCGTACGCGGGCGTTTTCCTGTCGATGTCGGTTGCATTTCAGCCTGCTGTGGCTCAGAGCGACCCGACATCTCTACAGCCGGGACGATCCCGGATCGAAACGATCGAGATCACCAAGCGCATCAGCCCTGCCTTCGGGGGCAAGAGCTTCGGAACCGCCGGGCAGTACGAGTTGCTGGTCGGCCGCGCTCACGGTTTCGCCGACCCCAGGTCCGTCAGAAATGCAGGGGTTGTGTATCTCGATCGGGTGCCGACCAACGCCGACGGGCTCGTCGGATACAGTTTCGACATCATGATACTGAAGCCGATCGATCTCTCGAAAACCAACGGCACGCTTGTATTCGAGGTCTCGAACCGCGGTCGCCCGCTGCTTCACACGTCCCTGCTCAATGGTGACGGCGACTTCGACAAGACGAGCGGTGCAGGATCGACCTTCATCCTTCAGCAGGGTTACATGCTGGCCTGGACTGGCTGGCAGGCTGATCTCGGCGGCTCGGAAGGCGGCGATCTCGCGGCCGACTATCCGGTCGCGACGGACGGTGACCGGTCGATCACGGGCTGGGTTCGCGACGAACTTGCGATCGACGGCTCGTCCGGCGCGCAAGTGGCGACTGTCCCGGCGAATGCCACCGCGTTCGAGGCGCCGCTTTATTACCCGTTGGCACAGCCCGATCGACCACAATTGAAGGTAAGTGTTCGCGAGCGCGCTGATGACACGCCGCAACAACTTCCGCCTGACCAGATCAAGGTCACCGGCCCCAAATCGGTGCAGATCAAACTCGCGGAAGGTTTTGATCGCGGCGCGCTCTATTCGGTCGAGTACGAGGCCAAGGATCCAAAGGTGCTTGGCCTCTCGTTCGTATCGATGCGCGACTTCATCTCGCTTCTTCGCTATGGCAGCGGCGGCGTGCATGGGGCGTCAAATCCGTTGGCTGTGGCCGGCCGCTCGGCCGTCGCGCGAACGATCGCGATCGGCCTTTCGCAAAGCGGCCGCTATCAGAGAGATTTCCTCTACCAGGATTTCAATGTCGACGAAGCGGGCCGCCGGGTGTTCGACGGCATGATTCCGCAAGGCGCGGGAGCCAAGCGTGGCTTCTTCAACGCTCGCTTCGCCGAGCCGGGCCGCTCTCCAGACCTCCAGCACGAGATGCGCGGCTATCCCGGCGCAAGCTTTCCTTTCACATATGGCGACCAGATCGATCTCGTGACACGGCGTACCGATGGCATCCTGTCACGATGCCGGCGAAGCGACTCCTGCCCGAAGGTGATGCAGCTCGATTCGGATTGGGAGCAATGGCAACAGGCGGCCTCGCTTGTCGTGACCGATGAGATCGGTCGACCGATCCAGCTGCCGGACAACGTCAGGGCCTACATGGTTGCTGGCGTGCCGCATGCGACGTTGCCGCCGCACGCCGGCATCGCGACACCGCAGGATATGCTGCGGCGCATATGTGAGCAGCGGATGAACCCGCTGACCTGGGCGCCAGTGCTCCGCGCGCTCGTGTTCGACATGAACGCGTGGATCGCTGACGGAACGGAACCGCCGGCCAGCCGCTACCCGGCGGCCGTGTCCGAGGGACGCGTCAGTATCGACGCGCTGCGCAATATGTATCCCACCATACCCGGCGCGCCGTTCAGCCCGGCGATCGGCAAGCTGCAACTGGTCGATTTCACGGCCAATCCGCCTCGGCCCATCAGCGCATTCGCGCCCTATGCGATCGGCGTGATGGCCGTGAATGGGGACGGAAACGCGGAGCACGGGGTCGTATTGCCGGAAATTGCGGTGCCGATCGCGACCTACTCCGGCCGCAACACACGCGCGAAAGGCTACGCTCAAGGCGAACTCTGCGGCACCCTCGGCTCATCCATCCCGTTCGCCCGCACCGTCGCGGAGCGTCGGGATGCCGGCGATCCTCGCTTGTCGATCGAGGAGCGATACAAGGATGAGAACGACTACCGGGACAAGTTGACGTCCGCGGCTCGCCAACTCGTCGCGGATCGGCTCATGCTCAAGGAGGACGCCGACGCCTATGCTTCCTATTCGCTGCCCAAATAGAGGCGATCTGGCCGGTCGCAGGCGTCTTGTGGAATCAGCGCGAGGGACTCACAAGCCGGGAAGGCTGGAAAAGTGATGCGCGCGGGCGCGCCGATGTACTAGAAATTGTTGCGCCTGCTCCTTCGAAGACGACGCCAATGGCAATTCGTGCTCCCTCGCGGCCTCATGCCCGTTTCGCGGTCGTCGCGCTTTTGACGCTCTGCGTGTTTGCTGCGGCCGGACACGCGGCGCCGGCAACACCCGACACAGTCTCCCTCAGCCAGTCGACGATCACCTGGAGCACGCTGAAATACGCAACCGATGCCGAGAACGGGTTCGTTGACGGGTCGCTCGACGAGAAGACCATCGTCGATCGCAAGTTTGGGACCTATGTGCTCGAGAACCGCTATCTGAAGGTGACGCTCGTGCCGGAATTTGGCGGGCGCATTGTTTCCATCATCTACAAGCCGACCGGTCACGAAGAGCTTTATCGCAGTGCAGTCGGAGTACCCTACGGGATGGGGGGCGGCACGTTCTATTACGACTGGATGATGGTGTATGGCGGCATCTTCCCGACCTTCCCGGATGCCGAGCACGGCAAGACCTGGTTGAAGCCGTGGGATTTCGGGGTGGTGAAAGAGAGTGCCGATGAAGTGACGGTGTCGATGTCGCTCAAGGATGATTTCGCTTATTCGGCGGCGCCGAGGCAGTTCAGGAGCGGCGCCACAGGCCTGGAGACGACTTATTATGTCACGCTGAAAGCCGGTCGCGCCGCGCTCGATACGCGCGTGGTGCTGAAAAATCCGCTCGCCCGGCCGATCGATTACGAGTACTGGACCTGCACGACCCTCGCACCGGGATCGGAGGCGAACCATCCGGAAGCGACCGGCGGCGCCGAGATCATCGCGCCGATCGCGGCCTACAGCACGCCGCATTGGTCCAAGAATCTGTCCGACGGCGATGAGAGCGCCGGCCCCGGCAAGAGCCGCTTTGAAAAGCTGCGCTACTTCAGGAACTGGCCGACCATGGGCATCGCCTATGCGGCGCCCGACATGGGAGGCCGCAATTTCTGGGGCGTGATCAATCATGACAATGAAGAAGGCATCATCCGCATCGCCGACAATAGGGTGACGCCCGGCCTGAAGATGTGGACCTGGGGATTTCCATCGTTCACGAACCACATCGACCTGCGCAAGGACCCGACCCCGGCGCAGCCCTACGTCGAATTATGGGCGGGCGTATCGGACCAGTTTTTCCACAGCGCCCGCCTCCCGGCGCACGGCGAAGTGTCGATACCGGAAACCTACAGCCCGACCGTCGGCATGAGCAGCGTGACGGATGCGAACGAGAACATGCTGGTCGACCTGTCGGCCGGGACGTCCGGCGTCACCCTTCAATTCTTCAGTATCGAGCCGGCCGCGCCACTTCGTGTGACGTTGAAGCGCAGCGAAGAAACATTGTTCGACGACGAGGTGAAGGCCGATCCGAAAAACGGCAACCGCCTATCCGCGACGATTCCCCACGGCATGCACGGCGAACAAATGCGGCTGACCATCAGGTCCGCGGACGGCAAGGAGCTGATCGCCGCCGAGACGACAATCAAATAGCTCGAGCCGATTGTCTCAGCAGCGACGTCTCAGCCGGATAAAATGGTTTCTAGCGTCGCGAGGCCGGGTTCACCGCCGCAGTCCGGCTGCGGAAGGACGCCTCAATCGGCGCAATCTCTCCATCGAGCCAATCCTGCTCGCGCGCCAAAGACTTCCACGCAGCTTCCATTCGCCTGAAGCGATCCTGCGTCTTCTTGTCGGTGGCCCGCCTGGCAAGCTTCGCGCAGGTCACCGCGTTGTCCAGAAGATACTGTGATTCCTTCATGGCAAGTCCTCCTGTCAAAGAGGACGTAAGTGCCGGTTGGCGGCCATTCAACGAAACTTCCATGACTATTTGGCCATGGTCATGAACAGCCGTTCATCGGGTGCTTGCGTGTCGCCGCCGCCAACGGACACAGCAGATCGAGCCACGTCGATGCTCGCGCATGATCCGGAAAAGTGTGCCGCGGCTTTCCGTCGCGACAAACGCAGAACGCGTTTGCGCGGAGATCATGCGCAAACAAGAAGCTAGAGCGCGATGACGATTCATCCTACTCTCATCGCGCTCCAGCGTGAGAGAAGCTCGGCTCATTCTTGTCGTCGGCAGCGTCGTGCGCATCGCAGCCAACTCACGGAAGTTTCGACAGACTCGAGTCCTTGATCTTGGTGAAGCTTGGAACGACAAAACCATTCCAGCGAGCGAGCACGTGTCCGCACACGCAGACGAAACTGTTGCGGTCTTTCTCGGCGCGCTTTTCCTTACGCCGCTCATAGACGGCGAGGCACATCGGACAACTTAGGATCTCTGGTCCCGACATGTGAAATCAATGATCGCGAAAATCGACAGAATAGCTGACCTAATCCAGACAAAGTCACGGCGCCAGGAAGCGAAGCCTCCTTTGCGACCGGCCCAAAATTTACGACCGCCCTAAGAGTAGCCGAAAATCGATACAATCGTCTAAACGCGGCGGCGCCGCTTGACCCATCTGAGTACAGCCAGCGAGAAAATTCGCACTCGGTTTTTTGCAAACCCGTCATCTTGCGGCCAGCCCCCGCACGAACTTTACAAATCATTCAGTCAGGGGCTGCTCCAATGACGCCATACTTGAAATGTGCATTTCGATACCAGCTCAACCTCCGACTTCGGTCAAATGGCTGAACACGCGTCATTTCTGGCAGACCTGGAAGAAGCGGTCTCCAAGGGTACCGCCGAGAGCTGCTCTCGCGCCCTGTGGCACGCCACCGATATCCTGATTGCCGGCTCCTACTCGGAAGAGGAGATCTGGACGTTCGGAGAAGTCATCAGCCGTCTCGCTGTAGAGATCGAGGCGAGCGCCCGCGCACGGCTTGCCGCAAAGCTGGCCGCCAGCCACAACGCGCCATTCAACCTCGTCAGACGACTGGCCTCCGACTATTCCATCGACGTTGCAGGTCCCGTTCTACGGCAGTCGGATCGGCTGGACGTCGATACCTTGATCTCGTGTGCCGAGACTCGCAGCCAGCAACATCTGCTCGCCATCTCCAAGCGAAAGTCCCTTCCCGAGGCCGTCACCGACATCCTTGTCGTACGCGGGTCCAAAGAAGTCGTCACATCGGTGGCGGCGAACGAAGGTGCGGCGTTCTCCAATACCGGATTCCTGCACATGGTGCGCCGTTCGGAAGGAGATTCGATCCTCGCCGAGTGGGTCGGGCTTCGAAAAGACATTCCGCGACACCTTTTCCACCAGCTGATTGCAAAGGCTTCGGACGAAGTGAGGAAAAAGCTCGAGCGGGAACGCCCCGACATCGAACCTCAGATCCAGACCGTCGTCGTGGATGTCGCCGGTGCGATCCATGCCAGGTTTGGTCCGGCCTCAAAGGACTATTTCACGGCCAAGAAGGCTGTCGCAAAGCTGCATCAACGAGGCGAACTGACCGAAAACAAACTGTTCGAATTTGCCCATTCCCTCAAATTCAACGAAGCCGCTGTCGCATTGTCGTTATTGTGCTCCCTTCCGATCGATGTCGCAGAGCGCGCGCTGGTCGACAAGGATCGCGAGCCGGTGCTGATCCTGGCGAAGGCCCTGGATTTCTGCTGGACCACCACGATGTCGCTGCTCTTCTTGGGCGCGCCCGGCTACCGGATTACGGCAGGCGACCTCGAACGATTGAAGCGTGATTTCCTGCGTCTGAATACCGAAACCTGCCGAAAGGTGCTGGCAACCTATCGCTCGCGCAAGGAGGCCGCCGGCGGATCCTTTGGTGGGTTGCCGCGGAGGTTCGCTGGTCCGCAATTTCTGTAGAACGCAGGACGGCCGTTCCGAACGTCATGCGCGCTTCCAGTGAACCCCGGGGACATCTCCCCTGATCGCCTCAGCCTATGTCTGAATGCAGCGCTATCAGTAGCACCGCGTGACATTGACCGTCTGCTCCTGGCCGTCGTGTCCCGGAACTGTCACAGCTTCCGCCGAGCAGCCCGGCACATAGGGCCGGTCGGAAGGAGCGACCGCCGGAGGGAACCGATGCGCCCAATCCCAGGGCACATCGTAGGTGTAGGTGTAACGCACATCGGATGAAGTCGGTGGCACCGGAACCTCGCCGACAGGCGCGACATCCGGTCCGTAGTAATCACCTCCGATGCCCGGCCAGAAAACATTATTGCCCCGGTGATGCCGGAACGCGTGTGCAGCCGTCGGGCGAGAGATCGGATGCGTGGAAGCAAAGGCTCCGCGGGCGCCGCCGGATCTGGCAAAGGCTTCGTTCGGGGCAAGAACAAACGCGACGACGCCAAGCGAGGCGATCAGCGCTCCATTCATTCTGTTGGTCATGGCACGCACCAATGGGTTGGTTACTGAAGAGCTCCCCAACCCAAGCTAGGCCGTGCCTCTCGCGCCCGCAAACCTACACTTAATTGTTAGTTAAGACGTAACATTAACGGGCCGCCGCCTCGACGTGCTGGAACCGCCGCAAGGCCGCGGCGCCCAGCATCGACGCAGATATGACGGCGACCACAAGCGGCTCATGTCCGCCCGCAACACGCGCAGCGTTAACAAGAGCTGCGTTCAATCGCTCAATTTGTCAGCGACCCCAGCTCGACCGGCGTGGAAACCTGGCGCTCGGCAAACGCATTGCCAGCGTAAGCGCACGCGACGAGGATGATCATTCGAAGCAGAACAGACATTGCCCACCTGTTTTTGTTTTGTGGGAGCATGCCTGCGAAACCTTGCACTTGGCTTAGGAGACGTAGTTTTCATGACCTTGCGATGATTGGTGAATCAAAAGACAAGGCACCTGATGCGATGCGACTGCAAGCACCTGCGCATTCAACAAACTGCGCCGATCGCCGCTACGCCCGCGCGGGCGGCGGGGCCTGCACGGAAGGCTCGGCTGCGGCGAGAAGATCTGCGCGATTCTCCGTCAACGGCGGATAGATGCGTTGGTGATTGATGGTTTGCTTGGTCTCCTTGGCGGCCGCGCCTGACGTGCGCAGCTGGCGGTCCCAGCCGACGGTGTAGAGCGCGCCCCAGCCGCCGAGATCGAGCACGGTGACGTACCAGTCGATGGCAAGCGGCAGCATCGGCTCGCCGAACAAATCCGCCACCACATTGTGGCCGGCATAGCGGCCCATCGGCCGCGCGAACTGGCAGGACATGACGGTTGGATGCACACCGTCGAGCACGCCGCACGCGACATCGCCGGCGGCAAAGAGATTGGCGATGCCTTTCACACGCATGAATGGATCGACAGCGAGGCGGCCGTAGCGGTCACGTTCACAGGCAAAGGTCCCGGCCAGCGGACTGGCGCGCATCCCCGCACACCACACCACGGTGTGCGCGGCGATGAACTCGCCGGAAGAAAGCGTGATGCCCTCGGCATCGATGGCCGCGACCCGCACGCCTTCCCGCATCTCGACGCCGAGCACCGACAGTGCCTCGCCGACGATGGGCGCGCCATGTTCGCCGATCGCGGTACCAATCACAGGGTTCGGGTCGACAAGCACAATGCGCCGTTGACCGCCCACGCCCGCTTTGTCGAGCCGCGCCGGCATCTCGGCCGCGACCTCGATGCCGGTGAAGCCGGCGCCGACCACGACCACGGTGGTACGCGCGTCCGAAGGTTTGCGCTTGCCAAGCTGCGCAAGATGCGCGTCGAGCTTCAGCGCCGCGGCATAGGTGTCGACGTCGAAAGCGTGGTCTGCGAGGCCCGGAATCGGAGGCCGCACCAACTCGCTGCCAAGCGCAAGCACCAGCCGATCATAGACGAGGCGTTCGCGGCCACTGCTCGTCGCAACAGTAACCTGTTGCCTGGCCAGTTCGATCGCGTCGACCTCCGCTACAAGGTGACGGACGCCGACGGGATCAAGCAGCTTCGCCAGCGGGATTGCCGCCTCGCCGAGTTCGACCTCGTAATTGCGGACACGGATGTTGTGGTAGGGATTGCGGTCGACGACGAGGATCTCGAGTTCGGCGGCGCGGGAGCCGATCTCCTCGCGCTTGCGCGCGGCGCCGAGCGCGGCCCAGAGGCCGGCAAATCCGGCGCCGAGGACGAGAATGCGGGGCATGCAGCTTCTCCACTCTGGCGACTACAGTGGAGCAAGAGCATAGCAGCAGATGCCGGCCTCGGTCCAAGCCGGGAGAGATGGTCGCCGATCGCTATTCCGCGGGCTGCTCCATCAACGTGATCTGCGGCACCAGCTCCTTGCCCTTCGTCTCCGGGCTGTAGAGCAAGGTGACCGCGAACACGATCGCGGCACCCGTGGTCGCAATCAGCATCGGAATGGTGAAGCCGAGCGGCTGGCCGACGGCGAAGTAAGTGAGCACCGGCCCGGTGAAGCCGCCCCAGATCGCTCCCTGATGGTAGCAGAAGCCCGACGCAGTTGCCCGCACCTCGGTCGGAAAGCGCTCACTCAGATAAGACGGATTCTGTCCATAGATCGCGCCGAGGAAGGCGCCCTGCAGGATGAAGGCGCCGGCCACCAGCGCGTAGGAATCGGACAGCAGATAGAACGGCGTGATCAGGACCGGGCGGCACCGGAAGAGCCTTGCGGGCCGCATTCCCTGCCTCCGCGATCACGTCTCCATCAATCAAACGTGCGGCCTGCAAGGGTTGACCCAATGACGCGTTTGCCCGCTGTGTTGCAGGAGGCGCCCGCCGCCCACGGAACCCGGCGCTTCCTCAAAAGAGAAACCATGGCCGCAGCATTGAAGAGGCAATGGCGCGAATGAAATCGTGGTTTCGCACCGGCCTGGCGAGCCTCATCCTTCCGTTTGCATTCTGGCTCGCTCCACTGCCCAGTGCCGTGGCGGACCCGGATATGGACGCCAAGGTCCGGAACCTCGTCGCCACCCATCTCGCGCCGGCAGCGACCGCAAGCGGCGCGGGCGGTCTGGCAGTCGCCGTCTACGTCGCCGGGCGGGTGCATTTCTTCGACTACGGCTACGCCGACCAGGCGGGAAAGCAGGCGATCACCCCGGACACGCTGTTCAACCTGGCGTCGCTGCGCAAGGTCTTCGAGGCGACGCTGGTCGCGCTCGGCACACTGCGCGGCGAACTCAGCCTCGACGATCCCGTCAGCAAATATGTCGGCGAACTGCATGGCGATTACGTCAGCCGCATCACGATCGGCGAGCTCGTCACGCACACGTCCGGGCTTCTGCTGCCGACGGATCATCCGCCCTGGCCCGACGCTTCATTCACGCGCGACCAATTCTTCGACATGCTCAACGACTGGCGCCCGCAGGCCGGCGAACAGCCGGGGCGGCAGCGCGTCTACTCGCATGCCGGCTACGTGCTGCTGCAACTCGCGCTCGAACGCCGTTATGGCCATCCGATCCATGAGCTGATCGAAAGCCGCATCCTCAAGCCGCTCGGCATGCATTCGACCTATCTGCCCGAGCGTGGACCGGACAACCGCGCCGTGATGCCCTGGGAACTGTTGCAGGAAACGGTGCAGGGCTATTCCGATCAGGGGACGCCGATCGGTCCGCGGGGCGGTCAACAAAGCTATTATGATTTTCCGGGAACCGGCCAGATGTTCTCCTCGGCGCGCGATCTCGCCATCCTTGTCGCCGCCTCTCTCGGCGGCAAGGTGACGGATCCCCAGTTGCACGAGGCGCTGCAGATGACGCAGCGCGAGACATTCCAGGTCAGCGCAAAATTCGGACAGGCGATGGCCTGGGAGAACGTGCATCTGGGCGGGGTCGATATCGTGGACAAGCCGGCCGGCCTCAACAATGCCACGGCCTATATCGGACTCGTTCCGGCGCAACGGATCGGTATCGTCCTGCTCGCTGACCACGGCAACTTCCCGTACGAGAACGCGCGCTACCAGGTGCTGCCCGCGCTGTCGCAATAGCTTGAATTAACTTCGTGCCCCGGGTGAGCGGAGCGACACCCGGGAGAGTCACGCATGTCGCTGACGCTCATGCGGGATTTGGTCCCCGGGTATCGCTCCCCGGGCGACGAAGCTGTTGGTGTCGCGTTGTCCCCGGCGCCGCTCGACGGTGATCTCGGCGAGGATCGACATCGCGATCTCTTCCGGTGTGATGGCGCCGAGATCGAGCCCGGCCGGCGCCTTGACGTGATCGATCGCCGCGGCGTCCGCGCCGCCGGCAATCAGCTTCTCGCGCAGTGCCGCCATCTTGCGACGGCTGCCGACGAAGGCGTGATATTCGGCTTCAATCGCGATTGCCTGCTTCAGCGCAACCTCGTCGCCCTTGCCCTGGGTTGAAACGACCACGAAGCGGCGGGCCGGATGCAGATCGCCAAGCGCAAAGGAATCGATCAGCATGTCGACTTGCGGCGGCGCCACGAGATCAGAAGCCGGCGCGGCCAGCGTGACGTGATAGCCGAGCTGACGCGCCTGCTCCGCGAGCGACAGCGCGACGGGGCTGGCGCCGAGAATGACCAGCGAAGGATGCGGCAAGACCGGCTCCACGAAAATGTCCATCGTGCCCTTGCTCGGGCACATGTTCGACGCGAAGCGCACACCTTCGCGCGTCTCGCCCGGTTTGACGCCGAGTTCTGCCAGCAAATTCTCCGGCTGCACCGAGACCATGCGCGGCACGCCATCGGCGAGCGCCTCGCGCGCCGCTCTCAGCACTGCGCCTTTGGCGCAGCCGCCGCCGATCCAGCCCGCGACAATGGTGCCGTCGGGACGGATAATCGCTTTCGCGCCAGCCTTGGCCGCGGTCACCGACACCGTGCGCACCACGGTCGCGAGCACGAAGGCCTGCTCGGCAGCCTTCATCTGCGCGACCAGTTCCATCACCTCGGCATGCGCGCCCATCACAACCTCGCCAGATAGGGTTCGAGCGCGGAGAGGCTCTTCAACGTATTGGCCGGCGCGTAGAGATCGACATGCGGCAGCGCGGCCTTGATGCCGCGCGCCTCCGGCGCATAACCTTCCCACGCCATCATCGGATTGAGCCAGACGATGCGCCGGCAGCGCTTGGCAAGCCGCCCCATCTCGCGGCCGAGCAGCGCGGCATCGCCGGTCTCATAGCCGTCGGAGACGATCATCACGACCGAGCGCGAATGAATCACGCGCGCCGCATGCCAGCGGTTGAAGGTCTGCAGGCTCTCGCCGATCTTGGTGCCGCCGCCCGCGCCTTGCGCGAGCAGCGACAGCCGATCGAGGGCACGGCCCGCATCTTTCTCCTTCATGGCGCCGGACACATGCGCAAGCCGCGTATGGAACAGGAACGCCTCGGCCTCGCGGAATTCGTCGAGCACGCCATGGATGAAGCGCAGGAACACGCTCGTATACATACTCATCGAGCCGGAGGCATCGAGCAGCACGATCAATCGCAGCGGCTTATCCTTTCGCTGCCGCTTGACCAGCGAAATCGGCACCCCGCCATGGCTGATGTTGCGGTGAATGGTCCGGCGCAGATCGAGCCGATAGCCGCGGCGGCGCGCAAGATCGCGGCGGGTCAGCCGCGTCCGCATGATTCTCGCGAGCTGTGCGGCTGCCTCATGCGCCTGTGCGACCTGCTCGGGATCGGCGAGCTTGCGAAAATCGACCTCGCTGAGATTTTCGGCGCGCGAAGCCCCTTCCATCCTGCCCTCGCCACCCCTGCCCTGCGGCGCGTCGTCGGCCGACGGAGCCTGATCGGTGGCGGACTGGCTGCCGCTCTGTTGTGCGTCGTCCTGCATGCTCTTCAGCGAAGGATTGTTCGCCGCTTTTGCCGAGTCCGCAGCGAGCGAACGCGAGCGAACCCGCCTGCCGAGCCAGAACGCGTCGAACAGCCCGTCGAACTTTTCCCAATCGGACTTGCGCGCCGAGAACAGATGTTTGAAAGCGGAGCGCAAAAGACCGGGCTTTGCGGCATAGCCCGCTGCCATCAGCGACGCGGCATCCTGTCCCTCGGCCAGGCCGACGGCAAAGCCGTTGTCGCGCAGCGTGCGCTGAAACGCCGCGAGCTTGCGCGAGACCAGACGTGACACCTCGTCCATCTCTTCAAAGGAGGGATTGGTGCCGCAGCAGCTCATGCGACCTTCCCCAGAATCCGTTCCGAAACCTCGCGCGTGACCCGGGCCTTGTCCTCCTGCGTCTTGACGAGGCACATCAGCGTTTCGTGCACGATCTCCGGCGCGTCGTGCAGATCACGCACGTCGAGTCCGACCAGAGCAGCGGCCCAGTCCAGCGTCTCGGCCACGCCCGGCACCTTGCGCAGTTCCTCCTTGCGGATGCCTGCGACCATCCGCGCGATCTGCAGCGACAGCGAAGCGGAGGCGCCGTCGATCCGCGCCATGATGATGCGCGCCTCGCGCTCGACGTCGGGATAGTCGACATAGTGATAGAGGCAGCGCCGGCGCAGCGCGTCGGAGAGCTCGCGCGTGCCGTTCGAGGTCAGCACCACATGCGGGATCGAAACCGCCTTGATGGTGCCGAGCTCGGGAATCGAGACCTGGAAGTCGGACAGGAGCTCGAGCAGGAAGGCTTCGAACTCGTCATCGGCGCGATCGATTTCGTCAATCAACAGCACCGGCGGCTTGTCGCGGCGGATCGCCGCCAGCAATGGGCGCTCCAGCAGATATTTTTCCGAGAATATCTGGTCCTCGATACTATCGGCATCGCCGCGATGCGCCTGGATCGCCAGCAATTGCCGCTGATAGTTCCATTCGTAGAGCGCCGAGGACTGGTCCAGCCCCTCATAGCATTGCAGGCGGATCAACTCGGTCGCATGCACGGAGGCCAAGGCCTTCGCCACCTCGGTCTTGCCGACGCCCGCCTCGCCCTCGAGCAACAGCGGGCGCCGCAATCGCTGCATCAGCGAAATCGCGGTCGCAAGTTCCGCGTCGGCGATGTAGCCGGATGCGGCAAGTGCTTGGGCGATGTCGTCGCGGTCCTTCATGGCTTAGTCCCCGTCGTTCCGGGATGGTCCGAAGGACCAGACCCGGAACCTCGAGATTCCGGGTTCGTCGCTGACGCGACGCCCCGGAATGACAGTGAAAAAATGTCGCTTCGCTCGCAATGACGGTCAAACTACGCCACGGCTCCCAGTTCCTTCGCCGCCTTCCAGTTCCGCCAAAAATCATGCGGCATCTGGATGTGCGTGCTCCCTAAGAACGAGAAGGCGTCGTTGACGGCATTCGAGAAGGCGGGCACGCCGCCGACATTCGGGCTCTCGCCGACACCCTTGGCGCCGATCGGATGATGCGGCGACGGGGTGACGGTGAAGTCAGTCTCCCAATGCGGGGTCTCCACCGCAGTCGGCATGAAGAAATCCATGAACGAGCCGGTGACGACGTTGCCGTCGTCATCGTAGCGGATTTCCTGGCCCATCGCGATCGCAAACGCCTCGGTGAGGCCGCCATGCACCTGGCCCTCGATGATCATCGGGTTGATGCGGGTGCCGCAATCGTCCAGCGCATAGAAGCGCCGGACCTTGTACACGCCGGTATCGACGTCGATGTCCATCACACAGAGATAGGCGCCGAACGGATAGGTCATGTTCGGCGGATCATAATAGCTCACCGCCTCCAGCCCCGGCTCCATGCCCGGCGGCACGGAATTATACGCCGCCCAGCAGATGTCCTTCATCGACATGAATTTCTCGGGCAGGCCCTTAACCCGGAAGCCGTCGATGTCCCATTCGAGGTCGTCCTCGTGGACCTCGAGCTTGTAGGCCGCGATCATTTGCGCCTTGGCCTTGATCTTGCGCGCGGCCATCGCGATTGCGGCACCCGCGACTGGCGTCGAGCGCGACCCGTAGGTGCCGAGCCCGTACGGCGCGGTGTCCGTATTGCCTTCCTCCACCATGATGTTGTCGGCGGGAATGCCGATTTCAGTGGCGATGATCTGGGCCCAGGTGGTCTCATGGCCCTGGCCCTGGCTCTTGGTGCCCATCCGCGCGATGCCGGCACCAGTCGGATGCATGCGGATCTCGCAGGAGTCGAACATCGCAATGCCGAGAATGTCGCAGTTCTTCGAGGGACCCGCGCCGACGATCTCGGTGAAGAAGGAGACCCCTAGGCCCATAATCTCGCGGGTCTCGCCGCGCTTGAATGCCGCGCGCTTGTCCGCCTGCTCTTTTCGGAGCGCGGCGTAATTCGTCGACTCCATCATCTTGCGCATGGCGGTGTGATAGTCGCCGGAATCGTATTCCCACCCGAGCGCCGAGTGATAGGGAAACTGCTCGGGCTTCACGAAGTTCTTCAGGCGCAGCTCGGCAGGATCCATGCCGAGCTTCTGCGCCAGAATGTCCATCGCGCGCTCGATGCAATAGGCCGCTTCGGTCACGCGGAACGAGCAGCGGTAGGCGACACCGCCCGGCGCCTTGTTGGTGTAGATGCCGTCGACCGCGAGGTGCGCCACCGGGAAGTCGTAGGAGCCGGTGACGATGTTGAAGAATCCGGCCGGCCATTTCGAGGGGTCGGCGCAGGCGTCGAACGCACCATGGTCTGCGAGCACGTGGACGCGGAGGCCCGTGACCTTGCCCTCCTTCGTCGCGGCGATCTCGGCCGTCATGTGATAATCGCGCGCGAACGAGGTCGCGGTCAGATTCTCGATGCGGTCCTCGACCCATTTCACCGGCTTGCCGGTGACGATGGAGGCGACCGCGGCGCAGATATAGCCGGGATAGGCCCCGACCTTGTTGCCGAAGCCGCCGCCGATGTCGGGCGCGATCACATGGATCTTCTGCTCCGGCAGCTTCGCGATCAGCGACACCACGGTGCGGATCACATGCGGCGCCTGGAAGGTGCCCCAGATCGTGAGCTCGCCCTTGATCTTGTCAAAGGAGCAGACGCACTGGCAGGTCTCCAGCGGCGACGGATGGGTGCGATGATAGGAGATCATCTCCTTGATCGTCACCTCGGCCTTGTTGAAGGCCGCATCCGTCAGCTCCTTGTCGCCGACGGTCCATTCGAAGATATGGTTGTGGTGCTTGCGCGGGCCGTGCGCGCCCGAGGTCTTGCCGGCGAGGTCTTCACGCAGCACCGGCGCGTCCGGCGCCATAGCCTTGAAGGGATCGATGATCGGGGCGAGCGGCTCGTATTCGACCACCACCTTGTTGATCCCGTCGTCGGCGGCATAGCGGTCGGTCGCGACCACGAAGGCGACCTCCTGGTTCTGGAACAGCACCTTGCCGTCGGCGAGCACCATCTGGACGTCGCCGGCGAGCGTCGGCATCCAGGCGAGGTTGACGGTCTTGAGCGTCTCCGCGGTGATCACCGCGAGCACGCCCGGCACCTTCAGCGCTTCGTCGCTGTTGATGGATTTGACGCGCGCATGTGCGTGCGGCGAACGGACGAAGTCGCCATGCAGCATGCCCGGCAGCTTCACGTCGTCGACATAGTTGCCCTTGCCCTGCGTGAAGCGGATGTCTTCGACGCGCTTGCGCTTGCAGCCCATGCCTTCGAGGGCGGCGGTGCGCTGTTCCCGCGTGGGAGTCATGTCGTTCATTCCGCGGCCTCCTTGAATTCCACGCCGTTCTGCTTGGCGGCGGCGTATTGGATCGCCTTGACGATATTCTGGTAACCGGTGCAGCGGCAGATATTGCCGGAGATGCCCATCCGGATTTCCTGCTCGGTGGGCGACGGATTTTCCTGCAACAGCCGGTGCGCACGCATGATCATGCCGGGCGTGCAGAAGCCGCATTGCAGCCCATGCATCATGCGAAAGCCTTCCTGCAGCGCCGACAGCGTGCCGTCCGCGTTGGCCATGCCCTCGATGGTGGTGACCTCGCTGCCATTGGCCTGCACCGCGAACATGGTGCAGGATTTCACCGACATGCCGTCGATATCGACGGTGCAGGCGCCGCAATGGGTGGTCTCGCAGCCGATATGGGTGCCGGTGAG
>Ga0153954_1000802_pt1 | contig 21474 bp, 14 predicted proteins | sample TSFL038MetaG_FD_102277 | JGI IMG/M metagenome (GOLD analysis project Ga0153954, IMG submission 102277) | Attine ant fungus gardens microbial communities from Florida, USA - TSFL038 MetaG | ecosystem: Host-associated > Fungi > Mycelium > Unclassified | place: USA: Florida, Wekiwa Springs State... | reverse complement strand
TAACCGGCCGTCCCTTCCCTCGGGCTGTGGCCGCAGGGCTTCATCCCCTCCGCCCCCCCAACACCCCTAGTCGTTTTCGCCCGGCTGATCGTCCAATATCCCGGCCCGGTTTCGACTGGCTGGATAGGCTGCCCGGCCTTTCGATCATTCCCGAGGTGAAGGAGTCGGTTTGCGGCGTCTGTTGCTCTCTGTGTTGGCGGTCATCGGTACCGGGTGGGCGCTTGGCTCCGTGCCTGCGTCGTCCTTGGCGGATGGGCCTTCCGCCGCCTTCGGGGCGCCAACGACGGTGGCGGTCACCGGCTCCGAGGGTGCGTTGAGCGGGACGCTCACGACCGCCGACTTCAGCGGGGACGGACACGCCGACGCCGCCGTCTACGGCGGCAACTGGATCAGCGCGTCCCAGTCGCTGGCGGTCTGGCGAAGCAGCACGGTCGACGGCGCGACCAGCTGGAGCTGGACCCCGCTCACCCCGCCGACGGTCGCCGCCTTCGAAGCCGGCGCGGTCGCCGTGGCGAACGTCGATCCCGGCGCCGACGACGACCAGGACCTCGTCGCGCTCGCCGAGAGCAGGACCCCCGGCGGCTCGGCGCTCGCCGTCTACCTCGGCAACGGCGATGGGACCTTCCAGGCGCAGATCGCCACGACCGGCCTGCCGGGCCTCGCCTACGGGCTGACGGTCGCCGACGTGAACGGCGACGACGTCGCCGACGTCCTCATCCCCACCGTGGCCAAGAGCGGCCCGGAATGGACCGCGGAGGTGGTGACGCTGATCGGCCGCGGCGAAGGGCACTTCGAAGCGCCGATCGTCTCGCCGGTCGACACGGCGCCCAGCGAAGCCGACGTGCTCGCGACTGGCATCGTGGTCGGGCATTTCACCGGTAGCGGCCACGCCGACATCGCCGTCTCGCAGGCGTTCAGCCCCCCGCACGACCTCTACGTGCTGCGCGGTGACGGGGCCGGCGGCTTCACCGACGCAAGCCCGATGAGCCTCGGCGTCGGCAGCTTCGGCCTCGCCGCCGGCGACTTCGACGGCAACGGCACGGCGGACCTGGCACTGCCGGTCGCCGACCCGGCCCCGGCCGGTGGGACGGTGCTCGGCGAGCGGATCGTGACCGCCCTCGGCCACGACGACGGCACCTTCACGACGCTGGCGCCGGCCGCACCGAAGTGGACCAGGGGCCAGAACCCGTACTCCTACACGATCCACGCCGCCGACCTCAACGGCGACGGCCTGCCCGACCTGCTGCTCCCGGCCGCGGCCGATTCCCACGAAGGCGGCGTCTGGGCGTTGCTGAGCAACGGCGACGGCACCTTTTCCGCGGGCGTGCCCGGACTCGACGGCCAGGACGCCTGGGACGTCGGCGCGGGCGACTTCGACGGCGACGGCCGTCCCGACATCGTCGCCTTGACGGCGCCCTCCCCGGGCTCCGGGCCGCTCGAACTCGCGGTCTACGACAACGCCGGCGAACCGGCGCTCGCCCTCGGCGCCTCCGCGCTCGACCTGGGCGAAGCGACGCTCGGCCAGAGCGCCAGCGGGCAGCTGTCGATCACCAACGACGGCGGCTACGCCCTCGCGGTCTCCGCGCTCACCGTCGACGGTGCCGACGCGGCCGACTTCACCGCCTCCGGCTGCACGACGACGCCGATCTCCCCGGGCGCGACCTGCGACCTGGACGTGACCTTCACGCCCTCGCGGGCCGCCGCCGAGAGCGCGACCCTGACGATCGCCTCCGACGACCCGGCCCGGCCGATCACGACCGTCGCGCTCACCGGCACCGGCAAAGCCGCGGGCGACGCGTCGGGCTCGGGACCTGGCGACGGGGCCGGCCCGAGCTCGGCCTCACCCGTCGCCAAGCTCACCCTCGCGCGCACTGCGCCGGTTTCCGCCAAGGGCTTCGCGTCGCTGAAGCTGACCTGCGCCGGCGCCCCCTGCAAGGGCAAGCTCACGCTGACAACCTCGACCAAGAAGAAAGGCAAGGCCAGGTCCACCACCCTCTCGACGGGGAGCTACGCACTGAAGGCGGGGGCGTCGAAGCCGCTCGCCCTGAAGCTCTCCGCCCCCGGCCTCCGCCGGCTGCGAGCAGCCCCGGGCCGCAAGCTGACCGTCACCGTGACAATCATCCCGACCACCGCTCCGAAGCTCACCACCAAGCTGACCCTGGTCGGGTCGAAGCGGCCGCCACGCACGAATCGCTCGCGCCCCCCGGCATGAATTCGGTTTGAGCGCCCGCGCCACCTTGACAGGCGCCCGCCGGGTGGGGTCTACTCGGGTTGGGTAGGGGTCTCGCTCGAAAACTTCATATACCGCCCGGAGGATGACGATGGCCGCTACCGAGATCGACCCGCAGAAACTCGAAGCATTCATGGGGCAGGCGGTGACCGACATGGGGGCGGTGATCAGCGCGCCGCTCTTCGTGATCGGCGAGCGTATGGGCCTCTACAAGGCGATGGCGGGCGCCGGTCCCCTCACCTCGGCGGAGGTGGCGGAGCGCGCCGGCGCCGCCGAGCGCTCGGTCCGCGAGTGGCTGCGCAACCAGGCCGCCGGCGGCTACGTCACCTACGACGCGGCGACCGACACCTACGAGCTGCCGCCGGAGCAGGCGCTCGCGCTCGCCGACGAGGAGAGCCCCTTCTACCTCCTCGGCGCCTACGAGCTGATCGCCTCCCTTTATGCGGACGAGGACAAGATCGCCGCCGCCTTCAAGAGCGGCGACGGCATGGGCTGGCACGAGCATGACCACCGGCTCTTCATGGGCACCGAGCGCTTCTTCCGCCCCGGCTACAAGGGCCACCTCGTCGCCGAGTGGATCCCGGCGCTCGAGGGCGTCGAGGAGAAGCTCGCCGCGGGCGCGAAGGCCGCCGACGTCGGCTGTGGCCACGGCGCCTCGACCGTGCTGATGGCGGAAGCCTTCCCGGAGTCGGAGTTCCACGGCTTCGACTACCACCAGGTCTCGATCGACCGCGCCCGCGAGCTCGCCGCCGACGCCGGCGTCGACAACGTCGACTTCGAGGTCGCCACCGCCAAGGACTACCCGGGCGAGAACTACGACCTGGTCGCCGTCTTCGACTGCCTGCACGACATGGGCGACCCGGTCGGCGCCTCGACCCACATCCACGACACCCTCGCCCCCGACGGCACCTGGCTCGTCGTCGAGCCCTTCGCCGGCGACCACGTCGAGGACAACCTCAACCCGGTCGGCCGCGTCTTCTACGGCGCCTCGACGATGATCTGCACCCCGGCCTCGCTCGACCAGGAGGTCGGCCTCGCGCTCGGCGCCCAGGCGGGCCAGGAGCGCCTGACCGAGGTGATCAAGGAGGGCGGCTTCTCGCAGGTGCGCCGGGCCACCGAGACGCCGTTCAACCTCATCCTCGAGGCGCGGCCTTGAAGCGGCGCAGCCGCAGCGCGTTGGCGACCACCGAGACGCTGGAGAAGGCCATCGCGGCGCCCGCGATCACCGGGTTCAGCAGGCCGAGCGCGGCGAGCGGGATCGCCGCCAGGTTGTAGCCGAAGGCCCAGGCCAGGTTCTCCCTGATCGTCCGCAGGGTGGCGCGGGAGAGGCGGATCGCGTCGGCGGCGGCGCGCAGGTCGCCGGCGACGAGGGTCAGGTCGGAGGCCTCGATCGCGACGTCGGTGCCGGTGCCGAGGCTGAGGCCGAGGTCCGCCCGGGCGAGCGCCGGGGCGTCGTTGACGCCGTCGCCGACCATCGCGACCACGTGGCCCTCCCCCTGCAGGCGGGCGACGACGGCGGCCTTCTCGGCGGGCAGGACCTCGGCGATCACCTCGTCGATGCCGACCTCGGCGGCGACCGCCCGCGCCGTCGCCTCGTTGTCCCCGGTCAGCAGCACCGGGCGCAGGCCGAGCTCGCGCAGCGCGGCGATCGCCTCGGCCGAGCTCTCCTTGACGGTGTCGGCGACGACGAAGACGGCGCGGGCACGACCGTCCCAGCCGGCGGCGATCGCAGTCGCCCCGCGCTCCTCGGCGGCGGCGCGGGCGGCGTCGAGCTCGGCGGGCAGGTGCATCGCCCAGTCGGCGAGCAGGGCGGGGCGGCCGACGATCAGCGCGTGACCGTCGACCATGCCCTCCACCCCGAGGCCCTCGCGGTTGGCGAACGACTCGACCGCCGGCAATGGTCCCGCCTCGGCGGCAGCGGCGGCGATCGCCCGCGCGATCGGGTGCTCGGAGGCGGCCTCGATCGCGCCGACCAGCCGCAGCGCCTCGGCGCGCTCCTCGCCCGCCGCAAGCGCCACCTCGGTCAGGCTCATCTCACCGCTCGTCACGGTGCCGGTCTTGTCGAGGACGACGGTGTCGACGCGGCGGGTCGACTCGAGCACCTCCGGCCCCTTGATCAGCAGCCCGAGCTGGGCGCCGCGGCCGGTGCCGACCAGCAGCGCGGTCGGCACCGCCAGTCCCAGCGCGCAGGGGCAGGCGATGATCAGCACCGCGACCGCGGCGGTGAAGGCGAAGGAGGCGCTCTCGCCGTCGACGAGCCAGAAGCCGAGGGTGGCGACGGCGAGCGCGATCACGATCGGGACGAAGACGCCGGAGATGCGGTCGGCGAGCCGTTGCACCGGCGCCTTGCCGCTCTGCGCGTCGGTCACCAGCTTGGCGATCTGGGCCAGGGCGGTGTCGGCGCCGACCCGGGTCGCGCGGATGACGAGGCGGCCGCCGGCGTTGACGGTCGCCCCCACCACCGCGGCGCCAGGCCCGACCTCGACCGGCACCGACTCGCCGCTCAGCATGCTCATGTCGAGCGCCGAGGTCCCCGCCTCGACGACGCCGTCGGTGGCGACCTTCTCGCCGGGGCGGACGACGAAGCGGTCGCCGACGGTGAGCTCGGCGACCGGCACGCGGCGCTCGCCCCCGTCGGGGTCGAGGACCGCGACGTCCTTGGCGCCCAGCGCCAGCAGCGCCCGCAGGGCGGCGCCGGCGCGGCGCTTGGCGCGCGCTTCGAAGTAACTGCCGGCGAGGATGAAGGTGGTGACGACCGAGGCGGTCTCGAGGTAGATCTCGTCGCTGCCGCCACCCGCCGCGGGGACGAGCTCGAAGCTCATCTTCATCCCCGGCATCCCGGCGTCGCCGATGAACAGCGCGTAGAGCGACCAGAGCCAGGCGGCGAGCACGCCGAGGCTGACCAGCGTGTCCATCGTCGCGGCGCCGTGCTTGAGGTTCACCCAGGCGGCGCGGTGGATCGGCCAGGCGCCCCAGAGCACGACCGGGGTTGCCAATTGCAGCGCCAGCCACTGCCAGTTGTCGAACTGCAGCGGCGGGACCATCGAGAGGACGAGGACCGGGGCCGAGAGCAGCGCCGAGACGATCAGGCGCCGGCGCAGCGAGGCGTTTTCCTCGGTCTCCGCGTCGTCGGGCTCCGGCGCGGGGGCAGCCTCGGCGCCCGGCCCGGGGTCCGGGAGCGCGGCGCTGTAGCCGGCGCTCGCCACGGCCTCGAGCAGCTGCTCGGTCTCGACCGCGCCGGCGTCGTAGTCGACGCTCACCCGCTCGGTCGCGTAGTTGACGCTGGCGCTGACGCCCTCGAGCTCGTTCAGCCGACGCTCGACCCGGTTGGCGCAGGAGGCGCAGGTCATCCCCTCGATCGGCAGCTCCAGGTGCTCGGTGACGGCAGTGCTCATTGGTCCAATATACCCATACCCCCCTAGGGTATGTCAAGTGCTATCTTCATCCCATGGCAACCAAGCCCGGATACGGCGCCTCCAAGGACCAGCTCCTCAAACGCCTCTCCCGCATCGAAGGCCAGGTCCGCGGCGTCACCCGCATGGTCGAGGAGGAGCGCTACTGCATCGACGTCCTCACCCAGATCCAGGCCGCCGAGGCCGCCCTCCAAGGCGTCGCCCTCGGCCTCCTCGACGACCACGTCCACCACTGCATGACCGGCACCAAGGCCGACCGTGACGAAAAAGCCTCCGAGCTGATGGAGGCCGTCGGCCGCTTCACCCGCCGCTGAGGGCGACCAGGGTCCCATCGCCTGCGGCGTTGTGGAACGCGCACGGCGCGGAGCTGCGAACGCGGGACGGCGAGGGTTGGTGTCGGGGGCGGGACGGGCGAGGGTTCGTGCCGTTGCGGCCGTCCGAGGTACGTCCCGGGCGCCTCATGGGGGTCCTGGCAGGCTGTGACCCCCATGAGGCGCCCGGGACGTGAGGGTTCCCGGGGGAAGGCGCCAAGGGCTCGTGGCGAACTTCACTCTCCCGTCACGGTTCCCCGCGGAAGAGCGCCCCGGCCGCCGGCCCATCCCCGCCCGCTGTTCCTTATGCCGGAATGGTGGATATAAGGAACAGCCGACGGGACGCGGGGGACGCGTGTCGACTTATGGGTGCTGAGCACCCATAAGTCGACACGGAGACCCTTGACCGGTGGGAGGGACGGGCGCAGGCGTGACGTCCCCCCGCATCCCACCGGGGCGGGGGCGGCGTCTGTGTGGCGTGCCCGACATCCGTGACGGATCCGTGGGACATCCGCCACGGACCCGTGGCTCTTCCGTGACCCTCCGGCGACGATCCCTCAACTCTCCCCACATACCCGGCCGTCCCGGCCACGGCCACAGCCTGCCAGGGCCGTGGACGGGACGGCCCGTCCCTTTCCCCTCGGGCGCGGTCGTCCTTTGGCCCGTCTACCGGGCCAAAGGACGACCGCGGCCGGGGGGGCTCCGGCCTGCGGGCCCCCGCCCCTTCCGGCGTGGCTTCTCAAAGTGGAAGGTCGGCCCCGCGTCGCCGGCGGCAAGACCGTAGGTTTCGGACGTGACCGTTACACCTCCGGGGGCCGAGGGCTCCCGCCTCGCGCGCCTGCGGTGGGCGCCATCGCCGGCTCGCGCGGTCGCGGTCGCCTACGTTTGTGCGCTCTTCATGGCGGCGATCGACATGCAGATCGTCAACGTCGCCCTGCCGACGCTGTCGCACGACTTCGACGCGCCGCTGGCCGACGTGCAGTGGACCGTCATCTCCTACCTGCTGACGCTCGCGGTGGTGATCCCGGCCTCCGGCTGGATCGGGGACCGGATCGGGACGAAGCGGACGTTCCTCTTCGCGCTCGCGCTCTTCACCGTCGCTTCGGCGCTCTGCGGAGCCGCGCAATCGCTCCCGCAGCTGATCGCGGCGCGGGCGCTGCAGGGCATCGGCGGCGGCCTCCTCACGCCGACCGGGACGGCGATGCTGTACCGGGCCTACGGGCCCGAGCGGCGCGCGCGGGTCGCCCGCACCCTGATCCTGCCGATCCTCCTCGGCCCCGCAGCGGCGCCGATCCTCGGCGGCGTGCTGACCCAGACCCTGTCGTGGCGGTGGGTGTTCTTCATCAACATCCCGATCGGGATCGCGATGTTCGCGTTCGCCTGGCTCTTCGTCCCCGAGCACCGGCCCTCGCCGGCCGGGCGCCTCGACCTGCGCGGGCTCCTGCTCTCGGGCCTCGGCCTCAGCGCGCTCCTCTACGCGATCAGCGAGGGGTCGGTGATCGGCTGGGCGTCCCCGGCGATCCTCGTCAGCGGCCTCGCCGGGATCGCCCTGCTCGCCCTCTTCGCGCGCGAGGCGCTGCGCCGCCCCGACCCCATCCTGCGCCTGCGGCTGCTGCGCGACCCCCTCCTGCGCTCGACCAACATCGTCTTCGCGCTGACCACCGGCGCCTTCCTCGGCAGCCTCTACCTGACCCCGATCTTCCTCCAGCAGGTGATGCACCAGTCGCCGATCGAATCGGGGACGACGACGTTCCTCGAGGCGATCGGCGTCGGCATCGGCGCCCAGACGCTCGGCAGGCTCTACCCACGGTTCGGCCCCCGGATCATGTGCGTCATCGGCGGCACCCTGCTCACCGTCTACCTGGCCCTGTTCCTCCTCGTCGACGCCTCCACCGACATCTGGCTCGTCCGCGGCCTGATGTTCTTCGGCGGCTTCGGCAACTGCGGCATCTTCCTCGCGATCCAGACCTCGATGTTCACCCACATCTCGAGCGCCGACACCGGCCACGCGGCGGCGATCTACAACACCCAGCGCCAGTCCTCGATCGCGATCAACATCGCCCTCCTGACCACGATCGTCGCCGGCTCCACCGGCACCGCGCTGGCCGCCTTCCACGAGGCCTACCTGGCGGCCGCGATCCTCGCCGCCTTCGGCACCTTCCTCGCCTGGCTCCTGATCGACACCAACCTGGCCCGCCCGACGATGGCCCGCGGCACGACCGAGGCGGAGGCCTGAGCCGGTGGCTTCCTTGCCTCACCGGGGCATGTGAGGGGAGGGCGTCGGGAGGTGGCCTCCCGACGCCCAGGACCCGCTCGCGCCGTGAATGCCGGCTTCAGGGAGAACCGACGATCGGCGGACGTGGAACCCCAGGGAAGGGCGCCATCGCCTGTCTCGGGCCGCGGAACGACCTCGTGCCTCGGTCTGAGCCGGTCGGGACAAGCAAAGCAGATCCTGACCTCTAGGACAAGTAGAATTTTCTGAAGAAAAGCCGTCAAGCGGAAGGGCCGGAGGCAGGCGGCAAGACGGCGTCCGAATGTAGACTCGCGCGGAGCGGGAGGCGCTCGGGCCCAGAGGAGCGAGTGGCGCTTGATCGAACGAGAGGACGCGGAGTCGAGGCTGGCGACGCCGTGGGGCGAGGCCTCCCGTTTGAGGGCTCGGCGGCTTTACCCCGGTGGTCGGATCCCCGCCGAGGAGGTGGCCCGTAACCAGCGCGAGCGCCTCTTCGGAGCGATCGTCGCCGTCGTCTCGGAGAAGGGCTACGAAGCGAGCACGGTCGCCGATGTCCTGGCCCTCAGCGGCGTCTCGCGCAGCGCCTTCTACCGACTCTTCGCGAGCAAGTCGGAGTGCATGGTGGCAGCGGTCACGGAATTTCTCGGGCCGGCGATCGACGCGTTCGACCCGCTCGACGGGAACGGAAACCGACGGAAGCCAGAGGAGATCTTCGAATCGTTTTTCGAGCTCCTATGCACCCAGACCGCCGCGGCGCGGGTCTTCTTCGTCGAGGTGCACGCGGCCGGAGAGGAGGGCGAGGCGGTCGGCGACCGCGGGACCGGAGCCTGGGCCGCCGCGCTCGAGAACCTGCTCGTCGAGCAGCGGGGCCAGAGCGCCGCCGACCCCGCCGTGATCGCCCCGCTCGCAGGGGGGCTCAGGAAGCTGGTCCACACCCGTCTGGTCCGCGGGGAAGGCGAGGAGCTGCCGACGCTGGCCCCGGAACTCTGGCGGTGGTTCGTCGGGGTGACGCCGCCGCCCGGGCGCCTGGAGTCACCCCGTCGCCAGCGGGCATCGGCGGGGCCGGCATTCCAGGGCTATACGCCCGCCGAACGGATCGCCGGCGCCGTCGCGGGCGTGGTCGCAGAACACGGCTACGCGGGGACCACCACCGATGCGATCGCCGCCCGGGCGGCGATCTCGCTAAGCACCTTCTACGCCCACTTCTCCGACAAGGAAGATGCCGTGCTGGGGGCGCTGGAGATGAGCGGGGCGCAGATCACCGCGCTGGCAGTCCCCGCAGCGCGCCGGGCGGGTGGCTGGCAGGAAGGTGTACGCGCCCTCTACGAAGCGATCTGCGCCTACTTCGCCGCCGAGCCGGCGATGGCGTGGCTGGCCCTGGTCGGCGTCTACGGCGCCGGGCCCCGGGCGTGCGGTCGGCGCGACCGCGTCATCGACTCTCTGGCCCAGATGCTCGCGCCCGGATTCACGGAGAACCCGCAGGCCCCGGAGGTCGGCCCGGAGGCGATCGCAGCCACCGTCTACGCCCTCATGCGGGAGCAACTTCGCCGCGGAGGACCAGCGAGCATCGGCTCCGTGGTGCCGCTCGCCACCTACATCACCCTGGTCGGTTTCGTCGGTCCCGATCGTGCCCTCGAGGTCGCCAACGGCCGCGCGGGACGTCGCTGAACGCCCGCGGTCAGCCCAACCCGGCGTCCGGCGGTGGGATGTGCAGCTCTTCCTCGGCGGCCTCGGCGCCGAGGTAGGGAAAGACCGCCGCGTACATCAGCTGCGGGATCTCCTCCTCGCCCAGCCCCAATTCGTCTTCGGCGACCGCCTCCTGGATGCGGGCGAAGACGACGCCGCCGATACCGAGCGCGGTGGCGCGACTCGGCGAGTCGGGCCCGCCCGCCTCGGCGCTCCCCTCGTCCAACAGGTCGACCAACCGGTTGAAGGTCTCGACGAACAGGCGCAGCGCTCCTTCCCCCCCGTGCTGTGCCTCGACCGCCGCCAGGCGGGCGACCCGTTCGTCGGAGCGCAGAAACCGCAGGAGCGCGTAGGCGGTGGCGCGCATCCGGTTGCGCCAGCCGGTCTCCCCGGCGACCGCCTCCTGGGCGATCTTGAAGAAATCCGCATAGGCCGCGGCGAGGACGACGTTGAAGTAGGTGTCGAGATCGGCGTAGCGCCGATGAAAGGCGGGCGCGTCGACCCCGGCGCGCCCGAGCACATCCTCGAGCCGCAGATCGGAATAGCCCCGCTCGACGCAGAGGTCGAGCAGAGCCTCACGCAGGCGACGCTCCTCTTCTGAGGTCATATCCGCCATCCGTCCGCCCGCGAATCTATTCAACGGCGCCGGCGCGTGTGGCGGGCGGCGGCGAACATGGCGCGACCCCCGCGCCGCGGTCGCCGCAGCAGGTGCACCACCAGCGAGGGGCGCGCGAGTGGACCGAGCGCGCCGTAGACGGCCAGGGAGATCGGCTCGCGACCCGGTCGCCAGGCATCCTCCTGGATCAGGTAGAGCGAACCCATCGCCGCGAGGATCGCCTCGTGGAGGCGCCCGTCCGGCAGTGCCGCCACCCGGCTCCGGGCCCCGACGGCGATCGCCCGTAGCCGCTCGGCGGCGTGATCGTGGGACTCGTAGCGGCGCAGATGGCTGGCCTCGACCGGGTCCTCGTCGAGGTCGACCAGCGAATCGAGCAGGGCGTTGAGGCCGCTGGCCCAGGGGAAGTAGGCGGACTCCGTCTGGCGGGCGTCCTCCTCGTCGACGCCGGGCGTCGCCGCCAGGGCCAGCAACGCCCCGATGCAAAGCGACGACGCCGCCGCCGCGGCGATCAGCTCCCACCACTCGAAGCCGGGCTCGGGCCCGACCTCGGCCGCCGTGCGCTCCGCCCAGTCGCCGAGCTCCTCCTGCACGGAGACGTAGCGCAGAGCGTGGTTCAGCGCCTGCGATTCGCGGCAGAGCCGCGCCTGGCGCAGCAGCGCCTCGCGGGTGGCCGGGTAGGACGGCAGATCCCGCAACCGGGCCCGACAGATCTCGATCAGCTCGCGCAGGTAGCCGCCGTCGTCACCCATCGAGGCGTGGGCGTAGTAGTCCTCGTGCGGGGCCTCGGGGTCGAGCGCAACTTCGAAGGCGCGATGCAGACACAGTCCGTTGGCGAGTGGATCGTCGCTCGGGCGCTCCGAGACACCGTCGAGGTAGTCGAGCATCGACTGGTAGGCGACCAGCGCGCGGGCGACCTCGGTCCGCCCTGCGGCCGGCGCCAGGACGGCGAGCGCGGCGAGGCCCTCGGAGTTCGCTCCCTTCTCCCGATGGGCGGCCAGCGCGTCGGCGCGCAGCAAGGGATCGGGGATCCCCTCCGCCCGGGCGAAGAGTCGCCGCTGGGCGGCGCGGGCCGCCGGAAAGACGCCGAACCAGTAACGGGCCGCGGCGCCGGCGAAGAGCCGTACGGAGCCGCGGGTATCGGTGCGGCGGCGGGTTCGGGTGACGACGGCTGTGCTCATTCGCGGACGCGGCAGCTGCGCAGGATCGGGACGGACAGGGACGGCCGCGGGGCGAACCGGTAGGTGGCGCGGGCGAGCGAGAAGTACCCGACGTGGAGGCGCGGCGGCAGCGGACAGCTGGCGCTGAGGTAGCTGTGACCGACGCCGTAGGCGCGGTAGCGGCGGCCAAGGGTGATGTCGAAGGAGCGCAGGCGCGGCCAACGCCCGAGCGAAGCGGCGACCGGAGCCAGCATCTCGACCCCGTAGGCACCGTCGTCGACCGCCCGCAGATAGAGGGGCAGGACGAAGGAGACCGGCGGCGCGGCCGAGTAGGCGTGCAGCCAGACCGCGGGCCGACCTTTCGACAGGCCGTTGAAGGCGAGAACGCTCGCCTTGACGACCAACGGTTCAGCCGGATTCAGCGGGACTTCGGCGTCGATCGTGCCGCGCCCGACCAGAGCGCTGCCACAACGGGCCATCGCCTGGTCCTGCGTCGCGTTCCGCAGCCGAGCGCGCCGGCAGGTCGGCAGGCCGGCGGTGTCGAGTCCCCCCCGGGCGCCGAAGGACAGTTCGATCCGGGTGAGCGGCCGCGGCGCGACGCCTGCTTCGAAGCGGACCCATCCCTTGAGGTTGATCGAGATCGCCGTCGGCCGATCGCGGGGCAGGCGGTGAGGACTGAACGAGCCGTCGAGGGCGACGATCACGCCCGCGCGGCCGCTGGTCTCGGCCCCGGCACGGACGACGCCGAGGCAGGCGATCAGGGCCAGGAGGACGCCGGACCCGGCGAAAGCCCACTTGGCGAGCCGGGGCCTCACTGGAACCTCGCCGGCTTGAAGGCGCAGTAGTTGAAGCCGAAGGAGACGACCGCGTTGTTCGCCCGGTTTCCTTCGTGGATGAAGTCGGCCGAGACCCGCTCGAACCGCGCCAGGTCATCGGCGCGCAGAGATTTCACGATCTGGCCCAGGTAGACCTCCTCCTTGCCGAGCGCGGCAAACCAGCGCCTGAGGGTCGCGGCGTCGGCGGCCGGGCGCGGAACGGTCGAGATCGAGCTGACGGTCTTGGCGAAGAGCTGCCGGGCGCGGGCGAATTTACCCGCGGCGACGGCAAAGCGTTCGGCGTGGACGTCGCCGCGCATCCCGCGCACCGCCCTTGCGGTGGCGTCGGAGCCCGGCTTGCAGAGCTGCTCGAGCTGGGCGACGTACCCGGCGCGGGTCGGTTCTTCGGCGGCGGTCGAGATGGCCACACCAACGCCGAGCGCGAGCAGACAGAACGCCCCGCTTGTGATCCAGATCTTCGCGATCGTCCTCATCAGCTCGTCGCCTCCACCGGTTCGTTGATGGGTCGTCCCGGGCCAGGCAGCAGTCGATCGAGCCAGCCCGGTGTGCGCCAGACCCGGTCGCCGAGCAAAAGCATCAAGGCCGGGAGCAGGACGATGCGCACGATCGTCGCGTCGAGGAGGATGGCGACGGTCAGGCCGAGCCCCATCTGGCTGACGGTCGCGACCGGCGCGATCGCGAAGGAGGCGAAGACCGCGGCCATGATCGCCGCCGCGCCGGTGATCACGCCGGCGGTCCGGTCGAGGCCGAAGCGGATCGCGGCGCGATTGTCCCCGGTCTCGCGGTAGCTCTCCCGCATCCGCGCGAGGAGGAAGACCGCATAGTCGATCGAGAGCCCGAAGGTCACGCCGAAGATCGCCGCCGCCCCGACCGTGTCTATATAAGAGTGGCCGCCGAGCGGGTACCCGGCGGGGAGCTTGCAGGCGAGGGTGACGACGCCGACCGCGGCGCCGACCGAGAGCAGGTTGAGGGCGACCGCGAGCGCGGCGAGGAGCGGCGCCCGCAGCAGCGCGACCAGCATCAGGAAGGTGATCAGGACGATCGAGCCGACCACCAGCGGCAGCCGCGACTTGGTCGCGCTCCCGTAGTCGTTCAGGACCGCCGCCCCGCCGCTGACCCCGGCGACGTAGCCGGGCCGCGCGTCGATCTCCGCCGCCAGCGAGTTCAGTTCGGCACCGAGCTGCCGCGAGCCGGCCGAGTTGAAGCCGGAGTCCGGCACGATCAGATAGCGGACCGCGTTGCCGCCGCCGGAGATGTCGATCACCTCGGAGGCGAGCGAGCGCTGCCGGGGGTCGGCCCCGTCGAGCGCCGCCATCGCGAGGAAGCCGGAATCGAACAGCCCCGGCGAGGTGCGGTGCAGACGCGACAGCTTGCGTTCGAGCGGCGCGGTCGCTCCGCTGAGGCGCCTGCCGGCCCGGCTCAGGCCCTGTTCGAGCGGTTCGGAGCGGCGGAACCCTTCGGCGAGATTGGCGCTGAGGCTTTCCACCCCACCGTTCAGCGCGGCGAGGCCGGCGGCGAGCCGCTCCGCACCCGCCCGCAGGGATTCGAGGCCGCCGCTCAGCCGCCCGGCTTCGGAGGCGAGCTTGCGCGAACCGCCGTGGAGCCGCTTGGTCCCCGCGCTCAGCCTCGCGAGCCCGGTGTTGAGCGTGGCCGCCTGGCCTCGGAGCCGCGCCAGTTCTTCGCGGTCGGAGGCAAGGACGGACGCGAGCACCGCCGCCTTGTGGGCGTCGGGGGCGACGGTGGGATCGTCCTTGGCCTCGGCTTCCAGCCGGTCGGCCAGCTCCCGGGCGCGCGCCAGGCCCTGCGCGCCGAGGTTCGGCAGCAGGCTGCCCAGGCCGAGCGAGAGGTTGTAGGCGCCGGCGGAGGCGATCTTCTGTCCCGCGGCCAGCCGCTGCGAGCCCGAGGCGAGCCGGTCGAGCGCGCCGGCGGCGCGCCGGCCACCGTCCTGGGCGCCTCCCAGGCCACCGGCGATGAGTTCGGCGCCTTCGCCCGCGCGGGCGGATCCTTCGCCCAGGAGTTCGCCGCCGGCCGAGGCTTCGGCGAGACCCGCGCGCAGCTTCGCGACGGCCGCGGTCACGCGCTTCAGCTGGGGCTTCAGTTCGGTGAGTGATTCGGTGGCGAGCGAGCCGCCGGGTCCCAGTTCGCCGGCGAGCGAGCGGAGGGGCCGCGCGGCGGCGGCGATCGAGGCGGGGCCGATCACCGCCTTGACGTCCGGCATCGCTCCGATCCGACGCTGGGTCGCGACGAGGTCACGCAGCCGCCCGCGGGTCGCGATCGGCCCGCGCCGCGAGACGACGGTGAGAACGAAGGGGGCCTCCCAGCCCGCGCCGACGGTCCGCGAGATCGTTTCCGAGTCCTTGCGAGCGGTGCTCGACGGCGAGAGCTCGTCGACTCCCGGCGAGCCGGTGTCGAAGGCGAGGGCGGGCGTCGCCAGCGCGAGGAGGGGCACCGCGATCGCCAGCGCCGCGATCCCCGGCTTGCGCAGGGCGGCGCCGGCGGCGGCGGCCACGCGGGACGGGGCGCCGGGGCGCGCGCGACCGATCCGGCCGAGGTTGATGCGCGGGCCCAGGAGCGTGAGCAGGGCGGGCAGCGCGGCCCAGGCGATCAGCACCGCGAGCCCGGTGACCGTCGCCAGCGCCGCGGCGAGCGACACCAGAAGCGAGCCTGGCTGGAAGAACGCCGACAGGAAGATCGAGAGGAACAGGGTGCTGCCCGCGATCGCGGTGGTGTGCCCGGCGCTGCGGCGGGTGAGGAGGGCGGCGCGGGCCGGCTCGTGTCCGGCGGCGAGCTCCTCGCGGAACCGGGAGACGATCAGCAGCGAGTAGTCGACGCCGAGCGCCAGGCCCATCATCGTGCAGACGACGAGCGAGAGCGCGTCGATCGGCATCACCGAGGTGAGCACGACCAGTACGCCGCGCCCGGCGAACACGGTCAGCGCACCGAAGGCGAGCGGAATCAACGCGGCGAGCGCCGAGCGGAAGACGAGCAGCAGGACGACCAGGAGAAGCGGCGCGGCGAGCAGCTCGGCGCGCTCGGAAGCGGAGAGCGATTCGCGCTGGAGCGCCCGAGAGATCGTCGCGTAGCCCGACTGGGTCGCTTCGACGGGCGCGTGGGCGTGGGCTTCGAGGGTCCTTTCGAGCGCCGGCACGGTGTCGCGCATCGCGTCCGCGAGCGGTTGGTGGAAGTCGAGCACGAGCAGCGCGTGCGACGGCGCGCTCGGCGACGCGCCGGGAGGCGGCGCGGGAAGCTTCCGCGCGGCCGGCGCCGGGTCCCACGGCGCGATCACGGTCACGCGCGGCTCGCGCCGCAGCACCGCGGCAAGCCGCGGCCCCTGCCTTTCGATCGCGCCGGCGGGCCCGCGCAGCAACACCGCGAACGGCGAGGACTCGCCGAAGTGCCCCCGCGCCAGCGCTTCCCCCCGCGCCGAGGACGTGCCACCGATCGCCAGCGAGGTCGGCCGCAGATGGTCCTCGACCCCCAGCCCGACGATGCCCAACGCGACGACCACGATCAACGTCCCGGCAAGGACGCCCCCGGCCCGCCGGCGTGCCCCGCGCGACTCAACGGGCGGCTCGACGATGGTGCCGCCCTCCCCTCGCAAGCTCATGGACTTTTCGGCGAGGGCGTCCCCTCATTCACGCTCCCTGCTCCCCTCCAGGGCGGATGAAAGCACAAGGTGGCGTGAAAGGCAATCTCGCTTTTCTGGAGGTAGCGACCCTCGTCTCGATGAGTAGTTCCACGACGGGCCGTAGCGGCCGTCCGAGTTGCGTCCCGGAGGCTGGCCCCATCCCCGCCAGCTGTTCCTTATGCCGGAATGGTGGATATAAGGAACAGCGGGCGGCGACGCGAACTCACAACGACCTTTGACCTGCGCGCGCACACCGAGCTGGAAGCCGCGGCCGCTGTGGGCGGTGAACGTCGCGGCGACCTTCTTCTTGGACCCGCACAGCGAGCGGCTGTTGACGATGATTCCCTTGCGTCCGCCGGGGAGGTTGAGCACCGCTTCGGAGAGAGGGATGTCGGGCAGCGATCCGAGGCTGATCCCGAATCGTCCGTGCGCTGCGGTCGTCCGACCATCGACGATGAAGCCGAGGTCGCCGGAGCGCACTTCGGCACTCAACCCAGGGAGGCGGTGCCGCGGGACCCGGAGGTAGACCGGACCTTCCAGCGGTTCGTCGATCAGGGCGGTCGCGAGCCGCAGGTTCCCCAACAGTGAGCTCTTGGGACAACGGTCGACGGTGACGCCGCGCGGACAGAGCCCGCGGAGATGCCGCAGGTCGAGCAGCTCCCCGGCCGGGAGCTCGATGTTCGCGCTCGCGATCGCGGCGCCCTTGGGATCGCCCCGCACCACGGCGCGCACGCCCGGGTGGCCATTGCGCCCTACCGCTCCCGAGAGTCGGAGCGAGAGCTTCGGCCTGAACCTCAGCGCCGCGCAGTCGGCGGCCTGGAAGCGGTCCGAGATCGCGGCGGTCCTGCCATCCGCGGCCCTCGCGGTGCCGGTGATCGCAGTCGGTTCGCACGAGGTCGGATTGCGGATGAAGCCGGGGCGGTCGAGGACGATCCGGATCGTCCGGTAACGCAGCGGCACCCCGTCGAGGATCTGCGGCAGCCCTTCGACGCTGATGCTCGCCCGCGCCGTCCTCGGGTCGATCGTGATCGGCGCCCGCAGGACGACGGGGCCGAGGTCGAACGGGCCGGCCTCACCCGGGACGACGATCACGAGGCTGTAGGGCGCCCCCTTATATGGACCGGCGAGGTAGACGGCGGAGTCGGGGTGCTCACCCGGCGGCACCCACAGCGGTTCGGGGCCCGAGCCGAGGGCGATCCGGGCGTAACCGACCTTCGACCCGGCCGGGCAGTCTCCGTTCGTCGCCTGGCCTTCCGGACAGGACTCGACGCCGGAGAAGGCGGCACCGAGGCCCGGCGGCAGGGTGACGATCAACCCCGAGAGAGCGGGGTCGGCGGCACCCTGGCTGAGTTCGAAGACGAACGGCGCGGAGCGCCCGGCGGCGTTCGAGGTCGTTCCGGCGTCGAGGGTCGGGGCGAAGCGTGCGTCGCAAGCGGGAGCGCTGATGGTGAACATGTCGGCCCCGGCCACCGGCGGGTTGCCGGAGGAGGGCGCGAGGGAGTAGACAATCGCTTCCGAGCCGCAGGTGGCGGCGGTGGTGAGCGGAGCGTGGGCGCCCGAGTTGAAATGGAGCTCCAGGTGGGCGACGGGTAGCTGCGGGATCTGTTCGAGGGACGCGGTGAGGCGGCCGGTGACCGGATCGGCATGGACGCGAAGGGGCACGGCGAGCCGGACGCCCCGTTCGTCGCTCCGCAGAACCAGGTCGAGATCGAAGCGAAAGCCGGCCTGATCCGCGTCCACGGCATCGGTCGGGCCTGCGGGCGCCCGCAGGTAGATGGCTCCGGCGATCGGCTCCGATAGGAGCGGCGTGGTGACGTTCGCGGTGCCGAGCTTGGATGCCGCCGGACAACCGTCGGCCGGCGCGGGACTGCGCGTTTCGGCAGCTAGCTCCGCCGCGGTACAGCCGGCCAGCCCTGCCGCGACGGGAGGATTTATCGACAGTCCCGACGACAGGGTCACGCCGGCCGTTTCCGTATTGGCGGCCGCACGTCCGCCAGGCGACGAGATCCCTGAATCGGGCGCGTCGAACGCGAGGTCGATGCCGCTCGGAGACGCGATTTCGCTCGTCGTCGGATTCACCCGAAGATCTGGCGAATACCGCAGCGAGGAGCAATCGACGAGCGCCTGGGGTTCCGGTGCAGGCTCTTCAACCGCCGCGTTGGTGGCTTGCCAGGAGGAGGCCGCGAAGGTCGCTTCAGCCGGATAGGCGCAACTGCTCGGCAAGGTCAGGAAAGGTTCGCCGCCGGGGCTGCCCTCGAGCGTCAGGGTCAGGCTAAGGGGTTCGAACACCTGAGAGAGGTTGGTGAGCGAGGCGATCGCTCGGTACGGCGGTCCCGGCGAGATCGAGATACCGATCGTCGTGGGGACATGTTCAGCGTGGAAGCCCAGCTGCATGGCCTGACCCTGAATCGGATCGAGCAGGTAGACGGTGAACGGGGCGTGCGGCAGCTTGGGCACGAAGTCGATCGAGCCGACGGCGGCTTCGGGACGACAGGCCTCCGCCAAGAAGTCGAGACGGGAGCAGCGCGGACGGAGAGATGCCACGGCGGCCAAGCCCCGAGGCAGTTCGACGCGCAGATCCTTGAGGGAGCCATCGGCATGGAGTTCGCCAGAAACGTCCGTAGCGTTGAAGGCCACGGTCGTGATCCAGGTTTCGGGGTGGGATCCGGCGAGCAAGGCTCCGGTCGCGCTGCCATCCGCGAAGAAACTGCTGCCCACTGCCTGCAAGCCGAAATCAGCGTGGGCGGGCGATGGCAGGGCACCGAGTAAGGCCACGAGCGTTGCCAGCGTCGCCAGCGCGCCGAGGAGCCATCGCCGACGCCCGGCACCCGACCCGACTCTCTCGTTCCCATCTCCCATAGCGCGTCGGCACTTGAGGCCGACCTCCATAGGGAGGAGGGTCAGTGGCTCGGCTCTCCGTCCATTATTGCGCCTGCGCCGTAAAGCTGACCGCGCCCACCGCTTCCCCGGCGGTGAAGAGATCGCCTTTTTCGAGCGGCCTCGAAAAGGCTTCGTTCAGGTTCTGGGCGGTGAGGGCGGTCAGGGTGATCGGCGCGCCGGTGACCGTGATCGCGCCGGTGGCCGGGTCGGAGGAGACCTGCCCGGCGCCGAGAGCGAACACTCCCACCTGGCCTTGCTTGCCCGGGTACGGCGGGGAGGGATCGAGCTCGGCTTCGGCGAGAACCTGGGCCCCTTCGGGCTGGAACCAGAGTTCATGCCAGAAGAGCTGGCCACCTCCCAGTTGGAGCAATTCGATTGCCCCACCGGTGCGCAGCGTCCCTCGCGATGCATCGGGCGCGAGCTGGCTGCCGATGGCGATCGGCAGCGAGAAGACGTCTTCCTGATGTTCGGCGGGGAAGATCGGATTGCGCGAGACGAAGAGCGAGGCGAGCTTGGCGACGAAGGCCGGGGCGAGCGAAAGCGTCGCCTCGCCCTGGGGCACGATCGTCACCGTGGCGGGATCGGCGGAGACCTTGACGTTGCCGAGCAGCCGGCCGCCGTCGAACGCCTTGACCTTGAGCCGTTTGTCGAGTCGCGCGGCGGTCTTCGACGACAGCCTCAGGCCCGTGGCTTCGTAGCCGTAGGCGAAGCCGTCGGAATCGAAGGCCGCGCTCCCGGCCTTGGCCACCTTTTGCTGGCCCCCCGCCACCTTCGCGTACAACGGGGAGGTTTTGGTGTTGACCGTGACGAGGTTCAGGGCGACCTTTCTCGCCTTGGTCGCCACGATCAGTTCCCCTCCCAGCTCGAAGCTTCCCTTCTCGGTCGCCGGATCCGCTTCGCCTCCGATCACCGGGAAGATCGCGGTCCTCCGAGCCTTGATCACGACACCCTTTCTGCCCGTGACCTCGATCCCTTCGGACCGTAGGAGAGCGCGGAAGCCGGGCGCGAAGGTCAGCTTCGCGGTACCGGAGGCGAGCGGGTCGTAGGCCGCGTGCGCCACACCCGGCAGGGTCGCGAGCAGGGCGAAGGCGACGAACGCACCCGTCGCGCCTCTCCACGCTCGGCTCGCCCTCACTGCTTCACCGCACAGGTCTTCGTCACCGTCGCCTTGAGGCTCTGTCCGCTGAAGCCGAGGGTTGCGCGGGCGAGCTGAAAGGCGACGGCGTTGACACCGGCGGGAGCCGGGCAGGCGGCGTTGAAGTAGGAAAGCTTCCTGCCCTTGAAGGCGTATTCGCGCCGCAAGGTGAGCTTGATCCGGTCGACGTAGCCCCATTCGCCGAGCGATTCCGGCAAGGAAGCCGTCAACTCGGTGCCGTAGACGCCGTCGGAGATCCTCCGGATCGCAAAAGCGACGACGAAGGAGGAGTAGAAAGGATTCTGGGTGTAGATGTGCGCAAGCACGGCGGGGCGTCCGCGAAGGCGGCCGTTGAAGATCAGGAGGCGCCCGTGGGTCGGATAGGAGCCCTGTTCGGGCAGGACGATGTGAGCCCAGAACTGCCCCGAGCCGATCAGGGCATCTCCGCACTTGACGAGGGCGCTCTTGGTCGAGGAGGGCTGGAGCCTGGCGATCGGACACACCGGAAGGCCTTTCGACTGGAGAACGCCGTGTCGGTTGACCTCGATCTTCATCGTCTGCAATTGCGGCGGCATGCCGCCATGTGGTTCCTCGACGTGCCCCGACACGAAGACCGAGATCGGAGCTGCTTCGGTGCGCGGCAGCTTGTAGGGAACGACCTGCGCGAGGACGGTGACCCGCAGGTTCCCGCTTTGAATCGCGGTGGCGTGCGCCAGTGAGGCGCCGGCGAGGGGGACCAACGCCATCAGCACCGCCCCCACCCGTCGCCTCACCGGCTCCGGCCAGTCTTCGACCGCTTGTGGCCCTTGCCTTTCTGCTTCGCGCCCGCGCCCTTCTTGTGCGGGCCACCTTTCCCGCACTGGGCCTGCAGCGGCACCATGTACTTGCCTCGACGGCCACTCTGGGCGGTGTATTCCGCAGTGGCCTTGTGCTTGCCCTTGCAGAGATTCGTACTGTTTTCGAGCAGGCTCTTCTTACCGCCGCCGAGCCTCAATTCGACCTTTTCGATCGGCACGTCCGGGACCGTTTCAAAGGTGTTGCGGATGCCACCTTTGACCGAGTCGATGCGGCCGACCGCGTCGAAGTTGATCAGGCCATGGAGAGCCAGGACCATGTCCGGCAGGGTGTGTTCGGACGATCTGAGGATCACCGGGCCCTGGAGCGGTTCGGAGAGGAGCGGCGTCCAGACCTTCGCGTGCCCGTAGATGCTGCCCGCCGGGCACTCGGTACCGTTGCCGGCGCCGGCCTTGAACTGCACCCGGGTGCAGATCGTTTTGATGTGCGATTGGTCGAGGAACTCGGAATGAGGGAGGGCGACCGAGATCCGCTTCGAGTTCGCGTCGCCCGGCCGC
>Ga0153954_1000801_pt1 | contig 21486 bp, 16 predicted proteins | sample TSFL038MetaG_FD_102277 | JGI IMG/M metagenome (GOLD analysis project Ga0153954, IMG submission 102277) | Attine ant fungus gardens microbial communities from Florida, USA - TSFL038 MetaG | ecosystem: Host-associated > Fungi > Mycelium > Unclassified | place: USA: Florida, Wekiwa Springs State... | reverse complement strand
GCAGACGGCCTACCGTAGGGTGGGCATTGCCCACCGATCTTCGCTGAGGCCAACAGTTTGGTGGGCAATGCCCACCCTACCAAAAGGAATCGCTTACCCGTCAATCGAACGTTGACAAAGCACGAGTGCCCTGAGTTGACCCGTTCAGGATCGTCTAGGTGGCTGTGGTTGCTGGTAACCGGAACCACCCGGCTCCCAGCCTCTGGGTTCTTCAACGAATTGACAACTCACCACACTAGTGATCGAACGTCTCGGGCCTGTGCTTCCTCGAATGGCTCGCGGAGACGGTCCGAGAGACGGGCCAGGGAACCTGGGCAGGTTCCCTGGCCCGTCTTCTTTTGGCAGAAGCTCGCCACGCAAACTCAGCCGCGAGACAGACAGCATTTCTTGTACTTCTTGCCTGATCCACAGGGACAGGGGTCATTTCGGCCGATGGGCGACGACTCGGCCGACTTGCGAATCGTAGTCCCTTTAACCCCTCCCCCGGGTTTGAGTCGCTCCGCATAGGAACGGGCAATGACTCGGATCTGCGACGCCCAATCCTCGGCCTCTCCAAGTCGGCCGCTCTCTTGAAGATATTCGAGGAACTGAATAATCACCTCGGGTACGAGCGGCCGGGCAGGGTCCGGTAGCGCGAGCCGAGGCATGGTTTCGTTCAAGACCGTGGCGAAGGTGCCAGGCCTGACCTCGTCGGGGAAGTCGGGATCGATGCCGCGAACCGCGTCACCGAAGGCCGTGAGGATCTGAGGTACGTGCTCGCGAACGGCCGTGTCGAGCAAGCTCGCCTTAAACGACTCCGAGAAGTCGCCGACCCAATTCTCCCATCGGTTATCAAACATCGAAGGAACGCCGCAAGTAAGTAGTTGAGAAGGTCGCTTCAGCATTCGTGATGACAAGGGGAACGTAAGATCGCAAACGCCTCACGTGCGAAGCGTTGCCTCGAACCGGGCTGCGCAAGCGTCGATGATCGACCGTACGGCTTGCTCGACCTCATCGCCGGTCAGGGTTCGTTTGGGGTGGCGAAAGCGAAGTCCGAAATGGATGCTTTGCGTGCCTTCGGGCAAATTGCCTCCCACAAACGTATCGAGGTACGCCATCGACTCGAAAGTTGGCCCGGCCACCTCCGTGACCGCCGCCGCGAGCTCGGCCCAGGGGAGAGAAACGGAGACCACCAGAGAAAGGTCGCGCATCACGGCCGGGAATGCCGGCAGGGCACGATGGGCGGGGATCAGGTCGGCATATTCTTGTAAGACGTCGAACTCGAGTTCGGCCGCCGAGCTTGCCCCGCGAAGGTCCCAGGCGTCGAGTTGGGTTCGGTCGATTTCCCCAAGAAAGCCGAGATGTTTGCCGGCGAGCAGAAGCTCGGCAGCCCGTCCTGAGGTGAATGGAGCCAACGAAGCCGGCCGAACTGAGAGCTGGTGCTCGATGTGCAAACGGCCCAACAAGGCTTCGACCACCCCTTTGAGACCGAAGTAATCACGTCCGCTGACGAGAGCCAGCCGCGTCGGTTCCTCCGGCAACGACTTGCCCGCAACCGGGAGATAGACACCCGCGATTTCGAACAACTCGGCATCCCCGTTGCCATGCGCCTCGTTGTGCCGCCGCGCGGCCAGGAGACTGGGAACCAAGCTCTGTCGCAAGGCGTTCTCTTTCTTACGGCTCGAATGGTCGACGCAGATCGGGGCCAAAGGGCGCCCTTCCTGAATCGGGGAACTCAGCTCTTCGGAAACCAGGCTCAACGTGACCGCCTCATCGAACCCAGTCGCGGTGAGTGCGTTGCGGACCTCCGATTCCACGCGCTCTCGCTTTGCTCGGGGAGAACGGGTCAGAGGGACCGCCCGATTTTCGGGAATGTGCTCGTAGCCGTGGATCCGGGCCACTTCCTCGATGAGGTCGATCTCACGCTCGAGGTCGCTTCGCCAACTCGGAGGCCGGTGAGACGACCAGTCCTCCGAAACCTCAACGCGCTCGAGACCCAGGTCTCGGAGGATTTCCAGAACCCGGTCGCGTGGCACGTCGATGCCCAAGACCCGGCGAATTTGCGCGTAGCGCAGCGTCACGACGGGACGTTCCGGGGCCGGCCGTCCCACATCGATCAGACCGGGATGAAGCGTCCCTCCGGCGACTTCCAAAATCAGCTCAGCGCAACGGCGACTGGCCCATTCCGTGCGTTCAGGATCCAGCGGACGCTCAAACCGGTAGCTCGCCGGGCTGTGCAGACCCAAGGCCCGCGCAGTCTTGCGGATGGACATCGCGTCGAATTGAGCCGCCTCGATCAAAACGTTCGAGGACTGCGGTCCGATTTCGGTGTCGAGTCCTCCCATGACTCCGGCAAGACCGACGGGGCGTTCGGCATCGGCGATGGCGAGCATCTCCGGCGTCAACTCATACACTTTGTTGTTGATCGCCTTCAGGGTTTCCCCTTTGCGTGCCCGGCGGACCACCAAGCGTTTGCCGGCAAGCTGGTCCAGGTCGTAGGCATGGAGCGGCTGGCCGCACTCGAACATGACGTAATTCGTGACGTCGACGATGTTGCTGATGGGTCGGACGCCGATGGTCTCGAGCCGTTTGCGAAGCCACCAGGGGCTCTCGCCGACCTTCGCTCCAGAGATGACTCGCGCCGTGAACCGAGGACAGAGGGTCGGTTCTTCTAGGGCGACGGATGTGAGTTGTTCGGCGGCCGATCCCGATGTCCGAGGTTGGGGATCGGGACTGACAAGCCGCTTATTGAAGAGGACCGAGATCTCCCGAGCCACCCCGAGATGCCCCAAACAGTCGGGTCGGTTGCTGGTGACCTCGAGATCGATCGCGAAGTCGTCCCCAACAAGCTCGGTCGACTCGTGATTCAGTCCCGTCAGGGCGAGCCGTTCGGTCAGGTTCTCCACCGGCATCTCGAGCCGGACGTACTGCGTGAGCCAGTTCCAACTGACGATCATCGGCTTCCCTAAGTCTAAGTATGCCTGCCGTAAAGGGGACGGCTCCAAGTCCGCGAGGTGCCTGCCCCCTTTCTGTGAGGCCCTCTCAACACCATGTCACGAAGCCCCGGCGACAGCTTCGGGCTCGGGGTCTTCGTCATGACCGACCGGCTTCGCCATCCGCGCCCAGATGAGATAGACCGGGATCCCCGTCAAAACGATCAAATAGCCGATCCCCGACGTCTCAGGTGCCAGGTAGATGAAATCTAACACCAGGAGAATCGCCAGACTGATGTAAATCAAGGCCGGGAGCGGGTAAGCGACCACGCGATACGGACGATCGAGGTGGGGAGCCTTCCTCCTCAAAACGATGACCGCACCCACCATGAGCATATAAAACGTCACGTCCGCGGGGATGATGTATTCGAGGAGTTGGTTGTAGAGATTGCCATACTCCACCACGCGAGTCGTGGGATGGAGCTTGACCGTGACCGGCAGCGTCAAGAGGGCCGCCCAAATCCCCTGCGCGACGAGTGCGGCCGCGGGAACATGATAGCGATTCGTCGTCCCCGCCTTGGCGAAGAAAAGGCCATCGCCGGCCATCGCGTAGAAGACGCGGGCGCCGGCAAGAATCAGGCCGTTGACACAGCCGAACGTCGAGATCAGGATCGCTCCGGCCATCAAGAAGGTGCCAAGTTGCCCGTGGGGAGAGGCGACTGCCTGCATCAAGGCCGTAGCGACGCGGTCTTGGGGGGCATTCTGGATCCGATCGAACGGAAGCGCGACGAGGTAGGCCACGTTCGCCAGAAGATACAAGGCGACCACGCTCCCGCATCCGATCGTCAGCGCCAGCGGCAAACTACGCCCTGGGTTACGGACTTCGCCCCCGGTGAAGGTCACGTTGTTCCAGGCCGATTGGGAGAAAAGCGGCCCGATCATGGCCCGACCGAGCAACATCGCCAGGGCAAGCCCTCCGGCGAGGGGCAATCCCGGTTGAGCCTGGGCCGGGGTCCAGCCGTTAGCCCAAGGATTGAACCAGGACGACGTCCACGCCGCCGCCCCGCGATTGATCCCGAAGGCAAATCCGACGAGGATCAGACCGATCAAAGCAGCCGTCTTCGTGAATGTGAACGTATTTTGGATCCACTTGCCGGTTTCAAGGCCACGGGTGTTCGTCGCAGTCAGTCCCGCGATAACGGCGATGGCGACGAATTGTTGCGTCGAAAGGCTTAGAGCGTAGCGCCCGAATACCCAAGGAGGGATCACATAAACGTTAGCCGAGACGATGGGCAGAAAAACGCCGAGGAACTTGGCGAAAGCAACGGCGACAGCGGCGATGGTCCCGGTCTGGACGACGAGGAAGAGCGACCAGCCGAACAGGAACCCGAACGCCCGTCCATAAGCTTCGCGGAGGAAGACGTACTGACCGCCGGCCCTGGGCATCATCGCCGCGATTTCGCTACAGCAAAGCGCGCCGGTGAGCGTCATCAGGCCGGAAAGAGCCCAGGCCATGAGGAGCCAGCCTGGAGCCCCGACCAGTCGTGACGACTCGGCCGAGGTGATGAAGATGCCCGAGCCGATCATCGATCCCATGACGATCATGGTAGCGTCGAGCTGGCCCAAGCCCCGTACTAGCTTCGGCTTCGCTTCACTCTCGTCGAGGATCGTGGGCATCGTACGTCTCACCGCTGGCCGGGGGGATTACGAGCCCTTGTTGGCGATAAACGCCTGAACCTCGGCAATCGCGTGTTCAATCGTCTCGCGACGCCATTGCGTCAAGGCGCTGTCCAGAGCGCGGGTCAAATGGTTGGCCAGATGGTTGGCGGCAACAACCGGCGTTTCCCCTTCCGCACGGATCTCAGGGAAGTCACGGTGGTATACGCTCGTGGTATTCGCCGTGGCGCCGGTCGACACGATCACTTTGCTCAGATCGATCGCCATCGCAGAGGCCCCAATGAGAGTACGAAACCCGAGTGATGCGGAATCGGAGGGCTGTCGGGTTCGGAGAAATCGGGGATGAGGAAGGCTAACTCAGCTCGTCCCCCCGGTCGTCGCTGGCAGCCCTATTGGTTCTTAGAACTGAGAGAGGAATCTCAGGTCGTTTTGATAGAGCAGGCGAATGTCGTCGATCCCATGCCGCCGCATGCAGAGCCGCTCGATTCCCAAGCCGAAGGCAAACCCTGTCACCTCCTCAGGGTCATAACCCACAGCGCGGAAGACGTTGGGGTCGACCATTCCAGCCCCCCCCATTTCAACCCAACGGTCGCCGCCATGCCAGAGCATATCGACCTCGACGCTCGGTTCCGTGAAAGGGAAGAAGGACGGGCGGAACCGAATCTGAACATCCTCACCAAGATAGCTCTGGGCGAACAGCCGCAAGACCGTCTTGAGGTCGGCCATGGTCACCCCTTTGTCCACCATGAGTCCTTCGATCTGGTGAAACATGAAGGAGTGAGTTGCGTCCACGGTATCGGGACGATAGACCCGGCCGATCGCGATGACACGAACGGGAGGGGGCTGATGCTCCATCACACGGATCTGCACGGTGCTGGTTTGGCTCCGCAGCATCGTGCCGCCCGGCAGATAAAAGTTGTCGAGGGGATCCCGCGCGGGGTGAGACGGCGGGATGTTCAGCGCCTCGAAATTATGGCGGACGTCTTCGACCTCAGGGCCCCGTGCCACCGCGAACCCGAAGCGGCCGAAAAGGTCGATGAGTTCGTCGGCCGTCTGCGTCAAGGGGTGGCGATGCCCGAGCCGGGGACGTTGACCGGGGAGCGTGACGTCGATGCCGACGGCCGAGCTCGCGGGCCGTTCGACCCGGGCCTTGGCTTCGAGCCAAGAGGCTTCGAGCGCCTGCTTCACCGCGTTGAAGCGCTGGCCGTACTCTCGCTTCGCACCGGGTTCGAGCGCCTTGAGTCGTTCTTGAGCGACCTTGACGCGCCCCTGCTTCTGCCCCAGGAACTCGATCCGGGACGCCTCAACCGCGTCACCCGACTGGGCTTGGTTGAATGCGGTCTTACCCGAAGACTCGAGCGCATCAAGGTCGGCCAACGCCGTGGAGAGTGTGTCGGCAGTGCTCATGAGACCCATCAGTCAGTCGAGAGACGCTCGCGTAAGGTGGGCGGTGCCCACCCCACGAAGGCAACAGGGACTTGGCCTGGAACGCGAAGCGGCGGGTATCAGGCGGTCTTCACGGCCTGGCGACTGCGGACTTCGGCGTCGTGACGATCGAGTTCGGCGCGAATGCGGGTCACGATAGCGTCGAACGTTTCGGGATCGTGGATCGCCAACTCGGAAAGGCTCTTGCGGTCAAGGCCGATCTTGGCGAGATGGAGTCCATGGATCAAGCGGCTGTAACGGAGGCCGCGCATCTCGGCGGCGGCGCTCAATCGCGTGATAAAGAGCTTGCGAAAGTCGCGCTTCTTGGCCCGACGGTCGCGAAACGCGAACATGCCGGCACGGAGCAGTGTTTCCTTGGCATTACGGAGCAGGCGGCGACGTCCACCGACAAAACCTTCGGTGGCTCGAAACAGTCGCTTCTTCGCCTTATTGCGGGCCGCGCCTTTCGTTGCACGCATGAGTGATTCTCAGTCCAAACTCTCAGGGGACCGGGACGAATGGAATGACGTCACACGAGTCCCGGCCTTAGGTTGAGTGGGCGCAGCCCACAGTTGATTCACGTTCTTCTTTGGAAATCGTCTTGTCGCGCGGCGAGAGAGCCGCATCCACGCAGGGGTGTGGATTCTACTCAGGAGGCGGACGGCGTGTCATTCGACTCGGTCGACTGAGCTTCGGCCAACGCGGCCAGCTTGCCGGCCTCGATCGCCTGAGGTTGCGAACCGATGCGCTCACGCACCGCACGTCGCAGACGATGGGCCTCGGCCGAAATCTTCAACGTCGACTTCTTTCGCAGCCGGCGGACCTGCTTGCCGCTCTTATGGCTCATCAAGTGCGACGAGCCGCAGCGCTTGTGGCTCACCTTGCCGTTCGCCGAAACCTTGAATCGTTTCTTGATTCCCTTATGCGTCTTGAGCTTCGGCATGTTCCCCGTATCCTCGAACTTCCGCCTTGCGGCGCACCGAATCGCGGCCGACAGACCCTCTTGAACGATGCCTGAAAAATCAGCCGAGTCAATCATCGTAACAAAGACGAGAAGCTTCAACCACTCCAAATTGAAATGGAAACCGAAACACGGAATGCGGAAGGCTCGGGAAATTTGACCTAACGACTGCGTCTCACGCGGCTTTCGTCATGATGCCTTGCTCAAGGCTGACAGCACATCCCCCGCCCTCTCCGACATTACGCGAGGCGCAAGGATAGGGCGTGTTGACGATGAGATCAATGCCCGGTTAGGGTAAACTTTCGCAACTCCCTATGACTCGTGCAGTCGATGCCCCCAAACCTGCGTCGTTGGTTCATCCGGTACTCCCATCTGAGCGAAGGGTTTCGCCATGAACATCCGGGGAAGGTCGGCCGCGTTCTTGATCCTCACCGTTTGGCTGACGAGCGAGGCCCAGGGGCAAGCTCCTGCCACAGCCAAGGTTGAAGCGATCCCTCTCGATCTTAAAGCCCCCGATCGATATCAGATCTATTCGTTCCTTGAGCCGATTCGGCGCGTCACGATCATCGCACCCGCTGACGGGATTCTCAGGAGCCTGGACTTCCCCGTTGGAACCTCACTCAAGGAGCGGCAGGAGATCGGTCAACTCGATCGCACCGAGGCCGCCGCCAGGCTCAAGATCGCAAAGGCGAACGCCAAGGAAGCGGACGCCAACCTCAAGGCAACGTCTCCCAATGCGGCCGCCACGATCGTTCAAGCTCAACTCGAAGCCGCGCAAGGACGCGTGGAGTTGGCCGAAATCGAGTTGGAGCGATGCACCCTCCGTGCCCCCTTCTCCGGAAAACTTCTTGATCTCTTTGTGAGTCCGGGTCAACTCCTGGAAAAAGGGACCAAGATCGGCGAGCTTGCCGACGTCTCCAGCCTCCGAGCCGTGGTGCCGTTCGACCGCTCCTCGGTCAAAGCGGGAGCGACGGTCAGTGTCCTCATCGAGGGTCAATCGGTCTCCGGCAAAGTCGTGGCAACCGTGCCTCTGCCCGAAAACCTCGCGCCCCTGCGCGAACTGGCGACGTCGTTCGTGGCAGCTCTCGTTCTTTTTCCCAACACGAAGGGGGATCTCGAGCCGGGCTTACGAGTGCTCAGCCCTTCGCTTCCCAATACGACCATCACCACCATTCCATCCCGCTCTCTGCGCAGGCCGGACAAAGGAGAAACGGGCGCGGCCAGCATCCAGGTGATCCGCAATGAATATGTCACCGACATCCCGGTCCGCGTCCTGGGCCAGCCGGGACCGGATCGAGTCCAGATCGCCGGCCTCTTGCGTCCCAACGACTCCTTGATCGTCTCGACATCCGTCCCGTTGGTGGCGGGAACACTCATCCGCTTTAACGAGAGTCCCGGCGGCGCGATCGAAGGGACAAACCCCAACCCGGCCGAAGGCGGAGACATCGCCGGAATCACGCCGCCTACGGGCGTTCGCGCAACCACCGGCAGCCGACCTACCAACAGCCGGCTCCCCAGCCGTACACCCACGCGTCCGTCACCCGCCCAGCCGGCCACCCCAAAACCGGCGACAGCCTCGCCCTTCTAAAAGGCGATCCGGATGAGGGTTAGCCATGTGAAATCAGGATTGGCGGGTTGCCGGGAAGGAGCGAAGCGACGCCCCGGGCCGATCCCCGGGGCCTCGAAGACTCGTCCTCGGCCACCCAAACAACGCATCGTCACATCAGTATTCACTTTCCAGTACGACTCCGTTACAACTCCGAAGTGAATCAAGGGGCCGCATTCTGGGTAGCCGCGGTTGCTTGCAACCGGGGCGGCGCAGCCGCACGAGGTCTGTCCCCAAAACAGCTCTGCGGAAAGGGGTTCCAGCCCGAGTCGTCCCGGAAAACCTCGGGTCGCTTCGCGACCCCGGTTGCAAGCAACCGCGGCTACCCATAAACACATCTCTAAAACCTCAAGAACCCTAATAGCCGATAACGGGGTGCGTCCAAGCCCGGTTACGATTTCCGTCTTTCCCAAAGACGGCGGGCGCCGCAGGATGAGCGTCGACGGTTTGGTGGGTGCGCGGCCCCTCATGCCCTCGCCGCCCGGCGATCCCAAGCAGAGCGAGGAGCAGAGAGACGGCGATCCGCGACGGAGGTGCAGGGTCGCAACCTTAGGGGTTGGATTCCGAGCGCGAGGCCAGCCATTTGCTGTGGGGATAGTCTTTTTTGAGCTGCTGCCAGACCTCGTCGGCCCGGTCGTCTCGCTTCAAGACTCGCCAGAGGTGTGAGATCTGGGCGAGAGCTCGGGGATGCTGTTCTTTATCCTTGGAGAAGAGAATGTCGGTGTGGAGATAGGCGTCGAGCGCTTCCTTGGGTCGACCGGCCTCGCGGAGGCAGTCTCCCAACGTGTTGTAGGCGGCCGACTGGGTTTGCACGTCTTCGGCAGGGGCCGCCTTGATTACGGAGCGAACGAGTTTCTCGGCATCGGCGTATTTCTTCTGCCCCGCCAGGCTCTCCCCCTTCGCCAGCATCGCTTCGCGTTGCCGGAATGAGCCTTCAGGTCCACTCTTGATCAAGCGATCATATTCGGCAATCGCCTTGTCGTATTCGCCTTGCTTGGCAAAGACCTTGGCCCGTAGCACCGCAGCGCGGTCGGCGCTTTGGGGCAGCTTTGACATCGCGGCGACCGTCTTTTCGACGGCCGCATAGTCATTTTTCTGAAGCTGCAACCGCGCGAGGTTGTCGTAGGCCGAGACTACTTGACGGCCGTTGGGATGTGCGCGAACAAAGGTTTCGAGCAACTTGATCGCCTCGGGAGCCTTCGAGGCGTCGGAGAGGGCGAGTTCGGCCGAGGCATTAGCCTGGAGGAACTGAGCCGCTCGCTGGATCAACGGCTTGCCTTCGGCTTCGGAGGCCGCCTTCTTGTAGAGGTCGACGGCCTCGGCCAGGGAGCCGGCCGACTCGCGCGACTCGGCCTGAACCATGACCGGGGGTTGCCCCGTGTAGGAGATCGAGGCGATCTCGCCGGTGGGGACGGTGGTGGTCGTCGCCCCCAATTTGACCACGACCGAGGCCGTCGATTCCGACTCGATCGTGCCGCGGACCCGTCCTCCCACCGCCCCTTTGACGGTCGAGTTCGGAACGAGCACCACGTCGTCGGCCAAAGCCGAAGCAGCCAGCACCAGGGTCAGCGATCCGGCCATGAGCTGATGTCGAAGTCTCATCGCGAGCAGTTCCTCTCGAGAGTGAGCGATGCCTGACGGCTTAGGGAATCTTTTTGAGGAGATCGTCGTATTTGAGCTTCATCTCGGGGCTTCCGAGCGTCGGAGAAAGGCGACGGATGCCACCGAGGATTTGCTTGGCCTTGGTCCCCTGGCCGTCCTTGAGCAGAGCGTAGGCCGCGTGGTACCACGAGTCGTAATACTCGGGACGCTTGACGCGCGAACCACCCAGCCTCGTCGCCAGCCCCTGCCAGTGAGCGAACGCCGCGCTCCACTTGCCGGCCCCGGCCGCAGCCTTGTCTTCGAGCAACATCCCCTGTTCAAACAGAGGCTCGATCGACTTCGGGTTCCCCGACTTCAATTCTTGAACCAAGGTGCCAGCCCCCTCGAAATCGCGTTGTCCCCGCAGGGCCGCGGCGAGCTTGAGCTTGGTTCGAAGGAGCCGTTCCTCGCCGCCGTTCGCCCCCAGAAACGACGGTTCCTTGGCCGAGGTTTCGAGAATCCGGTTGAACACCGCTCCCGCTTCCTTGGAATTGCCGAGTGTGAGCATATTCTCACCGGCCCACTGGAGCGAGTCGTAGGTCTGTCCCGACTTGGCGTTGATGAGGGCGGTGAGGAACTTCTGATAGTCGGCCTGGACCCGCGCGAGCCGAGCGCTATCCCCCTTGACCTTGAGCGTGTCCATCTCCTTCTGGAGCAGTTTGCCGAGTCCGAAATAGAGCTGCGTGCTACCGCCGCCTACTTTCTCCAGGGCGGCCATATCCCCCTGAGCCTGATCGACTTGGCCAAGGTTGATATGAGCACGTAGCAAGGCCGCGATGAGGCGGTTGTAGGCGGGACCTCCCGCGGTATTTCCCTGGGCCTTGGCGCTTGGCTCCAGCAACTTGAGTGCTTCCGCGGGCTTGCCGCTCTCGAGATGAATGTCGGCAAGGTCGCAGACGTTGCCGACGAGAGCCGGGTCCGTCGCCGCGGTGCCCGCATCCTGTCTCGCCTTCAAGGCCGACTCCAGCGAAGCGAGCGCCTTCTTGACTTCCGCGTCGGCCTCGGGTTCCTTCCCACTGCGTCTGAGGGCGAGACTTTCCTCCCAGTGCGAAGCACCGACTCGACTTTGCCCCTCAACCCACTTGGACGACTTGGGCCGGATCGATTCGAAGGCCTCGATCGCCTTGGGGTATTTCCCCGTGCCGTGATAGATTTGCCCCAGCGTCAACCGGGCCAGATCTCCCTCCTCTCGGTCGGGGAACGTGTCCTTCGTGTAAGTGGCAAAGTCGATGAGACGGTTCAAATCACTCGTCCGATCGATCTCGCGATATTCGTTGTAGCTATCGGCCAACGAAGCCATACCGATCTCGGCGGCCTTGGGAGCGAGGGGCTTGTGCGGATAGCGCCGGGCGATGTGCTCCATGAGCACGTCGGCCTCATAAAATCGCTTGCTCATGTAGTAGCAATAACCCAAGGTGTAACGCGGCAGGATCGCCTTGTCCGGGTCTTTGGCCGGGTCGACTTTGCGGATCGCCTGCTTGAGAAGCATTGCGGCTTTGTCGAACTCGTGAGACGCGATCGCCTCGTCGGCTTGAGAGATCGCATCCTCATAGTTCAATTTCGCGATATCTTCGAACCGCGCGGCGGCCTTGGGTTTATGCTGCTTCAAGAGTTTGAGCGCCTCACCCTTATGAGGCGAGGAGTAGCGGACCACCTGGCTGAGGAGTTCGACGGCTCGAGCGGTTTTCGTCGTCTTCTCCGCCGGTACTGATGTTTCGGCGGCCTGGGAGAGCAGCGCTCGCGCCATTTCAAAACGGACCCCGAGTCCTTCATTCGAATTCAATTCGGCGTTGGAGCTGTAAGCTTTAAGCCAGCCCTGGGCTCCCAGCTCCGCCAGGGGATATTCCTTACGCTTGTTGTAAAGAATGATTTGGAAGTAGCCGACGTTGCGCTGGAGACCGCGGAGCTGAGGATCGCCATGCTCCATCAGCTCGTTGTAGATGCCCATGGCGGGACCGTAGTCCCCCTTTTCCTCGTAGCACTTGGCTTGCCACATGCGGGCGGCGAGCCCCGCGAACTGAACGCGGTAGCGCTTGTAAAGTTCGTCGAATTGCTTGAGGCCGTTGCCTAGGTACTCGGCTCGTTGCGGGGATCCGGCGGGATAGGTTTGCCCCTGTTCGTAGTCGACCACCGCCTTTTGCAGTTGGACATCCATCAAGGAGGTACGGGTCTGCTCCCGCCGATCTTTCTCTTTCCCGTCAGGCAAGAAGTTGGGGAACGCCTTCAAGGCCGCACTCAGCTTCTCGTCGGCTTTCGTGTAAGCAGTGCGGGCCTCATCGAACGAGGCTCGCGCCTCGCTCAGCAGATTCTCCTTCTCCTTATCTTTTTCGGTCTCATTGCTCGTGAGCATCGCCAGGTGGCCCCGTTCGACGAACAGGCGGGCCAGTTGCACGAAAGCATCCGACGCGAGAGGGCTCTTCGCTTGGGTTTGCGTGAACGTCACAAGCTTGCCGCGGGCTTTGTCGAGCAGTTCCTTGCGGAGAACCAAATCGCCGGTACGCGAGGCCTCGTCGATCATGCCTCGGCCCTGCTCGTAGTCGATCGTGGCGCGAAGCTGATCCGGGGTATTCGGGTCGGTCCGGAGCCGTTCGAGATATTCGTCGGCCAGTTCGTAGTAACCTCGCTCGCGCAATCCCTTGAGAAATGGGGACGCGATTCTCATGTCCTCGTCGCCGAAACTCGGCGCCGCCAGCGCGAGTACCGCGAACAGGCCGGCCAGCCTGCATTCGAAGCGCAGCATATGCCGATCTCCCAAGCACTTCGGGCCCGGAACCGTGCGGCCATGTTCGGCCGATAACTCTTCATTGCAGTGATGCATTAGTGACCAAGTCTACGACGCTCGGAACGACGGCGTCAAGCGGCCGAACGGCGTTGACGTCTTGCAACGACCCCGCTTCGAACGTGGCGTCAACCTCACGAACTCGGCCTCGGTCGGGCCGACCTGCGACGACCGCGGGGCCTCGTGCGATCTCGGTGAGGCCCGCGGCCCATGCAACTCACGGTTCCTGAGCGTGTTCTCTGAGGTAATTTTCGACGAGAGTCTTCAGACCGCCTTCCACCTCCAAACCCATCGCTCGCCCCTTGGCCAGGGCTTCCTCGGGAGTCCAGCGCTGAACCTTCGCCTCGTGGAGCAGAACCAGGGCTGCCGCTCGACCTCCCTTGCGGCAATGGACCAGAACCTTGCCATCCGTCGTGTGCCGTTCCAAGAAGTCGCTAACCGCCCCTACCCCCTGCTCTGACAACGGGGCCGCCCCGACCCCATAGTGAACGTAGTCAAGCCCGAGACTCCGAACCTTCTCTCCTTCGGCCGCAGTGCTCAACGGCTGCTCCGGCTCGCCGTCGTTACGGAGGTTAACAATTCCCACGAATCCTTCTGCCTTCAAAGCCTCAAGATCCGACTCGGTCGGCTGGTCGCCGATGGTGATCTTCGGCGTGATCGCGCGCTTGACATTCATTGAAGGGACTCCCCGACTTTCGGCCCACTGCGTTTGTGCCAATAAAAGGCTGACGATTGCGAACAACCTGCACCACCACAGGCTACCCGCTTCCCATCGACGTGGCCAATCCATCCAACCCATACAGCCCTAAAAGAAGTCTTGTCTTTCCGCGAGCTTTGTCGATAATACCTACCGTTCGGTAGCTTCCTACCTACCGTTCGGTATATTACGACAATTTCTGCTGAGTTCGGAAGAGAGATCGCGTATGGCTGTGGTGGACTCGACTAAGGCGTTGACGAGCGAGGTTGCGCTCCATATCGCTCAGGTCGCGGCACGCCTATTCGCAACTCACGGCTATGATGCAACTTCGGTTCGAACGATCGTGGAGGAAGCCGGAGTCACGAAGCCGACCCTCTATTACTACTTCGGTAGTAAAGAAGGGCTTGCGCAGACGCTACTGACGATGCCGATTCACAGTCTCAACGAGCGACTGGGCACGATCCTCTCGGAATCGACGGACGCCGTGTCGATGCTCGAGCAGACGTTCGAGGCGCACTTCGAGTTCAGCCGGAAGTCTCCGGACATCGCCCGATTTTTTTTCACGTTGATGTTCGGGCCGCCAGTGTCTGGGCTCCAGACCGATGTTAAGCAATTCAAAGGAAAGTCGAACTGTTTCTTGGATGCGATCGCCAAACGTGCGGCGGAGGCTGGGATTATCGACTCTGCACGCGTGGAGTCGTTCCTCACCGCTTGCCACGGCATGATCGTGATTTCGATGTTGGGCCATCTCTACAAAGACAAGGACTTAAGCCCCGCGCTGGCGGCTCGTCTCGTCGACGACCTGCTACGCGGATTCGGTACGCCGGAGGCCCCCCACCGGGGATCGTGACCATGAATGTCCGACGATGGGCAATCATCCTAGGATTGGTGAGTCTTGCTCCCCTTTCGGGTTGCGGCCAGAAGGGCATCGAACCCGAAGCCAAGGCAGACACTGCTGCCCGCGCGATCGCGGTCACGGTTGCTCCGCTGGAACCGCGCGAGCTAGAGCGGGCCGTCGACGTGGTCGGCACACTCAACGGCTGGGAAAACGTCTCGATCGGCACGAAGAAAGAAGGGCGCGTGCTAAGGGTCCACCATGATATGGGGGACCGCATCAAGCCGGGTGAACTCCTCGTGGAGCTCGATCCCATCGACGCCGACCTCGCGATTCGCCAATCCGAGCGTCAGCTTCAGGTCGAATTGTCCAAACTCGGCCTCAAGACCTTGCCCCAAGGCGAGTTTGACGTCTCGTCGGTTCCTGCTGTCGTGCAGGCGAAGGTCTCCCTCGATCGTTCGCGACAGAATCTCGCGCGTGAGCGATCCCTCAGCCGGCGCAACGCAGGGACGACGCAAGACCTTCAGAACGCCGAGAGCGACGAGCAGGGAGCCGAGGCCGCTCTCGCCAATGCGATCCTGACGGCCAACACCAACCTGGCCTCCGCAAGGGCCAGTCAGATCGCTGTGGAAGTTGCTCGCCAAGCCCGGCACGACATGGAAATCCGTGCGCCGGTGCTCTCCAAGGCCCCTCCCGGCGTCACCGCCGATTTTTCCTTCGCCCTCTCCAGAAAAGTGGTCTCCGAAGGACAGATGCTGAGGTCGGGAGATGCCGTTGCCGATCTCGTGGTCGAAAATCCCCTGCGGCTCTGGGCCAATGTTCCTGAACGATACAGCAGCGACGTCCAGGTCGGGCAAGGCGTCCGTGTCTTCGTGGGTTCTCAGCCCAACACGACATTCGAAGGTAAAGTGTCCCGAATCAACCCGGCCATAGACGCGACCAGTCGAACCTTCAAGGTCGAGGTCTCCGTCCCCAACAATCGAGGGTTGCTCCGGCCCGGCGGCTTCGCCAAGGCTTCGATCCTGACAAAGACGGGGGACAAGGCTAAGGTGGTCCCGCTCGAGTCGGTCGTCAAGTACGCAGGCGTCACCAAGCTGTTCGTTGTCGAGGGGGACAAGGTCCGGTCGATCAACGTCGAGACCGGCCTGGAAGGCCCGGGATGGGTCGAGGTGATCGGTAATCTGCCTGCAGCAGGACAGGTCGTCACGACCGGCCAGACACAACTCGCCGATGGGACCCTCGTCGTCGTACGGCAACCCGAGATCACCAACGCGGCGATGGACACGCCCGCCAAGAAGTAACTGGGTCCGCTTCGTGACTCCTCTCAGCCCGGCACGCACGCCCCGCGCATCGACCTCGACTCGACAAGCCGCGGGGATTGTGTCGGCCCGGCCATCGGTCGTCCCGTCATTTCCGATCCTGTTCGTGGGACTGTTGCAATCAAGGCCGGGTTCGCTCGAGCCGTTCCTTGAGGACGAGGCGGTTCTTTCATGACCATATCTGACGTCTGTATCAAACGCCCTGTATTCACGTGGGTGCTTGTGGCGATCCCGGTCGTGCTGGGCATAGTCTCCTATGACCGGCTCGGCGTCGACCTTTTCCCCGACGTCGACTTCCCCGTTTGCACCGTCACCACCGTGCTCAACGGCGCGGGGGTTGAAGAGATGGAAACGTCGGTTACCAAGCCACTTGAAGACATCATCAACACGGTGAGCGGCATTGAGGAACTGCGGTCGACGACCACTGAAGGGGTCTCGACGATCACGGTTCAGTTCGATCTCTCGAAAAACGGTAATGTGGGAACCCAGGAGGTCCGCGACAAGGTCAACACGATCCTCGCCGACCTGCCCGACGGTACCGAAGCGCCGATCATCGACAAGTTCGACACCGGGTCGATTCCTGTGATGACCGTTGCGGTCTCGGGACGTCGCGACTTTCGCGAGGTGACCGAGCTCGCGCGGAGGCGAATCAAGGAACGGCTCGAAACGGTCAACGGCGTGGGGGCCGTGTCGCTGGTGGGTGGCCGCACCCGTGCGATGAACGTCGTGGTCGATACCAACAAGCTCGCCGGCTACAACTTGTCCGTCGAGGACGTGCGCTTCGCCCTCGTGCGGCAAAATCTCGAGGTGCCCGGCGGACGCGTCGACCAAGGTCCGCGCGAGCTGGTGCTGCGTACCTTGGGGCGGATCAGCACGGCGGCCGAGTTCAACGACCTGATCGTCTCCAACCGCAACGGCTATCCGATCCGGATCAAGGACATCGGCCATGCGGAGGACTCGATCGAAGAACCCCGCACCCTGGCCCGCCTCGATGGGGTCAACGCCGTCAGCCTCGTGATCCAGAAGCAGTCGGGGATGAACACGGTCAAGGTCGCCGACCTGGTCCGGGAACGGCTCGAAACCATCAAGGCGAGCCTGCCCGCCGACATCGTGACCGAGGTGATTCGCGATCAATCCCGCTTTGTGAAGAAGTCGATCGAGGAGGTGAAATTCCACCTTCTGTTGGCCGCGGTTCTCGTCTCAGCGACGATCCTGCTGTTCATCCGGGACTGGCGAACCACGGTCATCGCGACCTTGGCGATCCCGACCTCGATCATCCCCACGTTCGTGTTCATGAGCTACATGGGGTTCACGCTCAACAACATCACGATGCTCGGCCTGATCCTGGCGATCGGGATCGTGATCGACGACGCGGTCGTGGTCCACGAGAATATCTTCCGTCACATGGAAGAAGACGGCATGGACGCCATGGAGGCGTCCCATGTGGGAACCCGGGAGATTGCCCTGCCCGTCTTGGCGACGAGCCTTTCCCTGGTCGTGATCTTCGTGCCGGTCGCGTTCATGGGAGGCATCGTCGGCCGGTTCTTCTCGAGCTTCGGGCTCACGGTCGCCTTCGCGATCATGATGAGCCTCTTCGTCTCGTTCACCTTGACCCCCATGCTCTGCAGCCGGTTCCTCAAGCTCGACCCGAGCGAGGCCGGACATGCCAAGAGCAAGTCGGGTTGGGTCTATCGCCTGATCGACGGCGCCTACGGTTTTTCCCTCCGGGGAGCCCTGCGATTCAAACCCTTGGTCATACTTATCACCGTCAGCGTGATCTTCAGTACAGTGCCGATCGGGACCATCATGGAGAAAGCCCTCATCCCCCGCGACGACCAGGGAGAGTACGAGGTCAGCCTCACGACTCCCGAAGGATACAGCCTCGAACGGACCAGCAAGCTCTGCTCTGAGCTGGAAGCGAGAATCAAGAAGCTGAAGGGAACCATCCACCTCTTCACGACGATCGGCCAATCCACCGGCGGTCGCGTCATCAAGGGACAGGGGGACGTCACCCGCGCCACGATTTACGTGCGAATGCCGGACATCGAGAACCGTGATTACACCCAGTTCGCCATCCAGCAAGAAGCCCGGAATCTCCTCCTGGACTATCCGGACCTCCGCGCCAGCGTCAACGACGTCTCGGCCTTCCAGGGCGGACGCCGGCCTCAGACCTTCCAGGTCAGCTTGGCAGGCCCGGACATCAACGTCCTCTCGAACCTGGCGGATCAGTTGATGCAAAAGCTCAAGGAGAAGGGGGGAATCGTCGACCTCGATACGACCCTTTCGCTCCGCAAACCCGAGGTCCAGGTGGTCGTCGACCGCGAACGTGCCAGCGATCTCCGAATCGAGGTTGGCATCGTCGCCGACACACTCCGGATCCTGGTCGGCGGCATGCCAATCTCGAAGTTCCGCGACGGCGACGAGCAATACGACGTCTGGCTCCGCGCCGAGGCCTCGGACCGATCCTCGACATCCGGGCTCTACCAGCTCAAGCTGCCCTCACCGGCAGCCGGCCTCGTGGACCTTTCGAGCATGGCGAAGCTCGTCGACGAGCGAGGACCGACCGAGATCGAACGTCTCAGCCGCGAGCGAATCGTCACGGTCCTCGGCAATCCCGAAGGGATCCAGCTCGGCGAGGCCGTGTCGCAGACGGAGGAGATCTTGAAGTCGATGAACCTGCCCAAGCAATACTCGTACATCTTCACCGGCCAGGCCAAGACGATGGGAGAAACCGGCAAATACTTCCTGATCGCCTTCGGCCTCTCCGCCCTCCTCATGTACATGATCTTGGCGGCCCAGTTCGAGAGCTGGACCCAGCCGGTCTCGATCTTGATGGCCTTGCCGGTCACCGTGCCGTTCGGCCTGCTCTCGCTCGTTCTCTTCCACACACCGATGGACATCTATGCGATGTTCGGGCTCTTCATGTTGATCGGGATCGTGAAGAAGAATGGCATTCTTCAGGTCGACGCCACCAATCAACTCCGGGCGAAGGGAATTCCCCGGACCGACGCGATCATCGAGGCCAATCACACGCGGCTCCGGCCGATCCTCATGACCACCGTGATGCTCGTGGCGGCCATGGTTCCGATCGCCCTGGGCCAAGGCCCGGGGGCCGGAGCCCGCGCCAGCATGGCCAAGGTGATCATCGGCGGCCAGATGCTCTCGCTCTTGCTCGCCTTGCTCGTGACCCCTGTCTTTTATGCCTTGCTCGACATGTGGGTGAACTTCACGAGAAGGATCGGTATCCGATTCTCCGTCGAACCGCGATCCACGGTCTCCACACCGTCCCAGCCAACTCACGAGTTTGAAACGGTTCCCACGACCAACTGATCGTTCCGCCCGATTTTCAAGACGTGGCGATCGACCTTGCCGGAGTGCTCGTTTCGAGCACCCCGGCTTTTTCTTTTCCTCCGCGGTCAGGGCGGTTGGCGATTCCCAGCCCTCAGTACGAGTCGGAACTGATAACCTCACCGCCGCTGATCGACCCAAGCTGGACCCAGGTCAATGCGTTGATCGAATCTTTGAAAAACCGTACGGAACCATCCCCCAGGAGCGCATTGACCCCGCCAGGGTGACGGCTCCTTGCGCCGGAGAATTCACCGCCGGATTGTCCCTGGTTATAGCACGGTAAGCGCTGAGCGGGCTGGCTGTCGCAAAGGCCGCCAACCCCCGCGGCGCTCGCAGGACTCGTCCCCGGAGCCGAGGCACCGAAGGAGGGCAAATTGTCCATGTTGTTGCCTACAAGGGCCCCGGCCGAAACGGACGACGCCCAAGGTTGATACTTGGGTACATAGTCGATGTATCCATTGGGCGTAAACCGGGTCATATAGGAACCTGCCCCCGGGTTATCGGTCCAGACCGTTCCTCGAATGTCGTCGGATGCCCCTTGGAGAACCTCGGAGAGGAAGTGGGTATTGCTTGTCCCATCCGTAACCGAGGCGATCGTCACAAACGTCGGCCCGGTACTCGTGAGCCCGAAGGGAGCCTGAAGGTGAACACTCGCGGGAAAGTAGCTGCTGACGACCCCCTGGCCGAAGTCGGTGTTACCCCAATTGATCGCATAATTCCCTTTGGACAGATTGATCGGAGGAATCCCGCCGATCCCCGTTGCTGCCGCGAGCGAGGCCATACTGAACGTCTGAACGCTGTCGCTGGGACATTGGAACGAGGCAATCTTGGTCGTGATCACGGTGCTGTTGACCACGTAAGCGAAGGGGAACCCCAACTGTAGAGTTCCCTCCGCCCCCACCGAGTAATTGAACGCATTGGCGAGCGTCTGTTGCTCAATGTATGGCAACATCAAGATGAACCAGGGTGTGTTCTGACACTGATTGCCAAAACCGACCCCCGAACAAGGCTTGTTGTTGACTAAAAAAATGTCGCTGGAGGGAAAGCAGTTATTTGCGGAATGATAGTTGTGCAGCGACAACCCGAACTGCTTCAGGTTATTCGTGCACTGGATTCGGCGCGCCGCCTCGCGAGCCGCCTGAACTGCAGGCAACAAGAGCGCTACCAATACTCCGATGATCGCTATGACAACCAGCAGTTCAATGAGTGTGAACGCACGTCGACGTTCGGGCATTGAGACGACTCCTGACGAATAATGACATCGGTCGATCGGAATCAACGGTAGGACTTCGAAACGAATGGAGGCGATCCATCCTTGGTATCAAAGCGTTGACGCATTCACCAGTACTACGCAGGAGGGAGTATCGTGGATCGTGATATTTTTACAGAGACGGGATCCGTATGTCCCTTATCAATTGACTCGACCAGTGACCCCGTGTGACGTGACCGGTTTCACATTGTGATCGTCCGTCCACTTCCTTCCCCGGAAAACCGTGGTCCCTCTTGATTTTGGACAGCCCAAAGAGGATGTTAAACAATAGGTTGACGAAATCGCGGAGAAGCTACCGCGTTGGTCGACGATCTCGTTAACTCTTGCCGCGATCCTGCAACGTACCGTCACGCGCTGCGTTTGCGACCGAATCAGCGTCGCCCGCCGGGACATCCTTTGGGTTTCAAGAAGGGTTCGCCCATGTTCTTCCCAATGGTCGCGGGACTCGCCTTGGGGGTCCTTTCCTCGGCAGCGACCGAGGTGCAACCACGGACGGTGTCGCTCGAGGTCCTGCCGAAGATCATTCGGCTGATCGGCGCCGAGGCCTCCCAGCGACTCGTGGTTGTGGGCGTCTTTGAGGATGGATCTCGTCGAGATCTCTCAAACCAAGCCAGGTATGAATCGCAAGAGCCCCGTTTCGCCACCGTCGATCCCCAAGGGGTCGTCCACCCCGTTGCGGACGGGGCAACGCATTTGGTGGTGCGCGTCGGCCAATGCGAGGCCAACGTCACGGTTGAGGTGAAAGCGGCTACGGACTCGCGTCCCGTCAGTTTCCGGCGTGGCGTAGAGCCGGTACTGACGAAGCTCGGCTGTAATCAGGGTGCCTGTCACGGAGCCCAGCATGGCAAAGGGGGATTCAAACTCTCGCTGCTGGGATTCGAGTCCGAGCCTGATTACTCACATTCCGCACCTCTTTTTAAAGGATTGTAGTTGTTCCGACTTGATCCCAAGTAATTGGAGAACACGGGACTGTGGAGCATCAGGTTGACCCAGATATCGAACGATGGTATCCCCCT